>Ga0208975_1000013_pt1 | contig 110287 bp, 79 predicted proteins | sample GreLakmeER78MSRF_FD_187700 | JGI IMG/M metagenome (GOLD analysis project Ga0208975, IMG submission 187700) | Freshwater lentic microbial communities from great Laurentian Lakes, MI, USA - Great Lakes metaG ER78MSRF (SPAdes) | ecosystem: Environmental > Aquatic > Freshwater > Lake | place: Great...
GATGCTTTCTAGTATCTTTGATTAGTGATAAATAATTATAATGAAATTGAGATATCAATACCAAAGCCTCCGTCACTTAATCAGCTCTACGCTGGCAAGTTTTGGACGTTCCGCCACAGGGAAAAAGAAAAGTATTTTAATGGCCTTACCGCTGCGCTTGAAGGACACGACAAGTGGTCTACGGACCGCTTTGCTATCCACCTACGGTATAATTCTAAATTCGACGTTGACAATTCTGTTGTTGCTGTTAAGTTCCTTGCAGATTATCTACGCTATAATGGATACGTTATCGATGATACTCCTAAACATTTCTTGGAACTTAGAATCACGTTTGACGCGCAACTCAAAAAGGATGAATACCTTGCTAAAATAATCTGTTATAACTATAATTTAATTCAAAACAATAACGATAATGACATTAGAGCAACTAAGCCGAGTGTACTTCATAGCGACCTCGAGGATCTCAGCGGGGAGCGCGGAACTGTACGAAGACCTACACGACCAAAAAGGAAGCCCTCTGCTAGACCCAAAACAGGTAAGCGAGATAACAAATAAGTACTCTCGATCATTTCGTCTTGAGCTTGATATGATTCGCTCCGCACTTACGGAGTACGCAGAGCAGCAGCGATGATAACCTTGGTGCATATCGATGGGCTTAGTGGTATAAACTACCATAGGCTGATCGTCCCATTGAGACGCCTTGCTAATCAAGGCGTCAATATACACTGGATACAATCACTGAACGAACTAAAGGATATTAATTTAGATGTTGTAACAAGCTTAATTGTATCACGCAAGTTATCGGTTAATAACCATAAGAAGTTCAGTCAAATGCTTAAGAGTCGCGGAGTTAAGTTGATACTTGACAACGATGACTACTGGGACCTCAACAACGGAAATCCTGCCAAGGGTCTTTACGAGGTGTACTACGGCCCAGACATCAAGAAGACCATACGTATCGCCGACGTCATCTGGACGCCGTCCCACTACTTAGCTAAACTTATGCTTGACGTAAACCCAAGGGCAATAGTTGAGATTATAAACAATGCTGTTGATGATCGAGATAGTCAATGGATTGATCAAGAAAAGTACAAAAGCAAGACTGTTTCCTTCGGGTATGTTGGTGCACTAGGTCACGACCACGATGTACAAAGTATTGGGTATGATTTTTCAAAAAAAGAATTGTATTGCGTACAGGTATCAGACTACCCAGAAAAGCTTGGGGCAAAGTATGTTATGTCGCCAAGGACTATATACAGTTATGCAAGTATGTATAGAAACTTTGATGTAAGCCTTGTGCCATTGGTTGGCAATAAATTCAATTGGAGTAAAAGCGATTTAAAGATAACCGAGGCGGCACATACAAGAACAGCAGTCATTGCTTCCAATACAATGCCCTACAGCAAAAGCATTATCCACAACGAGACCGGTTTGCTGGTCAGAACCAAGGAAGATTGGGCTGAAGCAATTGAGTCTATGACGAAAAAAAAGGCTAAAATGCTCGGAGACAATCTGCACGATATGCTGAAGGATTGTCCTAATCATAACCTTGATTTGATTAACGAAAAAAGATTAAAGCACTTGCTATGATTTACATTATAACACCTTGCCATAGGCCGGAAAATCTTGAGACAATAAAGAAGTCTATACCAACAGATTGTAATTGGATTATAGTGTTTGATTCCTTGGTTGAGAATCCTCCTATTGTTGATGGTGCTGTATGTATGAATTCAAATATGACTGGAGGATTTGGATCACACAACAGAAACTATGCGTTTGACAATTTCCCGTTTGAAGACAACGACTGGATTTTATGGCTAGACAGTGACAACATTATCCACCCAGATTGGTATAAGACGGTAAAGCCTCACCTAAATAAGGACTTAGCAATGCTAACCTGGGGACAATTATCAAAGGATGGAAGTGTTAGACTTATCCCTGTAGATATTCCAAATGTTGGAGAAATCGACTCTGCCTCTTTTATGGTCAAATGGAAGTATGTTAAGGACATTAGGTGTAACGACGGCTACGTCCACGATGGCGAATATGCTGAAGAGTGCTCGACAAGAGGAAGAGTGTTAGCCCTAAACAGCTATGTGAGCTACTATAACTACATATGATCAAGTACGAGAGGGAGCTCTTCAACCTCATTAAGGAGAGAATTGCCGATGACCTTCAGGTCAGCGAGCATAAGATGTCTAAGTACGATTGCTACTCCCTTGTCCATAACTCGGACATAGAACTTAAGTGCCGCAACATTCACTACGATAACCTAGTCATTGAGAAGTCGAAGTATGACGCCCTTATCGAAAGGGCGGCAATGTTTGGTACTATCCCAGTTTACATCAACTCAACCCCTATTGGGGTCTGGTCGTTCCGCTTAAGCGAACTCCCAGAGCCTGAGTGGGAGGAGCGAAGGATGCCAAAGACTACACACTTTACCAATAACAATATGATTGTCAAGATGGTGGGTTACTACAATATTTCTTTGGGAAAAGACATCACAGAGTTGCTAGGATTGAGCAAGTAGCACTATCTTCGCAATCCGTTTTGGGCCACCGAGTGTGGCCCTTTCTTTTCTAACCTAAACAATAATCCTATGCTATTTGACGAGCGCATTCCTTTCAAACCTTTCGAATATCCAATATACTATACCGAGGGTTGGCTCAAGCAGGCCCAAGCGTTTTGGCTGCACACAGAGATATCTATGCAGAACGATGTCAAGGACTTTAGGGAGAACCTAACCCCTAGCGAGAAGAACCTCGTAGGCAACATCCTGCTAGGCTTCGCCCAGACAGAGACTGCTGTTGCAGACTACTGGACTGGTATGGTTACCAAGTGGTTCCCTAAGCACGAGATCAAGCAGATGGCTATGATGTTCGGATCACAGGAGACCATCCACGCCACAGCCTACAGCTACCTCAACGAGACGTTAGGACTTGAGGACTTTGAGGCGTTCCTTCGCGAGCCCTCAACGGTCGCTAGGTTTGAAAACCTAGTAGACACTAAGGCTGATTACAACCACAAGATGCTTAAGATAGACCCTAAGGCACGTCAGGACGTCGCCCGCTCTATAGCGGTCTTCTCTGCCTTCGCCGAAGGTATGGCGCTCTACTCTTCCTTTGCTGTTCTTTACTCCTTCCAGATGCGTAACCTGCTGAAGGGAATCGGTCAACAGATGAAGTGGTCCGTAAGGGATGAGTCGCTCCACTCCAAGATGGGATGCATCCTGTTCAACCATATGTGTGAAGAGGATCCGTACATCCGAGCTGGCGTAAAGGAAAAGATTGAGGAGGCTGCTAGGGTAGCTGTTGATATGGAGATAAACTTTATCGATAAGATGTTTGAGATGGGAGACCTCGAGAACCTAAGGGCTTCGGACCTAAAAGAGTTTATTAAAAAAAGAGGCAACGAAAAGTTGCGGGAGTTGGGATACGATGGTATCTTTGAGTATGATGAGTCGAAGGCTTCGCAGCTTGATTGGTTCTACCATCTCACTGGTGGCCATACCCATACTGACTTTTTCTCTATCCGTCCTACCGACTATTCGAAGGCCAACGAGGGAGAAGACTTTGAAAACATCTGGTAAGAATTAAATTTATGGACAACAATACAATCAAATCCATCGTTTTTAACGAGGTAAGAAATGAGTATGGTCTTAGCATTTCCCATATACGTAACAAGACTCGTATATCCTACGTACGTGAGGCACGTCAGGTGTTTACTCAGCTTATGAGAGAGCACTCATCAATGAGTACCACGCAGATTGGCAGACTAGTAAATAGAGACCACTCCACAGTGATAGCCACCACAAAGGCAGTAAGACGTGAGCTAGATACAAACGCATTATATCGAAATCGTTATAGTAAGATGAAGTTTAACATAGAATCAAAAATTGAAAATGTCTAAGAATTTTGCAGAGAGCCTAGGGTGGGAAGTCGGAGTTGACTTCCCCGAATGGGGAAACACAGAGGAGTACGTGAAGACCATATCACGTGGCTACCTCATCAACGACGAGAAGCCTAAGGATGCGTACCTACGGGTCGCTAAGGCGGCAGCATACCGCCTAAATCGACCCGAGCTTGCCAGCAAGTTCTACGGATACATATGGAACAACTGGCTTGGCCTTGCCACACCAGTGCTTGCCAATATGGGAACAGATCGTGGGCTTCCAATCTCTTGCTTTGGCGTTGACATCGGCGACAGCATCCACGACATCGGGATGAAGAACCTAGAGACTATGCTTCTTGCCAAGCACGGCGGAGGCGTAGGCATCGGCCTTAATATGCTACGTCCTGCAGGGTCACCTATCTCCAACAGCAATGGGACTACCGATGGTGTGGTCCCCTTCTGTAAGATATACGACTCAACGATACTCGCCACCTCACAGGGCAACGTACGCAGGGGTGCTGCATCGGTGAACCTAAGCATAGAGCACGGAGACTTTTGGGAGTGGATTGAAATCCGCGAGCCAAAGGGCGACGTAAACCGCCAGTGTCTTAACCTAAACCAGTCAGTTATTGTCTCCGATAAGTTTATGCGGAAGCTAGAGGACGGCGATGATGAGTCACGCCGTCGCTGGTCTAAAGTACTGCAGAAGCGCAAGGCCACAGGCCAGCCGTACATTATGTACCGAGGCAACGTCAACAAGCAGAACCCCGAGATGTACAAGCACAACGGACTTAAGGTATTTATGACCAACATCTGCTCTGAGATTACCCTATACACCGACGAGTCCCACAGCTTTGTTTGCTGTTTATCTTCACTAAACCTCGCCAAGTATGACGAGTGGAAGGACACAGACGTTGTATACTACTCCACGTTCTTCTTGGACGGCGTACTAGAGGAGTTCATCCAGAAAGCCAAGAATATGAGGGGCTTCGAAAATTCGGTTCGTTCCGCTGAAAAGGGACGGGCACTTGGACTGGGAGTACTCGGATGGCACACCTACTTGCAGCAACGTGGAGCCCCATTTGAGGGGCTACAGGCGCAGATCGAGACGCGCCGTATCTTCTCACACATCAAGATGGAATCAGAGCGTGCTAGCCGCGATATGGCTAAGATGTTCGGAGAGCCTCTATGGTGTCGTGGCTTCGGTGTTCGCAACACCCACCTACGTGCGATAGCACCTACGGTGTCCAACTCCAAGCTTAGCGGTAACGTGAGTGCAGGCATCGAGCCTTGGGCTGCCAACGTATTTACCGAGCAGTCCGCCAAGGGTACATTCATACGCAAGAACCCAACCTTAGAGCGGGTTCTGCGTAAGATAGGCATCAACAACAAGGAGACCTGGGACCAGATACTCGCCGACGAAGGATCTGTTCAGAACATAGGTGAGCTTGACGGATGGATTTACCAGAAGGGGAAGCTGATGCAAAGCAATGAGGCTGACCCTATGATGGACGTAGTTCTAGTAAAGGAGGTCTACAAGACCTTTAAGGAAATCAATCAGCTGGACCTAATCTACCAAGCGGGGATCCGACAGCAGTACATAGATCAGTCTGTATCATTGAACCTTGCGTTCCCTACTGAGGCTACCCCTAAGTGGATCAATCAGGTACATATGGAGGCGTGGAACCAAGGAATCAAGACGCTGTACTATATGCGAACAGAGTCTGTGCTTCGTGGTGATATAGCCGTAAAGGCTATGGATCCTTCGTGCAGCGCTTGCGACGGCTAGAGGTTTTACTTCTTGCTGCTGCAGGAAGCGTGGGGGCAGTTACCATCACAAGCTGTTGGTCGGATTTCACACCATCCAACTACTGCTGGATTGAGGGGCCTGCCTTCATAAGACGGGTCTTTCTCTTTAGCCCTGGCCACGGTAGGACTTAGAGTACAGCTTAGAGGTCTTGAGCTTACTGCTCTTGGTCTTGGAATGTACGCCTGGCCTGCTTACTTTAGGCTTTGCTTGGAAGGTTGATGCTGTTTGTGCTTTGGTCTTCGCCATTATCTAAATCGGTATAAAAACATCATAACGACAAGTGCTGCCGCTAGGAACAAAAGTAAGTAATCTTTTACCTTACCCGTTTTGCTTTCCGGCTGAACTAATTGCGGTGGACACTCGGCTTGAACGCTTACCGCGTAGGGAACTTCCTTAATCAAGGTCTTCACTATCATCTTGTCTTTGTACTTCGTGATGACAATACGCACTGTGTCGTTGTCAATCACCGAGGAATCGCCTTCAGCGATGACCTCGACTGTGTCAACCATATACACCGGTGGAGTGATGATGGTGTCCCATACCGTAACAATGGTTGGCTTAAGTATTGAAGGGTCCTTCTTTACTGCTTTGTTGAGATGATAAGTGGCGCTGCATCCTGAAAGAAGTGCAGCGACTAGTAGGGTTGATAGATATTTCATTTTTTCTCTGGTATTTCGTATCCGTATAAAATGTATGCTTCTTCAAATGGCTTAAACTGGCGTTTAATATTCTTATTTGCGTCAAAGATTAATTTCGTATTGCCCTTCTTAATGGCAATGTTAATCAAACCTTTGTACATATTTCGCACCTCATCAAGCTGAGCTAAACGATTGCCTCTAGCTATTCCAGAAAGATCACTGTATTGTTCTTTTTTAGTGGCAAACTCTTGACCGAAGTAATAAAGTTGAGAAGCAACGTCATATTTGTAGTCGCGGATGACTGCACGTGAAGCAACACGCCCAACCATATCTAAAGGACTATACTTTTCAGCTTCTAACTCATATGTGCGAAGTTCATCACGAAGTGCTGACGACGCGAAAGGAGGCACTATCAATGATTTGAGAGTGTAACCACCATACTTGTATGCTTTCGTAAATGGGCTATCGTAGCTGTTTACAATATCCTTTCCATATACGTCCTTAGAATCTTGAAGATTGAATAGGAACGTAATTGCCATATTCGGGTTCAACATACTAATCATATGCGATGGAAAGGATAACGGATCAGTAGCTACGTCGAAGATTGTTCCATACGGATCTTCCATCGAGTAGTCATACACTGTAGCCATACCATCTTTAGTGATGTTTGTTGGTACAATACTATGTCCTTCCATCCAGTTTGGGCGCAGTGCTTTTAAATCCTCTTCTAGATCATCGTCATCTCCAAGTGCAAGACCAGCAAGTATAGCTGGAACAGCGGCACGAGCACCGAATACAGCTGCAGTACCCATAAGTCGAGCAACACCAGCCTTCATATATGCAGCCTTCTGAGTTGTAGACAAAGTCTTGTCCTGAATAGCCTTCTGGATATCCTTATATCCATTGGCGAAGTTTGCGGTGAAGCTACGGAAGGCTTCAAATTCAAACGACAAGAAGTCACCAAGTGGCATTTGTGCCAACTTGTAATAGAATGGCGGAAGACGAGAGAACGTAGGAGTAGATTGCTTTACTCGCTCTGCTGCTTGTTCGTGAACAGTTTCCTTTTGAGAATCGCTAAGGTCGCTGTATTTCTTGTCAAACAACTTAACTGCAAAGCTTTCAATTTCTGAACGGAACACCACAAGCTTAGTGTAGTCATCCACAGATGCGTACTTTCCCCCAAGCCAACTATCAATACCCTTTCCCTTTTCAACTAGCTTCTCTAAAGTACTTAAGTACTCCATATCACTACCTGTAGATGGACGGGTGTACATTACATTAACAGCACCAATAAGATTAGCGTCTACGCCCTGACCAAGTAGTCCATATTGAGCCATAAGATCCAACAGAGCTTCCGTCTCCGGGTCGGTTCGCTTATCAAAAAGAAGTTCAGTCCTGCGACGCATATCGCTAAAGAACGATGGATTGATCACGCCATTCGCCATCATAGTGTACCAACCTCCAGTAAGGTTCTTACGCCAAGTCGGTAAGTTATAAATAACTTTCGACTTACGAGCCAATAGCAATATGTTTAGGTATGTCTGGAACCAAGCGGTTTCAGCAGAATATAGCTGTGGGTCAGTAATGGCCTCAAATACATCCTTGTGTACGTACTTACCGTTTAGCGGAGAAAACTTGTCAGTTACAATTCGATATTCTCCAGATGCCATCTCAGCACGAGTGGCATTATTTTTAACAAAGTCAGTCCCGTTAAACTGGGATGCAATCTTGTAGATCATATCGCCCTTGTACTTGATGTTGCTGAGCGAAAGTGCGCTGTCGACAAACCTAATGATTGGATCCTTCTCCTCCCCAAGTAGGGCCTTGATTGTCTCTGGTAAGTTCTTACGCTGACTGAATTGCTTGTTTGGAATCTTGATAGATGATGGGCTAATCATACCAAGACCTTTGAAGTCATCACGTTCGCGAATCTTCTTTGCCTCTTCGAGATAAGCCTTAACAAAGTCTTTAGCTTCTGACTTAATCGCTGGTGCTAAGAACTCAAGTTGGCTATCAATATAGCTGTTCTTTAGAGCTTTGAATGCACGTATGTTTTCTGGAGTCATCTCATCCGTTTTGAGAAGCTCCTTCATTACCTTTTTCTGCTCAACAACAAGCTTACGCGCCTCATTAAGTTCTTTACCTAAAGCGTCAAGGTTAGCAATCATTGCTTTAATCTCAACTGTCTTTTCTCCAGCTGGAAGCTTACGCTCTTGTTCGATGATATCCTCACGAAGCTGCTCGTATTGGTCTTCTAGTTTCGCAATGTTGCTCTCTAAGCCATCTACGTCAAACAATTGCTCGAGCTCCAAAAACTTCTCGTTGTACATTGTATTGTACACTTCCTCGATTGCAGCTTTGATTGTCTCTTCACCCGGGAAGAAACGCTTATCCTTCCAGAAGCGGTACGTACCACGAAGATAGGTTCCTAAGTTCTTAATGATAGTATCTTGTAAATCATCAGACAGCTTGCTAAATGCAGGGTCAAATATGATGTCTTCACTAAGCGAATCAATGTATTCACGCATTGCATTGCTCAATCCAAAGATTAGCTCTCCGTCTTTCTTTTGAGTTAGCTCAACCTTTTGATCTGGCTCAATAGATCCATCCATAACCTTTGATACAAGATCAATGGTTGACTGGTCTGCGTTCTTCAAGATGCGGTTTAACCCAACAGCAAACTCTTGAATCTTCATACCCTCTCGGCTCAACATAGAACTAAGACTTTCCTTGAAGGTTCGGATTTTCTTCTGCTCGTCACTCCACCACATAGACCGCCAAGATTTCTTGGCTCTGTCCTTCATAGTTTCCTGACGTATATCTAGTTCGCTTTCATCTTCTTGATCATAAATACTTTCAGATAACCTTCCCGGATTACCAACAGAATTATCTCCGACATTTAAGTCTTCGTTTAACTGGCTGTCAATCTTTTCGATTTGAGCCTTGTCCATACCATATTTAGTGGTATCAGCAATCTTGTCAAAGTATCGTACTAGATCGGGATTGTATCCCTTCTCTTTAAACAGGTTGATTAGATTGTCTACAATACTTTTAAGAGTATTGTAGATATCAAGCAATACTCCTTCGGCCCCAACCTCGTTAGTAAACCATTGATCAAATTGATTAGCAAAGTACTCTTGGTAACTGTCTTTTGCATTTGTGCCGCCAGTACTACTAACGCCAACTGCAGCTGGATATACCAAGCCAGTTAGTTCTCTATTAAGGAATTTTTCTGACATATAGTTCATATAGTCAATACGATCTTGTGGGCTCAACAAGTTAAAATATCCCCAGTGACCTATTTCGTGTATGAACGTACTTCCGTGATTTGCTTTTAATAAGTTTGTGGCAAAAGCATAAAAATCCCTGTTTCCCATAAAGTTTATGTTAAAAACTTTATCGGCTTTTACTGTATTTATTACAGAAGTAAGAACGTCCTTTTGCTTTTGGCTTAATGACTGCTGTCGGTTTATTACGGCTATAACTTGAGCTTTAGTTTTATATATCGTATCATTCTTCTGAGCCTTTTGCATATCCGCAAGCAATTGTTCAGTCTCAAGATAGGCCTGATTAAATCTATCTATATCAGCCTTTGTTCTTGGTGTATATGATGACATCATCACCAATATATCCTTGGCATCAAATATCCCTACGTTTTGCAAGCGTAATATTTGATTAGTAGTACCCTGATTTTCTTTTAGGTATTTGTTTCTAGTATCGGATGCACCTCGTTCTCTCCGGAATATCTCTCCAGTATTTAAGAAAGAAAACAAATTGGGATATGAAGTTCTAAAGTTTTGCTGAGAAATAAATGCATCACCACTTGAGTTAGTGGAAACAGCAGATGGTGCCTCTTTAGCGGGTTCTGCCTCGGGAACAGCAACTGGCGCTGTGGTCGCTTCGACCTCAGCAGTTGGTTCGGCAATAGGAGTTACAACCTCAGCAACTGGCTCAGCAACTGGAGATACCTTTGTCTCTTCTGCAGGTTTAGATGATTTTAATAAGTCCCTAAGTTCCTTTTCTAGATTCGCTATAAGGGGATCATAATAGTCATAAATTCGTTCAATTGTCCCCTCATTAACAACAGTTCCATCAATTTTTGCTAATTTATCAGTTCCTTGTACATCCCTTATGGCTTGCCGTGCACGAGAAATTTCATCTACTTGTATTTCTTGCAAACGAATTATCTCTGTCTGTAGTCGTTTTTTTTCTTCTTCAAATAGTTTATTTGGTTCTGGCTGAGACGTCTTTACTTCTTCAGTGACTCCTACTGGAGCCTCTTCAATAGCTGTTAGTGTTACTTCTTGAACCCCTTCTTCAGTCTTATACTTTGAAAGTATATCTTTTATGCTGTCCTTGATTCTAAGTTCTATTGGACCAGAGCCCTCTGGAATCTCAACAACATCTCCTAAAGCTTCCAACTTGGCATTTAAGATATCTATAGTCTCTTGCACCTGCTCAGGCGTCTGCCTAAAGGCAACGCCTAAACGCTGACTTTCTTCCGCTTGAGCCTTAAAGGCTTTATTCCTACTTAGGTTTGCCTTAATTTGTTTGGCTTCTCGATATTTATTTACCTCACTAAGCCTTTCATTTAGAGCAGTATACTCTTTTGCGTCTTCTTCAGACATCTGATACCTAACGATATCAAATTTATATAAATCCCCAGAAATTTCGTTATACCTATCGTTGACAGACTTCACTATTGAGTCTATCCTTCCAGATAAATTATTTAATTCGTTAACCAGCCTCTTGCCATCCCCATATGTTTCCGGTGAACGCGGTTCGTTAAGTATTTTAGATAATTCTATTAAACCTTCATTGATTTTTGCATCAATTGAATCAATTTCATTAGACTCACTTTCATTTAATAGCGATAAGTCCTTAATAGTGCGGGGTGGGTAAAAGGAGCCTTCTTTTTCTAGACCCTTAACTCTTTTGCCATAATTTGGCAATCTTTCTGATAAAAACTTAATGTCATCAAGTGTTCTAATTGAGTCAAAGGTTAAGCGTATAGCATCATCTAATTTTTTATCATAGATTTCTTGAGACTCTATAGATGAAAGTATGTCGTCAGCGGTTACTTCTGATAATTTTTTTACCGCTTCTTCGATAGGTACTTGAAGAACTCCACCTGCTTCAGGCGTTTCTTGGCTTGCTCCTTCGATAGGTTGGGCTTCGATAGGGGCTTCCCCTTCGACGATAGGACTTGGTATCCCTGCTTCTTCTTGACGATCATAGCTTTTTCTTAGTTCGGTTAGTTTATCTAGATTTTTTCTTAGCTCACTTCTTAATTGCTCTTGTCCTTCCTCAGTTTTAGCCGAGCGAATATCGCGCATATTTGACTTAATCTGAGTCTGGATATCCTTTAGGGTTCCACGATCTTCTTCGCTCATACGAGCTACAAGCTCATCGTCTTTTACTTTTAGTGCATTAATAGCCTCTTGAGTTTCTTGAGTTTTTCTACGAAGTGCTTCCTTCTCGGCTTCAGTAATATCTGGCTGTTCCTCAGCTTGTTTGGTGCGTTTAAGGATATCTTTTAGCCCACGCATCTTAGCTTCATTCTCTGGATCTACAATAGCACCACTACCGCGACTAAGTAAGTATACGCCTCCGCCCATAGTTCCGCCATAGATTGCACTTTCTGCGATCTCAATAGGGTTGAACTCCTCTCCCGCAATAATCTTTCCGAGAGTCTGCTGAGCTACACTGGTAAGAAGTTCTTCTGTTCCTTCTTCCATTACTCCACGCACTCCTTTCGGTAGTGCGCCAAACATCATATCGCCCAGCTCTTTTTTAGTGAGGCCTTCTATACCTTCTTTACCAAGGGCCTTTCGGATTGCGTTTATGTCACCTAGGAATAGCCGTTCTGCTAAATATTCAGCAGCTCCTACACCAATACCATAAAGCACTTTCTCCCCTTCGCTGAGATCGGAGCGATCTTCAAGCGAAGCGTATCCACCACCAGCTGCAGATGCAGCAAGAAGTGGAAGTCCAGCACCTCCAGTCAGAGCGACAGCAGCAAGCTGTGGGACCTGCTGAACCAAGGTAGAACCAAATATTGCTAAACCAGTTCCGATATTGCCTTCTGACATATTTCCGATAAGACCCTTACTAATGTCTTCTTCAGTAAGTCCATAGTCAATAAGGGCATCACGACTTCTGGTTGCTGCATCATCTAGGAAGAAATCAGCAAGCTCGCTGTCCTTTCCAGTAATCATTTCATTGAACTTCAAGACACCACCAATAAGAGCGCTTGTACCCGCAGCTGCTTCACTTAGCCCTATAACTGTAAATTTATCTCCAAGTTTTGCTTTGCGAGCTTCTTCTTGCTTGATTAAGTCGTTGATGTATTCAGTAGCACCCTTCTTTAGCGCAGGAACAACAGCAAAATCAATCTGACCGTTCTGAGCTACTGGATTCTGAGGGAGCGACGATACCATAGGATCGTCCGACATAGAACGATACGTGGTGTAGGCATCTGCAAAATCCTGCTTGTTTTGAATCTTGTTTAGGTCACCACCAGTCTTAGCAACAGCAGTGTATACCTGAGCCGCTGCAGCGTCAGAGATAGCCTTTTTCTTCTGCTGTATAGCAGCATCATCAAAGCCTATCTGTACTCGCTCGCTACCTAATGATTCCGATACAGATGGTCGCAGATCCAATGGAGAACTTGACTCCCCTAAATCGCTTGGACTTTTTTTTTTAATATAGGAATCTGCGGACATTATTCCGCCATCATCAAGACCATTCTGCTTTAAGGCTGAAATAATTTGCCCGGGACTACGACCAGCAGCTATTGCGCGATCGATTAAAGATTGTAGCTCTTCATTCATTATGACAAAGATACTAAATGCTACTCAGGAAAATATGGGAACCTCTGGTATGTTATTGGCTCACCATATCTAGTCTTTCCTTGTGTAGTTGGGCTAAATAAGTCGGCCCCAAACATCTCTGATGACCATACTTCTCCATCCTGTGGTGCCTGTTCTTCTGTTATCCCAAGTGACTCCATTGCCCCAGTTACATCAAACTGTCCAGACGCTGCAGATTGAGTTGTACTACGTCCAGTGCGTTGCGATGATGGAAGAATCTTAAAGTACTCGTCAGAAAGACCATCTGTTGCCTTTCTTAGTAGTGATAGGTCGCTTTCCTTTGCGACCCTGCCCTTTTCTCTAGGGACGTCAATCTGAATAGGTAAGCCTTCAGCGCTTTGGACCATTTTCTTTTCATTGACTATCTCAATTACATATGGGGAGCCGTTAATTTTGCCAAAGCGAACAATCTTGCCTCCCGCAGAGGCAACTGGTGCAAAGTCAATTGGCACCATAAATCCACTACCGATTTCTTTGTCCCCAACCTTTTGAGTATATGGAGCTGGATCAATTCCGAAATACTTATTTTTACGCTGATTTTCAGTTGCATTTTGGTTAAGCTTAGCGTACTCAAGTGCAATCTTCTGATCATTTACAGCCTTATCGTAAGCTGAAATTCCACGCTCAGGAATTTTCTTTAAGAAAGCATTAATAGCTTTGTTGTTATAGTCTATAACCAATCCATCTTTTAGTGTAGCAAACCCTTCTGAATCAATGATGTCTAAGTCAGCTCGGCTTGTGATTTGACCGTTACGTCCTATCTTGCCCTGAGACACACCCTCAAATACAACAGCATTTTTTAACTGTGCTGGATCAATGTTTCTAGCAAGAAGATATTCTGATGCCCATTTCCCGGCTTTTGCTTGGTCAATGGTTCCATCACGATTGATATAATCATTCTTATTGCGTTCAAATGTTGCAACCATTTCATCAGCAATTTGATTAGGGCTCTGCATATCGTACTTGTAGCGAGGCAGTAGGGTAAACGGGTTTGAAGCTAACGACATAATCTGATTAGCATCACGCTTAGTGGTGCGCTCGGAATCAAATAATTCAATAGCGTTTTTCCCGCCCAAGTCAAACTGGTCTGGATTGGTATTGTATGCAGACCACTGCTGTCGGTAGTTGTCAGCAATAAACTGAGCTGTTCCTGCTATCTCATTATACCCAGCATTAGCCTCACGGACCTTACGTCGTAGATCTATATTGTCTGGGTCACGAGCAAGTTCTTTAAGTGAGTTCTCTACCGCACCATAGGCTGTCTGAACAGCCTCTCTGTCTCCATCAAGATATGTTCCTGACTTCTTCGTGAACTGAGAGGACCAATCGTCAAACTGAAGCTGCTTTTCGCGTTCACGCTCATTGAGCTTGTACTGAAGCTCCGCAAAGTTTGGCAGATTAATTACGCCACTCGGGATAAGTTTAGCCATTATTTTTGCTTATTGAATTTCTTTAACAGCTGACGGAAGTAAGCACTTTCTTTGCTGAGCTTTTGCTGTTGGGCTGGGTTGAGGATAACCTCTCCGCCCGTCATCTCGCCAATCTTCTGACCTTTCTTTACGATGTCAATTGGGTTGGTCTTGTGGTCAAACTTACCGCCTGTGACCATACCGCCTTCTTTTAAGAAGGAGGTCCTGCTTATGCCCCTAAGTGATTCCTCTAATTCATTTGGAAGCGTAAATGGTGGTAATGCTCGCATAATATTTCCAGGTCCTGGTTTTTTAATGCCTAAGTCAGGAAGTGCAATAGGAGCTTCAGATCTTCCAATCCTACCTGCTCCTGGTTTTTCTGGAAGTACACTAGCAAGTCCTTTAGGTTGCACACTTGCCGCTTCCACTCCTCCAAAGTCTTTACCCATCTTGTTTTTCTCCATCTGCCCATAGACAGCAGCAGAGCCAATCTGTCCAAGACCTCCAGAGATGTTCTGGAGGCCGCCCTCAATGGCGGCCTGAGCAGCTTGACGCTCCATCATCTCACGATACATATCACGTTCAATCTTATTCTCTGCTCCCTTTGCTGCAAAGCCAAGGGCCTGCATAGTCTGAGCCTGACGCTGACCTAAGATATCTAAGGCACCAGCATCTGATGCGCGAACCATACCCGGTAACGCCCCGATAACAGCACGACCGCCAGCCCCTTGGGCGGCAGCGATTCCTGTGGCTATAGAGCGGTTAAGTTCCTCAAGACGCTTTTGCTCTAGCTCTGCATTGCGAGCCTGCTTTAGCATCTCCGCATACTCAGATGGACTAGCTGTTGAGGCCTCTTTGATTCGGCTAGCGGCAGACTTACCAGCTATGTATTGTCCAGCACCAATTAATCCCTGGAGCCCCCCTAAAGCACCAGCGGCAATAAAGCCTCCGGCTACATATTTTTTTGGTTCTTTACTCTTCTTTGATCGCATATTACAAAGGTACTAATTATTGTTCCAGTTGGTTGTGTAGGTTACTTTTAGCGTATACAAGGTTTACTGCATAAAGCTCAACGTTATTAGAAGACGTATTCACAAGCTTTGTCTTAATGTAGTAGTCCCTCATCTGGTCTCCCTCTATCGCTCCATTGCCAATAGCAACAATTGTGTTGCCATTGCTAACATTAACTATGGCTCCGCTTGCAGTAATCTGCTTATTACCACTGATGGCAGTAACAGTTACGTTAAGGGTTACAAGTGTAGCGCCAACAACCCTGTAGAGGGTTGCTCCCATTGGGAATGGTATGTCTCCCACAGGTGTGGTAAACGTGATTGTAGAACCACTTACTCCTCCAGTAGCTACCTCGCCAAGGGAGAACACTTCAGAGCTTCCACTTAGTGCTGTGATAGTAGAAGTTCCGGTGTTTACACTAGAGTCCCTAGGTATGTATGCGTAGTAGTTGCGCTCCCTCTCGCTAAAGTCAGACGTCAATAAAGACGTCGATTGGTCTGTGTTAAAGAACTCAGCGGACCAAGGGCTGTTACCCTCTAGGCTAATGGACTCGTAGCTCTTGACCATCGATGGGTTGTTATTACTGATGACTTCTATCTCCGTGTAGGATGTTGCATCATCATAGTAGCGAGACCTTGGCGCGGCGCTAGAGTGATTGTACATAGTACCACCCTTAAAGCTAAACATATTATCATCAATAGAAGCAACAGCTTCTGGCCTAAACGAGTATAGAGTGGTCCATACGTTGTCTGTTACGTCGTATGCAGCGGTAAAATCGTTGACTAAAACACTAGGAGTTCCTATCGTGCCCGAGTAGTTTCCACAATCATTGGTAAAGTAAAACTCCCCAATAGATAGGTCAAGTGCTATAGTCACAAAAAAGTCATACGATGTGTTTGTTGCAACACCGTATATGACTCCACCAAGTCCTAAGAACTCCTCTCCTACATACGCAGGCTGGCCATCTATTATCTTATCTAAGAAGACGATAGCATTTAGGCTATCGTCAAACTCGTCGCAAAGAACTTGAAACTCTCTAATCTCCGTAGAGAAGGTAAACAAATCATCGTCATCAAACTCTAGCTCAACAACGATAGCATCACCGTCAGCATTTGTCTGGGCGATATAAGAATAGCTAGCAGCCTCAGGGTCTGAACTATCTATGTCGATGGTAGCGTTTGATATAAAGTCTGTTGATATGATGTACTGATCAGACTCGGAGTCAATGCCTGCGATTACCTTTTGACGTGATGCTTGGGATGATATGAACCTAAAGTTCTCCTTAAAGAAGGCATCCATCAGCTGTTCACTAATTAGGGTGATGCCGTCCCTAGATATACGTACAACCTTACCAGTACGGATGTCAGCAAAGTATATGCGACCCCTGTCCACAGCCAAAGACTCTGGGTTGTCGTTGATGCCGTAGTTGCCGAGATAGTAATTTGGTGAACCAATTACATTTCTCGACAAGGTAATTGACTGAATTCCGTCGCTAGACTCTATTATATTACGGCCAATTGGAGCCCATCCTGCCTTACGTTCCTGTATGATGTACATACGGTCATCGTCACCAACGATTTGCTTGATGGTGCCGTGTAGGTACTCGAAGTCGTAGAAGTTAGCAAGGGATAGGTTAAAGCTAGATAGGCCTAGGTATTTGCTGTCGATTACAAATGCGTCAGAATACGTTACAGAGCCGCTGCGAAACACAGTCTGGGCATCTGGCTGTACAGCGTGAGGACGGCCAGCAGATGTAGACTTAGAAGAGAAAAAATCGCTTACGGAATAGTCCTCGATAAAAAACAATTTAAAGTTATTAGAATAGGCTTTATCTCCCATCTTTAGAAGCCTAGGGCGATAATAGCTGTCACCTTGTGAAAACTGAATAACAGCATCAGTGCTGTTGGATAAAGTTAATGTATAGGATCCGACAGCAAAAGAGCCGCTAATAATTCTTGCGTAGAACACATAGTTGTAAATACCATTTACCTGAAGATATACATTTCCAACGCTAAGCGTATTCCCTGAAACAGTTAATGTATCCCCCTTATAGACAATAATATCTGAATAAAATATAAGTCCATCACCATCAGCAACAACTTCAACACTAACTGGACTAACCGTAGTCCTTTGACCCTGGTGAATTCCGTTTACTACGGGGAAGTTATCGCCTATTTCATAGAAAATCTGCTCCGTTGCTGGTAGGTTTTGCCTATAAACTTCAATAATGCATTGATTTCTCCAGTTGTCTACTCCTGTAATAATGCTATAATTGTCCCATTCGGGCTCTTCGCTAGAGCGAACGGCAATAAATTTACCCGTAGTATTAAATGTATCCTCATCGCTAGTAAGGTCAAGGATTGGATTCGTGTCAATGTCGTTTATGAAATCAAAATAGCCAAGAACCTCAAGATTAATACTTGAACGCTCTAGTTGTCCGTATTGTATTATTCTAAGTCTGTCTCCTCGCTGAAATGAATAATCAATGTTGGCAGAAAATAACTCTCTATAGGAGTCACTCTTACCCTCAAGTGAACGCAAGGACAGATATGTTACCTCCTCGAATGAAGAAATGCCAGCAAATGGCTTTGCTTGAAGGTTTGTTGCCGTAAACGCAGACGTAATGGAGTATTGAAACTTATTGATAATAGTATTTATTGGCACATAAACAGGCGCCCATTTTACCGCCCAAAGTGGAGCGTTATGCTTTACCCTGAATATGGAGTTTACTCGGCCATACAAATCATTCTCAGACCCTCGGTCATCGAACCATTTGACATACATATCCGAAACGGTCTGCACGCCCCCGTTTCTATTAAACTGGTCGTAGTATACAATTCCAAAGGAGTGAGTTGCGCCAGCTTTAAATGCTTGGTATCCATCAACATCTCCCTTGGTTAATACATTGGAGTCAAAAGATACTGGCGGATTATCTAAGTCTTCACTTTTAGTTAAAAACGTAGTATCGCCAGTTAATGGGAGAAAATCATTTTGGCCAGCGTTTGGAACAAATTCATCGTTGGATATATTGATATCAGTAAATCCTCTATATGGATTGTTGTCACCTGGATATATAATAGACGGCGTATTTACAAAATCTATTTGATTGAATAAAACATTTGTTGCGGGATATTTTTCACCAAGAGTGCGCCCCTTTGTAAACAAAGACTTAATCATCGAAAGTGGAACTATCATATTCGTGACAGAATCCACAAGGCTAGATATGTTGAAATTATACCCAAGTTTAGCGGATAGCGCCGCACTAGTAATGCTCATCGTAAACCTTAAATTGTTTACAAGCGCTCCAGTATCATCAGTAATCTGCAATTGGCCTGAGCCTGCAAAAAACATCCACTTATTAGAATTGGTAGTCCCGGGTCCTAATTGTTTTACGCCAGTAATTTTCGTAGCGTAGTCGAAGTCCGTCACATCGGAATCAAGAACTAAGTTGTAGTTGCCAACAATAGCGGCCTTAATCATACTAATGATTTGTGCCTTTGTGGTTCCAATTGGAACTTGAATTGTTTCGGATATAGATACTGGAGACGCTTTAACCTTAATTCCTCCGCCAATTGGAAGATTAGGCGTTCCAATTTCAACGTATTGCTGCGTAATTCCTGCGTAGTCGAGGTCAGTTTGAGTGGCCTTATCGGTTTGCACCCACTGACAATAAACCTGACCTCCGTCAATTGTAATTCTACCTAAATTTAACGCAAACGTTATATTTAATATAGAATTCTCGGTAGTAACATTTGGAAGTGTGCTAATGTCAATATCAAATGCTTTTCTTCGCTCAATATTGATTGGGAGTCCAGTTACTGATGGATATGTTACGCTTATTGCATAGTCTGTCGGCTGAGGGAAGTAATTCGGTAAAACATCTACGTCGGTCCTTATGTTTGGATACCCTTCAGTGTATCCACCCATCATAAGACGATTACCAGCAATATCAAGAGCTTCTGCTGTTTGCGGTACGTTATCGTACAACTTATTGACCTCGTCCTGAGAAACAGCAGAGTAAAGCTTAGAGTTATCAAAAGATATTGTCTGCGTAGTCACAGACGGGCTGTTTACAATAGTGCCAATTTCATAGAATGCACCTGCATTACCATTACGGGCAAGAACGAGAATCTCCTTTACGTCAGCAACAGAAGTTGGTACGGATATCGTTAAGGTATTGTTTGCAAGCTTCTGCTCCTCGTCGATAATGCCATCAAAGAACTGATTTCGGGCAACAGCTAATTCAGAGTACGCAGATATTGCAGAACGCTCTCCGTCTTGATATATATACTGAGCAGCAAACTGAAACGTAGACTCGTATATATTGTTTTGCTTTAGGTTTACATTGGTGGAGAACGTAAACGTAGGAGGCGTCATAGGCGGTTGTTTAGCAACCGCTATGTTGGTTAGCTTCTCTGCATCGGTACCAGAGGTAAACGAGGCAGGATATAGGCCTAGGAGCGCTCGTGTTACGTTTATCTTCTTGGGAGCATTGTTAGCGTCCGTGAAGTATAAAAGAGTCTCTCCTGCAAGATTTTGTATAATCGATGATCGGACGTGGTAAAACTTAGAGAACGCTAGTATGCTATCGCGGTAAACAATCTGCACCTCATCGGATGATGTAGAGTAGCGGTAGATTGTGTGGTCGTCATTGCTGTTCCATACAAAGTAGAATATCTCACCCTTCTCGCTATTTTCAACAACCCCAATAACCTCATTACTACCTGCCGCTAGGGAACTGCCAGTGGCAAAAGTCACGGGCAGGTTGCCATAGGCATTCTTTACGATGTTGCCATCACCATCCTGCTCAGAAGAAAACCTGACGTTTATGGCGTTAGTCATCTCAACAGACTTAACCAATCGCTCGTCGTCCTCTAGGTTGAGGTATTTAGGTATGAGTTTATCAATCATAAGTGCTTAATACTTAGGGCTTTGCTTGAACGATTTTCGAATCGTCTTCAGTGCTTCATCCTTAGAGAATGACTTCAATCTTGAATTAGCAAGCCTTCTGTCGTTGTAGTACTCCTGACGAGCGCGAGCCTTCTCCCCTAGGGGTACATTACTCTTGCGCTCCACTAAGTGGTAGTACATATAGGACCTAAGCGCCTGCTCTGCATATACGTGGATGGATGGGTTTTCCGCTAAGGCCTCGTCACCGATGTACTCAAGGTAGACACTGTCTACGCTAGTGCCAGTGGTGAGTTCTATCCTGTTCTGCTCTAGGTTTATTCTGTACTCTCCGCTGTAGTGGCCACCACCATAGCCGTATAAGCGGCCATTGGTTGTGGCGTACACATAGTTGCGGTAAATAAAGTCATCAAAGCCAAGCAGGTAATCAGGAACCTGATATGGCTGCTGGTTGGGAAGGATGTTTTTATTTTTGTTCTCACCGAATATATATACAAGTCCATCTGCTCCTACTATTCCAATTTTTACTAAATCAACATAATCGCAAGGTAGCTCTACGGTATTAGTGGACAGATCAATAGTAAGCTCCGTAGCCTTGAGCCTCTTTAGTAGGTCAAAGCCCATCTCCCTAACTCCTCGCTTGGCAAGGCTCCTGATGACGACGTCTGATGCGCTATTGGCAAAATCGTCATACTCTATCCCAATGATAAAGTCCTTTACTACTTGGTCAACCGTTACGTAACTCTGTGCCATAGCTTATTGTTGCTGTTGTTTTTCTTGTGATGCGAACTGATAGACATCACTATCGCGAAGGTTTACCCCAATCAACTTTGCAATTTCAATAACAATCTCAGCAAAGTAGTGCTCTGGAAGTTCAAAGTCTACGCTGTTTGTGGCGCTGTACAGCTCCTTGCCAGCTACTACTGTATATCCGAATTTCGGCATAGCGGTGGTCTTGGCCCCCGTAGAGGGCACAAGACCTTGTGGTTGCTTGTAGTAAGTCAAGATAATCTTCTTGATAGACCCAGGGTAAACCTCGATATCACTTAACATCGTAGCCATAGGGGCACTCTCAGTAGGCATAGACAGCCTGCTGCTTAAGATGTAGTCTAGCTTAAAGGTATCATACTCAAAGGGTATGTTAATCTTAGTGGTCCTATCCAATAGAATAGAGCCGGAGGATGTTGCCGATATAGTCCTCGCTAAATCTGTTGGCTTAGCGAAAACAGCATTTGCCTGAGTTATTGTTGCTCTCTTGACAAACACAGACAAATCCTCCTCTAGCCTCTTGGTCGTAGACTTCTCCGACTTTGGGTCTGCGTTGCGTAGCCGTACTACCTTGGATCGGTCAAGGCTTGAAAACATATCGTTAAATATGTTCATCTGTGCCACCTGAGCAAAGTTGTTGAACACGGCAGGCGTAACAAAGCCACGCTGGTCCTTGTTGACCAAATCACGTAACGCTGAATATACTCTATTTACACTTGCCATATATTGATGTCTGTAGTTCATACAAAAGTACGACAAAAGAAAAGGGCTCTATTTCTAGAGCCCTTTCCAACCAATCAACAATTAACCTATGAAACGAGGTCCAATGTAGGGTGCAAATATACGCTATTGCTCCAACTTCTGCAACTCTGTCTTTAAAGTTTCGTATACTGTTCCGCCTTTTTCGGTCATACAGAACTGAGTCATAACACTGATGGTGTCCTGACCTACTGGTGTAGCGACAATCAAGCGGTTGCTGTCGAACCAATACATACCGTCCTCACGGGCAAGTAGCATCTGAAAGTCAACAGCTTTCTTAACATTAGCCCTAGTGGTAACTGTTGGGTTATCGAACAGACTAATGAAGCGCTTAGGGTTTCCCTTAGCCTCTAGGAGTAGCTCACGCTTAATCTCGGCGTTCTTCTGACCAGTGTCGATACCTAACCATATAGCGACAGGAATAAGCTCGTCTACGGACTTGCTACGGATAAGACCGATAGCGTCGTGGAGAAGGAACTCTACGTTGATATCAATCTCTGCGTTGTGCTCGGTGTTTACCTCTTCGAACAAGCCTCCACCGTTTGCTCGGTTGGCGGGGTGAAGGTCTAAAAAGCTAAGCAGGTTAGGCTGGTTAGCTGGAGCGTAGAGTAGCCCACCTTCGAAGATAACGTGACGGCGAACAGCTAGGCTGCTCTGCTCGTCGGCAAAGATAGAAGACTCGTTGGGGCAGTAACGTATCTGTCTGTTGGTATTAGTCTCGGGATCATAGATGATTGCCTCTGACTTTATCGTGGCAATGATTCCTCCTCCGCTAGGGATGGAGAAAATCTTTCCCTTTCTTTCTTCTGCTTTAGGAGCTGCAGACGCTCGTGCTGGACGTGCCATAGTTAAATAGAATTATAATTAATAATTATGCAAAATTACACTTCTATGCAAAGCGAAAATTTGGCAATAAAAAAGGGGGCCGAAGCCCCCTCTCTCATTACGTAACTAGTTGAAACTAATTACTTTGTGAGCAAAACGTGCTGGTTAGCAGCGCGAGTAACCAATGCGAACTCTGAGCGGTAGTTAAACTGCAAAGCGTCCGTGTTGGTGTTGGTAACACCCAAGATAGAACCTGTCATCCAGTGCTCCATTTCGCGGTTGTAGCCATTCGTTGCCTTGTAGTTGAGCTCAAGAGCTGGAGACTTCTCTCCAGTGCGAGGATCAGCAACATTAGTCAACGGAATCATAACACCTTGGAAGTTGCTAGCGCCCAACAACGTAGGATCGTTGAGGAGCTTCCAGCTGTGCTTGTGGAAGGTGTAAGAGCCACGCATAAATGAAGAGAAGCCAAGCTTCACCATATCTGCTGCGTTAGCAAACTGTCCGAACTGAGTAGCAACACCAGCGGTGATGTTAGCAGCCGTAGACGTACCAGTAGCGATCATATCGTCAATAGCAAGGTCTTGCAGGCGGTTAACGTACATAGCGTACTCAGGCATAGAGCCTTGCTTGTCAAGAGCGGTGATGAGAACATCAAGCTCGTCAAGCGTAGCAATAGCAGCGGTAGTGGTTGCACCAGAGTTAACAACAACACCACGGTTTTGGATGGCGGAGAAGTAACCTTCAGAGCCAGCGATAGAACCGAGTGAAGTCAAGCCGGTGTTAGATACCTGCTGTCCAAGTAACATCATCATCTCACGCTTGTCGAGGAAGCGTTGACGAGTGTCGTTCTCAGACTTGATGAACCAGCGGTAGTCGCCATTTCCTAGGTTTACCCAGCCAATGTTGGTAGCCTGTGAACCGGTAACCTTGTAGACCTCTTTGATGATCTGGTATGGGTTCGTGCGCTTAACAACGTTAGACTCAAGGTAGCCAACATTTTGATCAGTTCCCTGAGCAAACATATTACCAACAATGGGGAAATTGCCTACGACACCTGGAGCAGCAGCTGAAGCAATAGCAGTGGTTAGTCCTGCGCTGGTTAGGGACACAGCAGTAGCGGCAGCAGTAGCTGTCTGAGAGTATTCTCCAGCAGAAACAGCAGTGATAATGAAGCGGTCTACACCACCAACCAAAATCACGTCGTTAACGCGAAGGTACTTTTGAGCAGCAGTCTTGGTAGCGCCAGTTGCGGTAGCAGTAGCAGAGGCCATCGAAAGAACGATAGAGGTAGCTCCAGTTGCAACACCGGCAGCGTCGAAGTTAGCAACCTGAAGCTGGTGCAAGCGAGTCTCCTCCCAGTACTGAACCTCGTCGGCAGCACCGTTAGATTTGACAGCTCCTACCATCTGAAGGAAGCCAGTGATGCCTTGGTTGCCGTAGGTCTTAACGAGAAGATCACGGTTGTCGGGCTTGTTTACTTCATCGATGAAATCACCGAGTGAAGTGTATTTGGTCGGGTCTAAGCGACGAAAACTGTTGGGAGAAAAATCCAACGGGGTATTTGTAGTTGCCATTTTGTTTTATGTTTTAGGCGTTTTTATATTTTAAGACGAAGACTGTCGCTATTGCTTAGATAGTTTAGTATCTGAGCAGAGACAGAATCAGCATTCTTTGAATCGGCGGGACGTGGAGATGAGACATCTACATTCGCGGCAGTTTCTACGAGTTTGCGCTGGCCATCACTAAGTCCTTGCTTGTAGATAGAACTGACAATTTCGTCAATGTTATCCACTAGGGCTCGGTGAGAGTTCAGCAGCTCGAAGTCCCAGCCTCCGCTGTTATCAACATACTGATCGAAGAACTCATCAAGACGTGCATTCTTATCCTTTAAACTCGACTTGTACTGGTCGTTAAGCCCAAAGTTGAACTCTTGGTCGCCAAGCTGAAAGCTTAGCGCCTCAAGGGCATCAACCTCTTGGCTCATCGTGCGAATCCAGTTCTCGTCAATGGGACTTTGAACTTCGTTATTTGAGACTTCTTGCTTCACAGGCATACGATAGTTGTCGCGCAACTTCTCGATGTCCCGTTTAGCTTTTTCCGCATCAATCTTCAATTGGATAGATGACAACCGAATCTCTTCATTACTGTATAGGTCCTCGTCTACTTTGTACTTGGACCTCACCAGTAAATCGATGTCTTCGTTAGAGAGGTTAGGATAGTCAACAGCCATCTGTAGTTTCACAGCACTGAGTTCATCCATTTCAGACGGATTAATTGACTGGTATCTAAACCAGTCAAGTGGATCACGTCCTGTCTCTTCAACGAAGTCGGCGATTGCCTTTACTCTCTCGTCAATTGATGGGGATTTTTGAGCTTCAAGAAGCTGGGTAAGATGCTCGATGCTATCGATAGACACGCCTAGCTTTTCACTGACGTAGCTTGCGATTGCAGCCTCGAACTCTTGCTCAGACATCTCTGGCTCGGGTTCATTTGTAAAAGAACTTTGAGCAGGCTCCTGCTCTAGTTGCTGTTGGGGTTCGTAGGTCTCCTGCGGTGCGGCCTCTGGTTGCTCTGGTGTAGGCTCTGCAGTCTGATTGCTAAAGTCTAAAACCTCTGCTCCCTCGGGTACTGAGAAGGTGGGGGCGTCTAGTGGCGTTCCCTCTGGCACCTCTCCGCTGGTTACCTCGTATCCCATTGCGCTTAAGGCGCTTTCAATGTCATTGCTCATATAAAATAAATTTTGTTATTAATAACGCAAAATTAGTTCAAATAACTATTGCATATTTTGCAACAGTTTCGTATAGGACTACTTACGGAATCGAGCTACTTTCTTGGCAATAGCCTTGGGTTGGGCAACAAATTGCTTGCCTTGCGCCGACCCCTCGCGCTTAGCGCGGGTGGTGGCTGCGTACTCTTTAGAGCTTAATGATTTGATTGCCTTCTCTGGCAGGTAGCGTTCTCCTGTCTCGCCTGATGGCTTACCGCTCTTGGTGCGCCAGTTCTGCTTGGTCCACTTGCTGAGGCTTGTCTCCTTCTTTGGTCCAGAATATCCTCCGCCTGCTTTCTTATATATAGAAACAGCAAGCTGCATAGCTCTGGCTGAGTGCTTTCCGCCCATCTTAGCCTTGGCCTGCGCCTTAGACTTCTCCCAAAGTTCTGGGTTTGTTTTCTTAGCAACCTTCACAACCTACCACTTAATTTTGTCTGCCCAAAACGCAGCGCTCATCTTGCCCTTAGCGATGTTCTTTGCGTGCCGAGCCTTAAAGCTCGCACGCTTTGCAGCACGAGCAGGAGATGGATTGCTTTCAGTTACAGTGTCAGCACCTTTCTGCCCGAAGCGAATAAGGCGAACCTTGTCTCCAACTTTAGCTAATACAATGTGCGACTTCTTTGGGTGCGAGGGCGTTGCTTTGGCTTTATTAACGCCAGCAAGCCCGTGCTTCTTAAGGAGATTCTTAACTCTCTCCTCCATTTTTTCTAGACTTACGGCTCTGATGTAGTTCGTATATCTTGTAGAATGTGTATACGATAGAACCAACCAACAGAACAATCTTTAGCATTGCCTCGACATTGGTGAAGGATATCAGCATAGTCCCGCCATTGATTGCGGTAATCCTTAGGTCGTCATTGTTCATCTTTATGGTGGTCATTGTTTATGTTTATAATCATTTCTTTGCGAACTTCTCTATTGCTGTTCCAAAGAACATAGCGATGGTGATGTACTCAACAGCCTCAACGAGTTCTTTGCTTGGCGAGATGTCTCTTGGACTGAAGCTGTTGATCACCATAGTGGTGAAAAGAACAATAGCGCCAATAGTGCCAATGACACGCTTTGACGATACATCATCACTCGTCCCAAACAGCTTTACCAACCAGTCCTTCATAGTTAGGCCGTAAAGTAGGTTCCAGAAATAACAATAGATCCAGCAGCATCGTAAGCAACAGAAGCTCGTGCTCCACCGCCAACGGGAATCTCAACTAGTGCAATCTCTGTGGTTCCAGGTTGACCTTCTGCCGCTAAAATAGTGTTGGCACTGAGTGATACGTTAGCGTCAGCAATAGTAAATGCTGGGAAAGTGTAGGTAGATGCTGGATTGTAGATAGCAAAAGGAAGTCCAGCAATACGAAGGTCACCAGTTCCTGTTCCAGCCGACCAACCAATGAAAATCTCAAAGTGAACTACGCGTCCAATCTTGGTGTAGTTTCCATTTACTGTAGAATAGGTAGCTGAGCCATCTGTTGTTGTTCCAATAATGGCTGGGGTAAAAGCGTTCTCCTCGTAGTCATCTAGTCGATTACCAGCAGCTGTATCTGTCCCAAACAGGATGCCCTGTGATGTGCGAATTTCTCCAACAACGTCAAGAGTCTTGGTTGGTGTTACCGTGCCCACACCAACAGCTGTGGTGCTAATAGAAATAGCTGAGTCATTGCCCAATCCATCGCTGAGGTACTTAGCTGTTCCAGATACGACGGTATTGTTTGACGTCTTGATAACACCTTGGTAGGTGTCCTTGATGGCGGTATTCAGTAGTGTAGTTCCCATAGTCTTATTGGTTCCAATTTTCATACGTTAAATTCCAGCTAGATGCAGTCGTATTCCAAAAGTATGTTGGAAGCACACCCCCTGCAATGAGGGCTGCACGACGAAATAGCTGTAGTCCTAGTCCTAACATTATGCGATGTATGCTAAAATGCTTCCGCTGCTAACGCTAACAGCAGTGAACAGACCGTAGATTGAGGTGCCTGCAAGGACCGCTTGAGCGCTTAGGCTGTCTCCATTTACCGATGTTACAGATATGGTGGAGTTCTCAAGAGCATAGATTACTCGGTACTCTTCACCCTCAATAGCGGGTAGACTAAAACCACTAGGTAGCTTTCGGAATCCAGACTGACCAAATGACGCCAGCTGGTAGTTTACGGGGTTGGTGATGTTTGAATAACCCATCGGGGAAGTTTTAAGTTTTAATGCGGAAACGCACTACAAAAGTAAACTAAAAAGAAAAGCCCCTTGCGGGGCTTTGTCTTAGCTATACTGTGATAGGTCACAGCCACTTAGGGATCTATCTACTCTACGATTTCCGCCTCAGGGACGGGGGCAGGAGTAAACTCTCCAGTCTCTAGGTCGACAAGTCCAAGCTCAATTAAATCATCGGGCATCTTTGACCCCTTCATCAAGTTGTGTCTCCACCATAATGGCTGAAGGTTCGTATAATGACATAGTGTAAAAATCTCATTTTCGTCCTCAGCACAGTAAAGAGGTATGATGTGGTCTATGTGCCATTCACCATAGTTATCCCAACTCATACCGTCTCTAAATTGAGATTCAATGTGATTTCTTAAAACATTAGTATTACACCCAAGATGCTCAGAGCTTCTCTGTCTCCCATCAGCTGTTTTACTTAACACCTTTCTTATCCTACCTCTGAAGGCATTTAGAAATTTTTGTATGGGATTTTCCTTAAAGTATGCTCTATTTTTTTCGTTAATCTTCTCTCTGTTATTTTTCTTCCACTCTCGCTTATAATTAGAATAATGTTCTTTATTCTTTTCGTAATGCGCTTTCTTCTTTTCCCTTAGTACTTCTTTATTTTTGTCTCTGTTGGTGCGGTTTATTTCGCTAACACATTTTCTACAATAATAGTCTAGACCGTCCTTTTGGTCTAAACGCTTATTGAAGTCATCTAAAGACTTATCTAAATTACACTTACGACATTTCTTCATAAAAAACCCCCATATTTGGGGGCTTTGTTTATTCTACTATTTCAGCTTCTGGAACTGGAGCAGGAGTGAATTCTCTGGTTTCAATATCCACCGAGCCATCTCCGTGCTCGGCTTGGATAGCATCGGTAGCCTCCTTGAGTTTTGCTTGCTGCTCTTCGTATGCCTTTAAAAGGGCATCCTTGCGCAGCTCAGCGAGAACAATAACTCCAAGCTCCATCTGGATTGCCTGCAGGTTCTTTTGGGATTCCTTTACTGCGTTAAGCAGCTCTTCTTTGACTTTAGTCATTTTAATTTAAGTTTATGTTGGATTTAATTAGACAGCGGGAACCGGAGGCACAGGCTGACCAATTACCAACGTGATAGACGTTGGGTTGATTTGTCCTGCGATTTGGTTCGCCACAGAGGTTTCGAGATTTGCTACTTGCTCTTCGCCCATAGCGGAAGTACACCATCCGGTAGCAATCTCATTGGTAAGGTCTTCAAAGGGAACAAACGTATCGGGGTCGATGTCTTCGGCCTTTACGGTTTGTGTTCCGATAACTGTTGCTGAGTAGGTCTTGGTGTCAACAGCTTCTGTGCCCGTTAGGCGCCAGTGGATGTTGTATACTACGTCAGTGAGTTCTGTACCCTGTTCGTCTTTGGTAGGGTAGCAGTCGACAGTGCGGCAGTCCCAAGTGTAAATGATATCGCTCATCGTTATGTACTAATTAGTGAGGCAAATATACGAAAGTTTAGCAAGCCGCTATAGCTTCAATGGTCCCATCACTAAGAACATTATATGCCGAGTTGCACTGGTTGGACTTCCACCAAAATCCGCCTCCATTGAATGCCGAGCTGAGCGTAGTGTTAGTGTACAGCCTAGCCCCTACCGAGGGACAGGCGGGGGTACCCCCGCTGCCGGAGAAGTATAGCGTTTTGTTGTCAGAGCCACCAAATTCACAAGCCTCGACATATTCATTGTATGTGGCATCGTATATCCCAAAGGTGTTGTATGCAATGTATGAGAATCCATAGAACTCACTAACTGCGTCGGGGTCTGTGAACCCCGCCAAGTTAGACAGCGCCCCAAGGGAGCTGTTGGCCTGAGCCTGCTGCAGCTCTACCCTGATATCGTTAAGGCTTAGAGGGCCTGATGAAGGAAGGGCCATTACTTAATGAGTTTTTTAAGTTCGTCAATCTGTGCCTGCTGCTCCTTCATCGCCTCAACCAACAGAGCTATCATCTTCTCGTAGCGTACCGATAGGTATCCGCTGTCGTTGGTGCGGACAGCCTCTGGGAGGACAGCCTGTACGTCTTGAGCGATGACACCTACGTCGTGGCCTTCGTATCCGTGGACAGACTTAGTCTCTTCCTTCCAGTCGAACTCCACACCTGTTAGGGAACGCACCTTTTCAAGGGCGTTAGCGATGGGGGTGATGTTCTCCTTGAGTCTTCTGTCGGAGGTGGAGAACGCTACGATGTCGTTGGATGCGTCGATACGTCCGTCGGTGGCGTTGGGGTTTACCCCCACGCCTAGTGCGCCTGTCTGTATCAGCACATCTCCAATTACGTGGAGGGTAGAGCCCGGGGTGGTGGTGTTGATGCCTACGTTACCAGAGCTGAGGATTGTCATCCTCGTTGAGGTGTTGGTGATAAACTCAAGGGAGTCTGTGGCGATGTTACCCTTTACCCTTGCGTCATCGGAACCTATTACGAATCCGTTGAGGTTTGTGGCCGTAGCGTACTCTGCGTAGTTTACTATTCCCGATGTCGGAGAAACACGAGCTAGGATAGCCTTGTTACCAACGCTGTTGGTGCTCTGGAATGAGTTGTTGTACGTTATTAGGGTGCTTCCGTCTACGTGGAGCTTCTCGGTAGGCCCCGTCGTCCCAATGCCGACGTTGCCATCTGACGTGATTCGCATACGTTCCGTAGCAGTTGAGTTGTTGTAAAACCTTAAAGCACCGCTTTCCCACAAAATAGTTGGATTAGCACTCCACAATTGAATGTCATCCGTTAAACGAATTTTACCTACAACTTCAAGTTTTTGACTTGGCCCAGTCGTCCCAATGCCGACGTTGCCAGCACTGGTGATGCGCATCTTTTCAGATGTTGCCCCACTTGTCGCTCCATAAGCAAAAACTAAATTAGCACCAGAACCAATAGTATATTGAGCCCAACCTGTGGTTCCATCAATCAATGCCAAACCCCCTCCGTATGGGCTTCCATTTATCTTTGTAGTGAATGCTGCATTTATCCAAGCGCTTGTAGATGGCTCAAAACCTCCACCCGTTGCACGCACCGAACCTTCAACATCTAACTTCTGAGCGGGACTAGTCGTCCCAATGCCGACGTTACCGCCGTTCTGAATAAGTATTCGGGTGGAAGTTCCTGTCCGTAATTCTATATACCCACCAGCTCCGGCCCCATATATGTTTATAGAGTTTGAATCATTCTCAACACCAGAACCATTTAACCTCAACCATCCGTTTGTACCAGCTCCATTTAGGTATACGCCATTTGTTGATGAGTAGTATGATAAAGCTCCGTCAACTGCATATAGAGAGCCTGCGTTAGGACTCATTCTCAATCCTTCGCCAATACGGATGTCACTAGAAACATCCAACTTGTACGCAGGACTAGTCGTCCCAATGCCGACGTTGCCGCCACTGGTGATGCGCATTTTCTCGGTATCGGACGTCCAAAATTGAAGGGTTGAACCAAAGTAATAATTACTCGACGTAATTAACTTATGAAAAGTGGTGTCGCCATCATCCGATATACCTAATTCAAAAGCATTATTTTCAGCCCAATTACTTCTTAAATAACTATAATACGCGTCGACACCGCTTGGTTTTGTCGCCAAAACACCTTCAACAATTAATTTTTGTTTGGGCGCCGTCGTCCCAATGCCGACGTTGCCGGCAGTTGTTACAACAACCCTATCATTAGTTCCTATAGATGAAGAGTTGGATAATACAAAAGCATTAGAATTAGAATAATCCATACCTAACGACCAATCATTACCACCATTGAAGTATATAAACTGGTCGTATGATGCGTTATTACCTAATCTGAAAATAGTATTTGCCGACGCTTGTGATACGTGAAGCAGATTAAGTGGATTAGTCGTCCCAATGCCGACGTTGCCCGACGTATCAATAGTCATTCTTGCCACGCCAGTCGTCGCGGCAGTAGAGGTAGTTCCAAATACTATTTTTTTCGTGGCTTCGGGCCTAATAGTTAAATCACCCGCTGCTGAACCAGTAACGTGATAATCATTTGCTGCGGCCCGTCCAATTAAAGCATCAGTCACGGAAACTCCGGTGTCGCCTAAATTTATTGTGGGATTTGTAGTTCCAATCGTCAGCATACCTTCGGGATTCGTCGTCCCAATGCCGACGTTGCCGGCGGCGGTAATGCGCATACGCTCGGAAGCACTGGTATTGTCGCCAGTGAAGAAGGTCATATTGGACGTATTAGTAGCCCCTATACCTGCTTGGAAAACTCCTTCCCTCCACATACTGTACATTATTCCGTCGCCCATTGTATTCATCCTGTCGGCTGAAATCGGGGTCTGGTAGTGGAAAGGTGAGGCAATGTTTCTTGCGGCTACTATACTGCCATCTTGCCTAATAATAGTGCCTTTTACAGAGCCTCCAATGTCGGGATTGGTTGCCCCCACTAAGAGACTACCATCGGAGGTGATGCGCATACGTTCAACTAGGCCAGCACCGGCATTCGTATAAAAATCTAAATAACTCGTAGATGTAGATGTTGCTCTTTTTGCCCCTATTTGAGCATTTCTGTTAGAACCATCTAAAAATGCAATTATACCTAAATTTTGATTGTTCGTATCACTAGTACCACTCTGTAACTCTAGAACACCTGCTTCCCCTGCACTTGCTCCTCCTTTGATTGTCAATACTCTCCATCCAAATCCAGTAGCATCAGGACTAGTCGTCCCAATGCCGACGTTGCCTCCGGCAGCAATACGCATTGACTCGGTTGTTGCTAAATTACTAGTAGTTCCTCCAATAGTAAAAAACCTTATTGCTCCTGATGCTCCTACTGTTTTTAGGGTAAGATGTGTATTCGGGCCGCCTGAACTTATTTCAGCAGTGGCATCTGTAATTCCAACCGTAAGCGTGCTATATGGCGCCGTCGTCCCAATGCCGACGTTGCCACCTTCCCATTGTAAAGAAACATTAGCGACAGAGCCATTATCATAGTTTTGTATTCTCGCAACAGTGCCACTTCTATCTATTGTTAATCTTGAAGTCGCTGCCGTCCACGCAAGGTGCGTTCCTCCAGCAACGGTAAGTGGAGCCGATGGAGTCGTAGTCCCAATTCCTACGCGCGCACGGTTGTCTATTCTCATTACCTCAATCATACTATCTGTATTGAAGTTTCTTGTTGAGAAAGCAAGAGAGCCATACGCTATGTTGTCAGGGCCTAATAGTCCAGATATACTGGCCACTTGAGTACCATTGACATTAATAAACTTTACGTTAAGACTATCGCCAATAGCGTTTGTTCCAAAAAGTCTTAAACTTAATGCGTCTAAACTTTCAACTCCCGACCCTACTTTTTGTTGATTGAAAATACCATTAACTGCCGTCACACTACTGCTGAAGGTGGCTGCGCCTGTTGAGGCTAATGTTAAAACTTGCGTTAAACTTCCAGCGGCCGGTCGTGTGTAGAACTCTAATTGAGTTCCTACGTTGTCGGTTACTGCGGTTGCCTTAATAAGCGCAACTGTCGAAACAGCAGAGTTATAGAAGGCCAAATTGCCACGATTACCACTTGTTACTGCAGTGGAGTTTGACATTGCTATTGTAACATCGCTTGCCTTATTTACTTGTAATTCAGCAGATGGCGCCGCCGTTCCAATGCCTACGTTGCCTGATGTATCAATTGTAATTCCCTTTGTCCCATCCTTTGCATCGGTGAGAGCGTTGGTTTCGCTTGCCCCAGAGCCATAATGAAGCACACCTTTGCCATCGTTGTCTGTCCCAAAAAGCCAACCCGCGTTTCCTGTATTTGCCTGCATCCACACGCCACCCATTCCAAGCGAATCCTGAGTATTCTTTATCGCTAAAAAAGTACCCAAAGTAGATGCTGAACTTATTGTCAGTGGCGCTACATATGTCCCATCTCCAATTCCAGGACTAGTCGTCCCAATGCCGACGTTGCCTGCGCTAGTGATGCGCATCTTCTCTGTAGAAGACCCCCAGTCATTGCCAGTAAAGAACTCGTGATTGTGATATGAACTATATCTTATAGTCCACTCTGGAGTACTATTGTAACCAAATCCAATTGCAACCCTATTAAGAGATGAAGCATCACCTGCTGAAATCCTTTGGAAGCTATTTGCACTGTAGTTCTGAGTACCATTTATAGCAATTGCAATTTCGTTTACAGTTGCTGGATTAACGTGCAGCTTAGCACTCGGCGCCGTCGTCCCAATGCCGACGTTGCCGTTATCATTAATACGCATCTTCTCGCTACCCGTAGAGGTGCCGAATATGATAGGTGAGTTATCATAGTTGACTAAGTACATTCCGTAGGCATTATATGGTGCCGCAGAACTCGGGCCTCTCCATCCCACAAATCCCCGTCCAGTAGTTGACGTATAAAAGTCAATACCAGAAGTATAATCTGTTGCCGTACCACCAATTATAACTTGCCCAGAGGTATCTGCGCTTCCGCCCGTAACCTGAAGTTTTACTCCTGGACTAGCCGTCCCAATGCCTACGCGGTCATTAGCGGCATCTACAACTAGGACGGTGGAGTCAACAGATAATCCTGATAAATAGCGAATCGGCATAGTTTCTTTAGTTTATAGTTACAAATTTACGAAATAACAAAGGGTTGGCCATTAGCCAACCCCCACTCAATCATCATATAATGCCGAAGGCTAGGATACAGCCTGTATGAGGACACGGTACTGATTCGACGTAGGAACAGGACCAGCAACTGTTAGCGTGATGGTGTTAACAGTTGTCCTAACAACATCCATATAGACGGTGTCGTACGTAGCGTTATCATACACCTGAACCACCACATCGCGGCTGTTAAGGCTGTGGGTAATGGTAAACACCGTAGCGGTACCATCGCCGAAACTAGCAACAGCACCAGAAGATCCGATGATAGCTTGAACAGCAGCAGTGAAGTCCGTCACCTGCGATGCCGTAATGGCAATCGCTACGTTGGCAGCAGCAGTAGCACGTCCCTTCGAGTCAAACGTAATCTGAGGCACGCTACCGGCTAAGCCGTAGCTTCCTGCTGTAACAGCGGTGTTCGCAAGCGTAAGGCCAGCTGTAACGTTCGCAGTGCCATCAAAGGTTACCGTCCACGTAGCGTCACCAGTGATACTGATAGTCCTTGCAGTCTGAAGGGCCGTAGCCGTAGAGGCGTTACCGGTAAGGTCTCCCGTTACGTTGGCGACAAGGCGACCAACGGTAAGGCTAGAGACCGTAGAGGTAGGCTCCGTAGCAGTGAATCCAAGGCTGAAGACAGCCTCACCCACCGAACTTGCTGAGGCGTCGTAGAAGAACGAAGCGTACTTCGTTCCGCTGTTGACGTAGTTTCCGTAGAAGCCGATGTCTACGCTGTTCGCCACGTTGGCGTTGGCGTACTGCATCATATTGTCGCCAATAGATACAATGATGCTGTCAATGGTGGTGGTCGTTCCGTTTACGTCAAGGTTACCCCCAATCGTTACCGTTGATCCGTCGTCGGTAATAGACGAGTTTACAAACTGACCATTGGCAGAATCCCACTTGGAGATGTTGTTGTTTGTAAGGGCTCCTGCGTTCTTTAGCTGTACGTCGTCAGCATTGACGGTGATACCCGTTCCTGCTCCAACAGTTAGCGTAGCAGAAGCTCCAAGGGCAACAGTTCCTCCTCCGGTCAAACCAGCACCTGCGGTGTAGGTTACACTTGAGTTAGCAAGCGATGAGTTAGGGATTGCAGCAAGGGCAAGCGTGGTGGTGGTAATGTTGATACCGCTAGCGGTAGAAACCTCAAGCCAAGCAGAAGTGGTGGCGCTGTCGTCCCAGAAGAAGATGCGGTCAGCACCCGGGTCGGTAAGGGTTTCAAGGCCTAGGTGCTTGAGCTGAACGTCGTCTGTATTTACTTGGATACCTACGCCCTGACCTACGTTAAGGGTAACATCGCGAGTTCCGCTAGAGGTAAGACCAGCGCCAGCGATTACGCTGCGCACATCACCACCTACGTCAACCCATTGGCTTCCGTCCCAGAAGTAGATTGACTTGTCTCCTACGGAGGAGTCGTAGTACACCTGTCCCTCGTTAGGGGAAGCCGGAGCAGTGGCTAGATTCTGAATGACCGCGTTCTGCAGCTCATTCTGGCTCAGGTTAATCGAGGATACAAATTTGATAGCCATAGCTTAGTTGAAAAAGGCCTTACCACTAAAGGCTCCAGCGAATGTTAGGGTTACTTGGTTGAGTGAATTATAAAAAACTTCTCCATACACTACACTGTCAGCGGAGTCTACCACCGTTACGGAGCAGTATTTGTTGAGGTTGTGGTTTACAACCCACGTAGCAGAGGGAGAGGTCTGTGTAAAGACAAAGTTGGCATCAAGGCTTACGCCTCCGATGACACCAGTAACAGTTACACTATTGCCTTTTTCGGTGACAACAGTAGAGCTTCCGGCAACTTCCGTTACCGTAACTGTGTTGCCCGTTTCTCTTACGACGATAGCTGCCATCTTAGTCGACTACGTCTTCGTTAACGGTAAACAAACCATAAAGCCACGTCTTGACGGTTCCGGCATCATTGCTCTGGAGCCCGTATATGTACATACCTCCGTTGATGGTTAGCATCGTGTTAGCCGTTGCGGTAACAAAAAGCGTTCCTGTGCTATTGCCTGTGTAGCTGAAGTCATTGGAGTCAAGGACAGGCGTTGCCGATGTGTCGCTCTCGGATACCTCCATCTTCCAGGTGTATCCTGTAAGGTCAATGGGCTGGTTGTTGGCATCATAGAAGTTTACCTCTATAGAGAAGGTATCACCTTTTCTGCAGATGATATCCACCCTCTGAGCGTTGTCGAGGTTTACAGTATCGGTGGTAGAACAGGATGAGGACATAGTGCAAATTTACTTCTTTAATTAACGCTCTCCCAGTATGACATCCACGATATCATCTTGACCTTCGAGGTCCTGTTTCTGTAGTTCAGAGCGGTCTCCCTTACGCTGGGCAATCAGTTTGCTTTGTGCAACTGCTTGCTCCTTAATGCGGTTGTCCTTGCGGTCCTCAGCCTCCTGATCAGCACTCTGGCGTACACCAGATTCGATCTGCTGCTCTTTGATTCCGTAGTCTCCTTGCAGCTGAGCCAACTGCATCTTAAGTCCGTACTCTACCTGCAGCAGCTGAGCCTTAGCCTCAGCCTCTAGCTGAATCTTCTGAGCATCTAGTTGAGCCTTCATCTGGTCCTCCTGCATCTTAGCTTGGCTTGTTACCTGAGCTACCTGTGCGTTGGCCTGCGCTTGGAACTGAGAGTTCTGCTGGGCCATCTCTTGACGCATCTTCATACGCTTCTTACGGCGTACGATAAGCAACCTCTCGGCTTGGTCGATGTCTCTTAACTGACGGATAGCAATAGCATCCTCGATGTCAAGCTCGCCCTGAGCAATAGACGCCTGAATGTTTTGCTCTAAATACATACGGTCAATCTCATTCATATCAGCGACAACCCTAACACCGAAGTTGTACATAGGCAGATTAGAGAAACTCGACAGCACAGCCATATTCTCCCTGCCAATAGCCGTCTCATAGGCTTGGTACAAAATAGACTTCGGGGGAAGTATCTGCAGACACTTCACCACGTCCTCGCAGATCCTGCGGTACAGCACAATCGCTGCGTTGGTGATATCTCCAAGAGCATTGTTGCCTGCCGCCAGTTGCTGCTGGCGTACGCCAACAAGCTGGTCTCCCTTAGGGCTTGAGCCGTCCATAACCTCGTTGATGCCCGTAGCATCACGAATCATACGCAACGCGTGGTTGTAGATGGTGATGAGCTCGTTGATGTTTCTGATGCCGTTCTCAAGGGGACGGATCGGTGGGTTCTGGAAGCTACCGTCGGGGTTCTTACTGCGGTAGTAGAAGATACCCGTCTGCTCGTAGATGTCTTGAAGGTCCAGAGGCTGTAGCTCTCCGCCACGTCCTAGCTGTACGTTCTCAAGTCCTTCGATGTCGATAATCAATCCATCAGGCTTAGCCTTAGCAATAGACTGCTGGAGCTTTAAGTGGGTGATCTGCAGCTGGTCGGCAAAGCCGATAATGCCGCTTACCATAGACTTAGGGATAGACTTACGGATGTTGGTGGCTACAATGCTGTAGCTCATCCTCGTGCGGGTGATATCGTGAACATTTTTAGGAATGTTCTTCTTCAAGCCGTAGTCGTAGATGTAGTCCGTTCCTAGGATATAGTTACCACCGTACAGGGTTTGGTTCTGCATATAAACAGCTTCCCTATCATACACACTCTGTTGTGGTGCATTGTACTTGTGGCCCTTGTAGTAGAATCCAATGTTTCCAAAGCGGGACTCTTTCTTCTCAAAGATGATGTTATCAACGCTAACGAACTCAAAGTCAAGTACTTCGATGGTGTACTCGTCATACCCATAGTAGTAGCGCTCCATACCTGGGTCGTACCCAGAGCCCATCAGTCGGCTGGAGTCATTGCCAAATCGGTTCATAACCGTCCTTGCCATCTTCTCGTACTCGTCTTCGGTGAACTGGTTGCCAGCGGTACGCTTAAGCTCTGAGATGCTCATACGCTTTACGTGTCCTGCGTAGGTTATATCCGTAAAGTTTGGGTCAGCGGTAAAGCTGTGGATAAAGAATGCTGGGTCTACGTAGTCTTCAACGATTCCGTAGTTGGGGTCGTTGCTGCGCTTGGTGACAGCCATACCACAGGTGACGAGGTCTTCGACATTGCGCCTAAAAATGCGCTCGTCGAAGTCATTCCAGCTTAGCGTTAAGTTGATGCCAATCTGGGCAGCAATCTCAGCAGCGGTCTTGATGTTAGTCTCAAGGAAGATCTCTGTCTCCTCAGCGGTATCGGGTAGAGCATCGGGGTCTACCTCGGTGCGAAGTCCTGAGTCCTTCGCCTCCTTTAGGATGTCCTTGTTCTCGATGAATATCTTCATCTTGTTTTTCTCGTAGTCCTTCTCGCTGCGTGACAAAGGGTCAACAGCTTCAATGTTCGGGTAGAACTTAGAAGACAGAATCTTGTTGACTACAATCTTTACAAACTTAGGAACAATGGGAACTGGTGTCCAGTCTAGGTTCACCAAAGACCCATCACCGTTGTTGGGATCAAGAGAGGTAAGTATCTGCTTGTAGATGGATGTGTCTTGGGTTCCGTTGGCGTAATCCCTAGAGATTTCAAACTCACGGAATCTTTTGCTGTACAGAGAACCCTCGTACTGGGCGCTTCCCCACTGGCCGTATATAGCCTTTGCGTACTGAAGACCATACCTCTTGCTAACCTTTATATCGTGTGAGGCAAAAGGGTCTGGGAACGTAGAGTCGTATGAGTTACTTTTTACAGAGTATTGATCCATTTATCGGAGTTTATGGACAAAGGTACGAACTTAACTTATCGCCTAATTTCCTTACCCTTGCGGAAGAAAACCCTGTCGTTGAAGTTTGTCTTTTTGACTTCCTTGACCTGCTTCTGGGCAGCAAGAAGCGCCAGCCCTGAGCTGATTGTTAAGTCAAACTTTGTTCTGTCGTCTATCTTAAAGTTTATCCAGTCCTCAAGCGTTCTGTTGAGGTACATACGTCCAAACTTACCACTCTCGTTGTGGAGGCCCACGTGGTCGTGGATGTAGGACTCAATAGCCTGAGCGTGAGCTTGTATCACATCTTGGCTGTTGGAAGGTATCCCCTTTGTCTTTACGTTCATCTTCGAGGATGTGGACGCTAGATGCTCAGGACGGTTCATAAGGTACTCGTCGTATCCCCTTGACTCAAAGTACCTAGCGATGCCATACTTGTTGTTCTCTATCAGCACAGGGTAGCCGTAGAAGACCGCTGCCATAAGGATATCCTCGTAGAATATCTTGGCAAGCGGAGGCCGTGAGGCGTATTCCGCGACAAACATATTTGCCGGATGCTCCATCGAGAACTTGTTGTATACGTGGCAGGCACCTTTTGAGGCCCTGTAGTCAAGGGTGGTGTCAAGGTCGTAGGAGTCAACACCCATAACCCCGAATGCCCCGTTTGGGGCAACGGGCTTGTTGTTCTCAATCTTTCGTTTGTTTCGAATATCGGTAGGTGCTAGCCAAGCCACACGCCACCGCCCATTAGGGTCGGGGGCGAAGATAACCTCGCTGTCCATCTTCCCGTCTTTCCATTGGAAGTTACCAATTACCACAGGGTCTGGGTACAGCTCCTCGTTATGTTGTATCTGCTCGTATATCTTCTGGATGTTAAACAGAGAACTCTTGGTCGAGTCGCGGAACGCCTCGTCCTCGGTAAAGGGAAACTGGCGTATAATCTCGTTGAGCTCATAGCTGTTGTTCTGTTGACCCTTCCTCTCGTTCTTTAAGAACGTCCTAGCGCCTATTTCCGTTATAGTGCCATCCTCGGTAAGTGTTGGAGTCTCTGGGTCGTCAACGATAGGTAGGCCGTACTGGCTGAAGAATCCCTCCATCGCATCGTATGCCGGGATGAATATCTTGTACAGCCCGCTCTTGGTCCTTCCGTTCTCGTTGCGGTCATTAGGGTCGGAGTCGTAGTATAAATTCCTAAACTCCCTGCCGCCCTTGTCCAATGGGTTTACCGTGGATCCCACCATCGCCTTTCCAATAACCCTACGACCAACAAGAAGACAGGTCCTGTGGATTCTCCATACCTCTCTTATGTCGTTAGGATTCAGCCACTTACCAGCCTCATCGAGAAATAGCATATGGGTCTTGCTTCCGTCGTATGCGTTATTAGTAGTATTCTTCCAGTTAATTATAGTATCCAAGGCCTCACCTCGTGAGGTCGTCTTGTTCTTCTTGGTGATCCGCTTTGATGGCTCGCGGAAGGCGAGCTCCATCCTAGGGTTTGTCGTTCCGTCAATGATGGGAGAAAAGAAGAAAGGGTATCCCTTGAATATAGGGATAATCTTAGAGCCGAACACCGCCTCCTGGGCGTCTGTTCCTGTCTTACTCATAATACCCAACAGCTTTTCCTTTACCTGACTTCCCTCGTCAACAAGCACCGCTGCGCTCATATTGGTATACCCAGAACGCCTACACTTGGTGTATATCTGACCCAAACACCTAGGATCCGCCTCGCAGGCTGAGAGGTGGACAAACAGCTTACGCTGGAAGTCTAGGTACGTAGGATATCCGATGTCTATACTGCTCCACTGGAGAAACATATAGTGGTGGCCAGTGATGTAGGTCTCCTCTCCGTTGTTCATAAACCACAGGCCTTCCTTGCGTCTCTTGAACTCCTGCTCGATGTATGGGCTCCACTTCTGCTGGAACTCTCTCGGGGACTCGTACCAGTCATCCATAGAGTTTATCTGCGCAAGCTCCCTAGGTATCTCCTGACGCTTCCACATCTGACGCTCCTTGGGTAGGTCGCTAAAGAGAAAGCTCTCTGGCTTGGGTAACTGGATACTCAGGGACTCTATCTCAATGATAGGTCCGTCCGAATTATTCGGACAGATGTTTATCACCTCCTGCTTATCGATTACCTTAAGTCCAGCCATTATCTTGCCATCCTCTCGGCGAAGCCTCCCTTGAAGTCCTTCTCCTTCTCAAAGGATCCGGACTCCTCGATGTCACCAACAAGCTGCTCGAGCTTCTGGCGTTCTACGATAAGCTCCTTACAGGCTAGCGCGGTGTCTTTGATCGCCTGCAGCTCTGCCTTACGTGCTGACCCCGTTAATTCGGGGTCTACGGGCTTGCGTATCTCCTCGGTCATATTGCTGATAGCGGCCTCCATCGCAGAGATGAGGTTACGCGCAGCATTAACTGTTGTGAATTTTACAGCTTTTGACATATCAAATGGTGGATTTGCATACGCCACAGCTTGCGGCCATTGATGTCCATCTCGTAGTCTGCGTCTTTGGCGAAGTACACAACGTCGCCAACAGCGAGACCTTCTTCCTCTAGCCACTGACTTCCGTAAACGATACGGCCCCAGCGCTTTTCTGGTTCCTTTAGGGTGATAATCTCTATGAAGCTTTTCTCCTTGTCGGCGTCGATATCAAAGGGCTCTAGGAATACCCAGTCCGCAACAGCAATAAGGCTACCGTCGGGCTTCTCGATGAGGTATGCCTGATTGCCCTGACCACCGAAGGGGTCGTAGTTGACGCGGTATATCTTCTCCTTAGGGTCAACGACTTGGGTGTCGTTGAGTGCAACGTGGTGGTGGTGGAATACGTAGTCTCCTATCTCTAGCTCAGACTTAAACTTAGCGGGAATGCCAACTACTTTAGCCTTCATAGTGCGGTGTTGGAACTCGTTGAACTTAGTGTCGAGGTAAAGCTCTGATTCGCCTACTTTGATGGTATCGTTTACAGCGCTAGGTATGTGCACGAGGATGTGGTACAATGGTATCATATGTTTAATTAAAATAAATAAAAGTTGTAAGTCGGTTACAACTAGAAGTTACAGTCGTACTCTACTATAACTGGCATACCCTCGATGGACTTCCACAGCATAAGTGTAGAGTCCTTCTTTAGGTATATGAGGTACTTGCGCTCTCCGTGGTAGTGGAGGTGAGATCCGTCGAGAACGATTGAGTCGATCTCTCCGTCCCCTGCCTTCTGGCCGACATAGTATGCCAGTGCCTTCAGTGGGTCGGTTCCCGCAATGATTTTTCTGATAAGTTCCATTTCATTTTAATTTAGTTCAAATTTAGCCAATAATCTATATTGGTTGTATCGTCCCCTTCAGAGTCCTCGCTGTAGGATCCCATAAGGTATGTGATCAAGGAAATCATCTCCTCCTTGGTGTCTACGTTGATGTTGGACACAGACTCAACCACGCTGTTTCCGTCTATATGGTCCACTACAAGTCCTGCTGATGCAATCATCATAAAGTCATCAAGCAGCCCAAGGTCCTCGGCTTTGTTTAATATATCATCGAAGCTGTTCTTTGCAAACATAAACAGTTCAATCCTAGCTTGAGCCTTATCCATTAAAGAACTCGAAGATGTAGTACTGAAAATGCGTCTAAGGAAATTGTTCCGCTACCGGTCTCTGAGGCCCTTACCGATACTATATCGCCACTGCTAAGGTTTTTAAAAAACACTTGCGTTACGTGGTGTTCGGTACCAGCACCGAGTGGTGTATCGCTAACATCTACAACAGCACCATTAACCTCTAGATCAAACCTTACAGAAGTTCCAGATCCAGTTGTTGTTAGACTTGCAGCTATGGTTATCTCCACCAGAATCCCGTCAGCTAGTATCGTTGCCGAGTCATTGACTCCACCATAAACACTCGATAGAGCAAAGTACGATGACCCGTCTCCAACCTTATTTGAGTCAGCAGCGGTAGGACCTATTGCAAAAAACTCAAGAACTTGAGGACTTACCGTCAACACCAAGGTGTCTGATGTCTTTAGAACAAACTCTGGTGCAGACTGATATCCTCCTGGGTTTATCAGTGACTTAAGGTTAGAGTAGTCTATTCTCCTCCAAGAGGTGGTAGATACGTCGTAAATCAAGAACCTATCTCCGTTTGCTATTGCGCCGATGTCAGATATAGACGATGGGTTGTCTAGGCGTACCGTTGAGCTAGTAATAGCAAGGGGTAGGGTCGCCGTTGTAACGGCGCCTCCCGAAAAAGCAGCAGCGTTAAGGGTTCGCTTGACGACTTGATTAGATCCGTTAAGAAAAAGTGCTGATGTTTCCGAAGATCCAGTAGCTGGGACCGTTGGGAACTCTAGGATTCCGTTGACTCCTACCTTGGTGGTTCCAATCTGAAGTGCTGTTGCTACTCCGTCTCCAGACTCTACGTTCTTAAGGGTGGTGGTAGCGGTGTTCGTCGCTAGCTTTAGCAGCGAAGAAAATGCGTTCTTTACCTTTTGTCCACTAAGTGTTGCCATATTTCGTACTTTTGCTACAAAGATACAATTTACTTCATTGGCTAAAAAGTTCAAGAAAAAGGAAGACCTAAAGTTTAGGGACTTCGCCTACCGCGACGATCGTGGACCCAGTTTATACAAGTTTGCTTGGCACGCCAACAAGTTTATGAAGCAGGAGTATAAGCTCCTGCCAATACAGGTGGACTTTTTGCTCTTTGCCTACGACCTAGAGTTTTTCACCATAGAGTGGATGGCACAACAGCTGTCGAAGTCCTACAACCAGACCAAGGACTGGCTAACTGTTAGGCTTAGGAAGCGTGAATTGCTGTTCGACTACTTCTCTATGGAAGATATCGACATCCATAAGGACACTTCTATGTGGTTTCGTGATGAGAACAGGTGGAACTACCGCAAAAGGTACTCATTAACCCAGCAGGGACGTATGATTGTAGAGAGGTGGAGGGATATAGCCTCCGGAAAGGAGACCGTGGAGCTTCAGTACGACAAAAAAGCCGTTAATAAGACCATTCCAAACAGAGGAGAGGGAATCCCTACGGTTCTTTTAGGCAGAAAGTTAAAGGGCCACGAGGATACTCCCCTTGGTAAGAAGATTATCGCTCAGGCTAAGATTGATGGGCGGAGTATAGCCGGAATTTTGCCTCCTTCGAAGCTCCTTCGTGAGGGGTAAACTTCCCGTCTTTGTCGGGCATTAGGTAGTAGCGACCTTTCTCCATCATCCAGTGGTGGCCAGCTGGTGCTGGAACCATTACGTGGCTGTCTTTCTTCTTGGCTTTCATTAGAGTTTTTGCAATTCTTTGCTCATATCCATAACTGGAACTGGTGTGCCTACCGGGTATGGCTTTCCCTCTATGGCAGCGGTGATTGACTTCATACCACTCTTTACTTGGATAGCCTTACGCAAAGGAATGGCAGCCTCGTTCATTGGTCCGTAGCATTTAGCGAGAACGATTCCTGTTTCTGTGGTATCGAAAATAGCACAGGGCATACAGAACATATTGCTTTCGCTTGTTACTGCGTAGTCAGTATTAACGATAAACGAACGATTTTCTGGGTGCATCATCTCCCAATCCTGTGTCTTTGGATTGTACTGAGGCACAAAGCTAGAGGTGTCAAAATACCAGTATAGAGACCACACTGACTTACCATCCCATACCTTGCTTCCGTCATTGTTTGGGTACTGAAAGTTTTTATCGGTACTGAATTCATAACCCCAGCTTGGGCTGAATCCGTACATAGCTAGGTTAGAGATTGATGGACCGTCTAGTACTGGACAGATAGAACATCCCTCTTCAAACACTTTACCTTGAATCATAATTTGATTTCCAGTTAGCTCCGCACCCGATGCTCCACAGAAGGCATAAAGGCCTTCGTGGACTTTAAGCGCCTTAGCGTCTTTAGACTTTTCGCTTGAGCAGCTCAGTAGTGCTGAAGCAGCAAGTAGTGATAATAATGTATTCTTCATCTTGGGGGGTTGTTTACTTTTTAGATCTGTTTCTAGCTCGATTTAATGATTGCTGTTCCCAAACAATACGTCCAGACTTAGTGTGCGATGCATCTAAATCGTCTCCGTTACCATACTTACCAGCTTGTCGGTTCTTCTTGTTAAGCTCCGCCCTGTACTTCTTACGCTCTTCGGTGGAGTGATACTCCGTATCGTACTCCTTCTTCTTTTGGTAAGCCTTAGGGTTGCTGTCGTAGTACTTCTTAGTCTTCACTTTCGTCGTAGAAGCAGGCCTTGAACTTGTAATGAGTTGGAGTCTTGCCTGCGGCTTTGACAGCAGCTTGAAGCTGCTTCATACCAGAGGCCATATCCATTGACTTGATTTCAATCTCCTCACTAGACTCCTCACTCATCTTACCACCGTAGTTGTACTTCTTGGCTTTCATAGCTGTTTACTTTTTCTTTAGCATCTTAAAGTCAACAGCAGAGATCTTTCCGTCCTTGTTCTTGTCAAGCTTTACTTGACCGCCCATTAGGTACTTCTTCATCTTGCCTCCCATACCGTACGTATCCATTTTACCGCCGCCCATCATCTTCTTTGCAGGGGCTGACTCTTTGGCCTTTATCACACGGTTCTCTACGCGAGCTGCCCTTCCGAGAAGTCGGTCAGCCTTACGCTCCCTGCCCTCGTCTACGGCTTTGCTTCCGCGTGCTACAAGATTGGCTTCGCGCTTCTCAAGTCTTTTGACTTTGTCTTCTACCTTGCCTCCTTTGTAGTACATATCCATCTTGCCGCCACCAGTATACTTTTTCATATCCTCACGAATCTTGTCCATCTGAACTTTTACGCCAGAGGCGGTAGTGGGCTCACCTTTCTTGGTCCAGTAGTCGTACTCCTTCTGGAGTTTATTAATCTTCTCGGCCATCATACCGCGTCGAGCCTCTTCCTTGTTAAACTTAGGAATAGAACCGAACAGCTTTCTAGCAAGCTCTTGCTTCTTATCGTCCGCAGTCATCTTACCTCCTTCTTGGTAAACAGTCATCTTTGCTTTCATAGATACAAAGATATTATTTAAAAGGTTTGTATTTTGTCTTGGTGCCCTCCTTGTAGGCTACAAGTATCTGCTTTCTGTTGGCTCCCTTGCGGTACCCCACGTGAATCCATTCGAAGTCTCCGTCGGCACGTTGGAATTCTGCGATGAGCTGATCGAACTCTAGGTTATCCTTAATGAATTCAAACACCTGCATATTAGTAACACCATTGCCCCTAAAGTCTTGGTCTAGGTCTAAAGCCCGACCAAGATTATGGTCAGAGGTCTTGCTGCCTCCGATGGCCTTGTTCAGAGCAGCTGATCTGTAGCCCGAAGAGATGTAGATAGGAACACCGAAATGCTCACGCACTTTATCAAAGACCTCAACACAGATTGTCTTTAGATTCTCTAGGTGTTCTGCTGTTGGAGTATTGTCTATACCCTTACGCTTGGCAGTATCACTCTTGGTGACCTCAGCTAATGATACGTAGTTACTTAGTTTCACAAGCAAACTTGTTTTGCGGTGTTAATCATAAGACAAAGGTACGGTCCCATAACAATGTACGGGATAGTCCCATACTTTACCCTGGGATAGTCCCATATGCTGTTAAATATACCACGTAAGCAGAATAAACTCCTACTAAATTAGTAGGCTATTAGTCAACTAACTGATAACAAGCATTATATCCCTTAATAAAAAACTTGCTAATGTCAATTTTTAGCACTAACTTTGCTAAAGCAGTAGGCTAAGAGAACTACAGATACAATACTCTACACGTCTCGTACTCATATACGTCAAGAGAGAATAAAGGGACGTCGCATAAGCAGAGTCCCTTTATACTACAGACCCCAGTGCTCATACAGACCCCAACGCTCATTACCGCCAAGTAAGTGGACAATACGCGATAGCTGTATTCCATCTGGTTTGACAGCATATTAAGCTGTTCAGAGGAAATATAGCACCGAGTAGGGGGTATACGGGTCCTTAGGGCCCCTCCACCCCTTCCATACTGTGGGTAAATAACAGCTGTTGAGACTACTATTGTCAATATGAAGATTTACCCTTCCAGCTTCTTTTTCAACCTATGGGTTGATGTTAGAATAAACTAGCTAGAAATAAGTATCTAGGGGATTATATACATATACGCGCGTTGTCCTTCCCAAACCGGAACGCAATTCCCAGGGTATGCCCCCCAGGTTTGTGCAAATTGGGTGCAAAGGTTTGGCGTTTTGGTAGGTTGGTTGGTTGGTTGCTTGGGTTTGCTCTTGGTTGTTTGGGAACAATAAGCCCCCCCTATATTCAGCCGCTATTCCCCAAAGCCGCAAAAGTCCCTTTTATTATGCGCTTATGTCAAAAAAATTCTTTGGTATGTCTTGTTTTTGTTTTACCTTGCGGGCGTTCCGCCTATGTTGGCGGGGCTTATTTTAACTTAACTCTCTCTTTTTATGTCTTTTAAGTATGTTTTATATCAGGAAATAGGCAAAGCCAAGAAGCGCGAAGCGCGCGTACGGGCTAATTCTTTGCCTATGTTAGTACGCGCCTTGTATGTTGGTTTGCACGACCAAAAGCGCACAGGCAAGCGAATGTTCAATTTGTCGGGCGGTGCGGGCATTTGGCTTGAGTTCTTTGAGCAAGAATTGCCCTTTGCAAAGGTTCAAAGGCTCGCGCCTAATACGTTCAGCCCTTTGGCTATGTATGAGGCTTTGTTGAGGCTCGAAACCTTGGCGGGCGGGCAATTAGCCGACTTTCCCGAATTAGAGGCTCAATTCAAGAGTTTGCGCGAGGAAGCCGCCAAGTACAAGGCGGCTATTTCAAAGAAGGCTTTTGTACCTGATGCCGAAGAAGCCGCAGTATGAAAATAAGCGAACTGATCCCGTCAAACTATGAATGCACGTCTGAAAAGGTCGCGCGTTACTATAAGACGGGCGAAAAGGTCGCGCGGGCGTTCAATCCGCGCGGCCTTGCTTCAAGCAAGAGGCGGCAAAGAACGCGGTTAGCGGTTAATGCTGTTGAGGCGGTTGTCTTTGGGCGCATTGACAAGGCGGCACGAAATAAGGCCGCCAAGTTAGCCAAGCGAGCCGCCAAGCGTTCCTTGCTCTTTTAAGGTAGCACACTAATTGCGCGAGGCGCGAAGGTGAGCCGCAAGGTTTACGGCAGTGAGAGCCACACTATAAACGGCAAGCCCCAAGCATAGGCGCGACTACTTGCAAAAGTTACGTTCCAAAAGTTTGGGGCTTTATTCGTTTAGGTACGTTTGGCGTTTTGCCTTGTACCTATTCTTCATTTTTATTTTAACCAAGAGCCAAGCACTAACGTCTTGGCTTTTTTATTCCTTGTATTTTATGAAATGTAAACTTGACAATGTACAAAAGTACATAATTGATGGGGCTTTGTCCCTTTGGGTTGAAGCGTTCAACCAAGAGCGCAAAGAAACCAAAGGCAAGAGCAAAATTTCTTTGTTTGGTGAAAACTATGCCGACCTTATGGCTGACGATATCCGCAAAGAACTAAACATAGAAAAAGGTGAATAGTTTAGTAACGTTCAATTATTGGACAAGCGTTAAGGGAGGCCAAAACGCTCGGACTATTTGCAGTGAACTTAACAAAATGTTAGGTAGAAAGGCTTGCTTAATTGCTAAAAAGCAAAAGGGCGGCATTTATTTCCTTGACCTTATCGTTACTGGTGATGAGGCTATCAAGTACGACATCGAATCAGACTTTATGCTAAACTTTTAATTAACAGATAAAAATAGAAACTATGAAAACTAAATTGAAATTAACAGATTATGCGGGAAGAGAAGTTTCTCTTGGGAACGTCAGGCCCCTACCACGTGAGGCAATCTTGAAACTCATCAAAGAAGGACATCTAAAAACAGAGTATAGATGGTGGGAGAAGTTGGCGAATGAAGTCAGGTCAGCAATCAAAAGGTTTCGTTGTAGTATTCTTAAGCAATGCCCCTGCTGGCTTGATTGATACCCTAACGGATACTATATCATTAAATAAAATTGCTATGACCTATAAAATATATGCCATCACGTCTTATGGGCGTGAGGAAATAGACGAAGCCTCTACTTTTGAAGAGGCTTCTTTTTTGATTGAGCAATACCAAAGTGCCTTTGGCGCGGTGAGTATTGAGCCTATTATTCCTGTGTGTTTACAGGAGATTGCCAGTTATTCTAAACCTTAATTATATGAAAACTAAAATGACTGAAGTAGAACAACTAAAGCACAGACTTGCTATGGTCAAAGATGACCTTGATATCATACGCAAGTTCATCCACGATGAGCAACTTGGAAAGCATTTCGAGAGGCAGAGCGAAACGTCAGACGAGTGTTGGCACAACTTAAACAACATTGAGATTGCTTGCGACCTCAGCAGCGAAGAGAGCTTGAATTGGAAACTATTTCATAGAGAATTAACCAATAAATAAATAGAAATTATGAAAACCATTCTAACGATAGGCGACCTACGCCAAGCAATTCAGCACCTTGACGACCACGATGAGGTGCTAATCGAAATTGCGCCGCAAGGCTTTTACACTATTGCATCAATAGATGACTCGCTCACTATTATATCCGATGACTTAAACAGCACCAAGCGAGAGGTGCGCATTTGCATTTAGTAATTATGGAAACAGAGAACCTGCCAATTTTAGGCAAGATACTAACAGATGTATCTGTAGTAGTATCGCACGGAATGTCCCTATACAGCGGGCGTGAGGATAAGATATGTTTTACTTGCGCTGATGGGACTAAATACGTTATGTACCACGATCAAGAATGCGGTGAAAGCGTAGTCATTGATGACATATCAGGGGATTGGTATAACTTAATTGGTAATCCTTTGCTCATTGCGGAAGCAGCGTCAAAGTCATCTACTGACGATGAGAAAGAAAGTGGGGAATCCCAGACGTGGACATTCTACAGGTTTGCAAGCATCGGCGGCTATGTTGACGTACGATGGCTTGGCGAATCAAACGGATACTATTCCGAGCGAGTTACGTTCGAGGAAGATTTAATTAAATAAACATTATAAATTATGGAAACAATAAAATCATTAATAGGTAAAAAAGTACGCATCAAACGTGAATTTATCAAGTTCAAGAAGAACAAGTATTACACTTGTACCGATTCGTCATTGAACACTTTTGTTGAAAAGCCCAATGAAGCAATTTTTAGTGTGCTGACGGATGTGTATGGCGTTGACCTGTTCCCTCACAGATATGATGGTTTTGAAATAGGGAGCGTTGAGCCTACTCATCAAGTCATCATAGAAGTAATACAAGGGTGCAACGACATTCGCTACCCGTTCCTATGGGATGCGAAATACTTTGAAGAGGTGCGCGAAGAAACTATTGTTACTAAAATATATCACCCTGTAAAGGTTGACTAAAGGTGAAGCGGACTACCTAAAGTGTCCGCATTTTTTAATTCTATGTATGTTATGAAAACCAAAATATCAACCTTTTATATTATTGCCCACGAAATAGACACGATGAGAGGGCCTCTATTTGCTGTTAATGCAGTAACTGAGAAAGAAGCCAGAGCAAAACTTCGGTTCAAACTTGCTATGGGTCGTTGTCCAAACCACACTAAAGTGGTAGATTTGTTCACCATTTAATCAATCAATTTAATTTATCTATGTTATGTCTAATTTATTATTTCAAGTAGGCGACCGCGTACTTATCACAAAGCCAGATACTCCCGCTATAGCTTGGGAGCATTATGGCCTTATGGACGTGTACATTGACACTGTACAGACCATAAAAGAGGTTAAGAAGATAGGAGCCACTCAAGGTTTTCAAATAGTTGGAGACAAGAGATGGTGGTTCTCATTTGATTGCGCCAAGAAAGTAGATGACAATGAGTCGAAAGATTCAGAAGATTCTAAAGATATGGTAACAACCCAAGACGGACAGCTTATTCCTCGCGAGGATGCTGTCCTAACAGACCTTGACGGGTGGGTTTTGCAAGATGATGTATTGGTAGCACACGATGGCACTACAATGCGACAAGGCAATGAAGATGACCACGACTACCGATATACTCACGATGGAGAACTTCACTCCAACGATGTTCTATACTATGTTGATGACGTGGATGAATACTACCACGAAGACGATATGGGTCATCGTTTCTTTTGGCACGAAAGCGATGAAACGTATAGAACCTACGAGCCAGAAAATGATGATGTTTGTCACGGATACCACAATGGTCCTCGTAACTACTATCAAGGTGATGCGAAGTTTCGATTCGGTGTTGAGGTAGAGAAAGAAGACTCAAGCCCTATCGAAGACTACGAACTGAGTGACGTAGACGATACTGGTTGGTCACGTGAGCGTGATGGCTCACTTGATAGCGAGATTGGATATGAACTTGTCAGTCCGGTCTACAATCTATTTAGCGATAGGTTCGACAATGACATAAGTAAATCCATACTAAAGGACCATATCAACGCAGACTACTCAAGTAGTTGCGGAGGTCATATGGGCTTTTCTATAGCCAACAAGTCCGGCGCACAAGTCTTTGACTTGTACAGCGGATTCTTCCCACTGCTGTTCTCTATGTACCGCAAGCGCTTGAGAGGCAGTTGGTCAGCAGTACGTAACAACAAAACACTTAAGCGGGGCAGTCACAGGTATTCCGCTGTGAATGTCCAAAGAGAATACGTTGAGTTCCGCATATTTAGTGCGGTAAAGAATGTAACCAATTTGCTATGGAGGCGTGACTTGTTACGCATTATGGCAAAGAACCCAAAGAAGGGTGTGATGTGGTGGATTAGCCAAGCTATGAATCCAAACTCAGCTCTTCACAATCACTTGCTCAAGGTGTACGATGCAGATAAGATTCGTCTTGTTTGTGCGTATGCTGCGGCAATCGCAGAGCGTATGAACGGCCGTGACTACGGCAAGTACATTCACTTTGCAGACGAAGATGTGAAGCAACAAGCCAAGCATTTCGTCAACAATCTCTAATTGTTTCTTTTAATTTTTAATTCTATTTTATTATGTGTATCGCAATTCTTAACAATGGCAAGAAAATAACTCGCCAAGAACTATCTAACTGCTGGGTGTCTAACGATGACGGAGCGGGTATGTTGTATATTGACAATGGCAAGCTCGCCATATTCAAGCAACCAAACCGCGACGGCTACAATGTTTCGGGCCGTGACTTTGACACATTCGTCAAAGAGTACGACCGGATATACAAGTTGTCCAAGGACTCGGGTATGCCAATACTGATTCACTTCCGTATTGCTACTCACGGACTTGATCCCGCTTATCTACATCCATTCCTTGTCAGCGAAAACGTAGGTCTTATCCACAATGGTATCATCTATGGCTATGGCACTCGTGATGTCAGTGATACCTATGAGTTCACAAACGAACTCTCCACGTTGCCAGAGTCTTTGACTCGCAACGTAGAGTTCCTTGACAATCAATTCATCAGCAACGCAATCCTTGACAAGCTAGACTCCTCTAACAAGGTTGTCTTTATGGACAGCACTGGCGACTATCGTGTGTTCAATGCTCAGCTTGGTCATTGGTCCAATGGCAATTGGTTCAGTAATGATGCGTACAAAACACGCACCACCTACTACGGCTCTGTCGCTGGGACTAACTTGGCAACTGCCAAGCCTAAGACATATGGTTGGGAACAAGACCCTGACCTACTTGATGAGAAGGCTTGGAATGATTCATTCGGTGTTAAAAACGCACACGATGATGACTGGTATGGCTTTGGCAAGTCAGCATACAAGCCGTATGAAGCAGCTGTTCCTTTCTCTGAGGACACTACATACCACTGTACGTTTTGCCCTACTGAAGTCTTTGTTGACGAGGATGCTTGCTGCGTTACTTGCGGACAATACATTCCCGAGTCAGAGGCTGACGTAATCAAAGCTCTTATTGGTGGAGAGGAAGCACAAACGCGAGGCTTGATAATCAAGCCCGCGAACCTTACCCCAATGCTCGATAGGAAGACAACCTATATGTACTAACACTTAATTCTATTATATTATGATTATTGATTTCAATGAAAATAGCACCCTAGATTCAGAGGATAGTGTTAATCTTTTTCAAAAGCTAGAGGAGCTTGGTGAAGAAGGTATTATTATAAATATTGATGTGTTCGTAGCTACACGCGTCAACAATTTTATTGTTACAGATACAAGTAAGTTCGTAAACTGGGATGAATCAGATGTAACTGATGGCGTTATGAGCGTTAAGTTACTTGCTTCTAGACATTATAGCGGAGTAGCTTATATGTATGTAAAATACAAAAATAAGTATGGGGATTTTGATTCAAGTGAATTCAATATAACTTACTTTTCTTTACGTAGAATTATAGACGCATCAAACTATAAAGGAAAAGATCCAAGTGATGTATCTGTTATTATAGATGATATAGATGGGCTGATTCCCACAAAGAATCTACTTATATGTACCAATGGTAAGACTCTTCCAAAGAGCGATGATGGAAGCGGCATACCGGTCTATGGTTTCGATCCATATACCTGCTCATACAGAGTCGTCAATGCTATCGTTGAATCTTATGCTACCGAATCCGAAGCTAAGAAGCTTCCCCCTATGAAGAGGTATCGATTGCGTTCAAAATGGTCAGAAGACTTTGTTGATTTCGTATACAGCAATCATTCAAGATGTTATATCTCTTCTGTCCATTCAAGGTTAGTTATTACTGGACTTGAGAGTGATGGTACAATAGAGACAGACTTTATGGAATACAGTAAAATGCCTCGAGTATACAGCGTATTCAATAGAAACAATCACGAGTATACCGAATCACTTATACTTAAAATTGTTGCTGACCATTGGACAGACTGTGAGTTCAATGGTATGAATCCAGTTGTATGTGATGACACATTCTCTTTTGACAAAAGTCAGAAGGTGATATTGTACCGATTCGGATACCACGATGTAGACCGTCTTGATGCCGAGGAGTTCAATAGTGACTTTACTATTGGTATTGAAGTCGAGAAAGAAGATTACAAAGCCTTACGTTCTGTATGTGCTAGAGATCTTTTTGCGGAGACTAACTGGGCAAAGGAGCGTGATGGCTCTCTTGATGATGAGGATGGGTATGAGCTTGTAAGTCCAACGTATGACCTGATGAGCGATAAGCTTGACAATGATATAAAGAACAGTACAGACCTTACGAATCTAATCAATGCAAAGTATTCAAGTGCCTGCGGTGGACATATCCACCTCGGCAGTAGAAGTTACTCTGGCAATACATTCTTTGACAAGATAAGTCCTTGGGTTCCACTCATATACAGCTTGTATGTTGGTCGCATTGGTCGTGACTACTGCAAGGTCAAGAAGAATGATGGCATAAAGAATAGTGATGACAAGTATCAAGCAATACGTATCTTCGATAACAGAATTGAGTTTCGCATTATCTCTGCTGTTAAGGATGTGAATACCTTGATATGGAGACGAGACTTGATGCGTATCATCGTGAACAACCTTGACTATACTCCTATGAAGATAGTGGGTGAATTGCTCGATCAGAAGAGCAATCTCTATGCCCACTTACGTAAGCAATATACGCCAGCTCAGATGACCGTCAAGGCCAAGATGTATGCGTACTTTGCCTCTGAGTTGCTTGATGATGCTTACGCTGTCAAGCAACACGTTATGAATGCTGTTGACTACTTTAGTCAGTCGCAAATCCGTCACCTTAAATATTACTCTTTCAATGTTAACGAATAAAAATAAATTAGTAGAAGCGTCATTCCGTAAGTCTTATACTCACGGCATCACACAAAGAACAGCATATGTAAATGCTAACGTAGTCATTCAACCATCTGGTCAGTTCTGTATTAACGTCATCAGTGCCCACGATACGATGGGTAATGGTGCGGTATGCAATCTTCCTAAGATGATTGCTACCCTACGTATGAAGGAAGAGATACTTGACTTTATAAAAGAGAACGTATGAATAATCCAGACCTCGACAAAGAATTAAGGAGGCAGAACGATCGTATGATTGACGGAGGCATTTGGTTTCTTAGGTTAGTTATATTTGGTAACTTAGTAATTCTATTACTGTTAATTATTACTGGCTGAATATGAAAATGTCTATTGAAGATTACCTAAACTGTTCCTTTGAGATTACGCTCTGTATTGATGAGGATACTATGAAGACTGTTGTGTTTGAGCCGGGGTGGGAAGACGACTGGCTTACCATTAACCACGGAGAGTATTCCTACGACTTGAACCTATGGCTTGATGATGATGACTCGGTTATGTTTGCTGTTTACAGACTTAAGCAAGACCCAGACAATTCACCAGACTACTACACTATTATTGACTCGATAACTTGCAGCAACAGCTGTGATAAGTCATCAATAAGAATAATCAATTGTTAATAACTTTTTTTAAAAAAGTTTATAAACACTTGCTACTATAAAAATCGAGGGCTAACTTTGCCCCTGCTTCAGCAACCAATTAACACCTACATATATGAACGATCACTTTCATTCCTTAGTGCGCTTCTACGTCTTACGAGTAACCGCGATGGAGACAGCCCTCAAGGCTGTCGAAACAGAGCGGGATGCGCTGCTAAACGAGCTGATGCTTCTACGTCAAGAGTAAGGCTTCGTTATCCTGATGCAATTCAGGCGAACTATATCCAATCAATAATAACCAATCAAAACTATGAAACAAAAGATTCAAGCACACGCAGATATACTACTGATTATCACCACGATAAGTTTATCTGTTATGTTTTTAATAAACGCAAGCAAATGAGAGAACAGTTTATGCGGATAGCGATGGCGCGATTGCGCCCCGCCTATCCTTTCCGACTGCAGCGTATTGCTGTTGCCGCTAAGATGTGGAGCAGATTCATATCGAGAAAAGTAGGCGCAGAAGATAAAAACTAGGCGCATACCTATAATAAATAACAGCAAATAGTTGCATATCAATTAGATTGCTGTTATCTTTGTACAATAAATTAATCAATAATTAAATTCAATATGAAAGAACAAACATTCCAACAGCGACTGGTCAATGTCCAGTCGCGGCTGAAGGCCAACAAGTCTCAGTACAATTCATTCGGTAAGTACTCCTACCGCAATCAAGAGGACATCCTAGAATCAGTTAAGCCTTTGCTTGCAGAGAACTCACTGATTATGACAATCTCTGATGAGATCATCGGTGATGGCTTCGAGGGCAATATGCTTATCGTAAAGTCCACAGTAACAGTTAGCGACGGAGAGAAGTCAATACAGGTCTCTGCCTGTGCGGGCATCGACCCTAACAGAAAAGGTATGGACATCGCCCAGTCGTTTGGCTCATCCTCATCCTATGCTCGTAAGTACGCCCTCGGTGGTATGTTCCTTATCGATGATACCAAAGATGCTGATGCTACCAACTCACACGGCAAGGGCGCTCAGGTGGAGGTGACTAATGCGAAGCCGTCAGCCGCCGCTAAGCCATCAACAAGCGGAACAGATGTGATGTTTCAGAAAGCTGTTGACCGAATGAAAGAAGTCGGAACGCAAGCAAAGTACGATGAGATTATGGCGGCTATTGGGATTCAGTTATCTGAATCACAGCGTAATGCCCTATCTAAGTTCATCAAGAAATAATGAACGAAATAATTTTACTTGACGGAACGTCTTGGGAGTTACCTGTTATCCTAGAAGCAATGATGGATGACGACTTCTACTATGGCTACCTAGGCTCTGCTTCACTATCATCATCCTCTGACAAGCTTTTAAACCAAAGCCCAAAAGAGTACCGAGATATGCTGAACGGAGCAAGGCTAGACACCCCCGCGCTTTCCATTGGTAAATTAATACACACCGCAGTTCTTGAGCCAGATAAAGTTGATACTCTTTTCGTTACTGTTGATGTTGCTACTAAGTCTACTAAGACATATAAGGAAGCAAAAGAACAGCTAAAGAAAGGACAGACGCTACTAACTAAGGGCGAGTACGACTCGTCAATGTATGTAGTTGACGCACTATTGAATAATGATTTAGTCAAGGATATGCTTGATGGTGGGGAGTTCGAGATGCCAGCTATTGGCGATGTATCTGGACTACCCCACCGAGGAAAGGCGGACATCCTCCATAGAGGTGTCGCCGTTTACGATCTTAAGACAACATCAGACATTGGCTCATTTAGCCACAGCGCAAAGCGGTATGGATATCCTGCACAGGTATACATCTACTCTATGCTGTTTGGAATTGACTACAAGAACTTTAAGTTTATTGTGGTCGATAAGGGAAGTAAGGATATTGGAGTTTTCTCCGTCTCTGAGTCCTTCTACCTTGAGGGTAAGCGTTTAGTAGATAGAGCTGTCCGTGTTTACACGGAATACTTTATCAACGGCGAAGACCTCGATAATTATATAATAACAGGAGAACTTTAATTTTAATTTTATGTCATCATCAACAGATTATAAAAAGAAAATCAATTATATCGGCAATGTTTTTTACAACGAGTACGAAGGTGAATTCACTGGATACTCTCTGTACCTAACAGCAGAAGAGCTTGAGAATGCTAAGGCATACTTAGGCGACACTGGTCGTGTATTGGTTAAGCTTAGAGCGGGTCGTGAGCCAAAGAAGCCTTACGCATCTATCGAAGCCGCTAAGACGCCTGCACCGCCTAAGACTGATCAGGCTAAGGGTAACTCAGGATACTCTCGGGTAACACCATCCACCACGCTAGAATTCTAATGCTGGAGAGCTCGATAGCATACCTGCTTTCGATGGAGTGGGGGAGGGAGATAAAATCTCCCCCCACCTCCTCCTTCTCCTTAGCAAGCAGCAACGGATCAAAGGACGTTACGTTCTACATCATCCAAGCTACGCTTGACCAAGGACTCATACGATTCGTTCCTATGTCTACAAGCAAGGAGTTCATCGTTATGTTTATATGGAACAAGGAAGGTGACAACTGCGTAACTATACCAACAGCAAAAATACAGGACGACCTACCTACTGGGGTGATAACACCAAAGAAGATTGCAGAGTCCTTCATCCATAAAATACGCATAGATGTCTCGTCCGATTTTCTACCTTCAGGCAACGATTTCATATACCAAAGGCAAGCAAAAGATAAAGCGTAATGAGTGGATCGTATCTAAGTACGACACCGCTAGCGATATAATGATCAACGACCCTAAGACTACCCAAAGCTTAGAGGATAGGATATACGGAAAGGCATACAAAGGAGACAAGAAGATTGTTATTGTAAAGATTAACTCAAAGAAGATAGTAGGATATGAAAGCAGACAATAAAGGAGTTGGTAGCGACTTAAAGTTTATATTCTGGGACGATGTTGGCGACAGCCAAGACCACGTAGACAACCAGAAGCCTAGCTGTTCAAACCACGACAAGGCTACCGAGGAAGAGGAGCGACTTGCCGAGGAACGTATGATGATTATCATACGAAACGGCAATGAGGGAACTCACTACCCAGAGTATGACGATAAAGAAGATCAAGACGATGAAAAATAAAAGACTAATACTTGAACAGTACAATAAGGCAAAGTATTCTCGCAACGTATGTATGTACGATGGTAAGCAGGCAGAAGCTAAATACTGGTCTGGCTACATCGACGCACTTAGTTTAATTATAGAAACACAGATAGATGAAAAAGACAGCAATTAAAGAAGTCGAAGATAAACTAAACGAGCTAGATTCCAAGGAGTTCTACCGATGGATCATAATAAATATGCATCGCCTATTGGAAGTTGACAATAAGTCTACTCAAAAGAAAAGTGATGATGTATTGACGAGCTTGTACACCCACCCACGACACACAGGGTCGAAGTACTAAAGCTGTTTGGGGTTACTGATGCGCAAGATGTAGCAGTTAATGCTACTAAAACCAAGAAAAGTTTCTTCATAGAATGTTAATTTAATGTTAAATGTACAAATAATAAATGAAAATAGACTTAACAATGACCGAGTTGTTACTAATCATTGATATGATTAAGAACGGCATCGAGCCAGAAGACAACGAAGGCACGGACTTCTACACTGAAGATGAACTTAATAACAGAAAAACAATGACCGACATCACTAAATGCTGGGGACACGGATGCGCTCTCAAGGAATCTTGCTACCGCTTCACCGCCCCTGAGGGGATGTATCAATCCTACTTTATGAACCCACCTATCAAGAACGGCAAGTGCGAATACTATTGGGATATTAACCTTTAACACCAAAGAGAAATGAGTCGCAAGGCTCCTCACCGTAAATAAATTTACTTATGAAAACGCCGATGCAGGAATTATTAGATGGGTTGAACAATACTTATTATAAATCAAATGATGTAATATTTAGAGATTCTTTACATTTTGTTATATGCATCATTGAACAGAACTATATTGAGAAAGAGAAAAATGTAATTATAGATGCCCACATTGAGGGTCAGCGAGTATTTGACGACTACCCTCACACCCAGTGGACTACTGACCAAGCAGAACTTTACTACGAAAAAACCTTTAGCACCAAAGAGAAATGAGCAAATACATCAGCGCAGCATTCTTTAGGGACGTAGTGAATCGTCAACGCTTCGGAGGCGAAGACGAAGGCATCAGCTTTGACTATATGTTGGAACTAATAGAACAAGAAGTAATAAGGAACTATGAAAGCAAAACGACTAACCAAGCAACAAAAGCGAGAGCAGGCAGTGATTGATATACTCAATCAGATGTTTGTGATTGCTGGTCATAGCGTTACCTACGAAGACATCAAGGGTAGGACTGACAACTGGTGGGCTGAGTGGACTATGACTATGGCTCAGTCCGACCAGTGGATGGCCTGGGGCGTAGACTATCTGCGTAAGAATCTAAAGCTAAACAAAACCTTAGCCGAGAAAGAAATGCGGTGGATGAACATACAGTGGGGGCTTAAGTATAGTGATTGGAATGAACCCTTTATCGTGCATTAAGTGGCACTTTGCCGTGTAATGTAGGATATAACGTACAAAAAGTTGCACTTTAGTGCAACATAAGGCACATTATCAAACCAAAAATAAATATATTTATTTGCATATAAACCAAACCAATACGTACATTTACGTCTAGATACGTATAGTATGTCCAGTAAATTTTATTAAAAACAAGACAGATGAGCGACTCAAGTATAGAACTAAAGCTAGTAAAACTATTAATCATTATGCAGGTTCAACTCGAACTGCTTGATGAGCTACAGACCACACCGATGTATCGTCACAATATCAAACGAGCAGTTAACAATCTTGTAAAAGATCTTGAGGCACAACTTGAGGTAATATATAAGAATATGAAGACCGACAACAACATTGAAAGCGCTTATAACGCAATCAAACACGGAGTGGAGATAATCCTCGCCGCCGACACCGATACCCTGTACAACATAGGTTATCGTCCAATTAACAATTAAAAACAATGAGAACAGAAACAACAGAAACACAGGATCCGTGCCCAGTATGTCTGCGCACAATTCAACAGATTAACGAAGGAAGCAGCGACTGCTACTGCATACAATAACAAGACAATGAACGACTCAGCCATAAGAATATTAAGAACAGCAAATGCTGTTAGGGATTTATTGTTAGAAAAAAATGAAGCATATGGGGACTCAGCACTAGAGCCTTCCAATATCTTTGCCAAGGGTTCCGCTGTCGATAACATCTGCTGTCGTATTGACGACAAGCTGATGCGAATCAAAAACAAAGGGATCAACGACTCCACGGAGGATACTATTCAGGACCTAATAGGTTATTTAATTTTACTTAAAATTGCAATTGAAGATGAACGTACTAGAACAATCAGTGACAATATTTCCGAGCGTTCTGCAGACGGAAAAGCCATCGTACATAACGATATCCGCCGCACTCCAAAGAATCTCGACTGGTGGGAAACATCTACCATTGATTCAGCAATTCAGAGGGGGTCAAAAAGAAGCCAAGAAGAAGCTTCCGGTGATCCTATGGGCGGGTGAATTTGACTCTCGTAGGGACGACTCCATACGTCAGCATAGTGGACTGATTGTTCTTGACTTTGACCACCTAGATGTAGAGGGAAGCAAGAACGTTTTGTCTACAGATCCTTATGTATTCGCCTGCTGGATATCTCCATCCGGCGAAGGACTCAAGGCACTGGTCAGCGTATCCAATCCAAGCCTCCATAGAGACCATTTCCGAGCACTTCAGGCGTACTTTGATAAAGAGTATGGTCTAGAGGTAGACCCCTCAGGAATCAACGAATCTCGTGCCTGTTTCGACAGCTACGACCCAGAGATTGTCGTCAACGAAGGCTCCAAGATATTCGGACAGATGATGTCCGAGAAGTCTATATCCCAGAAGATACAGCCCAAGGAACACTACACCGACTACAATAAGTTGGCGGTGGTGTCCTCTATGATACGCCGAGCAGAGGACGGAGAGAAGCATACAATGCTTCTCAAGGCCGCCATCCTATGTGGTGGATATATTGCTGTTGGGAGAATGGAAGAGGACGAGGCATACCACGTACTCGAGAGGGAGATACTTAGGCGCGATGTGGACTCCATAGAGACCGCACGCAACACAATCAAGGACGGCATAGAGAAGGGCAAGACAATGCCCATCCGTGAGGTACTAGAGGGAGAGAACTCCGCCAAGCTAGAGATGATGATTAACGACGGCGATATGTCATTCATATCCTCCGATGATGAGGACTACCGATGGATTCAGGACTACATAGACGGAAAGCTACAGCTTGGCCTTACCACTGGGTGCAATGACTTTGATAAGCACTTCCTAGTCAAGAGAGACCTCACGGTAATCAACGGCATATCAAACATTGGTAAGTCCACGTTCTCCCTCTATATGATTGTCTCTACTGCCGTGAATCATAACTGGAGGTGGATTATATACTCAGCAGAGAACCGTACCGCTGCAGTGAAGATGAAGCTAATCCAGTTTGCTGCAAATATGCAGATCAAGGAGATGAATAGCTACGACCTTAAGAGGTCGTACCAATGGGTCAATGACCACTTCACGATAATCAGCAACAACAGCATCTACTCATATAGTGACCTTTTGGTATTCGGAGAAAAGCTGATACGTCAAGGTAACTACGACGGATACTTCATCGATCCGTACAACAGCCTCAAGATTCAGATGTCGTCTGGCTCCTCGCTCACCACCCACGACTACCACTACGAGGCTGCTTCTGAGTTCCTTACGTTTACCCAGTCCCACAATATGGGCCTGTGGCTGTCGACTCACGCCATCACCGAAGCACAGAGGCGTAAAGGTGAGGACGGGCTGCCGAAGGCGCCCTTCGCAGAGGACACCGAAGGTGGGGGTAAGTTCGTCAATAAGAGCGATAATTTCTTGACGTTTCATAGAAAGATTCAGCATCCTGAGCACGATATGAGGCGCACCGTTGAGGTCCACGTCAGAAAGGTTAGAGAGGTCGAGTCGGGTGGGGAACCCACAAGCCTCGACTATCCTGTTCTGTTTGAGATGAACAGGCTCAGCACTGGCTTTGTAAACAAGTTCACAGGAAAGCCATTGTTTAAGTCTATACTTGCCGATATCCCACCACCAAAAATAAACTTCGAAGGTGTTGTGTATGAAGATGCTTTCTAGTATCTTTGATTAGTGATAAATAATTATAATGAAATTGAGATATCAATACCAAAGCCTCCGTCACTTAATCAGCTCTACGCTGGCAAGTTTTGGACGTTCCGCCACAGGGAAAAAGAAAAGTATTTTAATGGCCTTACCGCTGCGCTTGAAGGACACGACAAGTGGTCTACGGACCGCTTTGCTATCCACCTACGGTATAATTCTAAATTCGACGTTGACAATTCTGTTGTTGCTGTTAAGTTCCTTGCAGATTATCTACGCTATAATGGATACGTTATCGATGATACTCCTAAACATTTCTTGGAACTTAGAATCACGTTTGACGCGCAACTCAAAAAGGATGAATACCTTGCTAAAATAATCTGTTATAACTATAATTTAATTCAAAACAATAACGATAATGACATTAGAGCAACTAAGCCGAGTGTACTTCATAGCGACCTCGAGGATCTCAGCGGGGAGCGCGGAACTGTACGAAGACCTACACGACCAAAAAGGAAGCCCTCTGCTAGACCCAAAACAGGTAAGCGAGATAACAAATAAGTACTCTCGATCATTTCGTCTTGAGCTTGATATGATTCGCTCCGCACTTACGGAGTACGCAGAGCAGCAGCGATGATAACCTTGGTGCATATCGATGGGCTTAGTGGTATAAACTACCATAGGCTGATCGTCCCATTGAGACGCCTTGCTAATCAAGGCGTCAATATACACTGGATACAATCACTGAACGAACTAAAGGATATTAATTTAGATGTTGTAACAAGCTTAATTGTATCACGCAAGTTATCGGTTAATAACCATAAGAAGTTCAGTCAAATGCTTAAGAGTCGCGGAGTTAAGTTGATACTTGACAACGATGACTACTGGGACCTCAACAACGGAAATCCTGCCAAGGGTCTTTACGAGGTGTACTACGGCCCAGACATCAAGAAGACCATACGTATCGCCGACGTCATCTGGACGCCGTCCCACTACTTAGCTAAACTTATGCTTGACGTAAACCCAAGGGCAATAGTTGAGATTATAAACAATGCTGTTGATGATCGAGATAGTCAATGGATTGATCAAGAAAAGTACAAAAGCAAGACTGTTTCCTTCGGGTATGTTGGTGCACTAGGTCACGACCACGATGTACAAAGTATTGGGTATGATTTTTCAAAAAAAGAATTGTATTGCGTACAGGTATCAGACTACCCAGAAAAGCTTGGGGCAAAGTATGTTATGTCGCCAAGGACTATATACAGTTATGCAAGTATGTATAGAAACTTTGATGTAAGCCTTGTGCCATTGGTTGGCAATAAATTCAATTGGAGTAAAAGCGATTTAAAGATAACCGAGGCGGCACATACAAGAACAGCAGTCATTGCTTCCAATACAATGCCCTACAGCAAAAGCATTATCCACAACGAGACCGGTTTGCTGGTCAGAACCAAGGAAGATTGGGCTGAAGCAATTGAGTCTATGACGAAAAAAAAGGCTAAAATGCTCGGAGACAATCTGCACGATATGCTGAAGGATTGTCCTAATCATAACCTTGATTTGATTAACGAAAAAAGATTAAAGCACTTGCTATGATTTACATTATAACACCTTGCCATAGGCCGGAAAATCTTGAGACAATAAAGAAGTCTATACCAACAGATTGTAATTGGATTATAGTGTTTGATTCCTTGGTTGAGAATCCTCCTATTGTTGATGGTGCTGTATGTATGAATTCAAATATGACTGGAGGATTTGGATCACACAACAGAAACTATGCGTTTGACAATTTCCCGTTTGAAGACAACGACTGGATTTTATGGCTAGACAGTGACAACATTATCCACCCAGATTGGTATAAGACGGTAAAGCCTCACCTAAATAAGGACTTAGCAATGCTAACCTGGGGACAATTATCAAAGGATGGAAGTGTTAGACTTATCCCTGTAGATATTCCAAATGTTGGAGAAATCGACTCTGCCTCTTTTATGGTCAAATGGAAGTATGTTAAGGACATTAGGTGTAACGACGGCTACGTCCACGATGGCGAATATGCTGAAGAGTGCTCGACAAGAGGAAGAGTGTTAGCCCTAAACAGCTATGTGAGCTACTATAACTACATATGATCAAGTACGAGAGGGAGCTCTTCAACCTCATTAAGGAGAGAATTGCCGATGACCTTCAGGTCAGCGAGCATAAGATGTCTAAGTACGATTGCTACTCCCTTGTCCATAACTCGGACATAGAACTTAAGTGCCGCAACATTCACTACGATAACCTAGTCATTGAGAAGTCGAAGTATGACGCCCTTATCGAAAGGGCGGCAATGTTTGGTACTATCCCAGTTTACATCAACTCAACCCCTATTGGGGTCTGGTCGTTCCGCTTAAGCGAACTCCCAGAGCCTGAGTGGGAGGAGCGAAGGATGCCAAAGACTACACACTTTACCAATAACAATATGATTGTCAAGATGGTGGGTTACTACAATATTTCTTTGGGAAAAGACATCACAGAGTTGCTAGGATTGAGCAAGTAGCACTATCTTCGCAATCCGTTTTGGGCCACCGAGTGTGGCCCTTTCTTTTCTAACCTAAACAATAATCCTATGCTATTTGACGAGCGCATTCCTTTCAAACCTTTCGAATATCCAATATACTATACCGAGGGTTGGCTCAAGCAGGCCCAAGCGTTTTGGCTGCACACAGAGATATCTATGCAGAACGATGTCAAGGACTTTAGGGAGAACCTAACCCCTAGCGAGAAGAACCTCGTAGGCAACATCCTGCTAGGCTTCGCCCAGACAGAGACTGCTGTTGCAGACTACTGGACTGGTATGGTTACCAAGTGGTTCCCTAAGCACGAGATCAAGCAGATGGCTATGATGTTCGGATCACAGGAGACCATCCACGCCACAGCCTACAGCTACCTCAACGAGACGTTAGGACTTGAGGACTTTGAGGCGTTCCTTCGCGAGCCCTCAACGGTCGCTAGGTTTGAAAACCTAGTAGACACTAAGGCTGATTACAACCACAAGATGCTTAAGATAGACCCTAAGGCACGTCAGGACGTCGCCCGCTCTATAGCGGTCTTCTCTGCCTTCGCCGAAGGTATGGCGCTCTACTCTTCCTTTGCTGTTCTTTACTCCTTCCAGATGCGTAACCTGCTGAAGGGAATCGGTCAACAGATGAAGTGGTCCGTAAGGGATGAGTCGCTCCACTCCAAGATGGGATGCATCCTGTTCAACCATATGTGTGAAGAGGATCCGTACATCCGAGCTGGCGTAAAGGAAAAGATTGAGGAGGCTGCTAGGGTAGCTGTTGATATGGAGATAAACTTTATCGATAAGATGTTTGAGATGGGAGACCTCGAGAACCTAAGGGCTTCGGACCTAAAAGAGTTTATTAAAAAAAGAGGCAACGAAAAGTTGCGGGAGTTGGGATACGATGGTATCTTTGAGTATGATGAGTCGAAGGCTTCGCAGCTTGATTGGTTCTACCATCTCACTGGTGGCCATACCCATACTGACTTTTTCTCTATCCGTCCTACCGACTATTCGAAGGCCAACGAGGGAGAAGACTTTGAAAACATCTGGTAAGAATTAAATTTATGGACAACAATACAATCAAATCCATCGTTTTTAACGAGGTAAGAAATGAGTATGGTCTTAGCATTTCCCATATACGTAACAAGACTCGTATATCCTACGTACGTGAGGCACGTCAGGTGTTTACTCAGCTTATGAGAGAGCACTCATCAATGAGTACCACGCAGATTGGCAGACTAGTAAATAGAGACCACTCCACAGTGATAGCCACCACAAAGGCAGTAAGACGTGAGCTAGATACAAACGCATTATATCGAAATCGTTATAGTAAGATGAAGTTTAACATAGAATCAAAAATTGAAAATGTCTAAGAATTTTGCAGAGAGCCTAGGGTGGGAAGTCGGAGTTGACTTCCCCGAATGGGGAAACACAGAGGAGTACGTGAAGACCATATCACGTGGCTACCTCATCAACGACGAGAAGCCTAAGGATGCGTACCTACGGGTCGCTAAGGCGGCAGCATACCGCCTAAATCGACCCGAGCTTGCCAGCAAGTTCTACGGATACATATGGAACAACTGGCTTGGCCTTGCCACACCAGTGCTTGCCAATATGGGAACAGATCGTGGGCTTCCAATCTCTTGCTTTGGCGTTGACATCGGCGACAGCATCCACGACATCGGGATGAAGAACCTAGAGACTATGCTTCTTGCCAAGCACGGCGGAGGCGTAGGCATCGGCCTTAATATGCTACGTCCTGCAGGGTCACCTATCTCCAACAGCAATGGGACTACCGATGGTGTGGTCCCCTTCTGTAAGATATACGACTCAACGATACTCGCCACCTCACAGGGCAACGTACGCAGGGGTGCTGCATCGGTGAACCTAAGCATAGAGCACGGAGACTTTTGGGAGTGGATTGAAATCCGCGAGCCAAAGGGCGACGTAAACCGCCAGTGTCTTAACCTAAACCAGTCAGTTATTGTCTCCGATAAGTTTATGCGGAAGCTAGAGGACGGCGATGATGAGTCACGCCGTCGCTGGTCTAAAGTACTGCAGAAGCGCAAGGCCACAGGCCAGCCGTACATTATGTACCGAGGCAACGTCAACAAGCAGAACCCCGAGATGTACAAGCACAACGGACTTAAGGTATTTATGACCAACATCTGCTCTGAGATTACCCTATACACCGACGAGTCCCACAGCTTTGTTTGCTGTTTATCTTCACTAAACCTCGCCAAGTATGACGAGTGGAAGGACACAGACGTTGTATACTACTCCACGTTCTTCTTGGACGGCGTACTAGAGGAGTTCATCCAGAAAGCCAAGAATATGAGGGGCTTCGAAAATTCGGTTCGTTCCGCTGAAAAGGGACGGGCACTTGGACTGGGAGTACTCGGATGGCACACCTACTTGCAGCAACGTGGAGCCCCATTTGAGGGGCTACAGGCGCAGATCGAGACGCGCCGTATCTTCTCACACATCAAGATGGAATCAGAGCGTGCTAGCCGCGATATGGCTAAGATGTTCGGAGAGCCTCTATGGTGTCGTGGCTTCGGTGTTCGCAACACCCACCTACGTGCGATAGCACCTACGGTGTCCAACTCCAAGCTTAGCGGTAACGTGAGTGCAGGCATCGAGCCTTGGGCTGCCAACGTATTTACCGAGCAGTCCGCCAAGGGTACATTCATACGCAAGAACCCAACCTTAGAGCGGGTTCTGCGTAAGATAGGCATCAACAACAAGGAGACCTGGGACCAGATACTCGCCGACGAAGGATCTGTTCAGAACATAGGTGAGCTTGACGGATGGATTTACCAGAAGGGGAAGCTGATGCAAAGCAATGAGGCTGACCCTATGATGGACGTAGTTCTAGTAAAGGAGGTCTACAAGACCTTTAAGGAAATCAATCAGCTGGACCTAATCTACCAAGCGGGGATCCGACAGCAGTACATAGATCAGTCTGTATCATTGAACCTTGCGTTCCCTACTGAGGCTACCCCTAAGTGGATCAATCAGGTACATATGGAGGCGTGGAACCAAGGAATCAAGACGCTGTACTATATGCGAACAGAGTCTGTGCTTCGTGGTGATATAGCCGTAAAGGCTATGGATCCTTCGTGCAGCGCTTGCGACGGCTAGAGGTTTTACTTCTTGCTGCTGCAGGAAGCGTGGGGGCAGTTACCATCACAAGCTGTTGGTCGGATTTCACACCATCCAACTACTGCTGGATTGAGGGGCCTGCCTTCATAAGACGGGTCTTTCTCTTTAGCCCTGGCCACGGTAGGACTTAGAGTACAGCTTAGAGGTCTTGAGCTTACTGCTCTTGGTCTTGGAATGTACGCCTGGCCTGCTTACTTTAGGCTTTGCTTGGAAGGTTGATGCTGTTTGTGCTTTGGTCTTCGCCATTATCTAAATCGGTATAAAAACATCATAACGACAAGTGCTGCCGCTAGGAACAAAAGTAAGTAATCTTTTACCTTACCCGTTTTGCTTTCCGGCTGAACTAATTGCGGTGGACACTCGGCTTGAACGCTTACCGCGTAGGGAACTTCCTTAATCAAGGTCTTCACTATCATCTTGTCTTTGTACTTCGTGATGACAATACGCACTGTGTCGTTGTCAATCACCGAGGAATCGCCTTCAGCGATGACCTCGACTGTGTCAACCATATACACCGGTGGAGTGATGATGGTGTCCCATACCGTAACAATGGTTGGCTTAAGTATTGAAGGGTCCTTCTTTACTGCTTTGTTGAGATGATAAGTGGCGCTGCATCCTGAAAGAAGTGCAGCGACTAGTAGGGTTGATAGATATTTCATTTTTTCTCTGGTATTTCGTATCCGTATAAAATGTATGCTTCTTCAAATGGCTTAAACTGGCGTTTAATATTCTTATTTGCGTCAAAGATTAATTTCGTATTGCCCTTCTTAATGGCAATGTTAATCAAACCTTTGTACATATTTCGCACCTCATCAAGCTGAGCTAAACGATTGCCTCTAGCTATTCCAGAAAGATCACTGTATTGTTCTTTTTTAGTGGCAAACTCTTGACCGAAGTAATAAAGTTGAGAAGCAACGTCATATTTGTAGTCGCGGATGACTGCACGTGAAGCAACACGCCCAACCATATCTAAAGGACTATACTTTTCAGCTTCTAACTCATATGTGCGAAGTTCATCACGAAGTGCTGACGACGCGAAAGGAGGCACTATCAATGATTTGAGAGTGTAACCACCATACTTGTATGCTTTCGTAAATGGGCTATCGTAGCTGTTTACAATATCCTTTCCATATACGTCCTTAGAATCTTGAAGATTGAATAGGAACGTAATTGCCATATTCGGGTTCAACATACTAATCATATGCGATGGAAAGGATAACGGATCAGTAGCTACGTCGAAGATTGTTCCATACGGATCTTCCATCGAGTAGTCATACACTGTAGCCATACCATCTTTAGTGATGTTTGTTGGTACAATACTATGTCCTTCCATCCAGTTTGGGCGCAGTGCTTTTAAATCCTCTTCTAGATCATCGTCATCTCCAAGTGCAAGACCAGCAAGTATAGCTGGAACAGCGGCACGAGCACCGAATACAGCTGCAGTACCCATAAGTCGAGCAACACCAGCCTTCATATATGCAGCCTTCTGAGTTGTAGACAAAGTCTTGTCCTGAATAGCCTTCTGGATATCCTTATATCCATTGGCGAAGTTTGCGGTGAAGCTACGGAAGGCTTCAAATTCAAACGACAAGAAGTCACCAAGTGGCATTTGTGCCAACTTGTAATAGAATGGCGGAAGACGAGAGAACGTAGGAGTAGATTGCTTTACTCGCTCTGCTGCTTGTTCGTGAACAGTTTCCTTTTGAGAATCGCTAAGGTCGCTGTATTTCTTGTCAAACAACTTAACTGCAAAGCTTTCAATTTCTGAACGGAACACCACAAGCTTAGTGTAGTCATCCACAGATGCGTACTTTCCCCCAAGCCAACTATCAATACCCTTTCCCTTTTCAACTAGCTTCTCTAAAGTACTTAAGTACTCCATATCACTACCTGTAGATGGACGGGTGTACATTACATTAACAGCACCAATAAGATTAGCGTCTACGCCCTGACCAAGTAGTCCATATTGAGCCATAAGATCCAACAGAGCTTCCGTCTCCGGGTCGGTTCGCTTATCAAAAAGAAGTTCAGTCCTGCGACGCATATCGCTAAAGAACGATGGATTGATCACGCCATTCGCCATCATAGTGTACCAACCTCCAGTAAGGTTCTTACGCCAAGTCGGTAAGTTATAAATAACTTTCGACTTACGAGCCAATAGCAATATGTTTAGGTATGTCTGGAACCAAGCGGTTTCAGCAGAATATAGCTGTGGGTCAGTAATGGCCTCAAATACATCCTTGTGTACGTACTTACCGTTTAGCGGAGAAAACTTGTCAGTTACAATTCGATATTCTCCAGATGCCATCTCAGCACGAGTGGCATTATTTTTAACAAAGTCAGTCCCGTTAAACTGGGATGCAATCTTGTAGATCATATCGCCCTTGTACTTGATGTTGCTGAGCGAAAGTGCGCTGTCGACAAACCTAATGATTGGATCCTTCTCCTCCCCAAGTAGGGCCTTGATTGTCTCTGGTAAGTTCTTACGCTGACTGAATTGCTTGTTTGGAATCTTGATAGATGATGGGCTAATCATACCAAGACCTTTGAAGTCATCACGTTCGCGAATCTTCTTTGCCTCTTCGAGATAAGCCTTAACAAAGTCTTTAGCTTCTGACTTAATCGCTGGTGCTAAGAACTCAAGTTGGCTATCAATATAGCTGTTCTTTAGAGCTTTGAATGCACGTATGTTTTCTGGAGTCATCTCATCCGTTTTGAGAAGCTCCTTCATTACCTTTTTCTGCTCAACAACAAGCTTACGCGCCTCATTAAGTTCTTTACCTAAAGCGTCAAGGTTAGCAATCATTGCTTTAATCTCAACTGTCTTTTCTCCAGCTGGAAGCTTACGCTCTTGTTCGATGATATCCTCACGAAGCTGCTCGTATTGGTCTTCTAGTTTCGCAATGTTGCTCTCTAAGCCATCTACGTCAAACAATTGCTCGAGCTCCAAAAACTTCTCGTTGTACATTGTATTGTACACTTCCTCGATTGCAGCTTTGATTGTCTCTTCACCCGGGAAGAAACGCTTATCCTTCCAGAAGCGGTACGTACCACGAAGATAGGTTCCTAAGTTCTTAATGATAGTATCTTGTAAATCATCAGACAGCTTGCTAAATGCAGGGTCAAATATGATGTCTTCACTAAGCGAATCAATGTATTCACGCATTGCATTGCTCAATCCAAAGATTAGCTCTCCGTCTTTCTTTTGAGTTAGCTCAACCTTTTGATCTGGCTCAATAGATCCATCCATAACCTTTGATACAAGATCAATGGTTGACTGGTCTGCGTTCTTCAAGATGCGGTTTAACCCAACAGCAAACTCTTGAATCTTCATACCCTCTCGGCTCAACATAGAACTAAGACTTTCCTTGAAGGTTCGGATTTTCTTCTGCTCGTCACTCCACCACATAGACCGCCAAGATTTCTTGGCTCTGTCCTTCATAGTTTCCTGACGTATATCTAGTTCGCTTTCATCTTCTTGATCATAAATACTTTCAGATAACCTTCCCGGATTACCAACAGAATTATCTCCGACATTTAAGTCTTCGTTTAACTGGCTGTCAATCTTTTCGATTTGAGCCTTGTCCATACCATATTTAGTGGTATCAGCAATCTTGTCAAAGTATCGTACTAGATCGGGATTGTATCCCTTCTCTTTAAACAGGTTGATTAGATTGTCTACAATACTTTTAAGAGTATTGTAGATATCAAGCAATACTCCTTCGGCCCCAACCTCGTTAGTAAACCATTGATCAAATTGATTAGCAAAGTACTCTTGGTAACTGTCTTTTGCATTTGTGCCGCCAGTACTACTAACGCCAACTGCAGCTGGATATACCAAGCCAGTTAGTTCTCTATTAAGGAATTTTTCTGACATATAGTTCATATAGTCAATACGATCTTGTGGGCTCAACAAGTTAAAATATCCCCAGTGACCTATTTCGTGTATGAACGTACTTCCGTGATTTGCTTTTAATAAGTTTGTGGCAAAAGCATAAAAATCCCTGTTTCCCATAAAGTTTATGTTAAAAACTTTATCGGCTTTTACTGTATTTATTACAGAAGTAAGAACGTCCTTTTGCTTTTGGCTTAATGACTGCTGTCGGTTTATTACGGCTATAACTTGAGCTTTAGTTTTATATATCGTATCATTCTTCTGAGCCTTTTGCATATCCGCAAGCAATTGTTCAGTCTCAAGATAGGCCTGATTAAATCTATCTATATCAGCCTTTGTTCTTGGTGTATATGATGACATCATCACCAATATATCCTTGGCATCAAATATCCCTACGTTTTGCAAGCGTAATATTTGATTAGTAGTACCCTGATTTTCTTTTAGGTATTTGTTTCTAGTATCGGATGCACCTCGTTCTCTCCGGAATATCTCTCCAGTATTTAAGAAAGAAAACAAATTGGGATATGAAGTTCTAAAGTTTTGCTGAGAAATAAATGCATCACCACTTGAGTTAGTGGAAACAGCAGATGGTGCCTCTTTAGCGGGTTCTGCCTCGGGAACAGCAACTGGCGCTGTGGTCGCTTCGACCTCAGCAGTTGGTTCGGCAATAGGAGTTACAACCTCAGCAACTGGCTCAGCAACTGGAGATACCTTTGTCTCTTCTGCAGGTTTAGATGATTTTAATAAGTCCCTAAGTTCCTTTTCTAGATTCGCTATAAGGGGATCATAATAGTCATAAATTCGTTCAATTGTCCCCTCATTAACAACAGTTCCATCAATTTTTGCTAATTTATCAGTTCCTTGTACATCCCTTATGGCTTGCCGTGCACGAGAAATTTCATCTACTTGTATTTCTTGCAAACGAATTATCTCTGTCTGTAGTCGTTTTTTTTCTTCTTCAAATAGTTTATTTGGTTCTGGCTGAGACGTCTTTACTTCTTCAGTGACTCCTACTGGAGCCTCTTCAATAGCTGTTAGTGTTACTTCTTGAACCCCTTCTTCAGTCTTATACTTTGAAAGTATATCTTTTATGCTGTCCTTGATTCTAAGTTCTATTGGACCAGAGCCCTCTGGAATCTCAACAACATCTCCTAAAGCTTCCAACTTGGCATTTAAGATATCTATAGTCTCTTGCACCTGCTCAGGCGTCTGCCTAAAGGCAACGCCTAAACGCTGACTTTCTTCCGCTTGAGCCTTAAAGGCTTTATTCCTACTTAGGTTTGCCTTAATTTGTTTGGCTTCTCGATATTTATTTACCTCACTAAGCCTTTCATTTAGAGCAGTATACTCTTTTGCGTCTTCTTCAGACATCTGATACCTAACGATATCAAATTTATATAAATCCCCAGAAATTTCGTTATACCTATCGTTGACAGACTTCACTATTGAGTCTATCCTTCCAGATAAATTATTTAATTCGTTAACCAGCCTCTTGCCATCCCCATATGTTTCCGGTGAACGCGGTTCGTTAAGTATTTTAGATAATTCTATTAAACCTTCATTGATTTTTGCATCAATTGAATCAATTTCATTAGACTCACTTTCATTTAATAGCGATAAGTCCTTAATAGTGCGGGGTGGGTAAAAGGAGCCTTCTTTTTCTAGACCCTTAACTCTTTTGCCATAATTTGGCAATCTTTCTGATAAAAACTTAATGTCATCAAGTGTTCTAATTGAGTCAAAGGTTAAGCGTATAGCATCATCTAATTTTTTATCATAGATTTCTTGAGACTCTATAGATGAAAGTATGTCGTCAGCGGTTACTTCTGATAATTTTTTTACCGCTTCTTCGATAGGTACTTGAAGAACTCCACCTGCTTCAGGCGTTTCTTGGCTTGCTCCTTCGATAGGTTGGGCTTCGATAGGGGCTTCCCCTTCGACGATAGGACTTGGTATCCCTGCTTCTTCTTGACGATCATAGCTTTTTCTTAGTTCGGTTAGTTTATCTAGATTTTTTCTTAGCTCACTTCTTAATTGCTCTTGTCCTTCCTCAGTTTTAGCCGAGCGAATATCGCGCATATTTGACTTAATCTGAGTCTGGATATCCTTTAGGGTTCCACGATCTTCTTCGCTCATACGAGCTACAAGCTCATCGTCTTTTACTTTTAGTGCATTAATAGCCTCTTGAGTTTCTTGAGTTTTTCTACGAAGTGCTTCCTTCTCGGCTTCAGTAATATCTGGCTGTTCCTCAGCTTGTTTGGTGCGTTTAAGGATATCTTTTAGCCCACGCATCTTAGCTTCATTCTCTGGATCTACAATAGCACCACTACCGCGACTAAGTAAGTATACGCCTCCGCCCATAGTTCCGCCATAGATTGCACTTTCTGCGATCTCAATAGGGTTGAACTCCTCTCCCGCAATAATCTTTCCGAGAGTCTGCTGAGCTACACTGGTAAGAAGTTCTTCTGTTCCTTCTTCCATTACTCCACGCACTCCTTTCGGTAGTGCGCCAAACATCATATCGCCCAGCTCTTTTTTAGTGAGGCCTTCTATACCTTCTTTACCAAGGGCCTTTCGGATTGCGTTTATGTCACCTAGGAATAGCCGTTCTGCTAAATATTCAGCAGCTCCTACACCAATACCATAAAGCACTTTCTCCCCTTCGCTGAGATCGGAGCGATCTTCAAGCGAAGCGTATCCACCACCAGCTGCAGATGCAGCAAGAAGTGGAAGTCCAGCACCTCCAGTCAGAGCGACAGCAGCAAGCTGTGGGACCTGCTGAACCAAGGTAGAACCAAATATTGCTAAACCAGTTCCGATATTGCCTTCTGACATATTTCCGATAAGACCCTTACTAATGTCTTCTTCAGTAAGTCCATAGTCAATAAGGGCATCACGACTTCTGGTTGCTGCATCATCTAGGAAGAAATCAGCAAGCTCGCTGTCCTTTCCAGTAATCATTTCATTGAACTTCAAGACACCACCAATAAGAGCGCTTGTACCCGCAGCTGCTTCACTTAGCCCTATAACTGTAAATTTATCTCCAAGTTTTGCTTTGCGAGCTTCTTCTTGCTTGATTAAGTCGTTGATGTATTCAGTAGCACCCTTCTTTAGCGCAGGAACAACAGCAAAATCAATCTGACCGTTCTGAGCTACTGGATTCTGAGGGAGCGACGATACCATAGGATCGTCCGACATAGAACGATACGTGGTGTAGGCATCTGCAAAATCCTGCTTGTTTTGAATCTTGTTTAGGTCACCACCAGTCTTAGCAACAGCAGTGTATACCTGAGCCGCTGCAGCGTCAGAGATAGCCTTTTTCTTCTGCTGTATAGCAGCATCATCAAAGCCTATCTGTACTCGCTCGCTACCTAATGATTCCGATACAGATGGTCGCAGATCCAATGGAGAACTTGACTCCCCTAAATCGCTTGGACTTTTTTTTTTAATATAGGAATCTGCGGACATTATTCCGCCATCATCAAGACCATTCTGCTTTAAGGCTGAAATAATTTGCCCGGGACTACGACCAGCAGCTATTGCGCGATCGATTAAAGATTGTAGCTCTTCATTCATTATGACAAAGATACTAAATGCTACTCAGGAAAATATGGGAACCTCTGGTATGTTATTGGCTCACCATATCTAGTCTTTCCTTGTGTAGTTGGGCTAAATAAGTCGGCCCCAAACATCTCTGATGACCATACTTCTCCATCCTGTGGTGCCTGTTCTTCTGTTATCCCAAGTGACTCCATTGCCCCAGTTACATCAAACTGTCCAGACGCTGCAGATTGAGTTGTACTACGTCCAGTGCGTTGCGATGATGGAAGAATCTTAAAGTACTCGTCAGAAAGACCATCTGTTGCCTTTCTTAGTAGTGATAGGTCGCTTTCCTTTGCGACCCTGCCCTTTTCTCTAGGGACGTCAATCTGAATAGGTAAGCCTTCAGCGCTTTGGACCATTTTCTTTTCATTGACTATCTCAATTACATATGGGGAGCCGTTAATTTTGCCAAAGCGAACAATCTTGCCTCCCGCAGAGGCAACTGGTGCAAAGTCAATTGGCACCATAAATCCACTACCGATTTCTTTGTCCCCAACCTTTTGAGTATATGGAGCTGGATCAATTCCGAAATACTTATTTTTACGCTGATTTTCAGTTGCATTTTGGTTAAGCTTAGCGTACTCAAGTGCAATCTTCTGATCATTTACAGCCTTATCGTAAGCTGAAATTCCACGCTCAGGAATTTTCTTTAAGAAAGCATTAATAGCTTTGTTGTTATAGTCTATAACCAATCCATCTTTTAGTGTAGCAAACCCTTCTGAATCAATGATGTCTAAGTCAGCTCGGCTTGTGATTTGACCGTTACGTCCTATCTTGCCCTGAGACACACCCTCAAATACAACAGCATTTTTTAACTGTGCTGGATCAATGTTTCTAGCAAGAAGATATTCTGATGCCCATTTCCCGGCTTTTGCTTGGTCAATGGTTCCATCACGATTGATATAATCATTCTTATTGCGTTCAAATGTTGCAACCATTTCATCAGCAATTTGATTAGGGCTCTGCATATCGTACTTGTAGCGAGGCAGTAGGGTAAACGGGTTTGAAGCTAACGACATAATCTGATTAGCATCACGCTTAGTGGTGCGCTCGGAATCAAATAATTCAATAGCGTTTTTCCCGCCCAAGTCAAACTGGTCTGGATTGGTATTGTATGCAGACCACTGCTGTCGGTAGTTGTCAGCAATAAACTGAGCTGTTCCTGCTATCTCATTATACCCAGCATTAGCCTCACGGACCTTACGTCGTAGATCTATATTGTCTGGGTCACGAGCAAGTTCTTTAAGTGAGTTCTCTACCGCACCATAGGCTGTCTGAACAGCCTCTCTGTCTCCATCAAGATATGTTCCTGACTTCTTCGTGAACTGAGAGGACCAATCGTCAAACTGAAGCTGCTTTTCGCGTTCACGCTCATTGAGCTTGTACTGAAGCTCCGCAAAGTTTGGCAGATTAATTACGCCACTCGGGATAAGTTTAGCCATTATTTTTGCTTATTGAATTTCTTTAACAGCTGACGGAAGTAAGCACTTTCTTTGCTGAGCTTTTGCTGTTGGGCTGGGTTGAGGATAACCTCTCCGCCCGTCATCTCGCCAATCTTCTGACCTTTCTTTACGATGTCAATTGGGTTGGTCTTGTGGTCAAACTTACCGCCTGTGACCATACCGCCTTCTTTTAAGAAGGAGGTCCTGCTTATGCCCCTAAGTGATTCCTCTAATTCATTTGGAAGCGTAAATGGTGGTAATGCTCGCATAATATTTCCAGGTCCTGGTTTTTTAATGCCTAAGTCAGGAAGTGCAATAGGAGCTTCAGATCTTCCAATCCTACCTGCTCCTGGTTTTTCTGGAAGTACACTAGCAAGTCCTTTAGGTTGCACACTTGCCGCTTCCACTCCTCCAAAGTCTTTACCCATCTTGTTTTTCTCCATCTGCCCATAGACAGCAGCAGAGCCAATCTGTCCAAGACCTCCAGAGATGTTCTGGAGGCCGCCCTCAATGGCGGCCTGAGCAGCTTGACGCTCCATCATCTCACGATACATATCACGTTCAATCTTATTCTCTGCTCCCTTTGCTGCAAAGCCAAGGGCCTGCATAGTCTGAGCCTGACGCTGACCTAAGATATCTAAGGCACCAGCATCTGATGCGCGAACCATACCCGGTAACGCCCCGATAACAGCACGACCGCCAGCCCCTTGGGCGGCAGCGATTCCTGTGGCTATAGAGCGGTTAAGTTCCTCAAGACGCTTTTGCTCTAGCTCTGCATTGCGAGCCTGCTTTAGCATCTCCGCATACTCAGATGGACTAGCTGTTGAGGCCTCTTTGATTCGGCTAGCGGCAGACTTACCAGCTATGTATTGTCCAGCACCAATTAATCCCTGGAGCCCCCCTAAAGCACCAGCGGCAATAAAGCCTCCGGCTACATATTTTTTTGGTTCTTTACTCTTCTTTGATCGCATATTACAAAGGTACTAATTATTGTTCCAGTTGGTTGTGTAGGTTACTTTTAGCGTATACAAGGTTTACTGCATAAAGCTCAACGTTATTAGAAGACGTATTCACAAGCTTTGTCTTAATGTAGTAGTCCCTCATCTGGTCTCCCTCTATCGCTCCATTGCCAATAGCAACAATTGTGTTGCCATTGCTAACATTAACTATGGCTCCGCTTGCAGTAATCTGCTTATTACCACTGATGGCAGTAACAGTTACGTTAAGGGTTACAAGTGTAGCGCCAACAACCCTGTAGAGGGTTGCTCCCATTGGGAATGGTATGTCTCCCACAGGTGTGGTAAACGTGATTGTAGAACCACTTACTCCTCCAGTAGCTACCTCGCCAAGGGAGAACACTTCAGAGCTTCCACTTAGTGCTGTGATAGTAGAAGTTCCGGTGTTTACACTAGAGTCCCTAGGTATGTATGCGTAGTAGTTGCGCTCCCTCTCGCTAAAGTCAGACGTCAATAAAGACGTCGATTGGTCTGTGTTAAAGAACTCAGCGGACCAAGGGCTGTTACCCTCTAGGCTAATGGACTCGTAGCTCTTGACCATCGATGGGTTGTTATTACTGATGACTTCTATCTCCGTGTAGGATGTTGCATCATCATAGTAGCGAGACCTTGGCGCGGCGCTAGAGTGATTGTACATAGTACCACCCTTAAAGCTAAACATATTATCATCAATAGAAGCAACAGCTTCTGGCCTAAACGAGTATAGAGTGGTCCATACGTTGTCTGTTACGTCGTATGCAGCGGTAAAATCGTTGACTAAAACACTAGGAGTTCCTATCGTGCCCGAGTAGTTTCCACAATCATTGGTAAAGTAAAACTCCCCAATAGATAGGTCAAGTGCTATAGTCACAAAAAAGTCATACGATGTGTTTGTTGCAACACCGTATATGACTCCACCAAGTCCTAAGAACTCCTCTCCTACATACGCAGGCTGGCCATCTATTATCTTATCTAAGAAGACGATAGCATTTAGGCTATCGTCAAACTCGTCGCAAAGAACTTGAAACTCTCTAATCTCCGTAGAGAAGGTAAACAAATCATCGTCATCAAACTCTAGCTCAACAACGATAGCATCACCGTCAGCATTTGTCTGGGCGATATAAGAATAGCTAGCAGCCTCAGGGTCTGAACTATCTATGTCGATGGTAGCGTTTGATATAAAGTCTGTTGATATGATGTACTGATCAGACTCGGAGTCAATGCCTGCGATTACCTTTTGACGTGATGCTTGGGATGATATGAACCTAAAGTTCTCCTTAAAGAAGGCATCCATCAGCTGTTCACTAATTAGGGTGATGCCGTCCCTAGATATACGTACAACCTTACCAGTACGGATGTCAGCAAAGTATATGCGACCCCTGTCCACAGCCAAAGACTCTGGGTTGTCGTTGATGCCGTAGTTGCCGAGATAGTAATTTGGTGAACCAATTACATTTCTCGACAAGGTAATTGACTGAATTCCGTCGCTAGACTCTATTATATTACGGCCAATTGGAGCCCATCCTGCCTTACGTTCCTGTATGATGTACATACGGTCATCGTCACCAACGATTTGCTTGATGGTGCCGTGTAGGTACTCGAAGTCGTAGAAGTTAGCAAGGGATAGGTTAAAGCTAGATAGGCCTAGGTATTTGCTGTCGATTACAAATGCGTCAGAATACGTTACAGAGCCGCTGCGAAACACAGTCTGGGCATCTGGCTGTACAGCGTGAGGACGGCCAGCAGATGTAGACTTAGAAGAGAAAAAATCGCTTACGGAATAGTCCTCGATAAAAAACAATTTAAAGTTATTAGAATAGGCTTTATCTCCCATCTTTAGAAGCCTAGGGCGATAATAGCTGTCACCTTGTGAAAACTGAATAACAGCATCAGTGCTGTTGGATAAAGTTAATGTATAGGATCCGACAGCAAAAGAGCCGCTAATAATTCTTGCGTAGAACACATAGTTGTAAATACCATTTACCTGAAGATATACATTTCCAACGCTAAGCGTATTCCCTGAAACAGTTAATGTATCCCCCTTATAGACAATAATATCTGAATAAAATATAAGTCCATCACCATCAGCAACAACTTCAACACTAACTGGACTAACCGTAGTCCTTTGACCCTGGTGAATTCCGTTTACTACGGGGAAGTTATCGCCTATTTCATAGAAAATCTGCTCCGTTGCTGGTAGGTTTTGCCTATAAACTTCAATAATGCATTGATTTCTCCAGTTGTCTACTCCTGTAATAATGCTATAATTGTCCCATTCGGGCTCTTCGCTAGAGCGAACGGCAATAAATTTACCCGTAGTATTAAATGTATCCTCATCGCTAGTAAGGTCAAGGATTGGATTCGTGTCAATGTCGTTTATGAAATCAAAATAGCCAAGAACCTCAAGATTAATACTTGAACGCTCTAGTTGTCCGTATTGTATTATTCTAAGTCTGTCTCCTCGCTGAAATGAATAATCAATGTTGGCAGAAAATAACTCTCTATAGGAGTCACTCTTACCCTCAAGTGAACGCAAGGACAGATATGTTACCTCCTCGAATGAAGAAATGCCAGCAAATGGCTTTGCTTGAAGGTTTGTTGCCGTAAACGCAGACGTAATGGAGTATTGAAACTTATTGATAATAGTATTTATTGGCACATAAACAGGCGCCCATTTTACCGCCCAAAGTGGAGCGTTATGCTTTACCCTGAATATGGAGTTTACTCGGCCATACAAATCATTCTCAGACCCTCGGTCATCGAACCATTTGACATACATATCCGAAACGGTCTGCACGCCCCCGTTTCTATTAAACTGGTCGTAGTATACAATTCCAAAGGAGTGAGTTGCGCCAGCTTTAAATGCTTGGTATCCATCAACATCTCCCTTGGTTAATACATTGGAGTCAAAAGATACTGGCGGATTATCTAAGTCTTCACTTTTAGTTAAAAACGTAGTATCGCCAGTTAATGGGAGAAAATCATTTTGGCCAGCGTTTGGAACAAATTCATCGTTGGATATATTGATATCAGTAAATCCTCTATATGGATTGTTGTCACCTGGATATATAATAGACGGCGTATTTACAAAATCTATTTGATTGAATAAAACATTTGTTGCGGGATATTTTTCACCAAGAGTGCGCCCCTTTGTAAACAAAGACTTAATCATCGAAAGTGGAACTATCATATTCGTGACAGAATCCACAAGGCTAGATATGTTGAAATTATACCCAAGTTTAGCGGATAGCGCCGCACTAGTAATGCTCATCGTAAACCTTAAATTGTTTACAAGCGCTCCAGTATCATCAGTAATCTGCAATTGGCCTGAGCCTGCAAAAAACATCCACTTATTAGAATTGGTAGTCCCGGGTCCTAATTGTTTTACGCCAGTAATTTTCGTAGCGTAGTCGAAGTCCGTCACATCGGAATCAAGAACTAAGTTGTAGTTGCCAACAATAGCGGCCTTAATCATACTAATGATTTGTGCCTTTGTGGTTCCAATTGGAACTTGAATTGTTTCGGATATAGATACTGGAGACGCTTTAACCTTAATTCCTCCGCCAATTGGAAGATTAGGCGTTCCAATTTCAACGTATTGCTGCGTAATTCCTGCGTAGTCGAGGTCAGTTTGAGTGGCCTTATCGGTTTGCACCCACTGACAATAAACCTGACCTCCGTCAATTGTAATTCTACCTAAATTTAACGCAAACGTTATATTTAATATAGAATTCTCGGTAGTAACATTTGGAAGTGTGCTAATGTCAATATCAAATGCTTTTCTTCGCTCAATATTGATTGGGAGTCCAGTTACTGATGGATATGTTACGCTTATTGCATAGTCTGTCGGCTGAGGGAAGTAATTCGGTAAAACATCTACGTCGGTCCTTATGTTTGGATACCCTTCAGTGTATCCACCCATCATAAGACGATTACCAGCAATATCAAGAGCTTCTGCTGTTTGCGGTACGTTATCGTACAACTTATTGACCTCGTCCTGAGAAACAGCAGAGTAAAGCTTAGAGTTATCAAAAGATATTGTCTGCGTAGTCACAGACGGGCTGTTTACAATAGTGCCAATTTCATAGAATGCACCTGCATTACCATTACGGGCAAGAACGAGAATCTCCTTTACGTCAGCAACAGAAGTTGGTACGGATATCGTTAAGGTATTGTTTGCAAGCTTCTGCTCCTCGTCGATAATGCCATCAAAGAACTGATTTCGGGCAACAGCTAATTCAGAGTACGCAGATATTGCAGAACGCTCTCCGTCTTGATATATATACTGAGCAGCAAACTGAAACGTAGACTCGTATATATTGTTTTGCTTTAGGTTTACATTGGTGGAGAACGTAAACGTAGGAGGCGTCATAGGCGGTTGTTTAGCAACCGCTATGTTGGTTAGCTTCTCTGCATCGGTACCAGAGGTAAACGAGGCAGGATATAGGCCTAGGAGCGCTCGTGTTACGTTTATCTTCTTGGGAGCATTGTTAGCGTCCGTGAAGTATAAAAGAGTCTCTCCTGCAAGATTTTGTATAATCGATGATCGGACGTGGTAAAACTTAGAGAACGCTAGTATGCTATCGCGGTAAACAATCTGCACCTCATCGGATGATGTAGAGTAGCGGTAGATTGTGTGGTCGTCATTGCTGTTCCATACAAAGTAGAATATCTCACCCTTCTCGCTATTTTCAACAACCCCAATAACCTCATTACTACCTGCCGCTAGGGAACTGCCAGTGGCAAAAGTCACGGGCAGGTTGCCATAGGCATTCTTTACGATGTTGCCATCACCATCCTGCTCAGAAGAAAACCTGACGTTTATGGCGTTAGTCATCTCAACAGACTTAACCAATCGCTCGTCGTCCTCTAGGTTGAGGTATTTAGGTATGAGTTTATCAATCATAAGTGCTTAATACTTAGGGCTTTGCTTGAACGATTTTCGAATCGTCTTCAGTGCTTCATCCTTAGAGAATGACTTCAATCTTGAATTAGCAAGCCTTCTGTCGTTGTAGTACTCCTGACGAGCGCGAGCCTTCTCCCCTAGGGGTACATTACTCTTGCGCTCCACTAAGTGGTAGTACATATAGGACCTAAGCGCCTGCTCTGCATATACGTGGATGGATGGGTTTTCCGCTAAGGCCTCGTCACCGATGTACTCAAGGTAGACACTGTCTACGCTAGTGCCAGTGGTGAGTTCTATCCTGTTCTGCTCTAGGTTTATTCTGTACTCTCCGCTGTAGTGGCCACCACCATAGCCGTATAAGCGGCCATTGGTTGTGGCGTACACATAGTTGCGGTAAATAAAGTCATCAAAGCCAAGCAGGTAATCAGGAACCTGATATGGCTGCTGGTTGGGAAGGATGTTTTTATTTTTGTTCTCACCGAATATATATACAAGTCCATCTGCTCCTACTATTCCAATTTTTACTAAATCAACATAATCGCAAGGTAGCTCTACGGTATTAGTGGACAGATCAATAGTAAGCTCCGTAGCCTTGAGCCTCTTTAGTAGGTCAAAGCCCATCTCCCTAACTCCTCGCTTGGCAAGGCTCCTGATGACGACGTCTGATGCGCTATTGGCAAAATCGTCATACTCTATCCCAATGATAAAGTCCTTTACTACTTGGTCAACCGTTACGTAACTCTGTGCCATAGCTTATTGTTGCTGTTGTTTTTCTTGTGATGCGAACTGATAGACATCACTATCGCGAAGGTTTACCCCAATCAACTTTGCAATTTCAATAACAATCTCAGCAAAGTAGTGCTCTGGAAGTTCAAAGTCTACGCTGTTTGTGGCGCTGTACAGCTCCTTGCCAGCTACTACTGTATATCCGAATTTCGGCATAGCGGTGGTCTTGGCCCCCGTAGAGGGCACAAGACCTTGTGGTTGCTTGTAGTAAGTCAAGATAATCTTCTTGATAGACCCAGGGTAAACCTCGATATCACTTAACATCGTAGCCATAGGGGCACTCTCAGTAGGCATAGACAGCCTGCTGCTTAAGATGTAGTCTAGCTTAAAGGTATCATACTCAAAGGGTATGTTAATCTTAGTGGTCCTATCCAATAGAATAGAGCCGGAGGATGTTGCCGATATAGTCCTCGCTAAATCTGTTGGCTTAGCGAAAACAGCATTTGCCTGAGTTATTGTTGCTCTCTTGACAAACACAGACAAATCCTCCTCTAGCCTCTTGGTCGTAGACTTCTCCGACTTTGGGTCTGCGTTGCGTAGCCGTACTACCTTGGATCGGTCAAGGCTTGAAAACATATCGTTAAATATGTTCATCTGTGCCACCTGAGCAAAGTTGTTGAACACGGCAGGCGTAACAAAGCCACGCTGGTCCTTGTTGACCAAATCACGTAACGCTGAATATACTCTATTTACACTTGCCATATATTGATGTCTGTAGTTCATACAAAAGTACGACAAAAGAAAAGGGCTCTATTTCTAGAGCCCTTTCCAACCAATCAACAATTAACCTATGAAACGAGGTCCAATGTAGGGTGCAAATATACGCTATTGCTCCAACTTCTGCAACTCTGTCTTTAAAGTTTCGTATACTGTTCCGCCTTTTTCGGTCATACAGAACTGAGTCATAACACTGATGGTGTCCTGACCTACTGGTGTAGCGACAATCAAGCGGTTGCTGTCGAACCAATACATACCGTCCTCACGGGCAAGTAGCATCTGAAAGTCAACAGCTTTCTTAACATTAGCCCTAGTGGTAACTGTTGGGTTATCGAACAGACTAATGAAGCGCTTAGGGTTTCCCTTAGCCTCTAGGAGTAGCTCACGCTTAATCTCGGCGTTCTTCTGACCAGTGTCGATACCTAACCATATAGCGACAGGAATAAGCTCGTCTACGGACTTGCTACGGATAAGACCGATAGCGTCGTGGAGAAGGAACTCTACGTTGATATCAATCTCTGCGTTGTGCTCGGTGTTTACCTCTTCGAACAAGCCTCCACCGTTTGCTCGGTTGGCGGGGTGAAGGTCTAAAAAGCTAAGCAGGTTAGGCTGGTTAGCTGGAGCGTAGAGTAGCCCACCTTCGAAGATAACGTGACGGCGAACAGCTAGGCTGCTCTGCTCGTCGGCAAAGATAGAAGACTCGTTGGGGCAGTAACGTATCTGTCTGTTGGTATTAGTCTCGGGATCATAGATGATTGCCTCTGACTTTATCGTGGCAATGATTCCTCCTCCGCTAGGGATGGAGAAAATCTTTCCCTTTCTTTCTTCTGCTTTAGGAGCTGCAGACGCTCGTGCTGGACGTGCCATAGTTAAATAGAATTATAATTAATAATTATGCAAAATTACACTTCTATGCAAAGCGAAAATTTGGCAATAAAAAAGGGGGCCGAAGCCCCCTCTCTCATTACGTAACTAGTTGAAACTAATTACTTTGTGAGCAAAACGTGCTGGTTAGCAGCGCGAGTAACCAATGCGAACTCTGAGCGGTAGTTAAACTGCAAAGCGTCCGTGTTGGTGTTGGTAACACCCAAGATAGAACCTGTCATCCAGTGCTCCATTTCGCGGTTGTAGCCATTCGTTGCCTTGTAGTTGAGCTCAAGAGCTGGAGACTTCTCTCCAGTGCGAGGATCAGCAACATTAGTCAACGGAATCATAACACCTTGGAAGTTGCTAGCGCCCAACAACGTAGGATCGTTGAGGAGCTTCCAGCTGTGCTTGTGGAAGGTGTAAGAGCCACGCATAAATGAAGAGAAGCCAAGCTTCACCATATCTGCTGCGTTAGCAAACTGTCCGAACTGAGTAGCAACACCAGCGGTGATGTTAGCAGCCGTAGACGTACCAGTAGCGATCATATCGTCAATAGCAAGGTCTTGCAGGCGGTTAACGTACATAGCGTACTCAGGCATAGAGCCTTGCTTGTCAAGAGCGGTGATGAGAACATCAAGCTCGTCAAGCGTAGCAATAGCAGCGGTAGTGGTTGCACCAGAGTTAACAACAACACCACGGTTTTGGATGGCGGAGAAGTAACCTTCAGAGCCAGCGATAGAACCGAGTGAAGTCAAGCCGGTGTTAGATACCTGCTGTCCAAGTAACATCATCATCTCACGCTTGTCGAGGAAGCGTTGACGAGTGTCGTTCTCAGACTTGATGAACCAGCGGTAGTCGCCATTTCCTAGGTTTACCCAGCCAATGTTGGTAGCCTGTGAACCGGTAACCTTGTAGACCTCTTTGATGATCTGGTATGGGTTCGTGCGCTTAACAACGTTAGACTCAAGGTAGCCAACATTTTGATCAGTTCCCTGAGCAAACATATTACCAACAATGGGGAAATTGCCTACGACACCTGGAGCAGCAGCTGAAGCAATAGCAGTGGTTAGTCCTGCGCTGGTTAGGGACACAGCAGTAGCGGCAGCAGTAGCTGTCTGAGAGTATTCTCCAGCAGAAACAGCAGTGATAATGAAGCGGTCTACACCACCAACCAAAATCACGTCGTTAACGCGAAGGTACTTTTGAGCAGCAGTCTTGGTAGCGCCAGTTGCGGTAGCAGTAGCAGAGGCCATCGAAAGAACGATAGAGGTAGCTCCAGTTGCAACACCGGCAGCGTCGAAGTTAGCAACCTGAAGCTGGTGCAAGCGAGTCTCCTCCCAGTACTGAACCTCGTCGGCAGCACCGTTAGATTTGACAGCTCCTACCATCTGAAGGAAGCCAGTGATGCCTTGGTTGCCGTAGGTCTTAACGAGAAGATCACGGTTGTCGGGCTTGTTTACTTCATCGATGAAATCACCGAGTGAAGTGTATTTGGTCGGGTCTAAGCGACGAAAACTGTTGGGAGAAAAATCCAACGGGGTATTTGTAGTTGCCATTTTGTTTTATGTTTTAGGCGTTTTTATATTTTAAGACGAAGACTGTCGCTATTGCTTAGATAGTTTAGTATCTGAGCAGAGACAGAATCAGCATTCTTTGAATCGGCGGGACGTGGAGATGAGACATCTACATTCGCGGCAGTTTCTACGAGTTTGCGCTGGCCATCACTAAGTCCTTGCTTGTAGATAGAACTGACAATTTCGTCAATGTTATCCACTAGGGCTCGGTGAGAGTTCAGCAGCTCGAAGTCCCAGCCTCCGCTGTTATCAACATACTGATCGAAGAACTCATCAAGACGTGCATTCTTATCCTTTAAACTCGACTTGTACTGGTCGTTAAGCCCAAAGTTGAACTCTTGGTCGCCAAGCTGAAAGCTTAGCGCCTCAAGGGCATCAACCTCTTGGCTCATCGTGCGAATCCAGTTCTCGTCAATGGGACTTTGAACTTCGTTATTTGAGACTTCTTGCTTCACAGGCATACGATAGTTGTCGCGCAACTTCTCGATGTCCCGTTTAGCTTTTTCCGCATCAATCTTCAATTGGATAGATGACAACCGAATCTCTTCATTACTGTATAGGTCCTCGTCTACTTTGTACTTGGACCTCACCAGTAAATCGATGTCTTCGTTAGAGAGGTTAGGATAGTCAACAGCCATCTGTAGTTTCACAGCACTGAGTTCATCCATTTCAGACGGATTAATTGACTGGTATCTAAACCAGTCAAGTGGATCACGTCCTGTCTCTTCAACGAAGTCGGCGATTGCCTTTACTCTCTCGTCAATTGATGGGGATTTTTGAGCTTCAAGAAGCTGGGTAAGATGCTCGATGCTATCGATAGACACGCCTAGCTTTTCACTGACGTAGCTTGCGATTGCAGCCTCGAACTCTTGCTCAGACATCTCTGGCTCGGGTTCATTTGTAAAAGAACTTTGAGCAGGCTCCTGCTCTAGTTGCTGTTGGGGTTCGTAGGTCTCCTGCGGTGCGGCCTCTGGTTGCTCTGGTGTAGGCTCTGCAGTCTGATTGCTAAAGTCTAAAACCTCTGCTCCCTCGGGTACTGAGAAGGTGGGGGCGTCTAGTGGCGTTCCCTCTGGCACCTCTCCGCTGGTTACCTCGTATCCCATTGCGCTTAAGGCGCTTTCAATGTCATTGCTCATATAAAATAAATTTTGTTATTAATAACGCAAAATTAGTTCAAATAACTATTGCATATTTTGCAACAGTTTCGTATAGGACTACTTACGGAATCGAGCTACTTTCTTGGCAATAGCCTTGGGTTGGGCAACAAATTGCTTGCCTTGCGCCGACCCCTCGCGCTTAGCGCGGGTGGTGGCTGCGTACTCTTTAGAGCTTAATGATTTGATTGCCTTCTCTGGCAGGTAGCGTTCTCCTGTCTCGCCTGATGGCTTACCGCTCTTGGTGCGCCAGTTCTGCTTGGTCCACTTGCTGAGGCTTGTCTCCTTCTTTGGTCCAGAATATCCTCCGCCTGCTTTCTTATATATAGAAACAGCAAGCTGCATAGCTCTGGCTGAGTGCTTTCCGCCCATCTTAGCCTTGGCCTGCGCCTTAGACTTCTCCCAAAGTTCTGGGTTTGTTTTCTTAGCAACCTTCACAACCTACCACTTAATTTTGTCTGCCCAAAACGCAGCGCTCATCTTGCCCTTAGCGATGTTCTTTGCGTGCCGAGCCTTAAAGCTCGCACGCTTTGCAGCACGAGCAGGAGATGGATTGCTTTCAGTTACAGTGTCAGCACCTTTCTGCCCGAAGCGAATAAGGCGAACCTTGTCTCCAACTTTAGCTAATACAATGTGCGACTTCTTTGGGTGCGAGGGCGTTGCTTTGGCTTTATTAACGCCAGCAAGCCCGTGCTTCTTAAGGAGATTCTTAACTCTCTCCTCCATTTTTTCTAGACTTACGGCTCTGATGTAGTTCGTATATCTTGTAGAATGTGTATACGATAGAACCAACCAACAGAACAATCTTTAGCATTGCCTCGACATTGGTGAAGGATATCAGCATAGTCCCGCCATTGATTGCGGTAATCCTTAGGTCGTCATTGTTCATCTTTATGGTGGTCATTGTTTATGTTTATAATCATTTCTTTGCGAACTTCTCTATTGCTGTTCCAAAGAACATAGCGATGGTGATGTACTCAACAGCCTCAACGAGTTCTTTGCTTGGCGAGATGTCTCTTGGACTGAAGCTGTTGATCACCATAGTGGTGAAAAGAACAATAGCGCCAATAGTGCCAATGACACGCTTTGACGATACATCATCACTCGTCCCAAACAGCTTTACCAACCAGTCCTTCATAGTTAGGCCGTAAAGTAGGTTCCAGAAATAACAATAGATCCAGCAGCATCGTAAGCAACAGAAGCTCGTGCTCCACCGCCAACGGGAATCTCAACTAGTGCAATCTCTGTGGTTCCAGGTTGACCTTCTGCCGCTAAAATAGTGTTGGCACTGAGTGATACGTTAGCGTCAGCAATAGTAAATGCTGGGAAAGTGTAGGTAGATGCTGGATTGTAGATAGCAAAAGGAAGTCCAGCAATACGAAGGTCACCAGTTCCTGTTCCAGCCGACCAACCAATGAAAATCTCAAAGTGAACTACGCGTCCAATCTTGGTGTAGTTTCCATTTACTGTAGAATAGGTAGCTGAGCCATCTGTTGTTGTTCCAATAATGGCTGGGGTAAAAGCGTTCTCCTCGTAGTCATCTAGTCGATTACCAGCAGCTGTATCTGTCCCAAACAGGATGCCCTGTGATGTGCGAATTTCTCCAACAACGTCAAGAGTCTTGGTTGGTGTTACCGTGCCCACACCAACAGCTGTGGTGCTAATAGAAATAGCTGAGTCATTGCCCAATCCATCGCTGAGGTACTTAGCTGTTCCAGATACGACGGTATTGTTTGACGTCTTGATAACACCTTGGTAGGTGTCCTTGATGGCGGTATTCAGTAGTGTAGTTCCCATAGTCTTATTGGTTCCAATTTTCATACGTTAAATTCCAGCTAGATGCAGTCGTATTCCAAAAGTATGTTGGAAGCACACCCCCTGCAATGAGGGCTGCACGACGAAATAGCTGTAGTCCTAGTCCTAACATTATGCGATGTATGCTAAAATGCTTCCGCTGCTAACGCTAACAGCAGTGAACAGACCGTAGATTGAGGTGCCTGCAAGGACCGCTTGAGCGCTTAGGCTGTCTCCATTTACCGATGTTACAGATATGGTGGAGTTCTCAAGAGCATAGATTACTCGGTACTCTTCACCCTCAATAGCGGGTAGACTAAAACCACTAGGTAGCTTTCGGAATCCAGACTGACCAAATGACGCCAGCTGGTAGTTTACGGGGTTGGTGATGTTTGAATAACCCATCGGGGAAGTTTTAAGTTTTAATGCGGAAACGCACTACAAAAGTAAACTAAAAAGAAAAGCCCCTTGCGGGGCTTTGTCTTAGCTATACTGTGATAGGTCACAGCCACTTAGGGATCTATCTACTCTACGATTTCCGCCTCAGGGACGGGGGCAGGAGTAAACTCTCCAGTCTCTAGGTCGACAAGTCCAAGCTCAATTAAATCATCGGGCATCTTTGACCCCTTCATCAAGTTGTGTCTCCACCATAATGGCTGAAGGTTCGTATAATGACATAGTGTAAAAATCTCATTTTCGTCCTCAGCACAGTAAAGAGGTATGATGTGGTCTATGTGCCATTCACCATAGTTATCCCAACTCATACCGTCTCTAAATTGAGATTCAATGTGATTTCTTAAAACATTAGTATTACACCCAAGATGCTCAGAGCTTCTCTGTCTCCCATCAGCTGTTTTACTTAACACCTTTCTTATCCTACCTCTGAAGGCATTTAGAAATTTTTGTATGGGATTTTCCTTAAAGTATGCTCTATTTTTTTCGTTAATCTTCTCTCTGTTATTTTTCTTCCACTCTCGCTTATAATTAGAATAATGTTCTTTATTCTTTTCGTAATGCGCTTTCTTCTTTTCCCTTAGTACTTCTTTATTTTTGTCTCTGTTGGTGCGGTTTATTTCGCTAACACATTTTCTACAATAATAGTCTAGACCGTCCTTTTGGTCTAAACGCTTATTGAAGTCATCTAAAGACTTATCTAAATTACACTTACGACATTTCTTCATAAAAAACCCCCATATTTGGGGGCTTTGTTTATTCTACTATTTCAGCTTCTGGAACTGGAGCAGGAGTGAATTCTCTGGTTTCAATATCCACCGAGCCATCTCCGTGCTCGGCTTGGATAGCATCGGTAGCCTCCTTGAGTTTTGCTTGCTGCTCTTCGTATGCCTTTAAAAGGGCATCCTTGCGCAGCTCAGCGAGAACAATAACTCCAAGCTCCATCTGGATTGCCTGCAGGTTCTTTTGGGATTCCTTTACTGCGTTAAGCAGCTCTTCTTTGACTTTAGTCATTTTAATTTAAGTTTATGTTGGATTTAATTAGACAGCGGGAACCGGAGGCACAGGCTGACCAATTACCAACGTGATAGACGTTGGGTTGATTTGTCCTGCGATTTGGTTCGCCACAGAGGTTTCGAGATTTGCTACTTGCTCTTCGCCCATAGCGGAAGTACACCATCCGGTAGCAATCTCATTGGTAAGGTCTTCAAAGGGAACAAACGTATCGGGGTCGATGTCTTCGGCCTTTACGGTTTGTGTTCCGATAACTGTTGCTGAGTAGGTCTTGGTGTCAACAGCTTCTGTGCCCGTTAGGCGCCAGTGGATGTTGTATACTACGTCAGTGAGTTCTGTACCCTGTTCGTCTTTGGTAGGGTAGCAGTCGACAGTGCGGCAGTCCCAAGTGTAAATGATATCGCTCATCGTTATGTACTAATTAGTGAGGCAAATATACGAAAGTTTAGCAAGCCGCTATAGCTTCAATGGTCCCATCACTAAGAACATTATATGCCGAGTTGCACTGGTTGGACTTCCACCAAAATCCGCCTCCATTGAATGCCGAGCTGAGCGTAGTGTTAGTGTACAGCCTAGCCCCTACCGAGGGACAGGCGGGGGTACCCCCGCTGCCGGAGAAGTATAGCGTTTTGTTGTCAGAGCCACCAAATTCACAAGCCTCGACATATTCATTGTATGTGGCATCGTATATCCCAAAGGTGTTGTATGCAATGTATGAGAATCCATAGAACTCACTAACTGCGTCGGGGTCTGTGAACCCCGCCAAGTTAGACAGCGCCCCAAGGGAGCTGTTGGCCTGAGCCTGCTGCAGCTCTACCCTGATATCGTTAAGGCTTAGAGGGCCTGATGAAGGAAGGGCCATTACTTAATGAGTTTTTTAAGTTCGTCAATCTGTGCCTGCTGCTCCTTCATCGCCTCAACCAACAGAGCTATCATCTTCTCGTAGCGTACCGATAGGTATCCGCTGTCGTTGGTGCGGACAGCCTCTGGGAGGACAGCCTGTACGTCTTGAGCGATGACACCTACGTCGTGGCCTTCGTATCCGTGGACAGACTTAGTCTCTTCCTTCCAGTCGAACTCCACACCTGTTAGGGAACGCACCTTTTCAAGGGCGTTAGCGATGGGGGTGATGTTCTCCTTGAGTCTTCTGTCGGAGGTGGAGAACGCTACGATGTCGTTGGATGCGTCGATACGTCCGTCGGTGGCGTTGGGGTTTACCCCCACGCCTAGTGCGCCTGTCTGTATCAGCACATCTCCAATTACGTGGAGGGTAGAGCCCGGGGTGGTGGTGTTGATGCCTACGTTACCAGAGCTGAGGATTGTCATCCTCGTTGAGGTGTTGGTGATAAACTCAAGGGAGTCTGTGGCGATGTTACCCTTTACCCTTGCGTCATCGGAACCTATTACGAATCCGTTGAGGTTTGTGGCCGTAGCGTACTCTGCGTAGTTTACTATTCCCGATGTCGGAGAAACACGAGCTAGGATAGCCTTGTTACCAACGCTGTTGGTGCTCTGGAATGAGTTGTTGTACGTTATTAGGGTGCTTCCGTCTACGTGGAGCTTCTCGGTAGGCCCCGTCGTCCCAATGCCGACGTTGCCATCTGACGTGATTCGCATACGTTCCGTAGCAGTTGAGTTGTTGTAAAACCTTAAAGCACCGCTTTCCCACAAAATAGTTGGATTAGCACTCCACAATTGAATGTCATCCGTTAAACGAATTTTACCTACAACTTCAAGTTTTTGACTTGGCCCAGTCGTCCCAATGCCGACGTTGCCAGCACTGGTGATGCGCATCTTTTCAGATGTTGCCCCACTTGTCGCTCCATAAGCAAAAACTAAATTAGCACCAGAACCAATAGTATATTGAGCCCAACCTGTGGTTCCATCAATCAATGCCAAACCCCCTCCGTATGGGCTTCCATTTATCTTTGTAGTGAATGCTGCATTTATCCAAGCGCTTGTAGATGGCTCAAAACCTCCACCCGTTGCACGCACCGAACCTTCAACATCTAACTTCTGAGCGGGACTAGTCGTCCCAATGCCGACGTTACCGCCGTTCTGAATAAGTATTCGGGTGGAAGTTCCTGTCCGTAATTCTATATACCCACCAGCTCCGGCCCCATATATGTTTATAGAGTTTGAATCATTCTCAACACCAGAACCATTTAACCTCAACCATCCGTTTGTACCAGCTCCATTTAGGTATACGCCATTTGTTGATGAGTAGTATGATAAAGCTCCGTCAACTGCATATAGAGAGCCTGCGTTAGGACTCATTCTCAATCCTTCGCCAATACGGATGTCACTAGAAACATCCAACTTGTACGCAGGACTAGTCGTCCCAATGCCGACGTTGCCGCCACTGGTGATGCGCATTTTCTCGGTATCGGACGTCCAAAATTGAAGGGTTGAACCAAAGTAATAATTACTCGACGTAATTAACTTATGAAAAGTGGTGTCGCCATCATCCGATATACCTAATTCAAAAGCATTATTTTCAGCCCAATTACTTCTTAAATAACTATAATACGCGTCGACACCGCTTGGTTTTGTCGCCAAAACACCTTCAACAATTAATTTTTGTTTGGGCGCCGTCGTCCCAATGCCGACGTTGCCGGCAGTTGTTACAACAACCCTATCATTAGTTCCTATAGATGAAGAGTTGGATAATACAAAAGCATTAGAATTAGAATAATCCATACCTAACGACCAATCATTACCACCATTGAAGTATATAAACTGGTCGTATGATGCGTTATTACCTAATCTGAAAATAGTATTTGCCGACGCTTGTGATACGTGAAGCAGATTAAGTGGATTAGTCGTCCCAATGCCGACGTTGCCCGACGTATCAATAGTCATTCTTGCCACGCCAGTCGTCGCGGCAGTAGAGGTAGTTCCAAATACTATTTTTTTCGTGGCTTCGGGCCTAATAGTTAAATCACCCGCTGCTGAACCAGTAACGTGATAATCATTTGCTGCGGCCCGTCCAATTAAAGCATCAGTCACGGAAACTCCGGTGTCGCCTAAATTTATTGTGGGATTTGTAGTTCCAATCGTCAGCATACCTTCGGGATTCGTCGTCCCAATGCCGACGTTGCCGGCGGCGGTAATGCGCATACGCTCGGAAGCACTGGTATTGTCGCCAGTGAAGAAGGTCATATTGGACGTATTAGTAGCCCCTATACCTGCTTGGAAAACTCCTTCCCTCCACATACTGTACATTATTCCGTCGCCCATTGTATTCATCCTGTCGGCTGAAATCGGGGTCTGGTAGTGGAAAGGTGAGGCAATGTTTCTTGCGGCTACTATACTGCCATCTTGCCTAATAATAGTGCCTTTTACAGAGCCTCCAATGTCGGGATTGGTTGCCCCCACTAAGAGACTACCATCGGAGGTGATGCGCATACGTTCAACTAGGCCAGCACCGGCATTCGTATAAAAATCTAAATAACTCGTAGATGTAGATGTTGCTCTTTTTGCCCCTATTTGAGCATTTCTGTTAGAACCATCTAAAAATGCAATTATACCTAAATTTTGATTGTTCGTATCACTAGTACCACTCTGTAACTCTAGAACACCTGCTTCCCCTGCACTTGCTCCTCCTTTGATTGTCAATACTCTCCATCCAAATCCAGTAGCATCAGGACTAGTCGTCCCAATGCCGACGTTGCCTCCGGCAGCAATACGCATTGACTCGGTTGTTGCTAAATTACTAGTAGTTCCTCCAATAGTAAAAAACCTTATTGCTCCTGATGCTCCTACTGTTTTTAGGGTAAGATGTGTATTCGGGCCGCCTGAACTTATTTCAGCAGTGGCATCTGTAATTCCAACCGTAAGCGTGCTATATGGCGCCGTCGTCCCAATGCCGACGTTGCCACCTTCCCATTGTAAAGAAACATTAGCGACAGAGCCATTATCATAGTTTTGTATTCTCGCAACAGTGCCACTTCTATCTATTGTTAATCTTGAAGTCGCTGCCGTCCACGCAAGGTGCGTTCCTCCAGCAACGGTAAGTGGAGCCGATGGAGTCGTAGTCCCAATTCCTACGCGCGCACGGTTGTCTATTCTCATTACCTCAATCATACTATCTGTATTGAAGTTTCTTGTTGAGAAAGCAAGAGAGCCATACGCTATGTTGTCAGGGCCTAATAGTCCAGATATACTGGCCACTTGAGTACCATTGACATTAATAAACTTTACGTTAAGACTATCGCCAATAGCGTTTGTTCCAAAAAGTCTTAAACTTAATGCGTCTAAACTTTCAACTCCCGACCCTACTTTTTGTTGATTGAAAATACCATTAACTGCCGTCACACTACTGCTGAAGGTGGCTGCGCCTGTTGAGGCTAATGTTAAAACTTGCGTTAAACTTCCAGCGGCCGGTCGTGTGTAGAACTCTAATTGAGTTCCTACGTTGTCGGTTACTGCGGTTGCCTTAATAAGCGCAACTGTCGAAACAGCAGAGTTATAGAAGGCCAAATTGCCACGATTACCACTTGTTACTGCAGTGGAGTTTGACATTGCTATTGTAACATCGCTTGCCTTATTTACTTGTAATTCAGCAGATGGCGCCGCCGTTCCAATGCCTACGTTGCCTGATGTATCAATTGTAATTCCCTTTGTCCCATCCTTTGCATCGGTGAGAGCGTTGGTTTCGCTTGCCCCAGAGCCATAATGAAGCACACCTTTGCCATCGTTGTCTGTCCCAAAAAGCCAACCCGCGTTTCCTGTATTTGCCTGCATCCACACGCCACCCATTCCAAGCGAATCCTGAGTATTCTTTATCGCTAAAAAAGTACCCAAAGTAGATGCTGAACTTATTGTCAGTGGCGCTACATATGTCCCATCTCCAATTCCAGGACTAGTCGTCCCAATGCCGACGTTGCCTGCGCTAGTGATGCGCATCTTCTCTGTAGAAGACCCCCAGTCATTGCCAGTAAAGAACTCGTGATTGTGATATGAACTATATCTTATAGTCCACTCTGGAGTACTATTGTAACCAAATCCAATTGCAACCCTATTAAGAGATGAAGCATCACCTGCTGAAATCCTTTGGAAGCTATTTGCACTGTAGTTCTGAGTACCATTTATAGCAATTGCAATTTCGTTTACAGTTGCTGGATTAACGTGCAGCTTAGCACTCGGCGCCGTCGTCCCAATGCCGACGTTGCCGTTATCATTAATACGCATCTTCTCGCTACCCGTAGAGGTGCCGAATATGATAGGTGAGTTATCATAGTTGACTAAGTACATTCCGTAGGCATTATATGGTGCCGCAGAACTCGGGCCTCTCCATCCCACAAATCCCCGTCCAGTAGTTGACGTATAAAAGTCAATACCAGAAGTATAATCTGTTGCCGTACCACCAATTATAACTTGCCCAGAGGTATCTGCGCTTCCGCCCGTAACCTGAAGTTTTACTCCTGGACTAGCCGTCCCAATGCCTACGCGGTCATTAGCGGCATCTACAACTAGGACGGTGGAGTCAACAGATAATCCTGATAAATAGCGAATCGGCATAGTTTCTTTAGTTTATAGTTACAAATTTACGAAATAACAAAGGGTTGGCCATTAGCCAACCCCCACTCAATCATCATATAATGCCGAAGGCTAGGATACAGCCTGTATGAGGACACGGTACTGATTCGACGTAGGAACAGGACCAGCAACTGTTAGCGTGATGGTGTTAACAGTTGTCCTAACAACATCCATATAGACGGTGTCGTACGTAGCGTTATCATACACCTGAACCACCACATCGCGGCTGTTAAGGCTGTGGGTAATGGTAAACACCGTAGCGGTACCATCGCCGAAACTAGCAACAGCACCAGAAGATCCGATGATAGCTTGAACAGCAGCAGTGAAGTCCGTCACCTGCGATGCCGTAATGGCAATCGCTACGTTGGCAGCAGCAGTAGCACGTCCCTTCGAGTCAAACGTAATCTGAGGCACGCTACCGGCTAAGCCGTAGCTTCCTGCTGTAACAGCGGTGTTCGCAAGCGTAAGGCCAGCTGTAACGTTCGCAGTGCCATCAAAGGTTACCGTCCACGTAGCGTCACCAGTGATACTGATAGTCCTTGCAGTCTGAAGGGCCGTAGCCGTAGAGGCGTTACCGGTAAGGTCTCCCGTTACGTTGGCGACAAGGCGACCAACGGTAAGGCTAGAGACCGTAGAGGTAGGCTCCGTAGCAGTGAATCCAAGGCTGAAGACAGCCTCACCCACCGAACTTGCTGAGGCGTCGTAGAAGAACGAAGCGTACTTCGTTCCGCTGTTGACGTAGTTTCCGTAGAAGCCGATGTCTACGCTGTTCGCCACGTTGGCGTTGGCGTACTGCATCATATTGTCGCCAATAGATACAATGATGCTGTCAATGGTGGTGGTCGTTCCGTTTACGTCAAGGTTACCCCCAATCGTTACCGTTGATCCGTCGTCGGTAATAGACGAGTTTACAAACTGACCATTGGCAGAATCCCACTTGGAGATGTTGTTGTTTGTAAGGGCTCCTGCGTTCTTTAGCTGTACGTCGTCAGCATTGACGGTGATACCCGTTCCTGCTCCAACAGTTAGCGTAGCAGAAGCTCCAAGGGCAACAGTTCCTCCTCCGGTCAAACCAGCACCTGCGGTGTAGGTTACACTTGAGTTAGCAAGCGATGAGTTAGGGATTGCAGCAAGGGCAAGCGTGGTGGTGGTAATGTTGATACCGCTAGCGGTAGAAACCTCAAGCCAAGCAGAAGTGGTGGCGCTGTCGTCCCAGAAGAAGATGCGGTCAGCACCCGGGTCGGTAAGGGTTTCAAGGCCTAGGTGCTTGAGCTGAACGTCGTCTGTATTTACTTGGATACCTACGCCCTGACCTACGTTAAGGGTAACATCGCGAGTTCCGCTAGAGGTAAGACCAGCGCCAGCGATTACGCTGCGCACATCACCACCTACGTCAACCCATTGGCTTCCGTCCCAGAAGTAGATTGACTTGTCTCCTACGGAGGAGTCGTAGTACACCTGTCCCTCGTTAGGGGAAGCCGGAGCAGTGGCTAGATTCTGAATGACCGCGTTCTGCAGCTCATTCTGGCTCAGGTTAATCGAGGATACAAATTTGATAGCCATAGCTTAGTTGAAAAAGGCCTTACCACTAAAGGCTCCAGCGAATGTTAGGGTTACTTGGTTGAGTGAATTATAAAAAACTTCTCCATACACTACACTGTCAGCGGAGTCTACCACCGTTACGGAGCAGTATTTGTTGAGGTTGTGGTTTACAACCCACGTAGCAGAGGGAGAGGTCTGTGTAAAGACAAAGTTGGCATCAAGGCTTACGCCTCCGATGACACCAGTAACAGTTACACTATTGCCTTTTTCGGTGACAACAGTAGAGCTTCCGGCAACTTCCGTTACCGTAACTGTGTTGCCCGTTTCTCTTACGACGATAGCTGCCATCTTAGTCGACTACGTCTTCGTTAACGGTAAACAAACCATAAAGCCACGTCTTGACGGTTCCGGCATCATTGCTCTGGAGCCCGTATATGTACATACCTCCGTTGATGGTTAGCATCGTGTTAGCCGTTGCGGTAACAAAAAGCGTTCCTGTGCTATTGCCTGTGTAGCTGAAGTCATTGGAGTCAAGGACAGGCGTTGCCGATGTGTCGCTCTCGGATACCTCCATCTTCCAGGTGTATCCTGTAAGGTCAATGGGCTGGTTGTTGGCATCATAGAAGTTTACCTCTATAGAGAAGGTATCACCTTTTCTGCAGATGATATCCACCCTCTGAGCGTTGTCGAGGTTTACAGTATCGGTGGTAGAACAGGATGAGGACATAGTGCAAATTTACTTCTTTAATTAACGCTCTCCCAGTATGACATCCACGATATCATCTTGACCTTCGAGGTCCTGTTTCTGTAGTTCAGAGCGGTCTCCCTTACGCTGGGCAATCAGTTTGCTTTGTGCAACTGCTTGCTCCTTAATGCGGTTGTCCTTGCGGTCCTCAGCCTCCTGATCAGCACTCTGGCGTACACCAGATTCGATCTGCTGCTCTTTGATTCCGTAGTCTCCTTGCAGCTGAGCCAACTGCATCTTAAGTCCGTACTCTACCTGCAGCAGCTGAGCCTTAGCCTCAGCCTCTAGCTGAATCTTCTGAGCATCTAGTTGAGCCTTCATCTGGTCCTCCTGCATCTTAGCTTGGCTTGTTACCTGAGCTACCTGTGCGTTGGCCTGCGCTTGGAACTGAGAGTTCTGCTGGGCCATCTCTTGACGCATCTTCATACGCTTCTTACGGCGTACGATAAGCAACCTCTCGGCTTGGTCGATGTCTCTTAACTGACGGATAGCAATAGCATCCTCGATGTCAAGCTCGCCCTGAGCAATAGACGCCTGAATGTTTTGCTCTAAATACATACGGTCAATCTCATTCATATCAGCGACAACCCTAACACCGAAGTTGTACATAGGCAGATTAGAGAAACTCGACAGCACAGCCATATTCTCCCTGCCAATAGCCGTCTCATAGGCTTGGTACAAAATAGACTTCGGGGGAAGTATCTGCAGACACTTCACCACGTCCTCGCAGATCCTGCGGTACAGCACAATCGCTGCGTTGGTGATATCTCCAAGAGCATTGTTGCCTGCCGCCAGTTGCTGCTGGCGTACGCCAACAAGCTGGTCTCCCTTAGGGCTTGAGCCGTCCATAACCTCGTTGATGCCCGTAGCATCACGAATCATACGCAACGCGTGGTTGTAGATGGTGATGAGCTCGTTGATGTTTCTGATGCCGTTCTCAAGGGGACGGATCGGTGGGTTCTGGAAGCTACCGTCGGGGTTCTTACTGCGGTAGTAGAAGATACCCGTCTGCTCGTAGATGTCTTGAAGGTCCAGAGGCTGTAGCTCTCCGCCACGTCCTAGCTGTACGTTCTCAAGTCCTTCGATGTCGATAATCAATCCATCAGGCTTAGCCTTAGCAATAGACTGCTGGAGCTTTAAGTGGGTGATCTGCAGCTGGTCGGCAAAGCCGATAATGCCGCTTACCATAGACTTAGGGATAGACTTACGGATGTTGGTGGCTACAATGCTGTAGCTCATCCTCGTGCGGGTGATATCGTGAACATTTTTAGGAATGTTCTTCTTCAAGCCGTAGTCGTAGATGTAGTCCGTTCCTAGGATATAGTTACCACCGTACAGGGTTTGGTTCTGCATATAAACAGCTTCCCTATCATACACACTCTGTTGTGGTGCATTGTACTTGTGGCCCTTGTAGTAGAATCCAATGTTTCCAAAGCGGGACTCTTTCTTCTCAAAGATGATGTTATCAACGCTAACGAACTCAAAGTCAAGTACTTCGATGGTGTACTCGTCATACCCATAGTAGTAGCGCTCCATACCTGGGTCGTACCCAGAGCCCATCAGTCGGCTGGAGTCATTGCCAAATCGGTTCATAACCGTCCTTGCCATCTTCTCGTACTCGTCTTCGGTGAACTGGTTGCCAGCGGTACGCTTAAGCTCTGAGATGCTCATACGCTTTACGTGTCCTGCGTAGGTTATATCCGTAAAGTTTGGGTCAGCGGTAAAGCTGTGGATAAAGAATGCTGGGTCTACGTAGTCTTCAACGATTCCGTAGTTGGGGTCGTTGCTGCGCTTGGTGACAGCCATACCACAGGTGACGAGGTCTTCGACATTGCGCCTAAAAATGCGCTCGTCGAAGTCATTCCAGCTTAGCGTTAAGTTGATGCCAATCTGGGCAGCAATCTCAGCAGCGGTCTTGATGTTAGTCTCAAGGAAGATCTCTGTCTCCTCAGCGGTATCGGGTAGAGCATCGGGGTCTACCTCGGTGCGAAGTCCTGAGTCCTTCGCCTCCTTTAGGATGTCCTTGTTCTCGATGAATATCTTCATCTTGTTTTTCTCGTAGTCCTTCTCGCTGCGTGACAAAGGGTCAACAGCTTCAATGTTCGGGTAGAACTTAGAAGACAGAATCTTGTTGACTACAATCTTTACAAACTTAGGAACAATGGGAACTGGTGTCCAGTCTAGGTTCACCAAAGACCCATCACCGTTGTTGGGATCAAGAGAGGTAAGTATCTGCTTGTAGATGGATGTGTCTTGGGTTCCGTTGGCGTAATCCCTAGAGATTTCAAACTCACGGAATCTTTTGCTGTACAGAGAACCCTCGTACTGGGCGCTTCCCCACTGGCCGTATATAGCCTTTGCGTACTGAAGACCATACCTCTTGCTAACCTTTATATCGTGTGAGGCAAAAGGGTCTGGGAACGTAGAGTCGTATGAGTTACTTTTTACAGAGTATTGATCCATTTATCGGAGTTTATGGACAAAGGTACGAACTTAACTTATCGCCTAATTTCCTTACCCTTGCGGAAGAAAACCCTGTCGTTGAAGTTTGTCTTTTTGACTTCCTTGACCTGCTTCTGGGCAGCAAGAAGCGCCAGCCCTGAGCTGATTGTTAAGTCAAACTTTGTTCTGTCGTCTATCTTAAAGTTTATCCAGTCCTCAAGCGTTCTGTTGAGGTACATACGTCCAAACTTACCACTCTCGTTGTGGAGGCCCACGTGGTCGTGGATGTAGGACTCAATAGCCTGAGCGTGAGCTTGTATCACATCTTGGCTGTTGGAAGGTATCCCCTTTGTCTTTACGTTCATCTTCGAGGATGTGGACGCTAGATGCTCAGGACGGTTCATAAGGTACTCGTCGTATCCCCTTGACTCAAAGTACCTAGCGATGCCATACTTGTTGTTCTCTATCAGCACAGGGTAGCCGTAGAAGACCGCTGCCATAAGGATATCCTCGTAGAATATCTTGGCAAGCGGAGGCCGTGAGGCGTATTCCGCGACAAACATATTTGCCGGATGCTCCATCGAGAACTTGTTGTATACGTGGCAGGCACCTTTTGAGGCCCTGTAGTCAAGGGTGGTGTCAAGGTCGTAGGAGTCAACACCCATAACCCCGAATGCCCCGTTTGGGGCAACGGGCTTGTTGTTCTCAATCTTTCGTTTGTTTCGAATATCGGTAGGTGCTAGCCAAGCCACACGCCACCGCCCATTAGGGTCGGGGGCGAAGATAACCTCGCTGTCCATCTTCCCGTCTTTCCATTGGAAGTTACCAATTACCACAGGGTCTGGGTACAGCTCCTCGTTATGTTGTATCTGCTCGTATATCTTCTGGATGTTAAACAGAGAACTCTTGGTCGAGTCGCGGAACGCCTCGTCCTCGGTAAAGGGAAACTGGCGTATAATCTCGTTGAGCTCATAGCTGTTGTTCTGTTGACCCTTCCTCTCGTTCTTTAAGAACGTCCTAGCGCCTATTTCCGTTATAGTGCCATCCTCGGTAAGTGTTGGAGTCTCTGGGTCGTCAACGATAGGTAGGCCGTACTGGCTGAAGAATCCCTCCATCGCATCGTATGCCGGGATGAATATCTTGTACAGCCCGCTCTTGGTCCTTCCGTTCTCGTTGCGGTCATTAGGGTCGGAGTCGTAGTATAAATTCCTAAACTCCCTGCCGCCCTTGTCCAATGGGTTTACCGTGGATCCCACCATCGCCTTTCCAATAACCCTACGACCAACAAGAAGACAGGTCCTGTGGATTCTCCATACCTCTCTTATGTCGTTAGGATTCAGCCACTTACCAGCCTCATCGAGAAATAGCATATGGGTCTTGCTTCCGTCGTATGCGTTATTAGTAGTATTCTTCCAGTTAATTATAGTATCCAAGGCCTCACCTCGTGAGGTCGTCTTGTTCTTCTTGGTGATCCGCTTTGATGGCTCGCGGAAGGCGAGCTCCATCCTAGGGTTTGTCGTTCCGTCAATGATGGGAGAAAAGAAGAAAGGGTATCCCTTGAATATAGGGATAATCTTAGAGCCGAACACCGCCTCCTGGGCGTCTGTTCCTGTCTTACTCATAATACCCAACAGCTTTTCCTTTACCTGACTTCCCTCGTCAACAAGCACCGCTGCGCTCATATTGGTATACCCAGAACGCCTACACTTGGTGTATATCTGACCCAAACACCTAGGATCCGCCTCGCAGGCTGAGAGGTGGACAAACAGCTTACGCTGGAAGTCTAGGTACGTAGGATATCCGATGTCTATACTGCTCCACTGGAGAAACATATAGTGGTGGCCAGTGATGTAGGTCTCCTCTCCGTTGTTCATAAACCACAGGCCTTCCTTGCGTCTCTTGAACTCCTGCTCGATGTATGGGCTCCACTTCTGCTGGAACTCTCTCGGGGACTCGTACCAGTCATCCATAGAGTTTATCTGCGCAAGCTCCCTAGGTATCTCCTGACGCTTCCACATCTGACGCTCCTTGGGTAGGTCGCTAAAGAGAAAGCTCTCTGGCTTGGGTAACTGGATACTCAGGGACTCTATCTCAATGATAGGTCCGTCCGAATTATTCGGACAGATGTTTATCACCTCCTGCTTATCGATTACCTTAAGTCCAGCCATTATCTTGCCATCCTCTCGGCGAAGCCTCCCTTGAAGTCCTTCTCCTTCTCAAAGGATCCGGACTCCTCGATGTCACCAACAAGCTGCTCGAGCTTCTGGCGTTCTACGATAAGCTCCTTACAGGCTAGCGCGGTGTCTTTGATCGCCTGCAGCTCTGCCTTACGTGCTGACCCCGTTAATTCGGGGTCTACGGGCTTGCGTATCTCCTCGGTCATATTGCTGATAGCGGCCTCCATCGCAGAGATGAGGTTACGCGCAGCATTAACTGTTGTGAATTTTACAGCTTTTGACATATCAAATGGTGGATTTGCATACGCCACAGCTTGCGGCCATTGATGTCCATCTCGTAGTCTGCGTCTTTGGCGAAGTACACAACGTCGCCAACAGCGAGACCTTCTTCCTCTAGCCACTGACTTCCGTAAACGATACGGCCCCAGCGCTTTTCTGGTTCCTTTAGGGTGATAATCTCTATGAAGCTTTTCTCCTTGTCGGCGTCGATATCAAAGGGCTCTAGGAATACCCAGTCCGCAACAGCAATAAGGCTACCGTCGGGCTTCTCGATGAGGTATGCCTGATTGCCCTGACCACCGAAGGGGTCGTAGTTGACGCGGTATATCTTCTCCTTAGGGTCAACGACTTGGGTGTCGTTGAGTGCAACGTGGTGGTGGTGGAATACGTAGTCTCCTATCTCTAGCTCAGACTTAAACTTAGCGGGAATGCCAACTACTTTAGCCTTCATAGTGCGGTGTTGGAACTCGTTGAACTTAGTGTCGAGGTAAAGCTCTGATTCGCCTACTTTGATGGTATCGTTTACAGCGCTAGGTATGTGCACGAGGATGTGGTACAATGGTATCATATGTTTAATTAAAATAAATAAAAGTTGTAAGTCGGTTACAACTAGAAGTTACAGTCGTACTCTACTATAACTGGCATACCCTCGATGGACTTCCACAGCATAAGTGTAGAGTCCTTCTTTAGGTATATGAGGTACTTGCGCTCTCCGTGGTAGTGGAGGTGAGATCCGTCGAGAACGATTGAGTCGATCTCTCCGTCCCCTGCCTTCTGGCCGACATAGTATGCCAGTGCCTTCAGTGGGTCGGTTCCCGCAATGATTTTTCTGATAAGTTCCATTTCATTTTAATTTAGTTCAAATTTAGCCAATAATCTATATTGGTTGTATCGTCCCCTTCAGAGTCCTCGCTGTAGGATCCCATAAGGTATGTGATCAAGGAAATCATCTCCTCCTTGGTGTCTACGTTGATGTTGGACACAGACTCAACCACGCTGTTTCCGTCTATATGGTCCACTACAAGTCCTGCTGATGCAATCATCATAAAGTCATCAAGCAGCCCAAGGTCCTCGGCTTTGTTTAATATATCATCGAAGCTGTTCTTTGCAAACATAAACAGTTCAATCCTAGCTTGAGCCTTATCCATTAAAGAACTCGAAGATGTAGTACTGAAAATGCGTCTAAGGAAATTGTTCCGCTACCGGTCTCTGAGGCCCTTACCGATACTATATCGCCACTGCTAAGGTTTTTAAAAAACACTTGCGTTACGTGGTGTTCGGTACCAGCACCGAGTGGTGTATCGCTAACATCTACAACAGCACCATTAACCTCTAGATCAAACCTTACAGAAGTTCCAGATCCAGTTGTTGTTAGACTTGCAGCTATGGTTATCTCCACCAGAATCCCGTCAGCTAGTATCGTTGCCGAGTCATTGACTCCACCATAAACACTCGATAGAGCAAAGTACGATGACCCGTCTCCAACCTTATTTGAGTCAGCAGCGGTAGGACCTATTGCAAAAAACTCAAGAACTTGAGGACTTACCGTCAACACCAAGGTGTCTGATGTCTTTAGAACAAACTCTGGTGCAGACTGATATCCTCCTGGGTTTATCAGTGACTTAAGGTTAGAGTAGTCTATTCTCCTCCAAGAGGTGGTAGATACGTCGTAAATCAAGAACCTATCTCCGTTTGCTATTGCGCCGATGTCAGATATAGACGATGGGTTGTCTAGGCGTACCGTTGAGCTAGTAATAGCAAGGGGTAGGGTCGCCGTTGTAACGGCGCCTCCCGAAAAAGCAGCAGCGTTAAGGGTTCGCTTGACGACTTGATTAGATCCGTTAAGAAAAAGTGCTGATGTTTCCGAAGATCCAGTAGCTGGGACCGTTGGGAACTCTAGGATTCCGTTGACTCCTACCTTGGTGGTTCCAATCTGAAGTGCTGTTGCTACTCCGTCTCCAGACTCTACGTTCTTAAGGGTGGTGGTAGCGGTGTTCGTCGCTAGCTTTAGCAGCGAAGAAAATGCGTTCTTTACCTTTTGTCCACTAAGTGTTGCCATATTTCGTACTTTTGCTACAAAGATACAATTTACTTCATTGGCTAAAAAGTTCAAGAAAAAGGAAGACCTAAAGTTTAGGGACTTCGCCTACCGCGACGATCGTGGGCCCACCCTATACAAGTTTACTTGGCACGCCAACAAGTTTATGAAGCAGGAGTATAAGCTCCTGCCAATACAGGTGGACTTCCTTCTATTCGCCTACGACCTAGAGTTTTTTACTATCGAGTGGATGGGACAACAGCTGTCGAAGTCCTACAACCAGACCAAGGACTGGCTCACTGTTAGGATGAAGAAGCGGGAATTGCTGTTCGACTACTTTTCTATGGAGGATATCGACATCCACAAGGACACCTCTATGTGGTTTCGTGATGAGAACAGGTGGAACTACCGAAAAAGGTACTCACTAACCCAGCAGGGACGTATGATTGTAGAAAGGTGGAGGGATATAGCCTCCGGTAAGGAGACTGTGGAGCTTCAGTACGACAAAAAAACCGTCAACAAGACTATTCCCAATAGAGGAGAAGGCATCCCTACAGTTCTTTTAGGCAGAAAGCTAAAAGGCCACGAGGATACTCCCCTTGGCAAGAAGATTATCGCTCAGGCTAAGATTGATGGGCGGAGTATAGCCGGAATTTTGCCTCCTTTGAAGCACCTTCGTGAGGGGTAAATTTCCCATCCTTGTCAGCCATCACATAGTAACGACCTTTCTCCATCATCCAGTGGTGGCCCTTTGGTGCTGGAACCATTACGTGGCTGTCTTTCTTCTTGGCCTTCATTATGGTTTTGCTTTTTTCTGTGCTTTCTTGCTCATCTCCATAACGGGAACTGGTGTTCCCACTGGGTATGGCTTGCCTTCTATCGCTGCGGTGATTGACTTCATACCACTCTTTACTGGTATAGCCTTACGCAGAGGGATAGCGGCTTCATTTATCGGTCCGTAGCATTTGGCGAGAACGATTCCTGTTTCTGTGGTATCAAAAATCGCACAGGGCATACAGAACATATTGCTCTCGCTTGTTACCGCGTAGTCTGTGTTAACGATAAACGAACGATTCTCCGGGTGCATCATCTCCCAATCCTGAGTCTTTGGATTATATTGAGGAATAAAGCTAGAGGTATCGAAGTACCAGTACAGAGACCACACTGACTTACCATCCCATACTTTGCTTCCGTCGTTGTTAGGATACTGAAAGTTTCTATCTGTATTAAACTCATAGCCCCAGCTTGGGCTGAATCCGTCCATAGCTAGGTTGGAGATTGAAGGCCCGTCTAACACTGGACAGATAGAGCAACCCTCTTCAAACACTTTACCTTGAATCATAATTTGATTTCCAGTAAGCTCCGCGCCCGATGCTCCACAGAAGGCATATAGGCCTTCGTGGACCTTAAGGGCTTTAGCGTCTTTCGATTCTTCAGTAGCGCAGCTTAGTAGTGCTGAAGCAGCAAGTAGTGATAATAATGTATTTTTCATATTGGGGGGTTGTTTACTTTTTAGATCTGTTCTTTACGGCTGATATAAACCTACGCTCGGTATGGTCGTAGTCTAGACCATCTCCGTTGCCGTACTTTCCAGCTTGGCGGTTCTTTCTGTTGAGTTCAGCCCGGTACTTCTTACGCTCATCGGTGGAGTGATACTCTGTGTCGTACTCCTTCTTCTTTTGGTAAGCCTTAGGGTTGCTGTCGTAGTACTTCTTAGTCTTCACCGTTCTCTTCGTAGAAACAGGCCTTGAACTTGTAGTGAGTAGGAGTCTTGCCTGAGGCTTTGACAGCGGCTTCAAGCTGCTTCATCCCAGAGGCCATATCCATTGACTTGATCTCAATCTCCTCGCTGGACTCATCACTCATCTTACCACCGTAGTTGTACTTCTTGGCCTTCATAGCTGTTTACTTCTTCTTTAGCATCTTGAAGTCAATGGCGGAAATCTTTCCGTCCTTGTTCTTGTCAATCTTTACTTGACCTCCTGCTAAGTACTTCTTCATCTTGCCGCCCTTAAGGTACATATCCATCTTACCGCCGCCCATCATCTTCTTGACTGGAGTAGCGGCTGGCTTCTTTTTTACCATAAATCCTTGCTCCTTTAGTCCGCGGTCGAAAGCTGCTAGTGCATCGGGGTCATACTTACGGATGGTGTTGCGCTCCTGGGTTAACATATCCATACGGTTTGCCTTGGCAATCTCCATATCGGTCATCTTCTTCTTGGGGTCTGGAACGATTGGCGTCTTGCCGCCATTCTTGTAAACAGTCATCTTAGCTTTCATAGTTACAAAGATATTATTTAAATGGCTTGTATTTTGTCTTGGTGCCCTCCTTATAAGCCACAAGTATCTGCTTCCTGTTGGCTCCCTTGCGGTATCCCACGTGAACCCAGTCAGGGTTCTTAGTGGTGCCAAACTCGTAGATGAGCTGATCGAACTCTAGGTTGTCCTTGATAAACTCAAACACCTCCATATTAGTAATACCATTACCCCTATTGTCTTGGTCCAGGTCTAAGGCCCTACCAAGATTATGGTCCGAGTTCTTGCTGCCTCCGATGGCCTTGTTCAAAGCAGCAGACCTGTAGCCCGAAGAGATGTAGATAGGAACACCGAAGTGCTCACGAACTTTATCAAAGACTTCAGTACAGATTGTCTTTAGATTCTCTAGATGCTCTGGGGTTGGCTCGTTGCTGATGCCTCGCCGCGTAGCGGTGTCACTCTTAGTGACCTCAGATAACGATACGTAGTTACTTAGTTTCATAAAGCAAAGATACAATCCCATAACAATGTATGTGACAGTCCCATACTTTACTCTGGGATAGTCCCATATGCTGTTGAATATACCCCGTAAGCAGAATAAACCCCTACTAAATTAGTAGGCCTTTAGTCAACTATCTGATAACAAACACTATATCCTCTAATAAAAAACTTGCTATTGTCATTTTTTTGCTGTAACTTCGCATAGCTTAAGGCTCTATAGTACTAAGGAAACAATTTAAAGCGATCTAAAAGACAATCGCTTTAGCTAACAAGAGATAGGGTGTCGTCGCCTAAGCAGAGACACCCCACGTTCATCAGTGATAAGACGCTCAGCTACTAATGAATACGCGACAACTATAGTCTATTCGTTTTACCGCTATTATAGCTGTTGTTTACTCGTTTTTAGCATATATAAAGCTAACAAGTAGGAGGTATACGGGTCCTTAGGGACCCTCCACCTCCCAGCCCCCAATCATTTAACAGCTATTAAGACTCCTACTGTAGTCAGCCTATAGGTTTACTTATGCAGCTTCTTCCTCAACCTAAGGGTTGACGTCAGAAGCATTCGAGTTAGAAATAATTATCTGGGGGATAATATACATATATAAACGTACGCACGCGCAAACGGAAACGCAATCCCACAGGTATGCCCCTCGCGCGCGCTGATTCCTATTGCAAACTTTTGGCGTTTTGGTAGGTCGGCTATGGTGAGTTACTAACTGCGTTAATGCGTACTACTTGTTGGCATTTGGATGTTGATTGGCATTGTGGTTTGGTTTGCTCTTCCAAAGAAGAGTGGAACAATCACCCTCCCCAACCCCTCCCTAACTACTCCCTTACCTCCCACTAACTCCCACTTTACCCCACAAGGCTATGGGTTATGCATCTACGCCAACCATCAGACTAAAACTTTTGTCGGTGATTATCAGCAAGTTATGGGTGAATCAAAAAAACTTTCACCTAAAAACTTGCATATGTCAAATTCCAATATAACATTTGCCCCATCAATCATTTAATCTACCATCCTATGACTCCTACTGCTTTCTATTCCTACCTTACCTCCAATGGTGCCTCGGTGCTTAATGAGTTACTTAATGATGCCCACCAA
>Ga0208975_1000014_pt1 | contig 109481 bp, 92 predicted proteins | sample GreLakmeER78MSRF_FD_187700 | JGI IMG/M metagenome (GOLD analysis project Ga0208975, IMG submission 187700) | Freshwater lentic microbial communities from great Laurentian Lakes, MI, USA - Great Lakes metaG ER78MSRF (SPAdes) | ecosystem: Environmental > Aquatic > Freshwater > Lake | place: Great...
GTTGATAGAAATTCTTTATAATATTTAATATTTAGATTTGATAATTTTCTTTGTTCACTCATCATACGGTCTGAATATTCTTCGATCAGTTTATGTGTAATTCGTAATACAGAACTGCTAGAACTAATCGGCTTGACTTTACAGTCCTTTAAATATACTGTATGTTCTTGAACTTGAATTTGGATAGGGGAAGGGGAAGCGAGAGAGCCTGGTGCGCAACCACTATGTTTATTTGATAACAAAGCATTATCCCATCTTTTTTTTGTAATTGATAGAAAATATCCATCCCGATCATTATAGTCAAGACGACATAGGGTTGTATCATTTTCACCAATTTTAGATATTTCACTAGCAAATGATTTTAATAGGTGCTGGCTGGATTCTACTTTATTAGATGCTTCATCTAAATCTGAATGAATACCCCTTTGAAATAAAGACGTATATATTTCTGTAAAATTATATTTATTACATTCTTCCATATTTAGATTATCTTTATGGTATTTGATCATTTGGTTTAGACCATTTAGTTCCTTCTCTAAATCTAAAAACTTAAATACATTACAACAAGAATCTAATGAAATTTCGATAGCATTCCACTCTGATGGATGAAGAGTACATAGGGCTATCTTACGAAGCATACGTTCTAGATCAATAATATAAGCCAAATGTTGTATAATGGTTTTATAACGATTTTCCTTTTGATAAAATTCGATTTGATCGTAAGAAGTATTTAATTTAGATATACTTACAATCGGATTTAACAGGCGTTCTTTAAATAGGCGTGATCCAAATGCTGTCGCACAACGATTCAATAGTTGAATTAATGGTAGATCTTGATTGGAATTTGAAAGTATATTTAGCTGTTGAACACTGTTTGATTCAAGGATCAAATGTTTTTGGTTGTGTAATATCTTAGGAATTTCGATTTTTTGAATTAATGTGGGATTATGTTCATATGTAAATTGAATCATCGCACAATAAGACACAACTGCTAAAGGAAGTCTTTCCAAGCCAATGGTTTCAATTGGTGTCAACAAGCTTTTTGATTGAAAGGCTTTTTCGATTATAGCATTTTGATAAGATACAGATTTATATAATTTTTGAAAAGCATCTCCCCACTGATGATGAACAGTAATATAACGATGGTTATCTAAAAATTGCGCAACTTCTTTTGAAAATGTTTCACCCATCAATAAAATTTCTTTAGGTTGAAACATCTGAATCCATCTTAAAATTTCATCCAATGAAAAATTTGGATCTTCTGTCGTAGAATAAGCTTCATATATATTTGAAGCGCCTGTTGTAATATCCAAACATGTAATACCCACTGATGTTAGAGTGGTTGATTTATCTTGATCCCAAAATATAGTCATTAAATAAATACCATCATTTGTGGATGAATTCATATAGGTTGATGGACTAATAATCTCTGTTACTTCACGCTTTGGATTCGGTGGAGGAGTGACTTGACGTATTAAAACGATCGTATATTGATTTTGAACTAATAGTTGTGTAAATTTAGAAATAGCTGACAGAGGAAATCCAGCCATTAATGGATTTTGAGATGTATTTTCAATCATCGCTTTATTTTTACGACTTACTTGAATATTACAAAGGTCACATACTTTGTAAATATCTGCGCCAATTAGCTGTTGATCATTTTGAATCGCGTATAATTCAAAGAAGTCACCTACTTGCATAAATACAACTGTTTTCTCACCATATTTGGCAACATACTCACGTGTGTACGCGATGTAGTCATCATATATCATTTTTACATATATTTATATTATACTTTTTTTTAAGTAGCTATATAGCTTATAGTTTAGTATTTATAGATTACAATTTATTTTATAAATAATAATGGACAATAACCATCAATGTCCTATTTGTCAACAAACGGTAATTATTGATAATTATATAACGCATTTAATGCTAGATCATACAGATACCTTTATGACAATGGTTTATACCTATTATAATTTTAATCCATTAAATATATATGAAAATTTGATTGATCAATATATTGATGATATGAATTATGAAGATTTATTAGGATTATGTGAAGCAGTGGGTGATCATAAGATTGGTATCAAAGATATTAATGATATCTCTACAAAAATAAATTGTTCAAATTCAGATAGATGTCCAGTATGCTTAGAAGATTTTAATGAATCAATCGATATTTATAAAACGAATAAATGTTTGCATGATTTTTGTAAAGAATGTTTAATAAAATGGACATCTGAACATAAATCGTGCCCTATTTGTCAACAGGATTTACTGTAAAATAATTTCTTATATCTTTTTTATCATTTTGCTTTATAGGCGCTTGAAACCATTCGTGTAATCCACCTGATACATTTCTATCTAGTGCTAAATTACAATATGAATCCGCATCTTTATTTTGTTCACGCGGTATCCAACGACCATTTATAAAATTAAATCTTTTTAATAATTTACGAGCTTCTTGATAATATGGAACAATACGAGGATGTTTACATTCCCATGATCCAAATAAGTGTTCTATTACTAATTTACTATCACCTTCCACTTGTAATTCAGTAATTCCTAAATGTAAAGCCATTTTTAAACCTGATAACAATCCCATATATTCAGCCTGATTATTTGTTACTTTTCCTGGTAGTCTTTTATAGCATACATTTATCTGTTTTCCCTGATCCGATAATACAGCAGCACTTGATCCAAATCCTGGATTTCCACGAGAGGCTCCATCAAATTGTAATAACTTCATTTATTTTCCAATAAGATTAAATATCGTCTAGATTAAATTCATCATTATCCTTTTTCGCAAAAAATACATAGTCTGTTGTTGTCGTTTCTTCCATATTTGAACCAATATTAAATTTATCATCTTTAGTAAAAACCTTATATAAATACTCTGGAAGATATCCTTCATATGTTAATTTATTAGCTTCATCTAGCGCATATTTATGAATAATATCTACCTTATCTTTTTCATAATCTCTTTTTGAAATAATAACTAAATCACCTGATTCAATTAATACTTTTGATTTATATCTTCTCATTGATCCACAAATGCGACCAATACGCGATTGTTTATCTTCGCAAATAATACGAACTCTTCCATTTCCTAACATTTCTTGTACAATCGCAAATTCTTGACATGTATCTGGTAATTCTAGTTCGCGATTTTTTTCATCCCGTTTGGATCTTTGTTTTACATTTTGAATTCTACTTTTATACATTTTATATTAATTATATATTTTTATTATATATTATATACCATAATAGTTTAAATGGTTTTATTTTAGTTAAAGATTATACACATTTAATTTATATAAATAATAGTTAATGGCAGCTTCACTTCCTTATAAATTATCATTATTACATTCTAGTTCTAAAACACTTGGATTATATCATAATAATGCTTCTTATATTATTGGATTCCCTTTAGTTAAACATGCTAAAGAAGTACAGAAATATGTACATGATGGTAGTAATATATATATCGCAGATCTTCAATATAAAAATATGAAAATGAATCGTCTTTATATTTCAAAAAAAATAAATATAAATAAATTATCTTGTTCTTTAGTCACTATTGATTTATCTAAAGCATTATTATATCCGATCGTCAATAATGTAGGCATTGTATTCGCTTTAGAAAAAATGGATGAAAATGAAGAAGAATTCATATTTGATTGCGAATATTTTGAACCATTATATAATACAGACGTGTTTAGATCGAATTTGCTGTAATACACTGTGCTTTTTCTTCTTGTTGTAACCATTGTTGTGTTAGGTTAACTATCATAATTTTAATTCTTTGTAATACAGCATTATACTCTTGTTGATTAAAGTTTTCTTGATTAATATCTTCTATATATTTTATAAAATCGTCAAGGGAATACATTAACTGTTTCGTAATTTCCTTATCTTTTTTAACCTTATCCAATTTTTGAAGAGCTGCTGTAGTAAGATGATGTGTTAATAATGGAAATACAATGCTATCATGTGCGAATTCCCAATTTCCATCTCCTGTATGAATCATACTATGAGATTGTTTTGGATTTGATTTTTTTATTACACGATTCTGTGGATTCTCAAATACCTTTCCTATAAAATTATTAAGTCTTATAAATTTATTTGTTGTTTTGTTCATAATATTCTTCATAATGGTATTTGTAATTTTATCTGTAATAAAATCATAATTTAGATCTTCAATTGACGTGGGAAAGGGAAGAACAGTTACTTGAATATTGTTATTAATTTGTATATTATTAATTTGATTTGCATTTTGAATTGTTGGTACAGAGGTTGATGCGATTGATTCTTGATTTGGTGCTGGAATTATAGGACACCCTTTACACGTTTTACGATGATGAGCTAATGAGCTGCGAGAAGAGAAACTTTTTTTACATTCTAAACATTGATAAGGATGTTCCTTACCATTACAGATAATAATATGTTTATTATAATTTTTTTTCCATTGAAACGATTTATAACATGAAGGACATTTATATGCATCAACATTTTCAGCCATTGCATCAACATTTTCAGCCGTTGCATCAACATTTTCAGCCACTAAATTATTATTAATATATTCTTCTTGTAGCGACATATTATGTACTGAACTGATATGCCTATCATAGTTATACTTGCGCAATGTAGTATAAGCGCAATGTGAGCATTTATATGTTTTATCCGAGCAAGTGAGCATCATATATAAGTTAGTAAAGAAAATATTCTTTTAATATAAAAATTATAATATACTTATTAAATTTATTACTATATAGTGTGATATTATTATTTTTTATTTTTTATATAATACTATAATGATAAATGATTTATATGCATCAACATTTTCAGCCACGTGCATCAACATTTTCATCCATTTTCCCGATTTGCATCAACATTTTCAGCCATTTTCCATTGTATGCATCAACATTTACAGCCATGCATCAACATTTTCAGCCATGGATGTTTATAGTATTATGTCATTATAATGATATGATTATATTGTATGATTATTTTTTATAGTGTTATATATATGTGAGTAGGTATACGTACCAAGTGAGTAAGTGAGCAGCTCTACTGTAAAGGTTTCATAAAAACATGTGAAATGTCTATCCGCTTACCATTAATTCGCATGAGTCGTGAGTAAGAGGTTGGGAGCGCGCGCAACTTCCCAAGATCCTTTTAGGCGAAATTTCAAAGTCTCGAAATGTTTCCATTATGGTACTTATTTGTTCCTTCGTTTTATAGCTATTTTTAAAGTTATTTTTATTACTATATAGTAAGCTATATTTATATTTTATTTTTATATTATTATGATAATGCTTTATATTTTAAGTTGCATCAACATTTTTATAATTTGCATCAACATTTTTACAATTTGCATCAACATTTTTACAATTTGCATCAACATTTTTACAATTTGCATCAACATTTTTACAATTTGCATCAACATTTTTACAATTTGCATCAACATTTTTACAATTTTATTTTGAATGTTTATATGATTATAATGATACAATTATATTGTTTATTTATATTTTATAGTAATGAATTTATGTGAGTATGTATACATGCCTCGTGAGTAGATGAGTAATACGTCTAAATGCTTTCATCAAAATATATGTGTTAATTAAAATGTTACCACTATTTTATAAGAGTATGAGTAATTTATAAAAAAACATAACTATATAAGATCATTTGTGATACAATTTTATATGTTATAAATTTTTATAAAAGTTTTAATACTATATAGTAAGGTGTATTTATATTTATATATAATTTTGTTATGTAAATGATAATTATTATAACTGCATCAACATTTTCAGACACATGCATCAACATTTTCAGCCATTTTCCCTATTTGCATCAACATTTTCAGCCATTTTCCCTTGTATGCATCAACATTTTCAGACATGCATCAACATTTTTACAATTTTACTTATATATGTTTATATGATTATAATGATATGATTATATTGTATATTTATTTTTTATAGTAATAAAGTTATGTGAGTAGTTATACATACTACGTGAGTAAGTGAGCAGCCTTACTATAAAGGTTTCATTAAAACACTACAATATCAAATTTGATTACCACTAATTCATACGAGTCGTGAGTAAAGTTAGCGGGAGCGCGCGCAACTATTATATGATTGTTTTTGTAAAATTTTAAAACTGTAAAAGGATTACATTATGGTACTTATTTGTTTCTTTGTTTTTATAGATATTTTATAATTTATTTTTATTACTATACAGTAAGAATTAAAATTATTTATAGAATATTTTATTACATAAATGCTATATGATTAATATGCATCAACATTTTCAGCCACGTGCATCAACATTTTCAGCCATTTTCCCTATTTGCATCAACATTTTCAGCCATTTTCCCTTGTATGCATCAACATTTACAGCCATGCATCAACATTTTCAGCCGTGGTATTCTTAGAAGGTTTATGATTATAATGATATGATTATATTGTATGTTTATTTTTTATAGTAATAAATTTATATGAGTAGGTATACGTACCAAGTGAGTAAGTGAGCAGCCTTACATGCGAGGTTTCATAAAAACGCATACATTCTCTACCAGCGTACCATGATTTCACATGAGTCATGAGCAGAGGTCGGGAGCGCGCGCAACTTCCCAAGATCCTTTTAAGCGAAATTTCAAAGTCTCGAAATGTTTCCATTATGGTACTTATTTGTTCCTTCGTTTTATAGAATTTTTTAATATATAAATTTAATATATATGATATAATAATATAATAAAATAAAAATAATAAAATAAAAACAAATCATACTAGTAATAATAATCTATTTATTAGTGTTTTTTTGATCTTCAACATTTTTAGCCCAAGTACTTTTTCTAGTAGCTTGTGATAAATGTGATGGATTATAATAATAACTTTTGAATGAACGTTGAATTTTAATAGCCTTTGATTCTTTACTAGCAAATAATTTTAAAATACGAGGATCATCTTTTGTTAAATCCTGCATGGAAACAGCGCAGCGTTTTAAAGTAGCACCAATATTAAGTAAATAATTGATTACATCGTATTTTTTATAAAGAACTGCCCAAGCAATAACAGGCATATGTTTATCTAACCATAATACTGGATGTGTAATTGGATCACGCGATGGCATAAATCCTGGTCTCATATTCATATAAACATTATTTATATTGATTTTATAACCCTTTAAAATAAAATTAATCATTAAAACATATTCTTCACTTGTTCTTAGTTTACATTCTAAATTATTTATCATATACGTAGGACGTATTAAACATTCAAATAAAAATGTAAACCATTTATCATTTTGAGGAAGTTTAATATCGAATGAATATACGACCGCTTTTAATATTTCATCTTCTTGATTACGAATACATTTTATTATAAAAGCGAATAAACCTTTATAATTATAATCTAAAACATTCATTGCTGTTACTCTTGTGATAAAAGTTAATGGAGGATCTTCGTTTTTACGTTTTTCAATTAATTTAATTAAAAAATATCTAATTTTATCTTTATTTTCTTTTACTTTATGTTTAAAATTTTCTAAATTACTATTATTTAATTTTGATAAACCTAAACTTTTATTTTCAACATAATTACGTCTTTCTTCGGGTGTCATTTGATCAATTAATGTTAATTTTTCAAGATTTTCTGTTTCATGTTGTTTAGAAATATATTCTAATAAATGTTGGCATATTAAAGAAATATAAGCATGTTGAACATCTTGACCATTATCATTAAAACGTAGAACTTTACAATCTTCTTTTTTATAAATTGAATAAACAAGATTATAAATTGAATCATAAGATAGTTTTGGTATATATGTAATAAATTTAGATGAGTCTTTTAATAAAATAAATTCTACTTTCCAGTTACTATTAAATAATTTTTTCATATATATTTCATTTGATATAGAATTTTGTATATGTTCTTCCCACCATTTTGAAGATTGATAATCTAAACTTTTTATTTTATCCCATACAGGTCTATCATAAAATATATAATTTTGTTTTAAATCTCTCATTTTATCCAGTAATTCTGTCATAAAATATATATTTTTGATAGTGTAACCACTTTTTTCAGTTAATATTTTTACAATATAATATGATACTATTGAAAAATCATTTGCGTCAATGCGTGATAATAAATATTCTTCCCAAATATCATAATTATATAAATATGTATCTTTTATATTATCTATAATAGTCATTTTATCTTTTTGAGATAACTTTGTATTCAAAAGCATTTCTTTTAATTCTTTTTCCTTATTTTCTTGTATTGTTATACGTTGCTGTCTTGCATTTTCTGCGTTTATTTCTCTTTGTTTTAATCTTTGTTGTCTTTCTATTTCCATTTCTGATAATCTTTGTTCTTTTCCTTGTTTTGTAGAGGATCGTGTTTGACGTTGAGACATTATTAATATTAATACAGATATTATTAATTAATAATAAAAATTGATTTTATGTATTACGTATAATTTATTAATACATATAACAATATATTTAACAATATATTTAACAATAATATGTCACTTTCGGATGCCATAAAAGAAGCTGAAAATAAATGGATTGTACAGCAATTATGCGACACATCTATACCAGGGTTAGCACTTTGGGGTCGGTGGGATCGGATAAGTAAACACCCATGTGTTACATTTGATATTATTCAAAAATATCCTAAATTTCAATGGAATTGGAATTCAATTAGTAAAAGTAATCCTAACATAACATGGGATATTATTGAAAAACATCCTAATATGCCATGGCATTGGAGTGAGATAAGTGGAAATCCGATTATAACATGGGATATTATTCAAAAAAATCCAAATAAACCTTGGAATTGGAAATATTTTAGCGAAAATCCTAGTATCACTTGGGAAATTATCAAAGAGTATCCTGATCGACCATGGGATTGGTGGACTTTGAGTTTAAAACCAAATATTCCATGGGATTTAGTGGGAGCCCATATGGATAAAAATTGGAATTGGTGTCATCTATCCGAAAGCAGTGATATTGATTGGAATCTCGTGCGAAAATACCCAACTAAAAGATGGGATTACCATAAACTCGTAAAACACACATCTTTACCATGGGATATTATTCAATCAAAGATCAATATTGGAATGTTGCTTTCACATTGGGATTGGATACAGTTAAGTAAACATTCATGTGTTACTTGGGAAATAGTCACAGCAAACCCGAGCTCGCCATGGGATTGGCATGAGTTAAGTCAAAATCCTAATATGACATGGGACATTGTAAAAGCAAATCTTCACAAGCCATGGATTTTGAATGTTGTTAAATTAGATAATATACTTTGTTTACCTAAGGAAAATGAACTCGATTGTGCTAAGAAATTCTTTGCTGCCCGAAAAATACAAAAAGCATTTAAAGAGGCTTATACGAATCCTTCGTTCAAATTATGTCAAAAGCGCTTGCGAAATGAATTTGATAATATGGATGATGATCTTACACTTTATCCATATTTTAAAAAAAAATTTATTGCGAAATCAAATGACTCTAAACTTAATCCAAATGTGATAGAGGCAACAGCAATAGTAGCATCTGGATCACTATTGGGGATCTTTATATTGCTTTTACGAAACCTATTTGGTATTGGTGATAATGATGACGCTATTAAAATGAAACGTGTATAATAATAAATTAAAATATATAAGTATAAAATTATTAAATGCAAAAATGATGCTTTTTGTTTTTGTTGTTTTTGTTTTTGTTTTTATGCTGCGATGAGGTAAGTTTCATCCATTAGCTTAATCAGCTGTTCATTGATAATGAAATGCAAGAGAAAGTGCGTCTCCATGTTGGAAATCTCTGAAAATCTGGTAAGAGACTTCTTACAAATCTTAAACTCCTTTAGCTGTTCTGTGCTAACACGACCTCCATTCTTTGTAGCCATACGAACAATGTCGAGAGCTTGCTGCATCATCTCCTCCATTCCAGCAAGAGGTGGTGCGGACAGAATAGGCTCCATCCGCTTCATCTGACGAGTCGTGACCGGCATTTTCTGACTGTAACTGTTTAGAAGGAGGGTTTCCTGTTTTCGGCTGTTTGATACGTTATTGTATTAGTAAATAAAACGTAAAATTTATTTCAATTTTTTTGTATTATTAGGAAAAATAATAATAAAATTGTAAAATGCTAAAAAGTAATGTTTTTTATTTGTTTTTATGTTTTTTGTTTTTATGCCAGCTGATTTAGATGTTTTAGCGCCATTCGAAGTGTATAGGTTCTGTAAGCATTTATTACAATGTTATTTTTAGTAAATAGACCATAACGCGAAGCAACTGCTGTATAGCTTGAAACATTAAGAAAGTTAATATATCTTTGTATTTTAGTTTGATCTGTAATTTTTTCATGGTTCATTATACGATCTTTACAAATTTTAACAAACAGTTCAATTTCATCCAGTCGATCAGTCCATCCAGCTTCAGTTGTAGGAATTGAAAAGCCAGCAAGCGTTTTAGGGTCATTTTCATTATCAAAGCCTTTATGAAAATAAGGGCTAGAGAAAACTGTAGCTTTTTCCATAGACATAGAACGCGTACGTATGGTAGACATTTGTAGTTGCCTTGATAGTTGTTTGTTATATTGTTAAATAATATTAAATAAATATTTCAATTTTTGTTTATTATTAGAAAAAGTAATAATAAAATTGTAAAATGCTAAAAAGTGATGCTTTTAATTTTTATAGAGGGTAAACTAAACTTACTTAGCGCTGCCGCATAGTATCTTTTTGTTTTTTATATCAGTCCAACCCATAATCATCCCAATACAAGCAATCAGCAATAGAAAAGGAAGAAATACAATACACAGTAGAAAGAATACACACTGTTCCATTTCACTTTGCGGACAGGACCTTCGAGTGGAGCCCATTTTATATCTTTTTATAATCATCAATTTGCATCATTTGCGCATTACCTGTCGCAACTTTTTGAACAATATAAACGATTCCGTCATCAAACCATTTATTTTTTATAAAATAATATTATAGATATAAAAATGTCAATCTTTACTTCTGGTTCTTGTAGATTATTATGCGCATTAGATATCAATAAAAAAGATGCGATCCATACTGTTTCAAATGGTTTTAGAGGCGACATTAATTTTTTAGGAAAATTACATAACGTAAAACAACATATTCAATTTATTAAATATATTAAAAATGAAATCGTTTTACCTTTGCATATTATACCAGTGTTTCTTAGTAATTATAATAATTCAAGATGCGCATTTGGTATAGAATATACAACACGACTGGATAGTTTGAGAAAAAGATTTTACGATTGCGATGTATATATGTTTGAAATTTGCTCTATAAAAATATACGAAAAAGACGGGTATCAAGTTCAATACGAACTAACAAATGACTATCAATGCACTGTACAATCTGAAGAAGATATCTATAATGATTTAATGATATTGTGTAGATTATTACCAAAAGGAAAAAAAATTATATTTCAAACACATTTTAGACCAAATATTATTTATAATGATCCATCTAGAGTAATCGAAAAAAGAGAAATTATTTATAATATTGTAAAGAAATTTTGTGATGCAAACGAAAATATATATTTATACGACCCTAGTGTTTTATTACAAACAAATAATTCATTGTTTGATGGACAAGACCATTTTGATCATGAACCCGGGTATAATGCTACCTTTAAGTATATTACTGAAAACTTTTTATCATCATAATAACGATATATCCTAAAATATAAAATTATAAAAAGTGATGCTTTTAATTTTTATAGAGGGTAAACTAAACTACTTAGTGAATAGTATCTTTTTGTTTTTTATATCAGTCCAACCCATAATCAGCCCAATACAAGCAATCAGCAATAGAAAAGGAAGAAATACAATACACAGTAGAAAGAATACACACTGTTCCATTTCACTTTGCTTACGAGAAGAGCCCATTTTATATCTTTTTATAATCAATTTTTCGATTGAAAAATCAAATTTTTTATTAATGCCGCTTTATAAAATAATTTAATTGCAAACAAACGGATCGATTTATGAATACATACCTTTTTTGTAATACTTTACATGATGTGTGACGTATTGGATAAAAATTGATATATGATACGTATAATATGTTATAATATTATGTCTTTACAAAAAGAAGTTAATGATGCCCAACATACATGGTTGCTTAAGCAACTAAAGAATCCAGAAATACCATGGGATTGGAACGCCTTGAGTAGCAATCCAAATATAACATGGGAAATTATCCAAGCTTTTCCCGATAAAAAATGGGATTGGGAGAAAATAAGCTATAATCCAAACATTACATGTGATATAATTGAAGCAAATCTTGATAAGCCGTGGTATGGAATAGGACTTGGATACAACCCAAACCTTACATGGGACTTTGTTAAAGCTCATCCTGAAATCGAATGGAATATGTTAGGATTAAGCAAACACAAGTGTGTGACATGGGACATTGTGCAAGAAAATCCCGACTTTAAATGGATGTGGTATTTTCTTAGTTGTAATCCAAACATCACTTGGGAAATTATCCAAGCCAATCCTGATAAACCTTGGGACAGTGACATGATTTGTGAAAACCCAAACATAACATGGGACATCATCAAAGCACATCCACGACATCCATGGAATTATCGTATTTTAAGCGCCCACCCGGGCACAACTTGGGAAATTGTTAAAAATAACTTGGACAAGACATGGAATTGGGAGCAATTGACTGCTAACAAAAATATAACATTAGACATCCTAAATGACCAGATGCCCTACATGGGCAATTCCTATATTTCGTTTCATTGGGATGATATCGGTTTAAGTAAAAATCCCAACATTACACCCTCATTTGTCAAAGCACATCCTAAACAAAAATGGTTTTATAATGAACTTTCTAAAAATCCTAACTTTACCCCAGATGATATACTCGGACATGGAAAATATTGGCTATGTTACGACTGGATTTGTCAAAATCAAAATGTAACGTTGGAATACATATTATCGAGTGAAAGAAAATATTGGAATTGGTGGAAACTAAGTTTAAATGCAAATATTACAAAACTTCCGGAGGTTGAAATATCACGGGTTGCTCGCGAGTACTTTGCTGTACGCACCATTCAGCGCGCGTTTTTGGCGGCTTACTATAACCCTAATCATATACTTTGTCAAAAGCGCTTACTTCGAGAATGTAAAATGATGGCATGTGAGCTATAACAAAAATAATATTATAAATAAAATAATAAAATAAAGTGTTTTTCATTTTTCTGTTGTTAATTTATAATTTTACCTATATAATTGTTAATAATTTTTACAAAATCATACGAGGTGCGATACCCATTGTCATCAATTCTTGAAGTAGTAGTTTCATCGAATAAGGAATACGAGATTGAATAATATCCACTTGATTTTTACATGTAGTACATTTGTAAATATTTCTCTCTGGATTTGCTACACAGAATAGACCACACTTTTTACATACAAATACACGATAATTATCTGAAACATCAATCATTCTTTCTTTCAGGAAACAGCTTGCTCCGTGGGCGACAATCGCATCACGTTCCATCTCACCAAAACGGAGACCACCATTACGGGCACGACCTTCCGCAGGCTGTCGTGTAAGCATTACAATGGGTCCCGAACTGCCACGAGAATGTACCTTGTCTTGAACCATATGCTTGAGTCGTTGATAAAATGTGGGTCCAATGAAAATCTCTGTGTGAATCATTTCACCCGTACGACCATTGTATAGAATTTCATTTCCATATCGTTCCATTCCATAGGATTCTAGAATATCCGCAAGTTGTTCCACACCTGGTCCTGTGAAAGGTGTCGCGTCACCTCTTGCCCCAATCAAACTTGCTGATTTTCCCATAATACATTCCAATAGCTGTCCCACTGTCATACGAGATGGAATAGCATGAGGATTTACAATAATATCAGGCGTAATACCTTCCTTACTGAATGGCATATCTTCTTGGCGATAGGTCATTCCAATCGTACCTTTTTGTCCGTGACGACTAGAAAGCTTATCACCAATGGTTGGTTTACGATAATTTCTGAGGCGGATCTTTGTAAATTTATATCCCTCTCCATTAACACCTTGGTAATTCATATCGATAAATCCCTGATCATTTGTTTTCATTACCATGCTGGCGTCTCTTGGGAAAATATGCCCTTGAACTTTATGAGGCATAATCTTTCCAACCATAATATCGCCATCATCTACATAAGTATTTTTGGGAACAAATCCTTGTTCATCTAGTTTATCGTAATTGTAAGGCTTAATATTTGTTGTAGTAGGAAGAGGTTTTGTAAATTGTTCTTCTTCTCCTGTACTATGATTTTTAGAACATTGATCACGATAAGCTTTATAATAAGTGCTTGTAAATAGTCCTCTGTCAATAGAGGATTGATTTACCATAACACTATCCTCTTGATTGTAACCTGTCTTTGTCATAATCGCAATAACAGCATTAATACCCGATGGAAGATCATCTGAATTGGTATATTTAGACAACCAGGTACGGGCAAGTGGTTTTTGAGGATAGTTGAGAATATGACCAAGTGTGTCAATTCGCTGATTATAGTTAGACATATAGATTCCAACCGCTTGTTTTCCCATCGCTGATTGATAACAGTTACGGGGAGATTGGTTGTGATCTGAAAATGGAATGTTACATGCCAATACACCTAGAATCAAACTGGGATGAATTTCACAATGTGTATAAGTTGGTGGAATATACGTCATTTTGGCAACCTTCTTGAGATCTTCTTGATTCATGGCAATCATAGATTTATCCATTTCATCCACATCCATATATTCAATAAATCCTTCCTCATTGCTATCCAAAAGTACAAGGTAATTCATGAAGGATTTTTGAGACATTGTCGCCCAAAACTCAGGGCGTTCACGAACCAGTTTTTTGAGTCGCAATTCCTTGTTTTCTACAACATATAGTGGACGACACATGCGTCCTGCTTCTGTATTGATTGAAATCAGATTTTGAGGTACATCCCATACAATACTCGTCATGGGTGAAATTTGTCCACGACGTTTATAACTTTTCATTGTTTGATAAAACATTACAGGATCTCTATGGTATCCAAGAATTTCACCATTGATCATAATATGTACAGATCGTGGATCACCCATTTCTTTTAGAAATTCGATAGGATTTTTGATCTGATCATTATAAATACGAACACCCAAATCGTCTACACATTTGCGAACGTAAATACTGCTTGTTGAACATGTAATATGGGTACTAACTGCCATATTCTTAACAAGACCAACGGAACCACCTTCTGGAGTTTCTGCTGGACAAATTACACCATATTGACTGTTTTCAAGCTTACGTGGTTGAACCAACTTTCCATTTTTTTCCATAGGGGTATTGATTCGACGCAAATGAGAAGAGGTCGACAAATTTGACATGCGATTTAGTACCTGGGCTACACCAGTACGAATATTTTGGAAGCTTCCAAGTGTTTTTACACCCCAATTTCCGGTGGATAGTGCGTATCGAAAACCTGTATCAATGACCGAATTTTTAATAAAACGATGAATATTGGAGGCATTGATAATATTCGCAGGAATCACGGGTGTCGCTCGCCATAGCTGAAGTTCACGCTGAATCGAATTGCGCATTTCTTTAATCATTTTTCCCCAACATTGACGAAGAAGGTTGCTACATAGTACACCAGGTGTATCAATGCGCTTATAAAGATAGCTATCACGATTGTCTAGAATTTGATAGCCCAGATAAATTCTGAGAATTTTACGAACCATATATCCAAGATAAAGAGCTTTACGGCGTAGACTTTTACCGACATGGGGTAGAAAATCATGTTCAATTACTTGAAGTAGAATTTTACGTGCTTGTTCAGGATCTTCTAGATATTCACGAGGTGTGCCTGATAGACTCGCATATCGCATTAGAAATTTGAGTGCTTGATCCTGTGTATAAATATCAGAAGCATCGTCAGCAGTTGCCATCAACTCGCTTAGCATACGACTTTGTTTTTCATCATCAATATTGAATAGAATATGACTGAAAATTTCACGATCAGTTTGAATACCAAGGGCGCGAAACATTACAAATAGTGGAATTTCCGCACGAAGAAAGGAGGTATTTAGTCGAATTGTTCTACCCATATGGTTTGGTTTAGCACTCAAGTTGATACTTGTTGTTTTTGGGGGTAGGAAAACACCATCCGGTGCTGAACGAATTTCGGCACTTAGACCATCTGTTAGGCAACCATTCGCAGAAAATACAAGGGTTTTATTTTCACTGATTCTGTCTTGGCTAATAACAACTTTTTCATTTCCATTCACAATAAAATATCCTCCATAATCGTAACGACATTCTTCACGAACATTGTTTTCAGAGATTCCTGGAATTTGATTGAGAATACATATTTTTGAACGAACCATAATAGGGATTTTTCCAACATTCACAGCTGGAACCTTAATCTCATTACGCTCGGTAATATCATCCGCATTAATCGTTTCTGTGAGAATATGAATATCTGCATATAGATTCGCTGTATATGTTAGACCATTCATTCTGGCAATGTAAGGTGTCATAATAATTTGACTACCATCTTGTTGTTGAAAAATTGGTTTGGAAAGAGATGGATTTTCGATATTAATAAAGATCTTGTAGGCAAAATCTTTTACACTTTCTTTATAATTATGGCAAATTTGAATCGAATTAAACCCTTGAATGATCTGAGGCATTTTTTTATCAATAAATTCATTAAAGCTTTCAACCTGATGTTGAACTAACGGACTCGCATTATCTGTACCACCACCCTGAGAAAAATAAGTATCAATAATATGTTTTGTAAAGTTATCCATCGTATAATTTTCTGATATGGATGATAGTTTTGATTTATCTTTTATAGTTGACATTGTAAATAATATGTATGTCTTATCAATTTTTATTATACTTTGTTTATATAGCTTTTTTGTTATATTAAACGATAATGATATTACTATATTAGAGTTTGGTTTCGTAATCATGAAATTACAATTTATGTCTGATCTTCATTTAGAAACTTATAAAAATCCATTTCCAATTGAACCATGTGCCCCAAATCTGGCGTTAATTGGTGACATATGTTATGCGCATCATAAAAATTTAATTCCTTTTTTAAAAAAATGTTCAGAATCATATGAAAATGTAATTTATGTTCCAGGAAATCATGAATATTATGGTTATACGCTACATGAAATAGAGTCTTATTTAGAAGAATTATGTTTAGAATTAAACATTCATTATCTTCAATGTAAGCGTTATATGATAGATGATGTTCTCATTTCTGGTTGTACATTATGGAGTCCGCCAACAAAAGCAGCATTTGATACAAAAAATAAACGCTATTGGCTAAAAGATTTTACACAAGAACAAATGATAAATGAATATGAAAAACATTGTATATTTTTAGAAGAAAGTTTAAAAATTCCTAATAAACAATTATTTCTAACACATTATGCTCCTTTAATTAGAATGAATGGAATATATCAACATTGGGAATCCGTTAGTATGTTCGCAAGCGAATTAAAACATTTATTTACACCTCCGCTAACAACATGGTTGTGCGGTCATGTTCATCAAAATTTAACACTTTCTGAAAATAATATACCTTGTATATCAAATTGCTTTGGATATCCACATGAATTAAATATTCATGAATCATTTGATTTACATAAATATATTGAAATATAGTTTATTGTATTATATTATTAATTATATATAGAAGTATGCCTCCTACACGACTAAGTATGAAAAATGGTAACCCCTCTGATTATTGTCCAGATTGGTTACATGGTCCTCAGGTAAGTGATGTGAATGCTTCATACTCAGTAGGTGGTCCAACATGGATTAAATTAAACAATGCTTGTTTAACTTATTTCGAAAGAGTTTTTTCAAATCATGATATTTTTTATACTCCTACACAATTTTTTGATAAATTAGTTAAAGGAATATCAGAAACAAGAACTTCTCAAAGCAGTAAATTTATTGAAACAATAAACGGTGAAATAGATGTAGCTCTTACAGAATGCCATGAAATATATGATGTTATTATGATATTTTCAGTATTTGTTTTAACATATGGAGAAATAAAGTCAAGATTACGAGAACTTCCTCCTCATCGTCGTTTTACAAATGAATTAGAATTATTAGATGGATTAGTTCAAATATATGATCACTTTTATGAAGGTGTGAAAAAAATATTAGAAAAACCTGAATTAATAGACGAGTTATTAGTATTACCTGAAGATTTTATAAATTTAGATAATCAACGACAAAAACGTACTAAAAATTTTATTCTTCTTTTAAAAACAAGCGGTATTCATAAAGAATATGAATTAATTAAATCTGGTAAAATACCTCATCCAATTAGTCGAGAAATGCAAAAATGTAATATTGATTTAAAAAGCGATTGTACAGATAAATTTAAAAATGTTAAAAATGATATTTTTGAACCCCTTGCCAAAGTATTTGGGTGCTATTGTAGTTTTTTCAAAATAAAATTAATAAAATCTGAAAGTGTTACCAATAGAACATTATATGGTAGTGTTAATGAAATAAAAACTATTACTGCTGCTGACTATGAACATATTAGATTACTATACTCTTCTCCAACACCTTCTCAAAAACCAACCATTCTTATAAATAAGTATAGAGATAATGAAGATGAAAATAAATGTTCTAAAAAAACATATTTATCACAATTATTTTCAAAAGTATGTTCTATATTATATGAACCGTATATTGTAAAACCAAGCAGTTCATCAAAAGATGATATTATTGCCGCTTCTAGAGCAAATATATATATTGGACAAACCGGATGTACTGGTTACGCATATGGTAATCTTAATGTGTTTCATACACGTATTGAAAAGAATAATAATGTTAATGATAAAGTAAATGTTCCTATAATGTTTTTAAAAGATAACAGAGACCTTTACTTAGATTGGTATAGAGGTCCAACCGTACAATTTTTTACAGATGTTTTACAGGAATTAGTTGATTTAAAAGTATTTATTCCAACAGAAACATTTTTTAATAATCAACGCTATGAATTAAATACGAAATTTAACATTGAAACATTAGAATGTTATAGTAAATTATCATCTGAAATAAAAACAGCTGAATTTAAAAAAGAAATTACCGACTATTTTTACTTATTTATTGGTAATCTAATCCATTTTGCTGTTGCGAATAATATTGAAATTCCATTTAAACTATCTAGATTATATATTATGAAATTATTTAACATATATGATTTTACAAAACCGGAAATTTTCGGAGACTTAAAATTACAACTATTATTAATCAGTTTATTTCTTTTAGAAAAAGCCCCAAATTCGTACACAGCAACAATTATACAAATTCTAGAAAATCCAAAAGAAGCTCTAGTCGGAAATCCAAATATATTCGCAGCTTTAGACCCAGCAGCCGATTCAATGGAAGGAAGTATTCAAATGAATGGGTATTCTACTATTTTACCAGATGATGAAGACCGTGATATTTATAGTGAAAATGAAACAACCTTATTTTATAATATTGTCGAATATCTTTATAAAACTGCTTTAAAAGCCTATTTTGAAGATATTAATTCACTCACACCAGTTACAGATAAATTTAAAATGCATCCACATTTAGAATTATTCTTTAAAGGTTTTACATCGTATAAAGAATTTCACGCCGAAGAAATTTACTATTCAAATTTACAAACCGCTGATTTTAATATAACAATGAATTCGCAACAAAAACTTGCGGCAATTCGTAAATTAGATGTTTATTTATCTGGATTTGGGATCACACATGATGTCATTCTTAATAACTTAATTCCAAAGATACTCATAAAAGATGTTAATCTTGAATCTTATGTTTCAATTATAACAAAATTAGGACGATTAAATACTTCATTAATGCCAACTGATTTAGAATATCCTGATTTCCCAGAGGTAACCTCTAAACTGGTACGTCCAGCAGAACAAAAAACTTTCTGGCTTTTTAGAATCTTATTAAACAAAGGAAAAAATATATCAACAGACTTTATTAAAAGCTATAATAAAAAGTTTTTTGATATTCCTATACCCGAAAAGGATGAAGATATTATATATGTTGGAAATATGACACAAGAAGATTACCATAATGAATTTGTTAAAATTTTATTAAAAACTTGGTCTGGTATTCCATCCATTTCAACTAAATTTTATAAAATTCATTTTATACCAGGTGATTTATTACCTTCTACACATACATGTTTCTTAACAATGGATTTTAGAAAAAACTATACATCTCCAATGCAATTATACAAGGATTTAGTTATATTAGTTACAGAAGGTAGTAATTTTGGTGAATTACTGGCTGGAGGAAGTAAACAAAAAAAATTAAACAAAAAATTAAACAAAACCAAATCTAAATCTAAAAATCTGTTTAAAAAAAATTAATTTATGTATATAATGAGTAATTATTTTAACTTACTTGATGAATATTATAGTAATATACATATTGATATTTTTAAAAGTATAATAGGTAATGATTTACATTATCATTTAGGAATATCTTTATCAGAAAATGATGATATTAATACAATTGGATCAAATAGAATTAAAGATTTTTATCCATATATTAAACCTTATAATCGCGTTCTTGATATAGGGTGTGGTTGGGGAGGTACTATGACACAATTACAAAATGATTTAAAATGTACTGTTTCTGGTGTAACTATAAGTTTACAACAATATTACTATTGTAAACAAAATTTAAATTTAAATGTGTTACACTGTAATATTGAGACATTTACCTTATCTGAAAAATATGACTGTATAATTATGATGGAAGTTTTATCACATATAAAAGATATAAATGGATTATTAACTAAATTACACTCTAATACAGATATGTTAATATTAGGATATCAAACATGTACAGAAAATACTACTACTATAAATACATTTGAAAACATGACATTTCATAATATAAAAACAATTTCAAATATATTAAATAAATGCGGATGGAAAATTATTTATATTAAACCAACAATGAAATATGCGAAACAGTCTTTTCAAATTTGGAAATTTAATATGGATAAAATACCTAATGCTATAACATCCAAACATTTAATTGAATTATATGATTTATGTTCTAATGCATTATTATATTGGGATAGTTTTTTAGAAAATTTTGATTCTTATAATTTAGTATGTAGTAAAATATAAGTACCATTTAACAAACTTAATACGATATGTTTTAATTTAAAAATAAAAGGTTATGAATGTCATATAAGTTTTTTATTTCCTTTTTGTATTTCTTTAATTTTTTGCTCTAATTGAGGAATTATTAATGTTACACCTCGTATTAAAAATGTTATTAAATTAAATAATGGAAAACTTCGCATAGGACATGTCATATTTTGATAATATAGCTTGATAATATAGCTTTATATTATGTTTAGCTACTTTTAGATTTCATATAATCTTCACCCATTTTCCAATAAACACTAAACAACATCCCCTGGAAACCATTTGTTAATATTTTAGTTTTAAGACCTCTTCCAAATAAACTTAACCACCCATCTTTCTGTATAATAGATTGTACAATTTCGATATATGTTTCCTTATTTACAGATGTCTGTTTTTGAGTTTTTACTACACGAATTGAATTTGAACATATATCGCTTGTCGCCGCAGATAAAAATCCAATATACGCATTACGTATCATTTTATCGTTTTTCTCTTTAGGAATTGAAATGGTTTCTTGTAAAAAATTATAAGTCGCAAACCATGGATAATGTCCTGTAAATGTCGCTGCTGATGAAGCAAAAGAACCATGAAATAATACCCTCACACCCTGATCTTTAATTTTTTGTCGTAAAGTTTGCATTCCTGTACGTCCTTCAACCTGCATCATTGTTTTAACAGTATCAATTGGCATCAATAAAATTCTAAACGCAGCAGCAGCACTTGAAGCAAAACCCGTCTTTACAATTATAGGTAGGTCTTTTGTATAAGAATAGTTTGAAAGTAGCGTTAATACACCACTATTGGCTGCTGTATCACCAAAACGACTTAATGGACCTTGAATAATCGCAGCAGAATAACCTCTGTAAAATCTTTTCCAACCACCGTCGTTATATAATTTTTTGAAGGCAACAGTTGTCGTTATTCCATAACGATATTGATAATTAATAGTTGTTCTTAGCCACATTAAAGTAGATACTTGGGCGACCATTGCCCCCATTCCAGGTAATCCTCCATATAAGGCATCTTTCCATACTTTTTGTAAATTAGAATCGCTAGTGACCATTTTGAATACTTATTTAAGTTAAAGAATATATATCTTAAATACATAATGGACGGAGAAACAGAATCCCGTAATTCAAAAGTAAAACGTAAATTAGAATCAGATGGTTTAATGGTTGATTTAGATGATATTACATCTAAACGTATTAATACTAAAAAATCATTTATCCTCGAAGAAAATAAAACGATTTATCATAATTTACAACGTAGTAATTCATATTATGATCATTGGGAGTATGAAATAAAAGATCTAAAAGATTTAATTCTTCTTGGTAATTTTTATTCTGAGAAAAATATAAATAAAAAAAAGACACATAATATTCCATTTTTTAAAATTTATATGTTACGAGATGCGCTTCAAAGCTTAATTAATATGGTTGGATTAGAAGACATGAAACAACAAATTTTAAAGTTAATTGTATTTTATCTTCAAGACTTGGATGAAGGGAACCAAGATATGCTTCATACTGTTGTTTATGGCGGTCCCGGTGTTGGTAAAACAAAATTTATAAATATTCTATCGGAAATTTATGCCAATCTAGGTGTTTTATCTGAATGTAAAGTGACCTTTGCGAAAAGAGCTGATATGGTTGGGCAATATCTAGGTCATACTGCTGTTAAAACAAAACTATTAATTGAAAAAGCAATGGGTGGTATTTTAGTAATTGATGAAGCTTATTCGCTGGGAGATACAGAGCAAAAAGATAGCTTTTCACGTGAATGTATTGATACATTAAATCAGTATTTAAGTGAATCTAAAAAGGATTTGGTATGTATTATTGCTGGGTACAAAGATGATCTTGAACGCCGTTTTTTTAACACAAATCCAGGATTAGCACGTCGTTTTCCTTTTAAATTTACAATTCCAGATTATTCTCCCACGAATTTAAAAGATATTTTTTTATCAATTGTACAAGAAAATAAATGGAAAATTGATGATAATGCTATAAATGTTAAATTATTAGAAGAATATCGAGATTATTTTCCATTTAATGGCGGTGATATGGAGTTAATGTTTACCAAAGTAAAATTTATACATAGTATGCGTGTATTTTCAGAAGACCCTGGTAGTAAAAAAATAATTACGCGTATTGATTTTGAAAAAGCGTTGGAAGAGTTTGTGGATAATGATTCTATACGAGAACAAAAATATATAAAAGATTATTTGAAATTGTTGTATATTTGAAATTGTTGTATATTTGAAATTATTATAATACAATCGTAATAGTAAATTTCTTTACCATTTTAAGTACATGATTTTTTAATGTTTCATTTTCAAAATGGTGACTTATTTTTTTAAAAGGTTGTGTAATATCCTTATACATATGTTGAATAAATGGTTGAGCGCTTCCAGGATGTTGATACATCCATTCTGTTACGTCAATTAGTCTTAACTTTTCTTCATTTGGTAGTTTTAATAGAACCCATTTAAAATCAGGATAATTTTCTTTATACGTCTGTAATTCTTTTAACGAAATAGATTCTTTCATTTTTAATAATTTTTTATAAGAATTTCCTGAACCATTTTTTTTTATATTTCGAATGGCATCTTCTACTGTTTCTAAAGCTCCTTCAATCCATCCTTGTCTCATGCTATAAGTTTCACCAACAATCATTATAAATGGATGTATTTTTGTTAATTCTGTTCGTATTTTATTTGGATTTACACCAGGTAACCATGCGTGGACACCTTCTTTCCAATAAAATGATTCAACCCATTCCATTTTGGGAATTTTAGTTGAAGGAAAAATTTCTTTTAATTGTTTTTTCAATTGTTCTTCTAATTGTGTTTCTCCTTGGTCAGCAAAATATTTCCAATAATCCGCATCAAATAAGTCTGAGTAAGATACCATCCCAAACCCATTATCTGGATCAATTGGAATAAATTGTCTTAATTGTAAATCAGTTGTAAATTTAGGAATTGTTTTAAACCATGGTGTTGTATATTTTGCGTAAATACGATGTAACGATATCGGAACCACAGTATCGAATAAAGCTTTTGTATAATTATTAAAAAATGGAATTGTCATTAACGCCGATTTTGGTAAAGCTAATATTAAAAAATCACTAACTAAACGACGCGAACCAACATTTAATTTAAATTGTCCATTTTTTTCTTTAATATTATCAACGGATGTATTTTTAATAATAGTGACACCTTGTTCAATTAAATCAGCTTCAATACGAGATACTAATTCACTTAATCCTTCCGTACAATAATAGTATGGATATTGGTTTGTGAAATCTTCTTTAAATGTTTTAATAGACGAATATGCATTAGTAATTAAAAATTCAGCATTATAGCCAAATGACTCAATTAATAATTTAGATTTTTCATATCCGAGTATCATTTCACATAATTGTATAAATGTAATACTTTGAAGTAATTCATTAGATATATCTTTTGATTTTTCTATAATTTTTTTAATCCAATCATGATAATCAAATCTAGGAATTAAACGAGAACATAAAACTGGTCTAAAATCTTTTTTATCTGATAATTCTTTGATTGTTAAACCATACATTTTTAATAAATTTATTAATAGTTTATGATCACTATTAAAACGACCAGCACCTGTATCGAGGTTATAATTATCCTTTTTTACTGTATGTATATTTCCTCCTAATCGTTCTCTTTTTTCGACTAGGGTTACTTTAAAACCTAATTGAGAACATTTCAAAGCAGCGTATAAACCAGCAATACCGCCGCCTAATATAATTACTTGCTTCATTTTCTTTTATATAATAATATTAAAATATTTATATCAGTTAAGGAATATTAAAATGGTTTCATGTCAATTTAGTTGGATTCAATTTTTATGGATAATTGTTCCATTAACATTTGCTTTAATAATATGGACAAAGGTATATCGTATAGAAGAACCCTTTGTTTCGACGAAAGAAAATCAAACAATTATTGAATTATATAATACAATTTTAGATCGTAATCCTACATCAAATGAAATATTAACACATACAAAAGCGTTAGATAAAAGTGAATATACATTTGGAGAACTTGAAATTCGTTTATATAATTCAGATGAATATAAGCGTATGGTTAAAACACAAAGTAATCGTCTTTCGCCTGAAATGTCACGTATGGTTGAAGAAAAAGAAGTTATTGATTATATAAGAGAATTATACTTTAAAGCTCGTGCCAAAAAGGCAGATAAATCTATTTTATTACCGTTACGAGACTTATTTGTATATTTTGATTATAATTCTTATAAATTACTTGCTTTATTCCGTCACACAAAATATAGTGACTTTGAGGAAGAATTTAAAGATGTTAAAAATCTCAGTAAAGATACATTAATCGAACTTTATCATTTACGTTTTGATGATTCAAAATTAACACAAGATGGTGAAGCTTTACGTAAAACAGAAAAATTAAAACCACTTGGTGGTGAAACAATTGTTACAGGTACAACATCGTCTTCAAAAACAGGAGGTTTATCAATGAGCGATCTTGATACCATTGCCGAATATCTTAAAAATAAATCTAAAGGAGATGGATCTGACGCAGATAAATCTAAAATAAGTGGAGATACACTTGATGGTAAAGGTAAGAAAACAAGCGTTGAAACTGGAGCTGGAAGTTTCTGTACAAATCAACGTTATTATTTAGATCAATACCCTAAATTAAAATCATCCGGTTTTGGATTTATGGTACCTGAAAAACATCCACCTGTATGTATTCCAGTTGGTCAAAAAAATTCAGTTTCACCTGTCGTATTCGGTGATCTTATGGGAACAAATTTAAATGAGGCAAACGATACCCAAGTTGGATCTATTTTACCTAAATTTGAATATAATGAATATATTGAACTCCCTACTGCGGTTAAGAATTGTAATATTAATACAAGTACTAAAGCTGATACCACTACAAGTACCAGCCCTACTAAAAATACTCAAAATACACAAGAAAAAATTAAATCAATTTAAAGAAGGTGTACCCGCACATCCGCATCCACCCGATTGTACTTTTTTTACAGGTTTTTTAATAGAACATTTACCACCTTGGCATACTTTTTCAACTGTTTTAGGTTTAACATCCTTTTTATCTTTTTTACCTCCAGTCGATTGCATTTCTAATAAAAGCGTATATTTTTATAATACTTTTTATAGAAGATGAAGGCATGTCATTTAACATATCCAACCGTTCCACCCATTGTAAGAATTACGCAATGGTTAAATAAAACGAAATTTATCGATCATTTCTTCTTATCGCCACATATATCACCCGAAGCTATCAGTGAAATTGAAAAATTAAAAACTGGTTCTTCATATAATCATTCAATATTACAACCCTATTTGTCGGATACGACGATTAACCATATTAAGGAATCTAAAAATCCGAATTTTATTTACGAAACATTATATACCGATGATTCATTAACCACTGTCTTACATAAAATATCTATTTTCTTAGATAAAACCTCTTCAAAACAAATACCATATGTATGGGACAATAATAGTCCTTTGCGTTTTAAAATAGTAAATGTATGGGATGGTTATAATTTAAACCCTTTTAATTGTTTATCAAATCCAAGTGATATCGCAAATGTCCAATATAAAGGAGAACAACTATTATCAATTAATCAATTTAATTTAATATTTTATGAAGATTTAAAAAACATAGATGCTAATAAATTGTCTTATTATTTTCCAAATTTACGTGATACACTATCGTTGTCTGTTAATAATATTCGTGGATATATAAATGATCAATCTATTTTACAACGTTTATGGGTCACACCTCGTGATAAACATGAGAGAATGAGCCACAAAAGCATTTGCATTTACAATCGTGCTATATTTAAAGGTGTTATAAAATCGGATCTCAATTTAATCCAAATATTTAACAAAATACACACGAATGTGAATACGTCTTTTATTCAAATAATTGATGATTTAAATCATATATATTACAAGGTTTATAAAAAACATCGTATTCCTAAAACATTATTTGACGAATGGACGAACGTAGATAGAATAAATGGAGATTCGCAAATCACATTATATTCATTTATTAAAGAAACGTCATTATTATATGCTCAAATTAATATAGATCATAATAAAAACGTTTATTTTCATTATAAACTTGATTTTTCAGAAAATATCACATACGAACAATTAGAACAACACTCTTCTAAAATATTACAAGAATTACAAGACTTTTTAAATGTACCTAAAATCAAATTAGAAATCGAAAATTTATCATTACGTACAAATGTATTAGTTGAAAATGTTAATTTAAGAGAAATTTCACGTTCATTTGCGTCATTATTACCATTATACAATATTCCCTCTAAAAATCGTATTCAAAAAAACTTATTTGATTTACAATTTAAACGTATTTTTAAATTTGGTCAGACCAAGAATATTCGCGAATATATTAAAAGCAAAATGGCTTTAGATATTTCTATTCTAGATATTATTCTAGATTTACAAGAATATGGACTTGAAGAAAATGAAGTAAGAGATTATTTTGAAGAAATAAGACAAGAAGCAGATCATCCTGTTGTTGAACGTCGTAAAAAAGATATACGAAATATTGGACTTCTCATGCATCTATCACAAATACCTTTTGGTATTCAAATTAATATCGACAATGCTTCTTCATTTCATGATATACAAAATGCTTTGTTTTGGACACGTGCTTCTCTATTACAATGGGAACAATTGAATATAAAAGCACCTGTTTTACTAACTAAAAAAATATCTAAAATAATTCAAAAAGAAGAACAACCTGAAGAAGAGGAAGATGAAGAGGAAGAAACTATTAAAATAACTGAAATTAAATCTCAACCCAGTTCTACATCTCGTTCTTCATCCCTAGATAGTGTATTAAGTTTTGGATCTGAAGATATGAATGGTGGTGCTGTTGGTAAAGAATATCACCGTTTTTTTAATAATATGTTGAAACAGATTGACCCTAATATTTTTGCTTTAACCAAAAATTATGCTCGTAAATGTGGTGTTAGTGATTTAAGACAACCTATTGGTATTACAAAAACACAAAAGGAAATTATCGATAAATCTCCTTACAAAGATGGTTATGATAATTCAATTGAATATGGAAGTGATCCTGAAAATAAAAATGTGTATATATGCCCTCGTATATGGTGTCCCCGTTCACAAGTTCCATTAACACCCAGTCAATATGAAAAAGAGGCTAAATGTCCATTAGATGATGAAAAGCCAATGCTTCTTTATCAACACGCAACATGGTATAATGATCCAAATATTCCTCATTATGTAGGATATTTGAAAGAGAAAGGATATAATAATGTAAAATTACCATGCTGCTTTAAAAATTTACAAAAAGAAGAAAGAGAAGTACTTATTAAAAAAAATAAAAAAGATTTACTTTCTGAAACTCCCAAATCTGTCGATGATTTTAAATCGAAACCAGTTGAAGAAGAAAATTATATTATCGATAAACCTAGACAGTTACCAGATGCTCGATTTGGAACAATCCCGCAATCATTACATGATTTTATTTATCCAAATGTTCCTTATCAATTATGTCGTAGCACAATTAAAACACAAGAGTGTTTATTAAGACGAGGAGTCCCAAATTCAAAAGATACATTTTTAACATCAATTGCGTACCTATTTGGTTATAATGAAAAAGATACATTTATTAAACATATTTTAAAAAATTTAAATCCGCTTATCTTTATTGGACTAGAAAATGGTCTTGTTTATAAAACATTTAGCACATCAGATATTATTATTCCTGAGAATAATCTTGGAAAACGTAAAGAATTATATCAATGGTTAACTAAACATAAATCATATTGTAAATTAATTCAAATGGATTCTTGGATGGATGAATTATTGAAAAATGATATACGTGGTTTATCCACGATTAATCGTTACCAAATTGCTCGTCAATTACATATTCACCAATCTTATCAACATTTTATTCAATATTTAAAACAAGATAATGAGAAAAATCCGCAATTCTTTTATGATCTATTTCATCATTTAGGTATGTTATTAGTTGTGTGGAATAGAGATAATCAATCATTAGCAACTGTTAAGTGTCCATATGTTTATAAATTTCATCAATGGTGGATTGGACAACAAACTTTATTACCATTTATATTAATATTAAAACAAGATGATTATTATGAACCCCTCGTGGTAGTTGATCCTTCTAAACGTATTACCCAAAGAATCTCATTTACAAAATATCAAAAAATCGAAAACTTATTATCTCAATGTGTAGGATCTGATACAAATCATGATGATTTATTACTTCAATCATTATATTCTTTAGAATTATGGGTAGAAAATATGTTATTAAACCCTACACAATTTTTTATTACCACGGTGGTTTTAGATTATAAATTACAAATACACGCATTTATGACTAAAGGTAATATATGGATTGATTTACCAGATACCATAAATAATTCAACATTGTCTTATTTAATAAACTTATTACCAATTGATAATATAGTATTCTGGGAAGATATTCAAGGAAAAGCATTTGATATTGTTCTTCCAATTAGTGATTATCGATTATTTTCTAGCAAAATTAAATTATTTGGATGGGGACTTCAGATTGGTACAATTCGCGAATCCTCTATTATTAAAATTAAATCATTACTAACAATACCAGTTGTTAAATATAAGGAATTACCTTTAGTTTTATTAAGAATTGAAGATAATTATCAAAAACGATTAGATTCTATTGAAATTGATAATAGACAATGGTATAATGTTCAAAAATATATTCTTAAAGAATTACTAAAAATGGATAAAATGACAAGCTCTATAAAAGAACTTCAATCTAAATTTAAACATTTGAATCAAAAAGCGCGTGTTACAGTTTTATTAGAAGAATTACCTTTAAAAAATAAAAAAGCACTTCAAGAAATATATGATTCTTTAATTCTTAAAAAATATTATCAAAATACTTCTAAAATTATGGACGGACACTATAAGAAAGAGTGGACTTTTTCACAAAAAAGTATTGATATATATGATTTAACATTCATTATAAATCCATTAGAAACATATCAACAAAATATTATTCCAAATCCATCAAATGAATCCGTTAATAAAATTACGCTACAAGAAGATATTCTATTACTACCTGATATGTTAAATGAATCTAAATATAAACAGATGGGCTTTCCTACAAAATGGCGCTTAACTATATGGAATGAATATAAAATATATTTATTAAAAGATTATACAAAAACATCTTTTTATCAATTGATTCATTGGATCGCAAAAGAGCACCATATTACGTTTAATCCATCTGAATTAATGATCTACACGAAAAAACGCATTTATGAATTATTATCCGATCGTAAAAATTATCCTACAATTTTTGAAGATGCTTCTATGCGTAAATCATGGAATAAAGTTTTAAAACGCCAATATCGTACCATGAATGAGTTAATTGAACAAGGTTTAGTTAGTATTCCTATTTCAGATATTCAAAATTTATGGATTAATGTATTAGAAAATCATTCTGATTCTTTATGGATTCAAGATATTGATTTATTCAATATTAGTCGTTTATTAAAGATAAACTTTTTCATTATCATGAAGGGTAAGGGTGCTGATAAGAAGACAGATGATTTAATATCTTCTTGTAAGTTTATATGTAGCTACAATCAAAAGGAATGGAAATATCGCCCGATTGTATTACTTTATAAAGAAATATCAGATGATAAAACACATAGTGTATATGCAACATTTGGTAAAAATAATAAAATTGGATATTATCGCCAAACAATTGAATGCCCAGAAGAATTATTAACCATTATCGAAAAAATATTTCCAACTCAATAAAATAAGATTCTATAAGATATAGAAAGGCTCAAGAAAGATGTATCATTTTATTGTTCATTTTAAACCTTTATTACCATCTCATTTATTCATTGCTTCATTTATATCGTTTTTATTTCTAAATATTTTTGAAAATTTATATCACTATAGTATTGGTAGAAATAGTAATCAAAAAATAAAATTTACCATGCCCACAAAAACAGATTGGAAAGAGATTATTGGTGTGATGCTAGTATTTGCTATATTACAAGCATTACTTACAATTTTATTAAATGGTAAGAATCGCAATTAGACAGACTATACAAAGGTAATGTCTGGCATTTCTGTTTTAATTTGTTTTTTATGTTTTTCAATATTTGGAATATTGAATTTTAGAGCATCTACTTGACAGCCTATGTCGGCTTCCTCGCCAATTTCAGGTACATAATTAATACGATCCTTAATAAGGGAAATATATTCTTGTTCATCTAGAAGAATTTCGCTATCACCAGTGCCACATGGAGGAAGTTGTCCCAACATAATATTTGCGGATACACCATTAATGCGATCATATTCACTGAAAATACTTGCTTTAATCAACATATCTGTGGTTTCCTCAAAGGATGATTTCGCAAGTGGTCCCACATCACCGCGATTAATACCATGACGATCGATTGACATTAGGGCGCCTTTACATGTCATAGTATCAATCAATAGGGATAAATGTCTGAAGTTAACTGAAGATTCTTTGATAACTTCCATGATTTCATTGCTTAGAGCATTTCTAGCTGCCTCAATGCCAAGTGTATTGAAGATCTCGTAAATATCATTGGTAAATGTGCGATAAGGATCTACATTTGGGTTCGCCATAATCTCTACAAGGTTACTACCATCTGTATCAAGCATCCATTCGTGAATCTTTTCAAATTGTTGTTTATCTTTGTTGTAATCAATGTGGTTGTAAGGTCTCATTGAAACTTTGTTAATCTTGATAATACCCTTTAGAAGAATGGTGTGAACAATGTTGTATTCAATCGCTTTTAGAGCGGCTACCATATCTTCGTTTTCAATATCTTTGAGGGCGTTTTCGTGAACACGCATATGGAAGATTAGTTGATCGTCGTTATCATCTGAGAACAAGCATTCAAGTGTATTGCCATAGGATTGGTAAATTTTCATGTAAATATCCATCATTGTCAAGTTGGCGCGATGAACTTTAATTTTATCAAGGCGCATACGAAGAACCCATGGGGAAGATGATCTACATTTTGAAGAATCTAGGTTTGTAAATTCACGATAAATTGCTAGATATTTATCGTCTTCTTCAATGTTGGTTTGGAGACCTTTTTGACCAGGAGGATCCCAGAAGATTTCAGTGCTATCCAATAGATTGACCAATTTGGTAATCTCCAATTGTTTCAATACTTTATGGGTGCGATCTTTTGCCTCATAAATACGAGGGTCAGTGACTTCACCTTTATCATTTTCAACAGCATCAATGGTTTGACTGATATCGGATTTTAGATAAATTTGTAGTGTAGGTGTCTTAATATTACGACTGACACTGAGCAATTCCTTTAGACGGGGTACACCAGAAGTTGCTTTTACCGCCGCAGCCGTACCAGATACGTGGAAGGAATCTAGTGTCAACTGTGTGGCTGGCTCGCCAAGTGACTGCGCAGCAATAATTCCCACCATTTCTCCTGCGTGGGCAACTGCTTCTTTGAAGTAACGACGAACTTCTGAAACAATCCAATCAAATGTTTCTTTTTGCATATGATACTTATAAATCATTGGTTTGGGAGATAGATAGAGGCGTAGAAGAATATGAAGGAACTTCATTCCTTGTACAGTGTTTACAATGGTTAAATCTTTGATTAGTTCATCAATTTGATCCAATACATAACCTGGATGAAGGTTGGATGGAAGTGTATCCAATCCTAGATCTTTCATACGATGAACAGCTGTCTTAATGAGACGTTCAAAGGGAATTGGGTATGTAATTCGATCCATTTTTTGGTTTTTAAAGACTTTTTCAATCAAGAATAGACGATCATCTACCAATTTTTGGAAATGTTCTTCGCAACGTTTACGAATATCTTTATCTTTCATTACATCCTTGAAAACTTTTTCAGTCATATACATTTTAAGATCTTCTTCCAAATATACACGATGATGCTTTTCAATTTCCATAAGATCCATGTCAATATAGTTTAGTTTTTGTGCTTCGATTTTTGTACCCTCCATACCATCCTCACCATAAATGAACTGTACAATGCTTTCATTTGCGTTACGAACTGTTTGATCATAGTAGATTTTACTATCCTCCATCGCCTTTACCAGTCTGCGTTGAATATATCCGGTTTCGGACGTATCGTATAAATTGACACCATTTCTGGTAACAAAGTTGAGCGTACTTGGTACAGTTACATCATACATCTTTGTACATACATCCTTACTGGATTTTTCAGTAATTCGAACAATTGTATCCATTACTGTATCATTCATTTCATTGAAATTGCGATGTTTTTCCGCGAATTTCATTTCTTTTAATTTACGATTCTTTTCATCATGAATCAAATCCATTTCCTTTGCGAATAGTTGAGCCCATTGAGCTCGAATAGAAAGTGTATAAGATGGTGCGATATTTTGTGTATTAAAATTATTTGATTTTAGTTGTTTTGTACTCATTTTACTGAATATTCCGAATCGAGAACAGAGAAATGAAATACCTTCGGTAAGTGCTTGAGATGCGGAACTTGTAGTAATCGCACCATCACAAATACATCCATCTCCAGAGATATAACCACTTAGTAGTCCTTTCACGAAATCCAATGGCGCATTATAAGCAACATCTGGAATATGTTTATTACGAGATCCATGACCCACCAATTCTTTAAAGAAGCGCGCAAAGAGTGTGGAATTTCCAATAATGCTTGTTGTGGTTCCTCTTTCTTTGTGAGAAACATCAATACGATAGGTAATATTAAATTTATCGAACCATTTCTTTACAAAGTTCTGAACCGATACATCGTCTTTAGTAATCGCAATCGTTCCTGATTTTTCATGAAAGCATCCATCGGCAAGATACAATCCTACAAAGACACCATTTTCATAATCAAGTTCAAATTTATCTGGAAGATGAGAATGTTCGCGAGTAGCATGGTAAGGATAGATACATCCCTCTTTAATATTTTCAGTATTTGATCGCACTAGAACTCGTTGAACGCGTGCTTTGGAAATATAGGGAAGTGTAAATGTTTTTCCATTATTTTCTTCATACCATCCTTGTGGAATATGAAATTTATCTCCTTGAGCTTCTTTCATGAGTTCTACACATTTGTTAAACTCGGTTCCATATACATAATGTGTCTTAGGATAGTAGTCACTCATATCAATATATTTAGCTGGGTTGAGAGGTGTGGGTAGATTCATCACCACTGGAATAAAATCTCCTTCGCATACAAGACTGGAGTGCTTTTTAATATATTCTTGTTTATCTTCATTCCAAATCAATAGCGTTTCACTGTCCGCAATGGTCATCGTACGACCGCCAGAAGTTTCAATTTCATAAATACTTTCAGTGGGATCATGACGAGTAACAGCAGTCAAGAGTCCCCATGTTACTTTGCCTTTGCCATCTCCGGTGGGAATATACACTTCCATTTTATCATCAATCTTTAGAAATTCAAGATCTGGACGATCGTCTTCCACTACAATGTCTCGTGGGTAAGTTTCCATATATTGATCGATCCAATCTCCAATTTTAACATCACGAGCTTTTCCATTTTCAATTACAATAATAGGTGTATCACCTGTTACACTCTTCACAGCAGTGTCAATAAGACCCTCACGACCACCCATAGCATGAAAGAACATTTCTTGAGGAGTCAATCCACTGATAAATGAATTTCCAACGAAACCACGAGCTTCTGGTCCATCATCATATTTACAATAATGAGGAAGTGTACGATCAGTAAATCCATAGGCAACACGCTTGCCATCCACATTTTGCTGACCAACACATGCGACCATTTGTGCTACGTTTGTAGGTTTACCTTTGGATCCAGATTGTACCATATTCATCATACGATTAAACAAATGGTGAACAGATTCTAGACCATTTTTCTCAATATCACCTGTCGCACCGTTTAGAATACCAATTAATTGTTGTTCAAAGTAATCTTGATTGTTTTGAATCGAATTATTTTCCATGAGTCCTTGACGTACCTTTTCAATTTCTTCATAGGCTTTAGTTTTCATCGAACTAATGATATTTTTAATTTTATCCATTGTTCCATTATCGACAACTAGATCACTGATACCTACACTGAAACCAGATGTAAGTAGCCATCTACAAATCAAACGCTGAAGGTTATCAAGGTAACGACGTACTTCAAATGGACTGTAATCGTGATAAATAACTGGGAGAACACCTGTTGACATACCATGGAAAATAGTCTTGTCGAGAATACCAGATGTGTGTTGGCTGTTTTTAACAACAACTTTTTCCCCTAGTTTATTCTTGAGTTCCAGATGAAAGCCTGGAGGGAAAATCTGAGAAGATGCTTGAAGACCTGAATATTCCCGTGTATGTTTATCATGTGGTTTCGGTAGAATACCATTGAAATAAGAGTTTACCATTTGAAGATTGGCAAAGGTTTTATCACGAATACGCACATGGTCTTTTGTAATACGGAAAGAACCCACCATTGTATCTTGAACAACTTCAATGATAGGCTTACCGTCTTTTGGTCCAATAATATGGTATGGAACCGATGCGAAATCCTTGAGTTCGGACATCGTTTGAATGCTTTGAGGCATATGTAAATTCATTTCATCTCCGTCAAAATCAGCGTTATAGGGGCTGGTAACAAGAACGTTGAGACGGAATGTTTTGAATGGCATCACTTTTACACGATGGCACATCATTGACATTTTATGTAGAGAGGGCTGACGATTAAAGAGTACATAATCATCGTCGCGAAGATGACGATTAATAACATCTCCTTCAACAAGATCTTCCGCAATCTTTTCACGATTTCCATATTTTAAAGTATATGTTTTACCATCTTCCCGTTTACATACTTCTTTTGCTCCAGGCCACATATCAGGACCATTGATTACGATCTTCTTCATTTCTTCCATATTGTAGCGATTGACTGTCTCGCGGAATGTAAGATTCATCGCAACTTCGATTGGAACACCCAATTGATCCAAGCTGATATAGGGATCAGGTGTAATAACTGAACGGGCAGACTGATCGACACGCTTTCCATTCAAGTTACCACGAATACGACCTTCTTTCTTTTTAAGACGATCGCTGACCGATTTTAGTTTGCGACCATTTCTTTGTTGCGCTGGTGGAATACCAGGCATTTGATTATCAATTAGGGTAGCAATATGGTACTGAAGGGCACCTGTAATAACCGCCAAATGTTCCTCATTCGCATTTGGTTTTTCAAGACGGGTTCTCAGTTGGTTATTTGTTTTGATAATATCACATAGTTTATGCGTAAGATCATCCTCGCGACGCTGACCATTCTCTTCAATAATAGAAGGGCGAACTGGAGGAGGTGGTACTGGAAGAACTGTACAGATCATCCATTCGGGACGATTGAATTTAGGATTAAATCCAAGCACTTCCATATCAGCCTCCGTCATGCGTTGTAAAATTGTTAGAACATCTTCTGCTGTAAATTCACGTTTAACAGTTTCAATATTCGCTTCTTTCCATTCTGCCATAATTTTGAGCGTACCTTCTTTCACATAACGACCAGGTTGTTTCGCTCCACATCCAGGCGCACCATCATCACCACATTTTTTTATTTTAGAGTTGTTGTTGCATAATTTAAAAATTTGTTCCCAGCGCTTTTGATGGTTTTTAATAAGAAGAATTTTACGCATTATTTCTTTAAAATCATCCGTCGATTGCGTAGGAGAAATTAGAAGACGGGAGCAACGAAAGCAAACACATTTAAGAAGTTTACGCGTAGTTTCATAAAACATAGGGTGATAGACGGGTCTCGCAAGAGTAATATGACCGAAGTGTCCAGGACAGAATGTTTTCTTTTGTTCACATGTACGACAGAAAGAATTATGTTCTAGAATACCCATTCGAGGATCAAATAGACCCCCAGGTACAGGCTCATTTCCAGCATAAGTATCTGTTTTCGTAACTTCGACGACTGATCCCTTAACTATTTCATTGGGACTCAGTACACTAAATTGAATGCCTTTCACACGTTCAATTTTTTGATCATACGAAAGTTCTTTATGAATTGACATGATAACCTTATTCTGATTAACTCCAAGATTTTTTAAATCTATTTTATTAGTCATAAGTTTCATTTTTTACTGTTATTTTATAACACTTAAAGAAGTATATAATAATTAATATATAATGGGATATTATTATCGCCCTCGTAAAGAAATAAATTACCTTCAAGAAAATATTTCTGATTCAAATTCTAATTCAAATTCTAATTCAAATTCAGATTCTGATCCAGATTATTTACCTCCTTGGTTAGAAAAATTTAATATTGATAAATTAGGCAAAAATTATCGTATAAATTCTACACCTGAACCCAAAACGAAATCAAAAAAGGTTTCTGTTAATCAAAAATATACAAATGATGAACAAAAATATTTAAATAATTTAAATAGTGCTGATAAGAATGTTCTAATAAATTTAGACAATTCAATTTGTTCCATACAAAATGATTCAGTTCCATTACGATTTAAAATTTTAAAATCAAATATTGATAATCGTATCAAATATATTTTACTTACAAAATTAGAACAATTTCAACAAATGAATGAAGACCATGGTGAATATTTTAAATTAAAACACTGGATTCATAGTATTAGTTTAATCCCTTTTAATCAATATGTATCTCTTCCAATAACTTTTAATTCATCATTATCAGATATTCAACAATTTATGAGACAAACAAAAGATATATTAGATCAAACTGTATATGGTCATAATAATACCAAACAACAATTTTTAAGAATTATTGCTCAATGGATTTCAAATCCATCTTCTCATGGACATTGTATTGGAATTCAAGGCGCACCTGGTACAGGTAAAACTTCATTTGTGAAAGAGGGTATATCAAAAGCATTAGGCTTACCATTTGGTTTTATATCACTTGGTGGATCAAGTGATGGATCTTTTTTAGAAGGACACTCAATTGCATACGAAGGATCTACATATGGTAAAATTGTTGAAATTCTTATGAAAACACAATGTATGAATCCAATAATATTTTTTGATGAATTGGATAAGGTTTCTATTACAAAAAAGGGCGAAGAAATTATTGGAATATTAACACATTTAACTGATAATTCTCAAAATAATTCTTTTACAGATAAATATTTTAGTGAAATTGATTTAGATGTATCCAGAGCATTATTCATTTTTAGCTATAATGATGAATCAAAAATAAACCCTATATTAAAAGATCGTTTAATTACGCTACATGTAAATGGATATACTGATGAAGAAAAGATAAATATAGCTTATCATTCATTAATACCAAAAATATTATGTTCTTATGGATTTCATAAAGATAGTATTCGTTTTTCAAATGAAATTATTTTAGAAATGATAAATCTTATTCCCAAAGAAGAAGGTATTCGAAATCTTAAAAGAGCTATAGAATGTATAATTAGTTGGTTAAATATGTCAAAGTATATGTCAAATGATATTGAATTTCCAATTGATGTATCTTTAAATATGTTACATATTTATCTTATAAATAAATGATATTTTGGTATAATAACGAAGTTGATGCTGACAATACATGATTTTAACAAATTTTATGACACAACACCTTTATGATTTTGAATATTTAATTATTACATTTTTAAGGTCTCCAATTAATACGATAATTCCTTACGCTACAAATAGATTAGTAAAAGATGTTTGCTTTGATTTTGTAAATACATATTTAGAAACCTTTAAAAAATTTAAAACACTATTAACAACAAATGAAGAAGATCCTAATATAAGTTTATTATATAGATTGATTCAAACTTATTTTAAACATCATTTACATATTCAATTTCCCCAATATAATAATATAGATTATATTGAATATCCAGAATATATTGATTTATGTGAAACAATTTATGTTAAAATACAAAAGGAAATCCATCCTGAATCTCGTAAAATTAATTGTTTGATAACGATTGAATTATTAAATGCGTTTTTCGTAATAATTTTTGGAAACAAGTATTCGTTGTTAGGATATTAAACAATAACTATTATATTATTTTTACGCAAATGATTATAGATCATATTGGTGATTTTATTAATTCTAGACGGTATTCATCCATTACTACATCAAATCCAGATCCAATACAATATCCAGATTATTATAAAGCAATACGTCATGAAGTTATTTTGAATGAAGGTGATATGCTTTATATACCATTTGGATGGTTTCATCATGTATTTTCGGAAGATGTAAATTCAAATACAAAAGTTAATTTAGCAATCAATTTTTGGAAACATACAACTAAAGATGAATATTCCGTTTCTATTAAAGATTATTCTGAAAAAAATATAAAAAAATATAATTGTGTTATATCAAATGATGAGTATTTAGATTATAATGAATCTAATTTTCCATTTATTACATCTCATTCATGCAATAAATTTTCATTTTCAAATTTTTACGAATCAATGTCAAATATCCCTTTATATTATCAAACATCAAAAACTACAATATTTGAATCAGATCTAGTTAGTAAAGAAATATCAAATGATGATGACACATATATATTAGATGAATTTTTACAAACAAATAATTCAAAATCAGAATCAGAATCGAAGTATATTGCTCAAAATAACATTATGAAATATAAAGATTTTGATTGGATTAAATCAATAACGCCGCCCTTTTTTGATAATTTTGATGAAATTAATTTGTGGATGAACAAAGGACATATTTCAAGCACAAACCATTATGATAGTTATGATAATATATTATGTCAACTACAAGGAACTAAGCGTATCTTTTTATTTCCTCCAAGCGAAAGATATAACTTATATTTACATAATCGATTTAATTTACAATTTATTTTAAATACTTATAAAAAATTAAATGAATTAAATAAATCTGTTAATCGAACACAAGATATTTATATTAAAACTTATGATTCTAGTATTGAACCCTCTATCTGTAAATTAATTATAAATTCTAATAAAAACTTTACACAAGTTATTGATATTTCACCAGAGTTAGATAATGTATTTTTTAAATTACTTAATAAATCTATATTATCTTATATAAATTACATTATTGATACACAAAATAAAATTCCATTAATAAAAGATTGTGTAGATAGTGGTTATTTTATTCATTGTCTAAACAGTATTAATGATTCTCAAAAATATCCTTATCAACTTGATAATACTATTTTAAAATATATGTGGTTTTTAAATGATAGCACACCTGTTTATATAAATGGTATTGAAATCGAAGCTAAAGCTGGCCGCTTATTGATTTATCCTGCGCATTTTACATATATTGAAAAAGAAATCGATACAGTTAAAAATAAATGGATTTGTTATGGTTATTTTTATCACCCACGGCGGGATTCGAACCCGCAATCTCATGATTAGAAGTCATACGCTTCATCCGATTAAGCTACGCGGGTAAATTTTTAATGCCTTTATAATGAGACATTATATACACTATATGATACCTCTTTAAATAATTTTATATGAAATACTGTGTGAAATTGATGTAAAGTAAATATTAGCAGCTATTAAAATAATTGTTATTTTTTTATTGTTCGTATCATATAGAAGTTTTATCATGAAATTTACGGTTCCACTTACTGAACAATTGATATATAAAGGTATTCAGGTCGCAATTGGAATTGTGATTATTATATTTGCCCATATCATTGCTAAAATCGTTTCAAGTTCTATTATGAAATTAGCAAATGTAGATTTTAATAAAAAATTGTCAATTGATGGAATCACTAAAACAGAACAGGCTGAACAAACAAGTAAAACAAATTTAGTATTTTTAACCCTTGGTAATATATCCTATTATGCCGTTTTAATTTTAGCTTTTTTTATTGTTCTAAAAGTACTTGGTATTGAATCTACCAGTTTAATAGCATTATTAGGTACAACCGGTTTAGCAATTGGTTTAGCTATTCAAGGAACATTAAGTGATATATCTTCTGGTGTTTTATTAGCTATTTTACAAACCTATTCCATTGGTGAAACGATTGAAGTGGATGGAAATATTGGAAAAGTGGTTGATTTTACAATATTAAATACAGTTATTGAAGATATTGATACAAATACCATTATTACTATACCAAACCGTAAAATTCAAGAAAGTATTATACAAAATCACACCAGAACACCTACACGATATGTAGTCTTTGATATTTCTATTTCAAATGCTGAAAAAGATATTGATAAAATACGTACAAGTATTACAAAAATGCTACTTTCAACCGATGGTGTATTAGTAACCCCGCCTCCTAGTATTGAAATTGAAGATGTAAATCAATGGAGTACAACCATTCGTATCAAAGTGGGTATTAATTCAAAAGATTATGGTGATTTAGATGATAAACTTCGTACAAAAATAAGGGAAACATTGATTGAAAATAAAATTCAATTAAAATCTTAATATATATCAAATGCTATATCTTCGCCCTTCTTTCTTCGCTCTTGTTTTAAGCGGTCTAACAATTGGATTATCACTTGTACTATTTATGTTAAGTGCTGAAAAATTAAATATGAGCCAAGTAACCCAAATGGTGTTATTATTCTCGATTGCTTTATCTTTACATGGATTACTTCACTTTGTATATGAACTTCATTATAATTTGAATCCATTAGCTAAGATTGCATAAGTAAATGGCTTGATCAAAAGCCCCCATCATTTCATCTAAAATAGTTTGTAACTCAGTTGTTTTTCCAAATTGACCGTGCATTTTTCTTAATGTTTCACGTTCTGTTTCTAAGTATTTATCTAATTTACTGGTGTCTGAATGCGCATCCATGCTTATTTTGAAAACCTTTAATGGTTGTTTTTTGAATTTACCAATGTATACTTCCACGAATTTGTCAACTAAATCACTTAACCCTCCATGTAATTCATCGAGAGCTTTATGCTTTGAATAACTTACTGTTGACCAATGGTATACTTTAATTTGACCTAACATTCCTAAAAATTTTTCCATAATGGTTGCTTCTTCCATTTAAGGTGTCTATAATATAAATAGATAATATTTATTTATAGTAATTAAGCTAGAATGAATTCTTATATTTGGATTACTTCAATCAGTGGAATTGCTCTTATTACCATGGTTCTATTAAAAAATAAAAAACTTAAAAAAGAATTTTTTCATAATAATCAAACTGTTTTGTATATGGATCCGTATATAGCAAAAAACTTTATTGAAAATGATATGGATGGTTATGTACAATCATTATCTATTTATGACTTAAGAGCTCGTAATGCTACAACTATTTCAGATTATTTACAAAAAAGTACACAGGATATAATACCTTTTAATACTGTTCAACAGACTCAACTAAATAAAGCGGTTGAATATGCGAATGATTTTTTTAAAACATATCGTAATTATTATATCGATTCACTTAATATTCAAAAAATTCCGTGGATTTTTATTCTTACAAACGGTTATTATGAAAATGGATTACCACATACACGTCAGGAATATATATTTTTAACACCTCAAGTAATAAATACAAATTTAAAAGACTTAATTATTACATTAATTCATGAAAAAATACATGTTTATCAAAGAATATATTTATTTGATATTCAAAAAAAACTAATAAACATGTATTATAAAAAATATGGATTTCGTAAAAATTATGAAAATAAATTATTAAGAGCAAATCCAGATTTAGATCAATATATTTATGTAAGTCCACAAAACGAAAGAATGGTTAGTATATATAATTCCGATCATCCAAAAAATATAAGTGACGCAACCGGAAGTAAATACGAACATCCATTTGAAGAAATCGCTTATACTATTTCAAAACATTTTGAAAAAACTATTTAATAAAGCGTTTAAACCTTAATAATGTTTATATTCTTTAGTATAAATGAATAGAGAAGATCTTAAAATTATTCAACAAAATGTTCCAGAAGTATCAGATGAATTAATTTATAAAATGTACGAAGATTGTCATCAAGATATTATGGAAACTATTTGTAAATTATTAGAAATTCCATCCATTGAAAAAACAACAACTGAATGGGAAAAACGTCGTGAAATATGTGATAATTATGATTCTGAAATGCAAACATTATTAAAAAATATGCGCAATTCTGGATTAGAAGATAATGGTGTTTTAAATATACCAGTTGCGGTTCCTGAATTATCAAGACCCTCTAAAAAAATTAAAATAGAAACAATTGAAGAAGAACCAGTTAATATGTCATTATCTTTGCCACCCATTGTAATTAACCCAAAATTTACTTAAAGCTCTTTAAGATTTATACATGTATATCTATGGATAATACGCCTTCATCTCCATTTTTACTAGAATTAAAAACTGTTCAAGCAACAACTTTCAAACAAGTCATAGATGCTTTAAAAGAAATTCTAATGGATGTTAATTTAGAATTCGACGAAACTGGTCTTAAAATTGTAGCTATGGATACAACACATGTTGTAATGGTACATTTAAAACTTAATGCTGATCGCTTTGAAAATTATTATTGTGAAAAGAAATTATATGTAGGCATTAATATTCTTAAATTACATATGCTAATTAAAACAATTAGCAACGGTGATATTCTTTCCCTTTTTGTAGAAAAAGAAGACCGTAACCGCCTAGGTATTCGCATTGAGAATACTGATAAAAATATTCGCACAACTTATCGTTTAGCAATGTTGGATATTAATGCACTTGAATACAATATTCCTCCTGTTGATTTCCAAAGTATTATTACGATGCCTGCGGTAGATCTTCAAAAGATTATTAGAGATATGAATAACCTCGCAGATAATATCGAAATCCGTTGTGTTGAAAATAATATTTATTTTAAATGCAAGGGTGAATGTGTTCAACAAGAAACCATTCTAGGATCCGAAAATAATCAAAATTTCAATATTGTAAACCATAGTAAAAATCAAGAAATTATTCAAGGTATTTTTAGTTTACGTTATTTAACTATGTTTACAAAATGCACAAACCTAAACAATGTTGTTGAGGTATATCTAAAAAATAACTTTCCTATTATTCTAAAATACAGTGTCGCATCTCTTGGCGAAATTAAACTTTGCTTGGCTCCTCAAGATAATTAATAATCATTGTATTTTATAATTTATTTTTATTTATCTAATTGTTTTAAAATTATAATAAATAAAATGAACAGTGGAACTCCCATTGTTTCTACGATAATGTGATAAGGCAATTCTTTTTTATCTAACATTTTTTTACAATTTTCTTTTTCATTTATAAATAATAAAATAACTATTACTGTTAAAATAAAGAATAAATAAATGTAATTGCAAGAAACATGTTTAGTAATATAATTAAAATAATATAAATTTATTAATACTATTAAACTTAATTGTGTTATAAAATATCCTAAAAATTTTTGTTTATAAAGTAATATTATATCGAGTATTATTATTAGTAAATATATTAAAAGTATACCAATCGAAGGCATCGTTTGTGTTAAATGAATAAAAATAGCAAAATAGCTAAAATTTACCAAATAAGCTATAAAATGAATTATATTATTTTGAATGTTTCCAGGAATATGAATAAAATGTGAAATAGTATGAATCAACTCAAATAGAAATAATAATCCAAAGAAAGTTTTAATATATATATCATTTGTATTAAATAAAGCATATAAAATTATACATGACGATAATAAATTTACTGTAAACGAATACGGTTGTGCTATTATAGAAGTTTTACTATAAGGTATTTCACACGTATCAAAAGGAAAGGTATAGTCTTTCATATTACAACTATTCAAGAAAAATAATAATTAATATATAATAAATGCAATCACGTCTTTCAAACACAGCAAATAAACTTAAACTAAAATTACAAAAATTATATTATCTATACTCTCAAAGTACAAATGAGGAAGATAAAATTACACCACTATACTATGCGATTTATCAGGATGAACCATTAAATCTTATAAAAGACATTTTAAATCATAATAAAAATCTAATAAATAATGCTGACGTAAATGGATTAACGCCTTTATCTTTAGCAATTATGAAAAATATGGATTATAGTTTAATCAAGTTATTAATTAATGAAGGGGCTGATATAAATAAAACAGAATCAATAAAAGGGTTTAGCGCAATGCATTTAGCAATTTATAATTTAATAAATGATTATAATAATAAGTTGGATAATAATACAATTGAAAATCAAAAAATATATAAAAACTCTTTAAAAATTGTTAAATTATTAGACGATAAAGATAATGATCTTATTAATAAACCCAGTAAAGATGGTATCGTCCCAGCTCAACTTATTGACCCTCGTACATTTCCAGATATTAACCATGATATATTTTCAAATTATGTGATAATCAATCATTAATCTACTTTAATTATTTTCAGGAACGATGTGTAAATATTTTTTTTTGCCTTTTATTAAAATATAAATACCACCTTTACTTCCAATATATACTTTTCGACCGCCTGCTTTCTGTAAAATAGCATCTTTGTATTCTTGTGTCATTTATATTCTCTATTCTAATCTATTGTAAATAAATAAAAATGTATTAATGTATAATAAAAGATGGAACAATTTTATTACGCCGTTATTGGATTTTTATTAAGTGTTTATGCTGCTAGCCGTTATTACATGGATCCTGAAAAATTATTAGCAATTTTATCAGGTTTATTTGTATTATTATCTTTATATATTGGTCTAGATATTTATATGTTCATGCTATATATTGCTTTTGGATTACTTGGATACGTTGTTATCTTATATCTAACACAAGAAGGTGTACTTGAATTCAATATTAAAAAAGAAAAAGAGGACGATACAATTAAATCAAAAGTTCCATATTGGATTTCTGTATTAATCGCTCAAAATACATTAGCACTTGTATTATTTGTACGTTATTATGATGCTCTTGAATTATAATTGTTGATCTTGTTCAATATTATCTACATGGGATTTAAACATTGTACGAGCATAAGAGGGAATTGTTAAATTATATAATTGAATATCACCATGTGTCTGATCATTTATCCAAATTCGGGCAATACAATAATTGCGTTTTGGTGAAATTGAAATACCACATATATTATTCCAATCTTGGAAATTTTTCAACACAGTTTCTCCTAATATTTTAGAAACTATTTCAAATAAATGTTGTGATACTTCGTTTTTCCATATTTTAAAGGATATACAACCTCCTTTACAATTATTTTCATCTTCCCATACGGGTTTAATATGTTCACGCATAAAGAAAAACATACCACGGTTCCAGTAATCTTTCATAATTTGATTTATTTGAATCCATTCTTCAATGTTAGTGATTGTAGCTATTAAAATATAACTATCAATACCCCAGTTTGAATTATCTGGATCATGAAAGTATAGATTCCAACTATCATTAAAAAATAAATTGGATTTACTGTCTTCCATAACTATGTATCACGTTTATATCTTTAAGATAATATTTTAATCTTATTATTATTATATATATATGTTACTTCAACAATCAAAACAAAAAATGAATTATCCTAAAAGGTTATCATTACAACGGTCTACCTCTACATATGCGCGCGCACCTCATATATTAAATAATTTACAGAAACCTATTAGTAATGAAATGCCTGCTTTAACAGAGGATGAAATACAATTCTTGGTAACATATTTTAAAGATTATGAACAATATTTAAAAGATTGGGTTATTCAAGAATTTGAAAAAGATAAGTTATTGAATAGCAAAACAGGAGTAAAAAAATTTAAAATGTTATCTATGCCAGAATTATTAATAAATGATACAATTTTATTAAAAAACGAAAAGTTAAATATAAGCAAAATTATTAATTTAAAAGAAAAAAATAAAACTGATCTAAAATACTCCCCTGAAGATGATGACATTATTAAAGATTTAAAAATTCTAACAGATGATGAAATTATTTTTAGAGCTAAAATGGAAATTTACATGAAATGGCAAACACTTGTAAATAGAATTATTATTCGATCTAAATAATATTTTTTAGATATACTTTTCGATTATTATGTAAAATAAATTTATTTCCTTTTTTTGATATTAAAATGGTATATTTTTTATTACAATATGTTATATATGTTTTTGTTTTTTTAATTTGAGGTATTGATACTTTACCTCCGGTTACACTGATCATTTTAGAACATTCAAATACTTTTGTTAAATCAGGACTTTTTCTTACAGAATATTTATAGGGTGGATTACGTGTATAATGGTTTGCCAATTCATAATCTGACATATAAAAGTCACTTATTACAGAGGGTAATGATACAAAATCAGGTAATTTGTGTTCAAATAAACATAAAGCGGCTCCTAGTGTTCCATGTCTTGTCAATATTTTATTTATAATAAAGTTATTAACATCATTACACATGTCAATATAATAAGGTCTTCTGTTATCAATTGTTTTACATATTACACTATATACTATATCTTTTGTACTTTGCATTAAATATTTACCACCCCATATAAAAACACTTCGATTCGTTCTTGAATCAGACCACTCGCAATAATTTCTTTCCATATTACGATTTTCAGTGTCAAACCCTAAATTATTTATAATAGCTGTCATACGGAAGTTTTCTACTGCCAATTGTGTTATATAAGGTATAACAATAATAATTTTAAAAGGTTTTATACTAGTTATATTTTCTGTTAATTCTTTCCATGTTTTCATAAATATAGCTGTTGATTTTTGTAATCCAGAATAAGCACCATCATCGAATATAACATAATGTTCAATATCATAATTTTCGTACATATCTTTTATAGACGTAGTTGGACTAAATTGTGTTGACATAAATGTGGGCATATCACTTACACAAAATGGTAATAATGGTTTATTTAGTCTGTCTTTTTTTTCTTCTAATGATCTCCATGAGAATGATGCGATCCATTCAGGGCTTTTAAATTGTGGTACTGATAATTGAAATAAATTTTCAGTTAATAATCCCCATTTTTGATAATAACCATTAAACATTGAACTAATCCAGTCAATACCGTCATTTATATTATTTAATAAATCTTTATTTGAAAATATTTTTATTTCTGAAAAAATTAACATAATAATATTTACAATACTTATTTCATCTCTTAGAAGACTTAAAGAGTTATCTAAATATTCTTTAATCTCTTTATTATATTTATTTTTTATAGTATTATAATCCATTAATAAACCTAGTCTCAGACTCATGGCTTTATTCATAAATTGACTTGACTGTGAAATATTAATATCAGGTAACAATTGAAAATTTTTTTGATAAGTATGTATTGTATTTTGTATTGTTCCCATAAATATATATTTTATATACTATAATGTATTTTTATTTTTTCAACATTTTTTTTATTTGAGAAAGCAAAGATGGACAACAATCATCACTTAATTTAACTACATCATTTACTACTTCAATCGCCTTATTTATATTAAATTCACCCTTTGCTGCGCTAGTAATAACACCTACGATATCTCCAATTAAGTCTTTTTCTAATAACATTTTAAGTGACGCTACAACATTACCAGGAATAATATCATCTTCTGTACCTACAATACCATCTGCACCGGCTGCAATTTTTTCAACAACTTTAATTAACATCGTTTTTCTTTGATCTCCTGACATATTTGGAAAAGATTCCATGATTTCAATACCTTTCGCAAGAATTTTCATAGGTGAATCTTTAACAATTTCTCCATTAAGAATACTTTCTTGAAGCATTATAGCAATTTTACTAGCAATTAGTGAATCCATTATTATAATATGGATTTAAAAAATTGAAAAGAAGTATATTATAATTATACTTAAAAATGTTTAAAGTATTTCTTCAACATCCTGATTCAGTTCTTCCAGCTGCTGCCACCGAAGGTAGTGCCGGTTATGATCTAAGTTCATGCGTAGATGATTGTGTAGTGGCTGGTTCATGGAAAGCGATTGAAACAGGTATTGTTACACAATTTCCATCTGATTGTTATCTTCGTATTGCCCCACGTTCTGGTTTAGCTTTTAAATATGGTATTGATGTATTTGCGGGTGTAATTGATTCTGACTATACTGGTAGTATTAAAGTGATTCTTATGAATAACAGTACTGAAAACTTTAAAATTCAAAAAGGAGATCGTATTGCTCAAATGATTTATGAACGTATTTATAAACCTACACTTGTACAAGTATCTTCATTTAATGAACTTGAAGAAACTGATCGCGGCACAGGCGGCTTTGGTAGCACTGGTGTATAGGGCGATGGCGATGGCAAGGGCGATTACAAAAACTTTAATAATCCTACGCCAATAACATAACCTAGCATATTAAGTAAAACATCTAACAAATCATGGCAATTACATACCATATATTCAGCACTTTCATAAATGATTGATATTAATAAAACAACCCAAAACTTATTAGGAACAAAAAAACCTATCAATATAAATAATAAAATATGTAATACACCCCATAAGGAAAGCATACACGTTTTGACTTTTCTTTCATCCTCTGGATTAGTGGTTAAAAAATAACCAGATCCTCTAAACATTGTTATTTTTTTACAAATTGGATGATCACATGATATATAACATGTCCCATATAATTTAGAAATTAGATCAGTTGTACTTGGATTCTGACTGAGATAATACATAATCTCAACATTTGTAAAACCAATCGCACCTATAATAAATAATGTTAAATAACTTGAATCTTTTGTTATGTAATACGTAATAAATGCGATTATAAATGTTATAAAATAAAGAACTAAACGAAATAAATAACTTTGTTGGTTTAGCATCCTCTTTTGATAAATGCTCTCACTATTATTTATTATTTATCACTATTCAAAGGATTATCTGTAATTTGAATACCGCAATATTCTACGGGTTTATTATTGAAATCTTGACTTTTATAAATACCTGTATTCACGGCTTCTTTTAAAATCCATTTAAAATTGTCCCAAAATTCAGGTGTATGACCGATTGATTTCGTACCAATATGTGCTATTTCATGAAGAACAACGAACATCATTGTATTTAAATCAACTAGTTTTTTTTGTTCATCTTTAGAACGAATACAAAGCACTATCTTCTCACCTTTATTAATAGAGTAACTCGTATATTTTGTACTTTCCGATCCTTCACTAATTTTATCTGAACGGAAATTTTCTTTTATTTGTTTAACACGATCATCATCTTTAAATTGTTTCTGTAAATGTTCAACAAATTTTTCTAATTTTTCTCTAATTTGTGATAATAAATTTGCTGCTTCTTGCTTATCTGGTAAACTTCTTACTAAGTATGATTTTTGATCAATACTTGATGTTACATATTCTACTTCATTCGAAAAATAGGTATCCCATACTAAATAACCCAAAACTACTGATAATACAATAAAAATTACAGTTCCACCGTCCATCATTAAAACTCTAATCAAGCTTTAGAGAAAAATTTGATTTTGCTATCTAATTTTTTAGCATTTAAGCTAACATTTATAAGATACTATATTAATATTTTTAATGGAATTTCCTCGGAAAGATAATATCGTATGGGGAAAGACTGATAAACCACTCCGGTTTCAAGTGTACGATTGGTTTGTTCCTGAGGCAGATAAATCTATCAAAAAGATTCAAGCAGATGCCCGAAAGCGTGGTGAACCAATTGAATATCCAGATGAAACACCTGAGTATGAAGTACTTATGTTTGGATGTACAGACGAAGGTCATTCTGTATGTTCAAAAGTAACCGGATTTATCCCATATTTCTATGTAAAAGTGCCTGATCGTTTTGCGAAGCTAACACCGCTGACTGGTTGGATCAATGAACTATATACATACCTAAGTACTGGAAAATATCAAGATAAGCGTTATAATTATCAGCGCAGTATTATTCCATACAAACTATCCTCTCATCTTGTTTCGATTACAGAAGTTCATAAAAAAGAATTCTATGGATTTACAAACAATGCCGACTTTACCTTTCTAAAAATATCTGTAAAAAGTCTGGCTCTCTATAATTCATTGCGATTCTTTCTTCAAAGACCTCCAAAGGAATTTCTAGATCGTTACAAGGAACCTTTTACTCTATATGAATCAAACCTGGATCCTTTCCTACGATTTATTCATGTTCAAAATATTCAACCTTGTGGATGGGTTGAACTGCCAGCAAACCAATACCAACTTATTTCAAATGGTTGTGAAGATGAAAGCTATTCCCGCGCGAATTTTTCAGTATCTGTACATCATACTAAAGTAAAACCATATGATTGTACTAAAACAGCTCCAATCCTTATAACATCTTTTGATTTGGAATGTACAAGTAGTCATGGAGATTTCCCTGTTGCTAAAAAAGATTATCGTAAACTCGCTAAAGATCTATATATGGTTGCTCAATACGAAGAGTATGATATGGATATGCTAATTGAAGCAATTCTAGCCGCTTACAAAGAAGAAGTTATGATGAAAAATGGCAGCATTATCAGTCGCCTTTATACAATTCAACCTATTCAAGAAGAAACCGTAAAAAAGGTATTCAAAAAGATCGGCACTGAATTGATGGATATTATGCAAAAAATTAAAACCATGACTGAATCAGATAATGATAGTGATAATGATGATGGTGTTGTTGAAGGAAGAGGTGCTATCAATAAAATGAGAGCTATTTATGAAAATGATATGAAGATTCTATTGGATCGTCTACCTAAACTCCAAGGAGATGCGATTATTCAGATTGGAACCACTGTTCATCGCTATGGAAGTGATGAAATTATTTATCGCAATATTATTACTCTAAAATCATGTGATCCAATTCCAGGTGTCGAAGTTCAAAGTTATAACTCTGAAAATGATGTTCTGATTGCTTGGAAAAGTCTAATTCAGCGATTGGATCCAGATATTTTGATGGGTTACAATATCTTTGGTTTCGATATCCCATATGTTTGGGATCGGGCTGAAGAACTCTTTGGCACCAATCACGATTATGGTGTTGGGTTTGGTCGTCTATCTCAGCGTAATTGCCAAATGCTTGAACAAAAATTGGCTTCTTCTGCGCTTGGTGAAAACTTCATGTATTATCTAGACATGGATGGTATTGTCTCAGTGGATGTTTATAAAGTTATGATGCGCGATCATAAATTGGATTCTTATAAACTGGACTTTGTTGCGCAAGAATTTTTGAAAGATCAAAAGAATGACCTTTCTCCTAATGAAATTTTCGAAAAATATCTTGGAACATCCGAAGATCGTAAGGTTATTGCTGAATACTGTATTCAGGATTGTGCGCTGGTAAATCGTCTGTTCCATAAATTGAAAATTCTAGAAAACAATGCTGCGATGGGTAATGTATGTAGTGTTCCTCTCAACTATTTGTTTATGCGTGGACAGGGAATTAAGATTTTCTCTCTGGTCGCAAACGAATGTCGTAAAAATAATTATGCGATTCCTGTACTGAAAGGATTCCAAGAGAGTGAAGCGGTTGATGAAATTGGTTACGAAGGTGCGATTGTATTGGATCCTAAAGTGGGTATGTATCTTGAAGATTATATCGTAACATTGGACTTTGCTTCCCTATATCCTTCATCAATGATTGAGCGCAATCTGTCTCACGATTGCTATGTAAATGATGATAGATATGATAATTTGCCTGGTATTGATTATAAAAGTATCGCCTATGATATTTATGAAGGGACAGGCGACCAAAAGAAAATTGTTGGACAAAAGATTTGTAAATTTGTTCAACTGCCTGAGGGCGAAAAGGGAATCATTCCTCGAATTCTTATGATGCTTCTAAAGCAGCGCAAGGTAACTCGTAAAAAAATAGAATACGAAAGTCTAACTCATTCAGATGGTACTGTTTATTCTGGATTGATTAAAGAAAATGGTGATACATTTGTGGTTCAAGATATTGAAAAAGGAACCCAAGTAAATGTAAATCAGAAAGATATTGTACATCGTAAGGAAACTTATAATGCATTCGAGAAAGACGTTTTGGATGCGCTCCAGCTGGCTTATAAAGTAACTGCCAATTCACTGTATGGACAGATTGGTAGTCGCACAAGTCAAATTTATCTAAAAGATATTGCTGCTTGTACAACAGCTACTGGTCGGGAACGCATTATGCATGCGAAACAATTTGTTGAAACGAATTACGAATGTGAAGTAATCTATGGCGATACAGATAGTATATTCTGTCGTTTCAAGGTGGTCGACGAAAATGGTACTAAACTAAAAGGTAAGGAAGGATTAGCAAAGGCGATTAAACTTGGTCAAGCAGCATCGGCGGCGATCAATAAAATTCTTCCTGCGCCTCAAAATCTAGAATATGAGAAAACATTCTATCCCTTCATTATCCTATCTAAAAAGCGTTATGTGGGTAATTTGTATGAAGATGATCCTAATAAAAAACCAAAGCAAAAATCTATGGGTATTGTATTGAAACGTCGTGATAATGCTCCATTGGTTAAGAAGATTTATGGTGGCATTGTGGATATTCTATTGAATGAGGCAAATCTTGAAAAGTCTGTTGATTTTCTGAAAAGCGAATTGACCAAACTGGTAAACCACGAATATCCTCTAGAAGACTTTATTATTACAAAGACACTTCGATCTTGCTATAAAGATCCTACTAAGATCGCTCATAAAGTACTTGCGGATCGTATGGGAGCGCGTGACCCTGGTAATAAACCACAGGTAAATGATCGTATTCCGTATATCTATATCCAAGTACCCGAAGGAACTGAGATTAAACTCCAAGGAGATCGTATTGAAAACCCTACCTATATTCGTGAGAATAACCTAAAACCAGATTATTCATTCTATATCACAAATCAATTGATCAATCCAGTTTCACAAATTTATGAATTGTCACTCGAGCAACTGTGTGGATATACTTATCCTCCTGGTTACTGGGAGGAAGCTTATGAAGAACTCAAAAGCAGCAAATTATATGCGGAAAGTCATATTCGTCGCGCAAATCGTATTGCGTCATTGCGTATTCGCGAAGTAGTTGAACTTCTATTTGAACCCTATATCGCTAAAAAGGTTAAAAAGGTTAAAATTACGAAGGCATCTTCGGGAAGTGATTCGGTTATTAAACATAAAAAAGATAAAAAAGTTATTATTCCAACTTATACACTCGATAAGGATGTACCAACTATTGTGTTTAATGTCACTGAAAATAAAGAAGCAAAGGTGTATAACGCCAGTGCTGAATTTTACATTCGAGAACAATTAATTGAAGAAACAACTATTACCCTGCCTAAAAAAGGTGCTTACAATAGTAAAATCAAAGCGTGTCCAGTATTGCTTCAGGATATTCTTAAAAAATATATTGGAAATCATCAACGCATATTGGACGAGAAAGGTCTTCGTCTTCAAATTAAAGATACACGCTATCGTAATAATCTACATGCGGCTATTAATGTTTCTACAGATCTTTATTCAAAACGCGAGGAGGCAAGTCGTGTGGGTGATCTCGAACAAGTTGAAAAATACAATGATATGGAAAGGGATCTTGGATTGATTCAGGCAATTGTAAAATTCAAATACGAAATCATTTAATAATATCCATCCAATTCAATTCAATAAATACGCATTCATTTAATAAATAATTTTATATTTATATTTACAATAAATATACACGAAAATACAATGTTATCTAAAATAACAAATAAGCCATCATTAGTACTTTATACACTTTATCAAAATACACCTAAGACACCATATGTAGTTCATATAAGTAATAAAGATGATCAATATAAAACAACAATTGTATCATTTCTTCATAAACGTGATATTCAAAAAATCGGAAATGTATTGGAAAATCATAAAAAAACAAATGGAGTATATCCCAGAAATACATTTAATTCAGATACATTATTTAGTTTTGATATTGATATAGATGATAATGCTGCTATAAAACCACTCCAAGAATTATTAATAAAACGTTGGAATCAAGAAGATTTAGTATTATACTGTGTTGATAATTGGATTGATTTAATGATTATTGAAGATCTAAAAGAGGACAGTTCTATTCAAGTTATTGAATTTGAGATTCCACATGAATATACGATTGAAAGATTGAACAAAAGTCTTTTATAGATTTAAAGAAGAATAGCGAATGAAAAAAATAAATATAATTTATATTAGTACATTTATTATTATTTTAACTGTTATAATATCTATTTTATTAAAAAAGAATATTAACGATTTTTTTATTGGGGCTTCTCCAATGGGAGCAGGTGGTGGTATAGCGGGAGCAGCATTTTTATATTTTCCATGTGCGCGACCACAATTATCTTCAACTACTAATTCGAATTTAACATATTTTAAATGTATTGGATTAAATGAAAATACATCGGATGAGACGCGTAATGAATATAAAAGTAGAATGATGAATATTCCATTTTATCATATACATAGAACTTTTCCAGATTTAAATAGTATTTCACTCTTTTTATCAAATGAATTAAAACAACTTAAGTTTATTAGTAAAAAATACCCATTAGGACCGTGTTATATTTTTATTGGAAAAAGAAATAATGAATTAGATACATGGTTATTATTTCCAAATTTTGTAAAATCAAAGGAATCTATTCCTAATTTATATACCATTGCGTTATATCATAAATGGATGTATATGATGATTGCGCATCCTTTTTACAATGCTCCAAATGAATGTGGAATTCCTATAAATGTGGTTAGTGGAAATTCATATCCTACGCCATTCAGCCATTGTCCAGGAGAACCAATTATATCAAAACAGGCTACTAATAATTCATCTATTACGCAATTTGGTAATGTAACATGTAATTACTATACAGATTATTACTTTCAACCATGTGGAAATGCGAAATCAGGTGGTTTTAGCTATCCAAATCAAGAAATTCCTGGATCTCTACCAAATAACTATATTTTTGCAGTATATAAACCTAATTTAAATTCAAGTTTATTCTCAGAATTTCGTTCGGATATAACGGACATTAATCGTTCACTAATGATCAATGGTCAAGAATTAACAATAAGTGATTATACATGGTTAATTTCTGAAAATAAACAAGCCAGTTTTAAATTACGTAAAGATGGATTATATTTATATAATGGCAGTCAAATAATATGGTCTTTTCCGGTAGTTATTGGGGCACGTAACGCATTAGTTAGATTAGAAGGTACATTATTACGTTTTTTAATAGACGGGCGAACCCAGTGGCAAAAACAACTAATGCCTAAAGAAGTTACAGGTACATCTCCTTATATTTTACAATTGTCAAATGAAGGTCAACTAACCATTGTTGATTCTAAAGGGGTTATATTCATTTAAACTTATTTTTATGAAAACAATTTATACAAACTTATTAGATTGGATGGATCCGCACCAAATACTTGATATTTATTTCAGAGATCATTTCTATCCTTTTACAAAACATCATATTGATAGTTATCGCGAATTTTTAAGAAGATATATTCCGGATGTTATACGTTCCTATAACCCCATTACTATGGTTAAATTTCGCAATAATAATAAAAAAGATATAGAATTGAAGGTTGATATATTTATTGGCGATGAAACCGGTGACAAAATTTATATTGATAGACCTACATTGATTGATCCGGAAGGAAATCCTGTATTAATGACTCCTCAAGATGCCCGTTTAAAAAATTTAACTTATTCAACACGATTATACAGTGATGTAATGGTTAGATATACACTTGCTGATAAAGAACAACCCATTGAAAAACGTTTTTCCCACATTTTATTGGGAGAAATTCCATTAATGATTCATTCAGATGGTTGTGTGCTTCATCAACAAGGACCAAAAGTATTACAAGCATTTAACGAGTGTCCTTTCGATCAAGGAGGTTACTTTATCATTGATGGTAAGGAAAAAGTGGTTATTTCACAAGAACGTATGGTTACAAATCGTTTATTTATTGAAAAAGCAAAAGATCCTAGATACAGTCATAAAGGTTGGGTACGCTGTACCACTGAAACTGGTGAAGCGGCGCTGCTTCCAAAGACGATTGAATTTTATATAATGGATCCAAATGCGAATAAGAGTTCTCTTCGTGAAGATACCTCTATGAATATGGAGCAAGGAAAAGATAAAGATATGGAAGATGATGAAGAAATTGAAGATAAAAAAACTATATCTACACGTATAAAATACAGAGGGGCAATTGTAGTTTCTTTACCAAATATTCGTGATTCAAGTGCAGGTGGTATTAAAATCCCATTATTTCATTTATTCAGAGCTTTAGGTATTGAAAGTGATCGTGAAATATTAGAATATATTTTTGGAGATACAACTAAAATGCCACAAGAATATATTGATTTTATTACACCATCTATCCGTCATTGTGCGGATGAAAAAATCAATATATTTTCACAAACAGATGCTATTGAGGGTTTAAAGAACTATGTACGCTACAAGAGCAATGAACATGTTCACCATATCATCACACAGGATGTATTCCCAAATATGGGCGTCGATTATAAAGCTAAAGCTCGATTCTTAGGATACTTAGTTCGTTATATGATGGAAATGATCTTAAAAGTACGTCCGCCCGCTGACCGTGATGGTTATGGATTTAAACGAATTGATTTAAGTGGTTTTATGTTATCTCAATTGTTTCATAATATTTATAAACTTTTCCGTAAACATTGTCGAGATTTACTTGATCAAGAATATCATTACGGACCCACCAAAAATACTGGACATTATGAAGACTTAATTCGTAAAGAAAATATTCAAAAAATTATTTCGCCCAGTTACATCAGTGAACGTATGAAACGATCGCTTAAGGGATTATGGGGTTCTACAGATGATGATGAAAAACAAGAAAAAGTACAAGATTTATCACGTATTAGTTACATTGGATTTTTATCGAATTTACGTCGTGTTAATACACCATTGGATCGTAGTATTAAAATAACAAGTCCTCATCGTTTGAATGCTCAGCAATGGGGTATTATATGTCCCTTTGAAAGTCCAGATGGTGCCTCTATTGGTTATTTAAAGAATTTTGCCCTATTGGCACATGTATCTTTTGGTACAGATCCAATGGATTTAATGAAGGAACCTGATAATTGTTTACGTGAACTTGGATTAATTCCATTAGCCTTAATGACATCCGTCGTCGCAAATGAAATAACTAAAGTTTTTCTAAATGGTCAATGGATAGGAGGTCATATTGAACCAAATATATTTACTTATCAATTACGTTTACTAAGACGTAATGGTTTAATAAATGCCTTTACATCCATTGCTTGGAAAATTAATCAAAATGAAATTCGTATTCAAACAGATCCAGGTAGAGCATGTAGACCATTGATCATTGTAAATGACACAAATGTGAATGTTCCTGAATACAATGAAAAGCTTTTATGGTTTGATTTACTCTTTGGAACACTATTACCCAAGTCTGAGAAGATTGAAGAATTGTACTATAAAAGTAGCTATAAATCCCCCTTTAATTTAAAGGAGTTTGTGGGACTTTCAAAAGATGAAATATTTAAACGCTTAGAAAAAACACAAGGTGTTATTGAATTCGTAGATATTGAAGAAGAAGATACACGATTAATCGCAATGTATAAAAAGGATATTAATGCTTTTATTACTCATTTAGAAATTCATCCATCAACTATTTTAAGTGTTGTTTCAAATAATATTCCTTTAGCAAATCATAATCAAGCCCCTCGTAATATTTTCTATGGCGCACAAAGCAAACAAGCCATTGGTGTGTATGCCTCCAATTTTTCAAAACGTTTTGATACAATGAGTTATATATTACATTATCCTGAGAGACCTATTATTACAACTCAGAATAGTCATTATATATCAAATGATAAGTTACCAGCAGGCGCAAATACAATTGTAGCTATCATGACTAATACTGGTTATAATCAAGAAGATGGTGTTATTATAAATAAATCTTCTATTGATCGAGGCTTTTTCCAAACTACAAGTTATAAATCTTATTCCGCACAGGAATCCTCTAAACAAAAAAATCAATATACAATGTTTACAAATCCCTTAAAATTAAGAGACAACCAAAAAATAGATGTTCAAAACATGAAAGATGATTCCAATTATCAATTGCTTGATGAAAATGGTATTGTATTACCTGAATCATTTGTCGCCAAAGGTTCTAAAGTAGCGTTAATTGGTATGGTTGAGGTAAAAGAAGAATTAAAAGAAATTCGTAAAGGTGTTAAAGTGGAAACAAAAGTTGTTAAGACATACCGTAATACATCTGTTGTCAGTGGTGTTCATCATTATGGTGTTGTTGATAAAATATACCTAGACCATACTGGATTAGCAGATGATCATAATCGTATCTGTAAAATGCGCTTCCGTAAAATGAAACGTCCTGAACTCGGGGATAAGACATGTAGTCGTCACGGGCAGAAAGGTGTGATGGGTATGATTATTCCAAGAGAAGATATGCCATTTACAAAAGATGGAATTGTTCCTGATATTATTATTAATCCACATGCGATTCCATCTCGTATGACAATTGGTCATTTAGTAGAATGTATCTTCGCAAAAGCATGTACCATGGAAGGTACTGTTGGAGATGGATCTGTATTTATTCCATTAGATCGTGCCAAGATTGGAGATACACTTGAAAGCCATGATTTCGAACGTTATGGTAATGAAGTTTTATACAATGGACGTACAGGTGATCAAATTGAGAGTGATATTTTTATAGGTCCCACATTTTACTTACGTCTCAAACATATGGTGGGTGATAAAATGCATCATCGTGATAAGGGACCAAAAGATCAATTAACTCAACAACCTACATCTGGACGTGGTAAAGAAGGTGGTCTACGTATTGGTGAGATGGAACGTGATGTGTTGTTATCTTATGGATTTTCACAATTCGCAAAAGAAAGTGTCATGGAACGTTCAGATAAATATACATGGGGAGTTTGCCGCTCATGTGGTCGTACCGCAAAATACACACCATCTATGGGTATATACGAATGTACCATTTGTAAAGGTTCTGATATTGCGGCTGTTCAAACACCATTTGCCTTTAAACTATTATGCCATGAATTAGAAACAATGGGAATAACACCTCGTTTTGTTATGGATTCTGTAGAGGAAGAAGAAGAAATGTCTCTTGACGAAATGGAAAAAGAAATTTTTGAACAAGAAAAAGTAGCGTTAATGGATGGAGGAAAAATTAATGATGATATGCCTTATAACAGTGAAGAAGAATGTGATGATGAAGAGTGTGATAACGAGGAAGAAGGTGGAGATAGCGAAGAATATGATGAAGGTGAAGAATATGATGAAGGTGAAGAAGAGGATGAAGGTGAAAAAGATGAAAGCGAAGTAAATAATGTATTTGATGTTGAAGATGAAGATGGAGAAAGCTTAATGGATAGAGGAGATATAAGTGACTTAATGGATGAAGGAAATATAAGTAGCTTAAAAAATAATGAACTTGAAGAAGAAGACTTTAAACTCAATACTGAATTTTCAGCAAGTGAAGATGATGAACAAGAAGTTCCATCTATTATATCACAAAATCCAATAGCCGCTCCTACAGGCGGTGTTAAAATCATTGAAATTGCTGATTCAAAATGGATGCAAAAAGATAAAAAAACATCTTCAAAATTTGAAAATGAAGATGTATATGAAGAATTTGAAGATAATTTTGACGAATAATGTCTTACTTATTTTTTTTCGTGAATCTTAAATAGAGATAGATATGTTAGAAGGTACAGCCTTAATATTATCGGTTTTAGCGATTTTATCGTTGATCGGTTTATCCATTTACTTTTATATGGATGTCGATAAGCATAAAGTAGAAAATGTAAAAGATTTAAATGCTGTTAAAACAGATATTACTGGTGAAAAAAATGATCGTCTCGGTAATTTAGCTTATGTAATTGATCAAGTGAATGTAATCAATAAAGATATTAAAACTACCTATGATACAGCAAACGCCAAGATTACTACCAATGTAACAAACTTAGGCACTCGTATTGACGGTGTTGAATCTGGTTTTGGATCTTTATTATCGATTCGTTCAGGAAGTTCAAACATTCCATTATCCAGCTTAGCATCTGTTTCACAACCAAACATTGATTTAATCAAAAATATTAGTGTTTTGGGAGGAATGAATATTAAAGATGTTCAAGCTTCTAAACAATTCAAAGTATGTGGTGGAACTGGTACAGCTGAACGTTGTATTCAATTCCCAAACAGTGAAGGAGATACTTATTTAACAAATTTATTCTCAGGTAAATCACTTGTATTTGATGCCCCTTCAAAATTCAATGGATTAACAAAGTTCAGCGATAATGTAAATATAACAAGTAGCTTAGGATTTTTAGAAGCAAGTGATGTTAACCAAACTACACCATCTGGTGCTATACGCGCTGGAGGTTTAGTTGAAAGCTCTGGAATTACCAAAAAAGGTCTTATTGTAACTGGAACTACACGTTTCGAAAATGATATTCAAGTTAAAGGTGATATATACATGGGTGATTACACTACACCTGGTAATAATGTTACCAGTTTAAAAACACGTATTGATACATTAGAAACAAAAGTAAATGCTTTAGCTGGAGCACCTGCTCCACAAGCACCCGAACCACAAGCACCTGCTCCATCAGCCCCTGCTCCATCAGCCCCTGCTCCATCAGCACCTGCTCCATCAGCACCCATACCATCAGCACCTACCCCATCAGCACCTGCCCCATCAGCACCTACGCCACAAGCACCTACACCATCAGCACCAGCGCCTCCCCCATCTACACCTCAAGAACCAGCTCCATCCACTGGAGATTCTACATTACTAGGATGCCCTTATCCAAATGAAAGTAACTATTACTGTGCGGATAGTAGCCCTTCAAGTGGACAAACATTCAAAATAGCAAACGGTCAACGTCAAGTATATGAAGATTATATGTCTACCGTTGGTGATATTACAAAACGTTCAACACTTTCAGACTGCAGTATATTAAATAATATGTGCCCTCTCGCTTCTTCTCCAATTCCAGCTTAGGTCGTTTCTTTTTCTATAATTCTTATAAAGGATAATGAAATCTAGATTAATATTTTATATATTTATTTTAATAATATTAATCGTTTCAATTGTACCAAAAAGGGAATTTTTCGTAGATAGCGCGGCCATTTATAATAAACACCGCCCAAATAATAAATCGTCTGGTGAAATTTTACGTGTTGAAACTAATTATTTAAAAGAGCTTTATGCTTTATTTCCAGAAACAAATACTGAATTGTTAAATATGGATCGATGTGTAAGTGTAAATACAACAAGTAAAGAAAAATCAATCAAAGATATCGATTCATCATTATCAAAATTAGTATTTCCTCATCATAAATATGAAATGACAATTACACATTTTAATGAAGTTGAAAAAAAAATTATGCTCGACTTAGAGAAAACATATTTGGATAAAAATTTAACTCAATTATATGGTCCTATTTACGCGCTTGTATTTCAAGCACCTTATTTACGTGTCATTGATAAAGATTGTAATGTTCGTGAATTAACAGCACAATACAATATTAATAGTTATAATAATTTAGGTTATTACGTTGGTAAAGATGAGAGTGGATATATACCAAATGAAACACATATTAAATGCCAAAATGTTATTAATAAAATTAAAACAAATAAGGTTCGCGTTATCGTATATGTTTTATATCCAGCTTACAATAAACAATATAAACTTAAATATTTAAATTGGGATAATATTAAATGTAATATGCAAACCTTATTTAATCAACGTGATTTTAATGATAAATGTTTCATAAAATGTAAAGAAGCTTCTGACAAAGCATGTGGATGTTTAAATACAAATAAACCTTATAGTTCGAAATGTGTTGATAATACATCTGGAAACTTAGTAAATAGTGGTGTTCTTTATTTAATTAATGGTAATGAAGCTTCAAAAAGAGTTAGAGGAACATTTAATACCACCTTTTTTGGAAATAGTTCACCAATTCAGCCTGCTAGTACTGTGACGATTGATCAAAAATATTGTGATCGTATTACATCAAATCCATATCCACTTTTTTAAAGTACTAAAAAAAAGTATCTTATTATTTTAATGAAACCTTATATTCCAATAGGGGTTTATATATTATTATGTATATTAACTTATTATTGGTTATACAATGTTATCAATTTTGATTTTATTACCAATGAAAATTTTGCTGATAATACGTTATCAAATAGTTATTTTGATGTAGCTAAAATTGAATCACCCTATTATATTATAGATAGTACAAATTATAAATGTTTAACACTGTCAGATGATAATAAAAGTGTATCTATGGAGCCTTATCCAAATAATAATAATTCAAGACAATTATGGATACCTGTATTAGACGGAAATAAACTAATTAAATCACCTCCTAACAATGATCCAAGTTGTAATAAAATAACTCAAAATGCTATTTCTTATTTACCTAAACAATTTTTAATAAAAAGTTTTCATAATAAAAAATTATATTTACACGCTAATTATAATAATGTATTAAATGTTTTTCAATTTAATCTAGTAGCTTATAAAGATATTTATACAAATCGTAAGGCTGATAATCGAGAAAGCCCAATATTTACAGGTGAAATAAATGATCGTACACAATGTACTGGGACAAAAGTAAAATGCTTAACATGTACTTCATGTACACAGTATGATAGAGAATTAACCGGTTATAGGTGTGTTAGATGGCCTAGAATAGATCGAGTTAGAAGATCTACAAGTGGTTCTGAAAATCAAACGGCTTCTTTAGATTGTGGTAGAGCTACTATTGAAAGTGGTACACGTAGTTATGGATTTTTATGGAGATATCCTTCTCAATCTATTCCAGGAGGCTGTATAAATAGAAATAGTTGTAGTTGGGCATTTACAAATGGAAGTTGGGGATGGGATCCATGGTATGGGCGAGTAAAAAGTTGGAATGTATCTTACCAGTGTAGCGGTGTTGATCCAGATACAGGCGGTGGATGTCTTCAATATGAACCAGTATATTCCGAATTTTGTAAAAAATGTAAAAAATTTACTGGTAAGTATAATCCAAAAACATGTGTTGATCATACAACAAATTTACCAAATATTAGACGGTACCAGTTTGAAAATAATAGATTAACATTGGTTAATAAAATTAATATAGCGAATGATTCTAAATTTAACTCAAGTGCGCAATATGTAAGTATTAATAATCTAAATAACTTAACCATAACAATGAATAATACAACCAATTTTTATTTTGTTCCTAAGGAACATAGAGCATCATTCTACGATCAATATCTAATTCGTAATAATTTAATACCTCGAAATATTGCTTTACAAGAAGAAATTACAAAAGATGTTTTAAACTATAGAAATGCTAATTAATCAATTGTGCCTTCTTTTTTCTGTTGAATCATATTAGAGAGATTTAATCTATGAAGATTCAACAAAGTTTTATATTAATATTTAGTTTATTTATTATATTAATATGTATATTTCCTAAAATTTATTTGAAGGAATCATTTGAAAATTCATCCATTAATTTATATAAAAATAGTGAAACAGAAGACGAATTTTATAAAAAATTATATGGTAGTGGTGAAAATGATTTCGATAATAATTTATTAACAATGGATCGTTGTATTAAAGTACCTTTTAATAAAACCAATCGTAGTATGATATATCGTTTTATTTCAAATGCTAAATTTCCAATTATAAAAAAAGAATTAAATATTTTAAATTATAAAGAAATTGAAACCTCTATTGTAAAAGAACTTTCAAATTTATACATAAAATACAATTTAAAAACATTTCATGGTCCGGTTTATGTACTATTAGGACAAGCACCCTATTTACGTGTTATTGATGAAGATTGTAATGTTCGAGAACTTGTAAGTCAATATACAACACAACCTGAAAATTTACAAAATTTAAGTAAATATATTAATGTAAATTCTGCCGCCAAATGCTCTGATGAATTATTAAATACTGTTAATAAAACTCCTATTAAAGTACATTTATATATATTATTTCCTACATATAATAAATCATGGAAGTTTGTTTATCGTTCTTGGGAGAATATAAAATGTAATATGAAGGATTTATTAGCTCAACGTTCAAAAGACTCTTCCTGTTTTATTCATACAATGAATAATAATAACTTATTAGGCGGATGTATGAATCAAAGAAAACCTTATTCATCTACGTGTTTAGGTGACAATAAAGTTTTAGATAATTTAAAATATGATTATTTAAATTTATATATTATAAATAATACATTTATAAATCGTTATTTAAATGCAAATTTAGATTCGCCTTTCTTTGGAGATAGTGTTAATATACAACCTTATGATAATAATGATTTAGAATATTGTTCAACGAATTTACCAATCACTGATTTAAATAAAACGATTGATCAAGTTAAATTACAAGATGCTTATAAATATAAAATTATTAATATATTATCTGGAAAATGTTTAGACGATGTTCCACGTATAGGAACTGAAAAAATATTTAATTGTAATAAAAATGCTGTAAATCAACAATGGGTTGCTGAATCAGTACCAGGTAAAGAAGGTTTTTATTTTAAAAATTCTTTAACAAATCGTTATTTAAATGTTACTTATAACGATCAATTACAAAAAATAATGGTTAATACAATTGGAAAATTCTCATTTAGTAAAATTCAACGTTGGATATATTCAGATTATCAAATACAATTATTAGACCCTTTAGAAAAAATATTTAATAACAGTCCACAATATTTATATGTGATTGATAATAAATTAACACTTGTTATTAAATCTACAATACTTAATAATTCAACTAATTTATCTCTACAAAATAAATTACCTGGAATGATAATTGGTGTGGGAACTGATAATCAATTATATACAAAAACAAGCTTGACATCTCCATGGATATTTGTTGGTAAAAATACATGCTGTGTAAAAGCAATACATATTATGAATGATGGTACTATATTAGGTGTCGGTACAGATAATAAACTATATACCAAGAAAACGTTGACTGCTAACTGGATTTATGTAAATGATAACACATGCTGCGTTATTGATATTGCTCAGATGGCAGATGGAATGTTGTTGGGTATTGGTACAAATCATTATATTTATATTAAAAAAGATTTATTCTCCCCTTGGGAATTCGGAGGTAATAATACATGTTGTATTACAGCAATACATGTTATGAATGATAATACTATATTAGCAGTAGGTACAAATGGATATTTATACACAAAAGCTACAATTACATCTCCATGGGTATTTGCTGGACATAACACATGTTGTGTAAAAGATATATCTCAATTACCAGATGGTACAATTATAGGTATTGGTACAAATAATTATATATATACAAAAACCTCCTTATCCTCAAATTGGGTGTTTGGAGGTTATAATACATGTTGTATAAAATCAATAACCTTTTTAAAAAATAAAGCTGATTTAATAGATACGTTATCAAAATCGTGGCAATTAGAAATAATTACAGATACTTCAAATCAACAAAATATAACCGATATAGATAGTAATATTGATAATACAAAATTAAAAGAATCGATTATACAAAGTTTTAATTAAAATTAAATAATGGAAAAATAAGGTTAAATTATATAGATTTTATCTTATCTTATTTTTTGTAGCTACTTTCAAATCCCTAAATTTCATAAAGTTTCTTTAAAGAGTTGATTTCTAACTTCCTATTGAAAAAAGGGGTTGGTTGTTCCTTTGTTTGTAGCGTAATTAAGAATGATTATACGTTTTTAATAACTATTTATAATGTATTTATATTATCATTATAGTATATAGATTTATTATTTATTTTATTATATTTTGTGTATATTTTAGTATAGATAATATTTGTAGCTACTTTCAAATCCCTAGATTCCACAAAGTTTCTTTAAAAAGTTGATTTCTAACTTCCTATTGAAAAAGGGGGTGGTTGTTCATTTGTCCGGTTGTATGATTATTAATTAGTATTATTAACGACTAACCATATCCAACTTGGAAGACCATCTGCGACGCGTTTTTCAATTGATGCTAATATAAAGAAAAAACAACATATAAAGAAAAATTTCATTGGATTATCTATATTTATCAGTTGTTTCATCTCTTTCGCAAGAATAATTAATGCTATGTCTTTATCATTCTTTTTATTAAACGATTCTGCTAATACTTCTATATTGAAAAATCCTAATTCATAATTACATAAAAATGTTTCGTATAATATAAAAATATTAATAATTTGATCAAAAGATAATTGTGTAAACCACTCTATTTTGGTATAGATCCCAAACTTTTCATAATCATATAATACATCTAAAAATGCCTGTGTAGGGGTGTTCCATGGATTCGAGAAATCCTTTACAAACACTTGTTTTTCTCTTTCTAATTGTAATTTTAACTGATTGTATGTAGCGTTACATATATCCTCTCTGTTTAACGGATTAAATAAACCATTCGTCCGAAGATGATGATAAAATTCTTGCGCTGAAAAGGTATATGTTTGTTTATTTTTATTTGTGTAGCTAAATAGCTCCTCTTTTGGAATATCTATTAGTTTTTCTAGAGTAAATGGATCGACATCATTCATTTGGTTAGTATGTTTTTTGCGCCAGTTTATTTGTAGCGTACGGATATGATTTTCATATGGTTTTAATTTTAAAAGTTTAATATGATAATCTAAAATGATTTGTACCCATATATATTTTGGTGCTGTATTTTTTGTGTTTGTTAAATTAAAATAAGCCTTTTCATATTTAATCAATTCTTCTTTTGTACATAAATAATCTATAATTTCGGTTATTACGCTACAATCATATAGTTGTAAGTATAAGTATAAATTATTTAATTGAAATTGTGTTTCTTTATTAAAATCACGAAGTGTTAGTTGTAATGGATTTATTTTATTACGATGACAAGAACAATATTCTGTATTTGATTTATTTAAACATCGTTTTCCTTGCTGACATCGCATTATATACTCACACAGCATATATATAGTATCTATTATATAAAATCCTTCTAAATAAAAAATTGAAACTCTCTTTAAGTATATAATTAATATCTATATTCATAACCTATTACAAGGTTGTAATATTTGGTTGCTTGTTATATCACACCACCACAGTAAGGTACTTTAAACCCCCTAAACTACTTAAACACTTATCTAGATATAATGTCAAGAAACTCCACAATGGATTACCGTCCCTACCTCGCTAAACAGGTTGATACCAGCAAAATCTCTTACCTTCCTCCTAAGAGTAACCAAAATGGAGGTAAAAGCATTCTAGCAAGCTATGCTGGTGAGCGCCTTGTTCTACAGCTACCAGTGATGTATGTCCCTTATGGTGTAACCGATGCGGCAAATATTCCCAATATGCCTGGTTCTAAAAAAGCGGATCCTAAACCTCCTCGCTATGTTATTGATGTATCCTTCCGTGGTAAGGAGGAGAACAAGGCACTAAATAACTTCTTTGAGAAACTTCAAGAAATTGATGCTAAAATCAAGAAAGATGCCTTTGCCAATCGTGTTTCTTGGCTAGGTAGTCGTTACCAAGATATGGAGCCGCTTGTAAACGAACTTTATTCATCTAACCTTCGCTTTGATATGGACAAGAAAACAGGCGAATTTCTAGGTCGTTACCCTCCTACTTTCCGTGCTAAAATCCCTTACACTCCAGAGACAGATACTTACAACTTCGAGACATATGATTTTGAGAATAATGAAATTGATTTCAAGACTATCAAAGATCAACTAAAGGGTTCTAAATGCCGCCTTCTCATTCAACTCGTTGGTATTTGGATTGCGGGTGGTAAATACGGTTGTACTTGGAAGGTTATTAACGGCAGCTTCCAACAGAAGCAACTAGCTCGTTATGTTCCAGTCAATGATAGTGACGAGGAGGATGCTCCTGTTAACAACAAAAAATCTATCATTGATCATGATGAAGATCTAGAAGATGATCTTGTTGCTGCTACTGAGAATATGGTCGTTTCAAAAACTAAAGCAGTCGTACCTACTCCTAAACCTGTTGTAGAAGCACCTCCTGTTGCTTCAAGCACAATTGTACCTGAATCAGAAGACGAAGAAGAGGAGGAAGAAGAGGAGGAAGAAGAAGAGGAGGAAGAGGAAGAAGAGCGCGAGCCTACACCACCACCTCCACCTCCCCCAACTCCAAAGAAGAAAGTACCTGCCGTAAAGAAAACTCTAAAGGTGTAATGTATGTAATATAAAATAAATATTATTTCTGAATTAAATTTTATAAAATCCAAAAACATTTAAAAATGAATAATAGTGGGTTAGGAAAGCGGTCAAATCCGAATGCCTTAAGAGCATTTCCTTTATGGTTCAGGGGTTCGAATCCCCTACCCACTAAACTTAAAAAATTAAAAACCTTAAAATATTTGAAATAAATGATGGTGGGTTAGGAAAGCGGTCAAATCCGAATGCCTTAAGAGCATTTCCTTTATGGTTCAGGGGTTCGAATCCCCTACCCACTAAATTAAATATTTATATAATAAATAAACTAAAAAATAAGATGAATGGTGGGTTAGGAAAGCGGTCAAATCCGAATGCCTCAAGAGCATTTCCTTTATGGTTCAGGGGTTCGAATCCCCTACCCACTAAATTAAATATTGAATATTTATATTTTAAATTTTATTTTTTATTCAAGATGATTTTAATAACCATAAAGATACAATAAAGAAAATACCGCCTGTAACCACATATCCTTTTATTGTAGGAGATCCTTCTTCATCCATCAATGCGTTTGGATAAGACGACCATATACTATATAGATTATTTATAAAACGATAACTATTTGAAAGAATTAAAAACACAATTGTTAAATAAAATGCTTGATTTATTTTTCTTCCAAATGACTTTTCTTGTACCGTTGGCGGTTGTAACATTATACTAGATGGTACAGATTGGCGAATTGGGAGAGTTTTAGAATTTTCGGAATAAGGTGTTTGATATTGACTTGGATGGGGATTCATTAAATTCTACTATGGGTTCATTTTATTTTTTATGTAAATAGACGATATGTGTATTTAAAAAGGGAATACCATTAAAATTACACGCACCCGCCAATGTATAGGCACCCATATTGCGAAAAATAATCCAATCATTTAAGAACATTTCAGGATAAGATTCTACTTTCGAAATTATATCTAATCCGTCACAAGTTGGACCATAAAATGTTGTAAAATAATTATTATTTGATTCTTTCATAATTTCAGGTTTTGGATTATAATGATCATAAAATATACAGTTAAATGATCCATATAAACTATCTGTAATCCAATAATCACGGGTTGTTTCTGTTTTACGAATACCAATGATGTTTGTTGCTAAATATCCCGCCGTTTCAGCAAAAAAACGCCCCGGTTCCGCAATAAATTTACAACCTAATTCATCTGGAAAATATTGTTTCTTTGCTTCTTGAATAACTTCAGGAATATTTTCCAATTTACTTGATGTAAATCCACCACCAATATCTATATATTTTATTGTTATATTTCTATCTTTTGCCATGTCATATAATTCACGAGCTTCTTTAATAGCTAACGCATATGGTGCCGAAGAAGAAGCTCCGGATCCTACATGAAAACTTATTCCAACTAAAGATAGTTTATTTTCTTGAATAATATTTAACATTTCAATCCATCTAGTTTTATCAGCTCCAAATTTATGAGCAAATTGGCAACGAGCATCTGGATCTTTAGCATAAATGCGTAACATAATATTCATTTGAGGGCATGTAGCCTTTATTTTAAATAATTCAGTATCTGTATCAAATGTTACAATACGAATTCCTCTTTGATATGCAGCTGTAATATCTCTTTGACGTTTACAAGGATTTGCGAATATAATTCGTTCCGGATCAATACCTAATGACAGTACACGGTCTATTTCAGCAATGGAAGCACAATCAAAGTTTGTTCCAAGTTCTGCTAGTTTTTTTATAAACCCAATATCTGGATTACATTTAATCGCATAATATGGATAAATATTAGTAAATCGTTCTGTCCATACTCCATGAAGCCGTTCTATTTCACCAATATCTAAAAAATAGATACTTTCCTCAATCTGCTTGGTTTCTGATAAATAACTGATAATATTTTCATATACATTTTCTTTTTTCTGATATTCAATTGATGTAGCAGAAAGTGAAAATTTATCCAGTTTGATTAATAGCTATAACAAAATAACATAAAATTTTTAAATCTGTTTTATTTATGTCCTAATTTTTTATTTAATTTAATATATTTTTTGGTTGTTTTGGATAAAAATGGTACTTATCTATTTTTATAATAGGTTTATGAGATCGACACATTGGACATGAAAAATTAGCCAAACCTATTAATAAACGATTATATAAGGTTCCTTTTGTTTTATTTATATTCGTCATTTGTATAATACAATTTAAACATATATAATGTTCACAATCAAGTATCATTAATGGTAGGGATGTTTCATCCATACAAATAGGACACTCTGGTGGTTCATCCTGCATTAATTTTAAATACATTAATTCATGATTTCCTAGGAATTTAAATGCTCTTTTTGTTTTTGCGTTTGTATAAAACTTCATCAGATCTGTGGCACCATTTTTTTGAAGTTTTTTACATATTTTATATAGAGCTTGTTGATTTATTTCACTAAAAGTAATTAAATCTTTATCATTCCCGTTATCTATCTGTATTTTATTCTTTGAAAAACATGGACATAAATTTTTAGGTGTATGCATACGATCATTTAATTCATGTATAAATATTTGATCTGTATTATGACATTGATGGATTAATTCTTGTAAAATAGTTTGTGTATTTAAATTATTTTTATTATGCTTTATATATTTTTTCCAATATTTATAAGGCAATATAGAATGCTGTAATAAAGGCTCTTTAAAGGTAGAGCTTGTCTCATTTAATAATTTATTAAATTTCATAGTGAATCTCTTTATAAACTAAGCGTGATAAATTTTTAATATATGTGATAAAAATAAGAAGTTGTTTATAGATAAATATGCCTCCAAGAGTACAAAGTGCTCCACCAAAGTTATCTTCTAGACAACAAACAATTATTAAATCGAAACCTATAAAACCCATTGTTTTATTAACAAAAGCTGAAAAAGACGTATATTGTTTAAAAGATAATACAATAATAGATGAAAAACTATTAATGCTTGCCGCCGCAAGTATTGCGGATAACTTACATGATTTCGCAGGAAGTCGTAGTAGTTTAACTCCAAAACAAATTGATACCATTGTTAAGAAATATTTAGAACTTTTAGAAAAAGCTAAAAATCAACCTATGACAGATGAAACTAGAAATAAAATTTATAGTAAAGTATTATATATAATTAAAAATACTGAATATGGTATTGATAAAGCTTTTAAAGATATATATCACGAATATTTTAACAGCAATTTAACAGAACCAGAATTAGATTGGTCATCATTATCTTCCTCTGACAATGGAATCATGGATAACTTTGAAGTAATTATTGGAAATAAAAAAGCTTTAATCGATCTATATAAAAGAAATCAACCAAATTTATTTCTAGAAACACTAAGAAAGATTGTTCAGAGAAATGAAACTTTTAAAGATAAAAATATCAATTTTGTCATTGACGTTTCAACCATTGGAAATGATATTTTTGTAGATAGTAACAGTGAAATATATAAAGGAACAGCGGGTTTCTTTGACGATTTTCATCAACCAAAAATACACCCTTCAAATTATCATAACGAAGAATTAGAATTTACAGTTAATATTCAGAATATAATTAGTCAGGAAGAAGAAACATATGTAAATCCTAAAAAATGTATTTTAAATCACATTGCCTTAGATAATTTTCAAATTATAAATGATAAAATATATTGGAATTCAAAATATATAAAAGATACAAAAGTACGTGAAATCAAAATAAGTGAAACAATTCCAAGTGAATTTGGTGTATCTAAATATAGTGAACTTATTGATGCTTCTGTTAAAAAGAATCCAAATACAGTTCAAAAAATATTATTAGCAAGATTTCAAGAAATTACTGGTTTACCATCTTCTTTAACATCAGTTGATTATGGTAAACATGTATTTGATTTTAAACGATTAATGGATTCCTCTCAGATAATGTATACATATTATTTAAATAAAAAACATGCCAGTGATGGTAAACGATTTATATTTGTTACACACGATAATATGGCAGCTGTTATAGCACGATTAATCGGAGTTCCATGTATTCAAACCCATATATACTCTCATATTCGTACCGTTTCTGTACATTTAGGTACTGATAATTATATTAGACAAGAAACAATTGCAACAATTCATGATCGTATTTTTGAAAATGTGAAAAATGCCTGTGTTCATGTTACAAATTTACCAGGCTATACCCCATTAGTAATGCCAACACTATCATCCGGTTTTAATAAATATTTAAATGATAAATTAACTAAAATTACCCCTAATTATTCAAAAATTTTAAATCATTTAATTACAGTACAACATTCATTATTAAACCAGTCTGATTTTAGTCTTATTTTAATATTTAAATTAATTTTAAATATATATATTTCGTTTTTAAATAACGCAAAAGAACAATTAAATAAATATATCAGTAAATTAAGTGAAAATATTAACTATAATAATTTTAAACAATTAAAAGACAATAATGATATATTAAATGTGAATTATACACCTGAAACTTTAGAGATCGATTATAATTATATAAAATCATTGATTGATAACTTAAATAAATTTGAATACAAAGACTCTAATGGAACATCAATATATAAACAATTCTATGAAATTATTAAACAGGATAATGGTTATATGTTTAGTACAATAGATTTTAAAATGTTAATTGTATGCTTAATCTACGGTATTGAAAAAGATTCTTTGAAAGATACAATGGATTTTTATACAGATTCTTATGATAAAATAGAAATAACAACCAATAGAGATAAGAATAGAGATGCATTTAATTATTTTAAATCAAATAAACATAGTCTTAAAAGATACTTTAATCAAATAAGTGAATTACAAAAACAATATCCATCTTCGTTAAATGGAGGTGGTTATGATAACATTGTATATGGTAGACATTCTCTTGATTCGCAAATAACAGAAGATTTAATAAAATCTAATTTAGTTATCGATTTTTTTGAATCCATTTATAAAAAACAAGATTTAAGAGACTATCATCAAACCATTTCAAAACCATCACCTACACCAGAAGAAATAATTATCGCGCAAGAAGCCAAAAAAGAATTAATAGTACAAATCGAAAATGAAAAGTTAGAACAGCTAAAATTACGACAACAAGCACAGTTACTATTACAACAAGCACAACAACAAGTACAATTAGTACAAAAAGAAAAAAGAGAAAGATCATTTTCCCAAGTTGACGAGACACAAAAGAGAACACGTTTTAATAATATTCCGGAATTTGCTCCACCCACACCCATGCGTATATCAGGAGGTAATGATCAACGCTTTAGTTTCTTTAAAGAATTTCAAAATAAACTTAAATTGTAGTTTAAATTAAACTATTTTATTTACCAACACGTAAATCAGATAAGGTTGTTACACATTTCATTGGTAGCTTATCTTGAACACCCATAAACACATTTATTTTTCCATCTTTGTCTTTTTCAATACCACTTACATACTCAATCCCCCAATGCGCCAACCAAAAAGGGGTCGATATAAAAGTTACATATCCTGTTTCAATATCAAATTCAATCCAATGATGAAGGTAACTTAAACGAGTTACAAGGCGTTTATTATCATTAAAGATAATATCATGAGCAATACATCCATAAATAGATCCATGTAAATGTACGGGTGGGCTTGAACCACGATAATCTTCAGTAGATACACCTGCTGCTGGTGTAAGCATTAAGAATGTTTCCATATACCATTCTTTTGTATCTTCGTTTGTTTTTAGTTCATATATTTTACGTAAAAATACATCTAGGAAACATAGTTTTCCTTTATACACGAATGGAATGACATTTTTTACAGGACGTGATCCAATATCAACCATTTGAACTTTTTCAACACTGGTCATATCCTTATTAAAATAACCCACTACAAGCTCATTATTCATATTATCTGAAATGTGGGTCGATGTTCCACCAAACCAATATCTTCCCTCAAATTCACATAAACGTAAATCTTCAATACCACGAAATAAATTGGATGTCTTTGGCATCTTATCATATGGACTATCAATGTTAGTTACCTTACCATTACGCTCGTCATGGATTAGCATACTATTTTGTTCCCCAGAAGTCATATATTCTGTTTGACGAATATATGTATAAGGACCTGCTTTACTAGGATTATATAGGGCTATATTTTTTGGAATTTGTTTTTCATCAATCATCCATCCGGATACACATGGCAACTTACGAATATAAAGTGGCATATATAATAATAATAATAGTTTGTTTTAAATAAAGATGAGTGGATATCAAAAATTAAAAGTTTCTGAATTACGCAATAGTCTTGCAGCATTGAACTTATCAACCGAAGGAACTAAGCCATTTTTAATTGAACGTTTATCAAATGCTGTTCAAAAAAATAAACCAAATTCTCTTGGTGTTCTACCAACCGTTTTTGATATACCTGAAGATGTAAAAAGAGTTATATCAATGAGTGGACATAAAAACCTATTTTATTTTCATGAAAGACTAAAACATAGCATGAATATTGCTGATCGTTTTACACTAAAAACTGGATTTTTACCAGATACTATTCAAACATTCGCAACACAATATTCAAAAAAAAATAGTTATAAAATCCGTACTAAAAATGATATTGAAGAAATAACAGAAAATTTTATTAAAAACCTTGATAATTTTCAAGAAATAAATTTCGAGAAAGAACATCTAACAGCTTATTTCATAAATAGTAAATATAATTTACAGATCAATATATATATACAAAAAACCCCTAAATCGGAACCTTCATATACCTTAACTTTAAAATCTGCAAATCCTTATAAATATGGTGTAACAAAGAAAGTTATATTTAATGATATAACTTTTACTAGAAGAAACCCATTAGATGTGGATCTAGTTGATACAATGAATGCTATACCCGATTTATTATTAGGTGTTCAATGGATAAATCAATATATATTACAAAATAAGGGCAGTTTAATTAAAGAAGTGGATCCATCTTTTAGAATTACATCAGGTGAATCATCTGGTAAAATGGATTACTTAAGTATTCAATTATATAATCAAGCTATTATAAAAAAATATATATTAAAAAAATTAAAAGCAATTTTTAAAAAATAAATCGCAATTGTTTAATATCTGTTAATGTTGCTAATTTATTTGAAAAAATATAATTAGATGGATTATACCAAATTGGTTTCCAATATGGATTTTCGATAATCGGAACTAAATTACATAACTGATCATCAATGTAAATAAATTGTGTTTTATACGGATACCCATCTTTATCTTCAATATATTGGCTTAGTTTTTTATAGGTCTCTTTCATAGGCTTTAAACACATTATATCACTACCATAAATAATTGAATCGCATCCTATAATATTTTCATCTTCCATTTTAATATCCATCATTTCAAGAGCATTCTTACACCATTTAACTGGAGCATTACTAAAAATGTAAAATGGCTTATTATATTTTATATATAAATTACAAATCTCTTTAACATCAATACTATTTTCGTAAAAGATTTTATCTTTTTCAACTGTATCCATTAATTCTAAAAATTGTTTATCATAAACATAGTCACAGAAGTTTTTAATAGTAATTGATGGATTATATACTTCTTGAATTCCTAAAGCTGTATGACCAAAATTTTTATAAAGAGTTTCATTAATATTTTTTGCTTTTATAGATGACATATAGGGATTTATTGATTTTCTTGTAAATTCAACAGCTCGTTCGTTTACCATTTTAGATAATCTTGGATGTTGAAAAATTACACCATCCATATCTACTACAAGGGAACGCATGCGGTATTGAATCATTTATTAAAAACTTTACTTGATTTATTTTTAACTAATTTATTAGAATTTTAAATTATAAAAATTTTATATTTTCTTTTTTGTGTTTTATATTTTTCTGCCTAATTATGTCCATACTTCTTCCATAGCTCATTTGCGTTATCCAAATAATATTCCCAAATTCCATATTCAGAGTCGTTTCGTTTCGCATAGCTGTAACCCGCTGAATGGTCGTAATGCATATCCTCATATAGACCCAATAGTCTAGACCTCTTGGAATTTTCCATATTTTCCCATGCCTCAGCAGCAGCAATTTTTGCTTCTTCCAGCGCTGTCCTTTTTGCTGCGATATGTTTGGTTACCGTATTTTGATCCATGATAAAGTTCTTCTTAATCATTTGGATAATAGGTACGTTGAGTTAACCGCCGAAGATGAGATTGTTTTCGTTTGTGTATGTGAGTGTTTACGTATTGGGTATATTTTATTATAATTTAAAATAATCAACTTTTTTATTTTAATAGAAAAAATATAAAAACAATTGTAATAATCAATCAACTAGAATGATTATGCTAATTCTACAGTCATGCGATCAAACTTGAATTTTCCAAAGGCAACGTTGCGAAATGTAACCTCTGTTGTTAGACATTTTCCATCTACAATCATAAATGATGAGAGCATAGTGCATGCGTAGACATGGATAAAATCATGCACCATGTCTCTGTATTCACTCGACAAGGATGTAAGACTCTTTGCGTAATCCCATGATTTTTGAACAATTAGACGATTCGTTTCCAACTTGGCTTTGATCACAACATCTGGCAAAGATACGGATGTCTCGGGTCTTACATTTTCCTTTGCTTCTTGGAGTGTATCAAGGATCTTGAAGACTGGTGTGCGTACTTTGTCAAACTCTTGTAGGAGTGGCACTTGTGTTTGAAGGTCAGGAATGGTCATAATGTCTTTTGCTAAGTCGTTCATGATCTCCGTGAGTTTGTTGTAATGGCATGACATTTTATAAAAATATGCCAAGTTCTTTATATACATTTAAAGCAAAACTATATATGCGTTTTAAATCTTCATTGGTGTAATAAAAAATATAAAAATGTTGTAATAATCAACTGACAGAATTAAGTAGTACGTAGATTGTAGAAGAGTGTTGTTTATTTTATTTTTTAGCCTTGGGTACTTTTGCCACTGCTTTGGGTGCTTTTGTAGGGGCTGCTTTCATAGCTTTTGTAGGCTCCTTTCCATGTTCATAATAGGATTCCATATCTTTGCGGTAACTTTCCCATGTGAGACTGAGTTCGTTAAGTTCTTCTTTCCATATTTGTTGAATTGTCTTTGCTTTCAATTCTTTAATCAACATATCTAAACGATTTGCTTCTTTGTCAAGTTCTTGTTTCTTCTCAAAGGTTAGCTGGCGAATTGGCATACTTGTTAGATAGTCATAATTGGCAGTAATTGCTGTTTTCTCTTCCTCTGTTTCATCCTCTTCATCCGCAGCCACTTTTTCAATCAATTTAGGATAGCCTTTCTGTAACAAATCTTCTTCCACATCTTTTTCTTTACGATTCATAATATCAAGTGTTTGATCAATAATTTCTTGAATAAAGCGAACCTTCGCACTTACCAATTTGTACTTATTGTCAAGCTCCTTGAGTTGATATTTCTTACGCTCATAATACTTCAATAGACGAACCTTCGACCACTCTTTAATAATATGCTGAGTATCCTTGTATTTTTGTACAGCCCCTTCTTCGCTATACAAATGAATATTGTTTAGATTTAGATTTTTAGATGAAACCATATTGAATTCAGTTTCAAAATTTAGTTCAACCGCGCGGCGTACACCTGGATAGAATTTTAGAATAAATTTAACATGTGTATCTGTATAATGATTTTCAAAGTTCTTTAGAGTAGGGCTGTTATTCGCAACCATCTCCATAAGGAAATCTTTGTAATTCTCTGTCCAAGTTCCAATTGGCAATTCTGAAATTTCCATGGTTTGATCATCAATCCATGTCCATACACCTCTGCTTTGATAAGTTCCCTCTTTTCCAGGGAGAATGGTACCTTTGAATCCTAGATACCATGGATGAATTTCACTGAGACGAGTTTTTTCAATAATTTTATACATGGCTTCAACATTCTCCTTGTTCAAAATGGCTTCTTGTTTATCAAGTGCGTCAATTAGTTTCATACATTGCTGAATTACATCAGTAGGGTTATGTTGAGGGATATTGGTTGAAAATCCAGTACCAATACCAAGTCCTCCATTTACTAGAATCATTGGAATAATTGGAATATAATATTCTGGCTCAATGGGTTTGCCATCGTCTTCTAGGCGTTTTAGAATTGCGTTATCCTCTGGTTTATAAATTTTACGAGCTAGATCCGAAAGCAGTGTGTAAATATAACGGGGAGAAGCTGAATCTTTACCACCTTGAATACGAGTACCAAATTGACCCAGCGGCTGCATTAAATTAATATTATTTGCGCCTACATAGTTTTGAGCCAAATTGATAATGGCTTCTTGTAGAGAAGTTTCACCATGATGATAAGCACTGACTTCTGAGATATATCCAGATAGCTGGGCAACCTTGATTTCTTTGTTGTATAGTTTTCTCTTAAAGCAACCGAACATGATTTTACGTTGACTCTCCTTAAGACCATCACATAGGTTAGGAATACTGCGTTCCAAATCACGATTACTGAAATGGATGAAGTCTTTATGAATAAATTCTTCAAAGGGGATTTCGCGTTTTCCATAATCTAGGATAATATCACGATTGTATTTCATCAACCATGCTTTACGATCATCAGCGCGCTTTTTATTAAATGCTAGATCCAAATTATCGTCGGATGTTTGACCAGTATAAACATATTCGGTTACCTTCATGTCGCGGAAATAATCTTTAGCTTCTTCTGCGGTGGAAGTACCCAATCCTTTGTAGTATTTGATTGTCCATGGACGCATTCCTGGAGGTGTCTTTTCAGTTTCTGTTTTCCAATTATCGAAATCTGTAATGCTATAGAATGATATTTTTTGACCATTGTTATGGGTTACTTTAATAATTGGGGTCAACATCGAATTTAGGAATGTTGGCATTTTGTAAAGGGAAGGCCAGATCGATTGAAATACATTGAATAGAAGACCCTTGATATGAGAACCATCATGATCCTGATCTGTCATAATCATAATCTTACCATAGCGCAAATCGCTAATATCTTTGTATTCTTTTCCTTGAGTTAGACCCAGGATTTTCTTGAGATTTGTAATTTCTTCATTTTCGCTAATCTTTTTCAATGGCGCATCTTTTACATTTAGAATTTTACCACGAAGAGGGAATACACCATAACGATCGCGACCGATAACACTTAATCCAGCAATTGCCATCGTCTTTGCGGAGTCTCCTTCTGTCAAAATAAGCGTACAGGAAGCACTATCTTTTGTACCTGCTTTGTTCGCATCATCCAATTTAGGAATCAATACACGACTGGTCTTCTTACCATCTGTTTTAGCAACTTTCTTTTGTTCGTGGAAATCAGTTAGACTGATGGCTTTATCCACAATACCTGTTTTATAAAGTTTATCAAAGAACTTATCACTTAGCTCGCATTTTGATCCAAACTTAGAGGCTTGCGTTGTAAGCGTTTCCTTGCTTTGACTATCAAAGGATGGATTTACAATCGATGCTTTCACAAAGATAGTTAGGTTATCCTTGATGTGCTGTACTTTAACATCCTTTTTCTTCTTCGATGACGCCATTTCGGATAGTTTTTTAGTAATTTGGTTTGTTAGATATTCCACATGTTTTCCACCCCGTAGAGTATTAATACCATTTACAAAGGATACTTGCTCAAACTGTCCTGATTCCGAGAAAGTCGCAACAACTTCCCATCTGTCTGTACAACTTTCATAAACACGAGGGCGCTCATCTTTACTTCCTAGATACAAATCGGCATATTTCTCAAAATCTTTTGCTTCCAATTTAACATCATTGAAATATACAGCGATTCCAGCATCGGTTGTAGCACAAGCATCGTATGCGCGTTTTCTGAATAGTTGATACATATCATCTGTCATATGTTCTAGACCAAAACGCTTGTAATCTGGCAAAAATCGAATCGATGTATAAGGTTGTTTTTTAAACGCCTTAACTTTCGCAGCGTCTCTCTTTTTCATATTTTGATAAAAACGCTGTTTATAGTAAAGTTCTCGACGATGATCGACTGTTTCAACCGTAAACTCCTCCGAAAAGATATTTGCCAATTTCGCACCATATCCATTTTTTCCACCCCATAGCTTTTCTTCACCAGTATCGTAGTTTGTTGAAGTTAATAGCTCACCGAAAATAAGTTCGGGGATCCAAATATTTTCATAACTGGCATGTTTTTCGATATCAATACCATCGCCGTCATTCATAATCTCAATATAGCCGGTTTTTTGGTCTACGTTAATTTTAATAGTTTTAACGAGTTTTACATCTTTTTTACCATTGGCGATTTCAGATTTTAGGCGAGCAGTTTGATCCAATGAATTTACCAATACTTCGTCAAAGATTTTATACAGCCCTGGGACGTATTCGATCTCTTGTTCAACCATTTTCTTAGCTTCATCACTATAAATGAACGTTTTAAGAACAGTGCGTTCTACAGAACCAACATATGTATCTGGTAATTCATAAATATGATCCCGTAGCTCATGTTTCTTGTACTTTTCTTGGGCTTCCTTAGGAGGCATTGTTCTTATATCCTGTTACAAAAAAAGAAAAAGTTGATTATGTCAATTTTTTAATTTAATAAAATAATATTTTTATATGATTATTGATTACCATTGTTCATGTTTAATTGAATTATATATATGTGTATATTTTTTAATTATATCATTAATTTCTTTATTAATTTCTTCAATTTCTTTTCCTTCAATATCAACGCATACACGATGTTGATGTGTCAAATTTAAATATGCGAGTTCATGAAGTTCGTGAAGATGATTCACATACTCAAAAGACAATCCCAATTCACAATTACGATGGCGTTTATGAATTCTCTCCATACATTTTTGTGGATCAGAACGAAGATAAATCATTAGATCTGGTTTAAAACTAGGTCGCTGGTACAAAGTAGCTAAAATGTTCATTTGGCGTTCATTTAGTTTATTATTGTTAAAATTAGCAATAGAGAATACATACCATTGATAATGTGCTGATCGTTCAACACATGTAATTTTATTCTTTGGATAATCTGGTATAAAACAACGATCTGTCCACACTTTAATTTGAAATTCAAATGCATCACGGTTATTCTCATACATATCAGTTAAAAATGGTTCCCAATCCTTTACAGGTTCCAAATCTATTTCAAAATTATTTTTATTTAGATTTTCAAGAAGTGTACTCTTACCAGAACCAATGTTTCCATCAATTGTGATAATCATTGTATTTGTTTATCTGAAAGAAAATATATGTACTTATAAATAATGATATTATAACTTTATATAGATGTCTCATTTTTTATAGTTATATTATTATAACTTACTTATAGATTTAGATATTTACTTACTTACTTATCTTATGACGACTATCTTCACAATGAAGAGACAAAATTTATTAAAAGAAACTCTTGAAATTTTAAAAAAATATGATAAAACATTTGCTGATATTATTTATGTTATAACTTCTAAAAATAACGAAGAAGGTTGTATAGAATGGTCTACAGAACAATTTGTTGAAGAATCCGCATATATTAATTATGACTCATCCTATGGAATAAACAAAATTAATATGACATTACAATTAGTTGGAGAAACATTCTGGATAGAAAGAGCTGAATATGATGGATCAGAATGGTGGGAATACAAAGAAATACCAAAACGACCTTCATGTAAAGGTAATGGTAAAATACCTATATTTGAATTACATGGATGAAATAAAGTTTTATGTTTTACATTTACGTTTTTATTTATTTTTTTCTGCTTTTTTCCAAACAGCTTCTTGGAGTTGTTTAATCACATTTTTTGTAAATGATTTTAAATTATTTTTAATAACAAGCTTTGTCAAATATGGAAAAAATGTATCTTTTATATAAATACGATTTCCTTCTGTAATAGTGCGACATTTTAAGGCTAACCATTCATACTTTTTAAACATAATATGATTTACATCTGGACTTGTAAAAAATGGGCATAACATACCAGAATTTGTTAAAGATAGAATATAATTACGAACTTGTGGATGTTTCAAATAAGATACAGGGATGTCTTCTAATAAATTTTCAAAAACTGTATAATTATAATCAGGGCATATTAGTAATTTACTTTCAGCATCATTATAAACGGCATTATTATCAATAATTAAAATACGATTTTCTAGAATTTCTTCTTTTTCTGTTTTTGTAAATGCTGGATGACGTCCTAAAGAACGAATAATACGGGGAAATATATGATTTAATGATTTACGATAATTTCCGCCAATATCAGTTAGGCATTCATCGCGTGTAAATATAGGGCGTTGAAACTTAACTCCGTGTGCTTTTTCTACCCATTGAATCTCTTTATATGCCCAGTTTTTTTCACTTGCTGTATATATAAAAAAATATACATTTTCATTAAAATATTGATTTATTTCATGAATAAAACTAGCAAACCCTGGGCGAATTAAATTTTGTGTGGATAGAAAAGCTTTAGGAATTTTACTATCTTGTTTGACTTTTAATCCATATTTCTTAAATTGTTGATACATAGCATGTTTTTGAGATTGATAATCGACACGACCTGCTATTGTACCATCCCAGTCTAAAATTATAATATAAGGTAATTCAGTATGTATTATACTGTTTGGCGACATAGTACCTTCCCTTCTTTAATCTATAAGAAAGAATAATATGTTTATGCTTTATTAATTTATAAAGTATTAAAAAATATTAAATAGATATTTATTTTTTCTTTGTTTTATTAAATACAATTAGTTTTAATTCTCTTACGAATGATTTAAATTCTTGAAGTATTTTTTTCTCTTTATCCTTGTCTTCTGTATTAATATATCCCTCATCAGACATGTAATCTACAAAACTTATTATTTTATCAAATGTTTCTTTTCGTAAATTATTTCTTTTAGTGTATAAATAATCAGACATATTATTTGCCATTGTACATGCTAGCTTTGGATATATAGAATTATCTGTTATTTTTTCCCATTCATTATCACCTATATGAACCTTTGAATGCCCTGATTTTAGATCATCCTTTTTAATACATTGATTTTCAGGTAAATTTAATATACGTTTGCTATAATCCATTACGATGCGTCTATCTACTTTTGGATATAGACCCTTGATGTATTCGACGGCTTCTTCACCAATATGATCCTTTATAAACTCCATATTCTCTGGATTGTATACTAGAATGATGTTTTGATTATTGTTTTGTGTATTTATATTATTTTGTGTTTGTATATTCTGTGTATCAATATTATTTGTTATAATAGGTACATTTTGCACTACCGGTTCTGGAATAATTAAAGAAGTAGAATCTATATTTTTTTTAGCTATACAGATTTTATAATGTCTATATTTAGAAGATAAAAAAGCAAATTTATTATTACAATATTCACAAGCAAGTGTATCTATATTACCTTTACACAATGCTTCATGTCTTTTTAAATTCCACTGTCTTGTAAAATGTTTATTACATTTAAGACAGTTATAATTATTATCGTTATCATTTAGTATAATATCATTGTTAGAAGGTATATTAATAGAGTTTATAGGTATATTATTAGAGTTTATAGATATATTATTTGAGTTATTAGATATAGTATTTGAGTTAATAGGGTATATATTCCGAGTTATACATTCATCGTATGTACAACCATGTATGTTTACCATATGTCGTCTTAAATTGAAAGGTTTATAGAAAACACTTGCGCATAATTCACATGTAATCTTAGGATTTCCAAGAGCCATGTTTTTAGCTGTTACTATAATAACTAGAGAAAAATAATGTTTAAACTAATTTTATATTACGAGGAGCATGAATTTTGGAGCAGTCCATAAACTTCCGCGCGGGATTTTTTAAAATTTTAAAAGCTAGGAAAGTTTTTGATTTCTAAGAAGTATCCTAAATTTATAGAATCTATTAGATTATAGAAAATAAAATAAAAAATAATAAATTTAAATATAATGTATCATATTAATAATAAAAATAATAATGTATGAATAAATGCTTATACTATAATATTTGTTTATGCGGAACACATGAGGCATTCATCTTGGTTATCACGACGACAAGCGATAATTGCTTCTTGATCTGCCTTTTCTTTGATCGTGTTTTTCATCATAGAAGGATCAATTGTAAATGCCATAGTCTTGGCACGAGGACGAGTGCGTAGATAGTAGAGACCTGTCTTTAGACCTTTAGACCAACTATAGAAATGCATGTTGGTTAGTTTGCTAAATGTAGCGTCTTCAATGTATAGATTTAGAGACTGTGTATGGCATACATAAGGTGTGCGATCTGCGGATTGATTAATTGTAGATTTTTGACTGATTTCCCAAACAGTCTTGTATAGTTCTCTAATTGTTGTTGGGATTTCTTGAATATGTTGAATGCTTCCCTCACCAGCAATAATACGATCTTTCATATCCCGACTCCAAAGACCAAGGTTGATTAGATCTTGGATCAGGTATTTATTAACAATCGTAAATTCACCTGCGAGTGTACGACGTTGATAAATATTTGATGTTAGGGCTTCAAATGATTCAGTATAACCCATAATTTGACTGGTGCTTGCTGTTGGCATCAGTGCGATCAATAGGGAATGACGTAGACCATATTTTTTAATCTCTTCTTTTAGTTTATCAAAATCATAGATTTTGGGTGTAATATTATGCATATCAAATTGTAGAATACCCTTTGCGGCTGGGCTAGAAGAGAATGAACTATAGGCACCTTTATGAGTTGTCATTTTTGTTTCCTCAGTACATGTGAAGATATTCGCATATTTATCAGAATCATAATCACCCATATAGATTTTATCAAGTTCTTCAATCATTTCTCCTCGTTTTTTCGCAATTTCCATGGATGCTTCAAGTGTCGCATGGTACATTGTCTCAGAAATATCTCTATTTAGATCAGCCGCCTCTTGACTTTCATATGGAAAGCGCATCATCATATATACATCTGCTAGACCTTGAATACCTACACCAATCGGACGGTGAAGCATATTGGAACGTTTCGTCTCAGGAGTTGGATAGAAGTTACGATCAATTACTTTATCCATATTGTAAACTACTTTCTTTACCACTCGGTGGAAACGACGGAAGGCAAAGCTGGGTTTTCCTTCACCATCGTATTCAATAAATGTAGGTAGTACCATGGACGCAAGATTACATACACCATACTCAGTGGGTGAACTGTAAATTAGGATTTCACTACATAGGTTTGAACATTTAATAACACCTAGGTTACTTTGGTTTGATTTTTGGCAGGGATCTTTATAAAGCATATAGGGACCACCTGTTTCGATCTGACTTTTTAGAATTTCCATCCAAAGATCTTGAGCTTTTACAACACGTTTCGCTTTGCCAGCAGCTTCATATTTAGTATAAAGTGCCTCATATTCGTCACCATAAACATCTTCTAGTCCAGGTGCTTCAAATGGGCAGAAAAGAGACCATTGTTCATTTGCTTTTACACGTTTCATAAATAGATCAGGAATCCAAAGGGCAATAAATAGATCACGGCAACGCTCTTCTTCCGCACCAGTATTACGGCGTAGGCATACAAATTCAAATACATCTGGGTGAGAAGGATCTAGATAAATTGCCGCACTACCATTACGCTTACCAGCTTGGTTAATATGTAGAAGTGTTTGGTTCATTACGCGAAGGTATGGGATCAAACCAGTTGATTTACCATTAGTACCACGAATCACCGATCCTCTTGAACGAATTTTATGTACATTCATACCAATACCACCAGCATATTTAGAAATCATCGCACAATCCTTCGCGCTGTCATACATTCCATCGACGCTATCATCTTTAACTTCTAGAAGAAAGCATGAACTCATTTGAGAATGACGTGTACCCGCATTGAAAAGGGTAGGAGTGGCATGGGTATATTCACGAACACTCATTGAATCGTACATATCGAATGCGTTTACTAGATCGTAACCGTGGATTCCAATACATACACGCATCCACATGTATTGGGGTCGTTCAATGATTTTTCCATTTGCTTTTTGAAGATATGCGCGTTCAAGTGTTTTGTATCCAAAGTAATCGAATAGATAATCGCGAGAAACGTCAATTTTCTCATTAATTTGGTCTTTATATTTCATTGTAATCTCATAAAGTTCATCACTAACAAGTGGCATTAGATCACCATTGTTATCTTTACAAGTGTAAAGCTCTTCAATTGCTTCGCTGAAAGTACTAGGTGTATTTTTGTGTAGATTACTGATAATAATATTAGCAGCCAATCGTCCATAATTAGGGTGAACTGTACTCATTGTGCTGCATGTTGTAGCAGTAAGTTCATCTAGTTCAGAAGTTTTTACACCATCATAAATACGTGCGCAAATCTTTTGGGCAATTTCATCAGGTTGAACCCCATCAAGACCGTTCGACAAATTGACAATACGATTCAGGACTTTATCAAAGGAAACATTTTCGTATTCACCGTTACGTTTAAGAACACGCATTGTTACTTTGTTCTAATTATAAAGAGAACGTTTTAAATCTATTAAAACAGTTAAAAAAGAAACTTTCAAATTTTTAAGATGGGCATACACTTGACCAACTAATTTTATCTTTTTGATTTTCAGAGCATTTTTCGATAAACTTACAGCGTAATGTATTTGGTTTATCTGGGTATGCTTTTTCATCTTCATAATTCATGTAATCTGGGAAAATACGGTTACATTTCATTTGAACGGATGAATCAACTAATCCACCTGTTGTTAACCCTCCTACATAGTTAAATTTTTCAATCATACCTGTATAATTTTTATCAAGAGTTGTAGCAGTTCCAGTGCCAAGTAAATTTGTTGTTCCAATACCAACCATGAAGCTTGGTGCTTCACAATAATACTCACTCCAATTTTGTACAGGTTTATTTACTTGTCTTTTCATTTCAGGTGTAGTTTTCTTTAATACCCAATAATCAGGGCATGATAATGCGTCTGTACGAACAACATCTTTTCTGGGTGGTTTATAAGATAATAATTGAATTATTAATAGCATAATTACAATCAATGTTCCACCAATAAATGTGGCTGTAAAAGCGAAGTTTTCTTCAAATATGAATTGTTTTCCAGAAGGTGAAAAAATACCAATTAATGCTAAACCAAGGATAAATGTTCCATAGATAACCATGACTGAAATACTACCTTTAAAGTAATTAGCACGTTCCTTATCTATTTTTTTTCTTTCATCCGCAGTTAATTTTGACAATGTACCATCGGGATTGGTAGTTGCCATTGAATCTCTTAATTTTAAACAAACATTTTTGTTTCTAATGTTTTGGTACCCTTTTGAGTGACTAATGGACCATATTCCATTGGCATCGGTAAGGTACTTGCATCTTTACGATATACTTCATATTGTTTTAAATTGCTTAAGACTTCATTAACAGTCCATTCTAATACTCTACCGTTCAATTCACGAACCTGTTCAACCACATTGGTAGGTAAATTACGCGAATATTGTAAATAAATAGATCTCATTACAATTTTAAGATCATGATCGCTTTGTCTACCAATGGTATACTTTCCTCCGGATCGTTTATAAATCGCATAACGTATTCCATCTTGTAAAACATCAATATTATTACATGAAAAGAATAAATTACTTACGGGTGTTGGTTCAAATCCGCCCACTAATGCTTCAGAATAAAACATTTTATTATCAACTTGTTTTTGTTGAAAATTAGGAATTTCAAGGGCGCCTTTTTTTAAAATATTTACACGACCATTTAGCGATTGTGTTGGTTCAATTGGTGAAAAATCCGCAAAATAATCACCTTGCATCTCTGTACAAATAATATATTATTATTTCATATCTTTAATTGTTATTTTAATTGAAAGTATATATTTATCTTTTATACTAATAATGGAAATGTCAATTACTTCGCCGTTATATAATTTATTAAAAAAAAACAAAATAGAAATAAGCGAGCCCCTTGTATCAGAAGTAGCGTATCATGTATATACGTTAATGTATAATATTTGCGCAATGGTTGCTACAACGGCTCGTCTACAAGATCCTTTAAAACCAGTTATTAAACCCCGTCATTTAAAAAGTTCTCTAGAGTATATTCAAAATAAATGCTACCCTAAACAAAATAAACAAGTTGGGGGAAGTTATCATATTGATGCCGAATACTTTGGTGCGAACTCAGGTGCTTACACTGGTGAAGAATATCAGCGTACATTAGACATTGATTTCAAAAATCAAATAGCGCGACCTGAAATCAGCGGAGGAAAAGGGAAAAAAGAGTCAGCAAAGGGTAATATATTATCTTATATGGAAATATCTTATATTATTATTTCTAACAGTAAAAAACAAGAAATATTTTCAACAAATGACATCATTAAAGTATTAAAGGAGTTTAATGTTACAATTGGTAATTCAACATTAGCTATATTGAAAAAACTTCTTAAAATGCATTTAAATTGCTTAATGATGGATTTACACGAACAATCTCCCGTTACAAAAGCCAAGTTAGATAAGATTATGAGTCTAAAGAGACACGCTGTATTTTTATAATTTCAAGACTGTTTAAACATGTTTGTAAATCAGGCCAAAATAATCGAATTGAATTTATTAATTTTTTAGAAAGATTGGCTTCATTATTGATTGAATCGGTTCCTTTTTCTTTTTCTATTTGTAATAATAAATATTTAATACTACTTTGTGTGTATTTGCCCTTTTTTTCTTGAGCAGCTGTTGGTTTTCGAGCCATGACTTTTTTGATGTTTAACGCTACATCTGGAAGGGGATTTTCCTGATAGGCAATTGCCATCATCAATGCATCGGAGATGTCGTCTTTCTTCTTTGTTGTTCGCCATAGGTCTTGAATCCATTGTTCCTCTTGCGGATACTTATCCAACCATTCTTTACATAATTGAACCGATGCCTTCTTACGGGCATGATAGAGTCCTTTTCCAGCCCCACTATATTCTTTTCCAGTACCTGCTAGTTTATGTTTAGGACTATAAATAATAACAGAATGCCCTTTTAGACGAAAATACATTTCTAAATAGCACTGAATATTTGTCATTTTGCGCGTCATTTGGCGTTCAATAACGATTGTACTTCCCTGAATGGTATCTGTCAATTCATCCATCTCTTTTATTAAAGAGGTACATGGATCTGTTCCGTAGGTTAAATTAACCATTTTCCAAATTATTATTTTATTTTCGTGAAGACCACATAAAGCCAGATTTTTTAACCCTACATCAATCGATAGAAGCATATATAATAGTATCAGTTGATAAAATATTTAAATACAAATAATATATTTAATTGCGTTTTAATGATTTAAAAAGAAATACTCTTGTTTTATAAAGATGCAAAAATTTCCTATGGTTCGTTCTAGTGCGGACGATAATATCATTGAGGTAGATGACTCAACGCTAATGAAACCGAGTTTTGATATTTCAAGACCCTTATATAATTCTCCTCCTTCTGGTTTAAGCGGTCCATCTCTAGGAACTGATTTATTAATTAATAAAAGAAAAATAAGTAACGATGTTTTATCCATTTCTTCATCTGGTTCTCGTAGTCGTGAAGGTTCTGAAGTAGAATATTCAGGTAGTGACTCAAGTTCTTCAACTGATACAGATACATCTTCAGATATTTCTTCTTCCCGTGGAGAACCTACCAACAATCATTACAACGAGGAGCGCCGTCAAAATGATTCATTTGGAAACCGTGTATCAGCAGAGCGTTCTCGTCTCGAAAAAGAGATGATTGAGAAAAAAGAAATCCTATACCAAATGGATCGTCTAGAGACAAAAGGATACCGCCTTCCTCGTAAATTCTCTATGCAGTCTGATCTCGAAGAAATGCGCGTTGAATACCATCGTATTCTTCGTGAAAAAGAAGTGGACGCAAGTATTCGTTTTCAACGTAAAATGCTCATGGCATTCTCTACTGGTTTAGAATTCTTAAACACTCGTTTTGACCCCTTTGATTTAAAACTCGATGGCTGGTCTGAACAAATCTCAGAAGATCTTACTGACTATGATGATATTTTCGAGGAACTTCATGATAAATACAAATCCTCTGGACGTAAAATGGCACCAGAATTACGTTTGTTGATGTCGCTCTCTGGTAGTGCCTTTATGTTCCATTTAACAAGTAGCATGTTCAAACATCAACCCCTACCCGACGTTCAACAAGTTATTAACTCAAACCCTGCCCTTAAGAAACAATTCCAACAAGCAGCTGCTCAACAGTATACTGGAATGCAGATGCCCCAAGCTCAACAACAAGCCCCTCAAATGCAACAATCCCAAAACCCAATGGGTGGTGGTCTATTTAGCATGCTAGGTGGTCTTCTCGGCGGTGGCGGTGCGAATGGTATGATGAGTGCTTTCGGTGGACCTCCTCCACCAATGTCTTCGACTTTATCACCAAATGGCGCCCCCAGTCAAAATAAAATGCGCGGACCCAGCATTGATGATTTATCCAATGATATTCAACTAAAACCAACCATGATGAACAATCGTGTAGAAACTCTTTCAATTTCAGATGAAGAAATTACATCGATTATTGAAGATGCGGCGGATCTAGGTGGTGTATCCCGTAAATCAAACCGTGGACGTAAACCTGGATCTGTCAGTGGAAAGAAAACTCTAAATCTATAAATAAATAAAAATAAATAATAAAAATTAATTAATAAAAAATAAAAAAATATTTTAAGCAATATAAACACGATGGATCCAGTTACGATCACGCTCCATTAAATCACTTGTGGTAATATTTGTATTTTTGTTTAAGATGGATAATAAATTAATGCGTCTTAATATTTTAACAGCGGCTTCACGTTCAGTAATTTTTTTACTAGTCACAAGGTGTTTAATAGCTTTTGTTAAAGCTTTGTGACGTTCCTCCGCATTTAAGTTTATAATTTTTTTGTATCCAAATTCACCTAAATCGATATCCTTGCTTAATGGAATACGCTGGGCACTGGGTGTTTTTCCAGGTTTTCCGACATCTTTGATGCATGCGGAGGCAACGCGACTTCCGTCACGACGAACATAAGCAACGCGGCGAATTTCACCAATAGGGCAACTCATTTTGGGTTCTTCTTATACATTTAAAGAAGATTTATTTGCGGAACATCTTGCTGGTTTTCTTTAGGGAAGCAGGTAAGCGGCGCATGGATTTTAAGGGATTCATGGTAGCTTCACGAACAACACCTGGTTGAAGAGATAAAAGATCTTTAGATCCGGATAAAACAACACCTAATCCAGATAAAGCAATGCCTACAATCCAAGGTAGAATGAAGTTAATACTGATGAGGATGATTTGTAAAATAGACCAAACGTATAAAACTTCGCGGCGTAAATCCTCAGAGCATTTGCATTTCTCTTTCATTAAGAAGCGAACATATTGTAAAGCGTAGATTAAGAATACAAATGTAGCTAAACCGAATAAAAGTTCAGCAACAGTTAAAACGATCGCAAATCCAGCGCCGAACATGCGAGTGGCGGTGGCTGGTGTTACGAACATTGTGAATAATAAAAATACTACGGCAAACATAATGTAGCTTTTAATGTAGTTACGGTAAGGGTGTTCAGAGCATTTGCAAGAGATTTGCTCTAATTTTTGAATATAAGTATAAGTGACTACCATTAAAATAATACCAATCATACTAGCGATTAATTTAGCCATGCTTTGAACATTGTCCATGTTTTGAGGGATTTTCATTCGTGTATGTTCTAAAGTTAATTAAGAAATTTTTGTAATAAATTTATCTAATTTAATTCCAACTTTACGTTTCTTCGGCTCAATGTAATCGAATCCGAGAAAATTCATAATTTCGGTTTCAGTAAATAATTTTGGAGCTTCTGGATATTTAGTTTTATCCATGGATGTAAAACCGTGTTCATTTAGACTATATCCTTTTTCTAAAGCTACTTTACGAAGTGCTATATTAAATTTATCAGAACCAGTAAAATAAAGAATCGCATACCCATATTCATTTTCCGGCGTAATCAACAGATCCAATCGTCTCGCTTTTCCTCCTGGCAATTGACAAATACCCATACATTTTTTATCACCATGTGCCAAGACTTCTGTTAGGTATTTTTTATCAATTAAATTCTTAACAATATCATCTAATGTTTTAGCGATTTCATCAAGTGTCATATTCGCAGGCCATTTCACCAATACATCTATGTCTCCACTGGTTGATTCTCCGCGACGATAGCTACCCACAATTTCAATATCTAAATTAGATATAATTTTCTTTAGTAGCTTTTCATGTTTTTTCATCTCCATTCTAGGAATACGTTCAATCAAATCCTCGTAATAATTTAATCCAACAAGTTGGTTTTTATTTAATAGATTGGAATCTTTCTTTACCGCTTCACGCAAGTCTTCAATAGTGCGTAGGTTGTTTTCTTTAACAAGTTTTACAGCTTTAACACGACCAATGCCGTAAATATTCATGAAACGATCAATATCATCAATACTAGTATCTTTACGTACTTCTTCTGCGACTTGTAGCTTTCCTGTTTGGAATATTTCTTCGAGTTTATGTTGAATGCTTTCGCCAATACCTTTAATATCTTTAATATCATCCATACTATGAATGGTGTCTTTTTGTTTTATTTGTTGGATTACTTTGGAATAGGCAATTCCTTTAAATGTATTACCTTGTTGAATTTCTTTTTTACGAAGAATATCCAATTCAGAAATAATAATCTCTTTATAATCCGTCATCTTCTAGTTCATAGATAGATTTGATTTTGTTTATTTTAGGAGTTTCATTTTTTATCAGTAAGTTAATAAAATCATTAATTTTAAATTCACACGATTTATGTAATTCTAAATCTTTCATATCTCGAATAAGTGTATCAATATTATTTGGCATACGTTTAATTATATTATCAGACAGTGTTTTATAATATTCTTTACTTTGTTCAACGTAACATTCTATACACATTGAATCAACTTTATTTTTAGTATTTAACTCTTTAACAATATGGTACAATATATCATATAATAATTCAAATGGTTCAGCATGTACAATACCTAAATTAATAAGACGAGCCCATGCTTGTACAGTGGATACTAATCGTTTTTTTTCCTTTACATATTCACAAAAATCATTATAATTATGAGATGTTTCAACTAATTCTTTTGATAATTTCCATTCTTTTGAAAACATATAGCGTCTCCATATATTATTCCAAATAGTACCAATTTCAATAAAAGAATCTTCAGATAACATTTGATATATATTTTCAATAATTTGAATATACAATCCCTGGAAATCAGGTTGTTTTTGTAAATAACTCCAAATGATATCAATAAATAAATGTACATATGTCATGTCAAAAATATGTTTAATTTGTTTTAAAATTACATCGAAGTTATTATGGGTTAATTTATTGAGTAAGCCTTGAAGTTCCTTTTTTAAAATGGCTTCCTTACTTGAATCTTGAATACCAATTTTTGGACGTTCCAACCGTGTATGGAGTTGAGCTGGACGTTTTTTCGCATTATTTGAATTCCATCTAGGATTACCCGCAAATCGAGATGTTTCAATCTTTTCTTGAAAACATCCATAGTTTGCTAATAATTCTTGAATAAATATATTCCTCGGATGGATCGTTAATGTTGAAAAATTTATTATGGTATTTAAAGAAACAACTATGGGATCCATAGTATCCATATAAAGAACTATTGGCTTAACTTAATAAAAGAATATTACTTTTATATGGATTGTATTCAATGGGCGCGTACATCCTTATTTATTGATCCAAAGAATGAAAAAGAAAATGAAATTGATGTCATTTTAGATGATTTATACCATAATTACTCTGTTTATCGTACAATCATATTTTGTAGAAATAACTTTTCTATGCGTGAATGTAGCAAATCTTTATATAAACTAAACCTACAAACGATTCAATCACAAACTATTTGGAATTTACAAACGTTCCATAGTAGTTCGTGTCGTATTATACTGATTCCATTTGATTTATTATATAAATATAATACAACCATTTTTAAGTTAATCATAAAACAAAACTATTTAGTAATATTTAATGATTTATTAAGTTTACAAGAACAATTTTGTTTAGATATGCTAAAAATTTATACACCAGCGTTAAATTATTATATTTATATTAATTAGATCAAAACTTAAAGAATGAACGGAGTTCAAAAAATCGGTTTAACGCTACTTTTATTCACCATCTTCACAAGCATTGTATTCGTATTCATGAAACGCCATGAAGGTTTCGAATCCAAGGTTGTTCTTTCTTACTTCTACCTACCCAGCTGCGGTTGGTGCAAGAAATTCAACCCTGAATGGGACAAATTTGTTGCCATGGTTGAAAAAGACAAACTAGATATTGTTACTCGCAAAGTAAATGCTGAGGAGGCAAAAGAAGAAGTCATGAAAGAGAAAATTGAAGGATTCCCTCATGTCCATATTGTCAAAGATGGAAAACGCAAAGACTTCGAATTCAACCGTACCGCCGAAGACCTCATGAAATTCGTTAAAGAAAGCATGTAAATTATTAATTTATTGATTTATTTATATAATATTTTGTTTTTATATATTCGTACATTATACGATAGCCGTACATGATAGAGGTATCCATTTCTAATTTAGAAACATATAATTGAAACATATCATCAACAACTTTAATGGGTAAAAAATCTAATGGATTTTCTTCAATATTTATTAAATCAATAAAAGGCTTACTTTTATCTTTGTATTCCTTTAAAATATCAAATGTATGGCTGAATAAAATAGCCGCTGCTAATTGTTTAATATAAGCACCTGTATGATGTAATTCTTCGGTTGTTTTTATTGGATTAAACGATAAATTAATTGCCAAAACTTTATCTGTATCTACAAAATTAAAAATATTAATCGGAAGAGATAATCCAACACCACCATCTAGATATATTTTATCCATTAACTGAATGGGTTGAAATATACCAGGAATTGACATAGACGCGCATATTGCTTTCGCTAAATCAATATCTGGTGTAGATGTGTTGGATAGAAATTCATTTGTTAACGTATTTAGACAGAATACAGATAAATAAATATTTTTTCCTGTAAATTTTGCAAATTCTTGTAATGTAAAGGATGGGTGGTTTGTTTTTTTTAATAATAATTTATTAAACTTTATTTGATAACGTTCCATTGAATAAATTCCCTTTGTTTCCATTAAACTTAGAAGAGCATTTGGATCAAACGTATTTAACACTTTATCGGATAAAATATCATATATTTCTGCCTCAAATTCTTCTACGGATAAATTTAATGCGAATAATACAGCAAAGATAGCACCAATCGAGCAACCAGATATATATCTAATTTTTTTTAATAGATTATATTGTTTTAAATAACGATATATTCCCATATAAGACAATCCACATAATCCACCTCCACTGAGTATAATATGTGTATATTCTGGTAAAGATAAATGGTTCGCATTCATTTGGAGTAATTTATAATCCTTTCTTTAGATTAGGATTTTAAATGTCTAGACCACAGATTAGTTTAAATGAACTTTACCAAATGCGTAAAAAAAAAGATACCAATAAAAAAGTTGTATTTGATAAGGTGCTTGATTTATGTCACCGTCGTATTCGTAATATAGGTCAATTTGGTGGTATGAATACTTTTTTTGAAATTCCGGGTCTTGTAATTGGCTTTCCATTATTTAATATTTATGATTGTACAGAACATGTCATTGAACAATTACGTAAATCAGGGTTACTTGTTCAATTACTTCCACCACCTCATGTATGTGTTATTTATATTTCATGGGATCCTGTTGAATTAAAACCAAAAAATGTACAAAAAGCATTGGCTCCTCCAACAAATCAAACAGCATTACCTTCTTTTGCGAAAGTACCTCCGCGTATTACTACAAGAACAGAGCCAAAAAAAGAAGTACGATTTGAATATGCTTAAATTAATTTATTGAGATTGTTTTCACGGACAGATAAAATACTATCCATTGCTTGAATGGTACGTTTCATTCCTGTAAGTAACGCTACTTTATAAAGTTGTTCTAGTAAAAATATAATTAATAAACCGCTTGCTACAAATAATAGTAAATCCATCCAAAGGGCATTTGCTTGGGTGAAATTTTTGGGAATTGATAAACCTAAATGACGCTGAACATCTTTTTCAAAGGGTGTTTGTTTTCCATCATTACGATCAAATCCAGGTAATTCTTTGGGAGGGGTTTGAGGAGTTACTGGTAAAGAAGTAATTTTAGGCGCAGCTTTCATTTCATTGATTGTCATATAAGAGTCTAATTCTTCGTCAGCATATCCCGTAACTGAGTAATCCGCTTTGCGAGGTTCTTGTTTGGTGGCGGGCGTTGTTCCAGGAGGAGTATAATTTTCCATTTGCTCAAGCGCTACTTTTAGTGCTGCTTGGAACTTGGCTTTATCTACATCAGATATTGGGTATTCATAATTTGGTGGATCTAAAGGCGCGCATTTATCTTTTTTAGGAGCTTTTTGTACAGCCGCCGATTCAGCATTATTTTCTTTTAACCGGCTTGTAAATTTCTCAAGCGCACAGATGCCTGAATTTTTACAATAATAATCATAATCTGTTTCTTGTCCGCGATAAGTTAATTTTTCCCCGCCAAGACCTAATTGATCTTGTTTCGCCTGAGGTTTACTATCTTGAAATTTTTCGATTAAGGCATGTTCTTTACCTCGTTGTTCTACATAAGGATCGTATGGCTCAGCAGAAGCATTTGGTTCAAGAGGCATACAATTCTTCTTTTTTCTAGAAAATGTCGGAACATTGTATGCCTCTTGTAATGTACAATATTGGTACATATCTCTATCCATCTAAAACATTTTCTTTTTTGAAATAAAAGATGAATCTCTACGAGATCCTCCAAGGATTTTTACTGGGATTATTAAGTGGATTTTTTATATTTTATACTCTTCAACCCGCGCGCCCATATCCAGCAATAATTCTTTCGATGGCGGATCAACCATGGATGTTTATTCCATTATTTGCCCTTGTATGGCTATTTCTATATATTGATCAACGCATTGCTCTATTATTATTACTTATATTGATCATGATTGTTGTAGATATTGAATTTTTAGGTAAAAAATCTTATTAAATTTGTTTAATTTTTATAAGAGATATGGATCCAATTATATTAAATTCAGTTAGCATTTTTCTTGTTCAAATTGGATCACGGTTTTTAACATTTAATTTTACAGATGCCCAGAAAAAAGTGATTCAACATCCTTGGGGTCAAAGTATTATATTGTTCGCAATGTTTTACGTTGGTACACGTAATTTATTAGTGAGTACATGTTTGATTTTATTTTACAATTTATGTTTATATTTTTTGTTAAACGAAAAAAGTCACTACAATATTTATAATCGTAGATGGCTAGAAAAAGAAGGATTTGAAACTGAAAAGGTAATATCAAGAACAAAAAGTTATTCGGAAAATATTACACGATTAATTTAATATAAGAATTCTTTGGGATCTGGTTGTCCCCAATATAATTTAGAGGCATCTGTGCGAACTAAATTATTAACATTTACGATATAAATATATGTAAATAAAATTATTATTAAACTTGTAATAATTAATAATAAACTTATTATGCTAGATGTTTCAGGTAAATAAACAACCAATATAGATACTACACTGATTGTTATTAATAATTGAACAAAATAGTATACACGATAACGTCTTACTTTATTTTCTAAATCAATTACATTCGAAGCATTTACTAATTGATTTTTATTTTGATCTAAAACATCATTTTTATCTTGATAAAACTTATTTTCTTTTTGAATACTGTAATTCATTTCACCATAGCTATTGTATGTATTAATGAGTAATCCAATGTTAACTGTATTTGTTAAATATTGATGAACTGCTTTAGAAACCTCTTCTAATAAATTAGTACGAACGCTTATTAAATCACTGGATGCTTTAATTGCTGTGGATGATAAAGCTCCAGTTAATGTAATCGCACCCGCAAATGATTCTAATGTATAGCGATTTACTAAATATAAAATAACCATGGCGACAATACTAATGCTCGCAAGAATGCCTACAATTAATCGTTTAATACCTGGGGCTAAAGTTTGGCTGAACATTATTGACGTAATGCTAATAATTCCGACAAGCATGATAATTAAATAAATGTAATACAATACGGATGTCTTCTTTTCATATGATTTAACAATCGATAAACGGTCTTTTTGAATACGAATATCTGTCTTATTTTCTTTTAATTTAGTTGCGTGTTTCTCAATGCTTTCCTTATTTTGATGGTATGAAATAATACGTTTTTGCATATCTTTTTGAATAGTCGCAATATTGCTACCGACATCTTCTATAATATCATTTCTGGCAAAAAACATTTTGATACTATCATATGTTATATCATATAATGGAATACGAATGTTAGTGTTTACGCTTGTTAAACTTAATAAATAAAAGCCAATATAAATATGAATTAGCGCATCATATAAGTATAATATACGTCTTACCATTTCAATACGTGTAGTAGATAAGTCTACTTTAGCAATATCAATAATAGGTCTTACTAAATCTTCAATTTCTACTATGTTTGACATTGATAAAGATGTACGTGTAGATCCAGTGGTTTGAATTGAATATTTTAGAACAGGAGTGCTAATTGTAGCTACGGATGCTTGCTTACGAGAACGATAATCTTGGAATGTTTTCTCTTCTAAAATATTATAAGCTACGCGAATTTTATCTAAAATATTTAAAAGTGTTAATCCTCCACCAGTGGATGATGAAAATGATGTTCCGTATGCGGTAACTGTCCATGAAGATAATAATTGTGAATAATTATATTCTGAATTTGTTATGTTCGCAGCAGGTATTTGCCATCCAGTTTGCATTTGGGGTGTAACGGCGGCACCTGCTGCGGGTTCAACATAGTTAACTGATGTATAATTATTATTGCCTTTTTTAACAAAAATATTATTTATAGTCGCAGCATTTGCATAAAAACCCGAAGCGGGCACAATATTTGCTTCAAACTGGGAATAATCGAGAACTGATTTTAAAAATTTAGTATTATTAGTTACAACGGTTGATGCGTTTTTTCCTGTTAATTCAGTTTGTACATCTGAAGCAATAAAAGAGTCATTTATAAATTCTAATTTCTGTGCGATATCTGTTGTTGCCATTGATTTCCTTAAAAGAAAATAAGAAAAAGAATACGGATACTTATGATATTTTACAATTTTAAATAGATTTAAATGCAAATGCGATAATAATAATATTCACCGGATGTTTCTGAGTAACGTGTGATTCGAATAATATCACCCTGTTTCAATCCAATCCACCGAGATATAATATCCGTTTTTTGAATAAATGGCAACTGGATCTTTGTTTTTAGTTGAAGCTCCTCTATTAGTTTTTTAGCTTCTTCTTCAGTTAGTTTTTCATGTTTTGGAACTAGAAAATGTTTGTTAGGATTATACATTAGTTCTTTTGTTAAAAATATATGAATAAATCCTTGGTTTGCTTGAAAAGCCACGTCTTTTTGGTGAAGTGCTTGAAGTGTAATTGAAGGAGGATATTCACCTAGGATCATTAAAAATTTCTTTGTTTTATACATTTTTTCCATTTCTTCAAGAGTCATATTACGTATGTTTGCCCATAACTCTTTGAAACTATCTTTCGAGATCGCAAAAAAAAGCGTATAATTTTTAAGTTGAACTGATATTGATTCATTCATAAAACGATCCATTTTAACTTTTTCAATTTCGGTTGTCAATTCATTACCATCTTCCCCTCTTAGTTCAAGAAGCTCTTTAGCATGAAATAAAATACGATTAATATCCATGTTTTGTTCTTACTTTATATACTTAAGTTATAATTAATTTCATTTTTTTAAGCAATTATTCTATATTAGAATCATTCGCAACAATATAGCGAAGACCACGCCAACCTCGTCCATCTCCAGGATAAGCTCCATACATCTTTTCGAGATAAGCACGAAGTTGCATTCGATCGGGAATACGCTTTCCTTTTGGAATATTTTGATTTGTCCAAATCTTGAAATCTGTATAAGCTGCTTGAAGCATTACACTTTGATCTGTTTCGTCGTCTCTTACGATTCTTTCTGAAATATATTGTCCAATGATATCATTATTCTTCTTATAGCTTTCTGTCGCAATGCGCACTTCCATTGGCTCACTAATATTCTTGAGGTCTGTATTTCTATGAAATTCAATTAGCATTGATAGAAATGGATCTGCCCATCGATCAAAGTTGTTACTTAGTTCTGTATCAATTGGAAATTCTTTTACATTTTTAGGATCTGGTTGTTCACAAAATTTAGAATCAAAATGTAGTACACGAATACGACGCCAAGTACCACCATCATCGCTTGGTACTTCAGGCAACTCGTTACAGGTCATGATCATTTTGAATTGAGGTTTAAACTGAATAGGATCTTTGAAAAGTCCCCGACAAATAATCGTATCACCACCGGATAGTTCTTTCATCAAACCAATGTTTAGTTTTTCACCTTCCGATGGTTCCTGCATAACCGCAAAGCGACGACCACGAGTTCGCTCCAATTCAGATTGCGCAGCATTTGAGGCTGTTCGTTTCTGTGTTAGCAGGGCAATGGGAAGAATACAGTAATAATCTCCAATCGCTTTTTGTACCAATTCTAGAATTTTACTCTTACCATTTGATCCAGAACCTGTAAAGATATAGAATTTTTCATGACGAATACCACCATCCAAAATCGATGCGAAAACATCCATTGCGAATTTGCGAATCTGAGGATTGGTGAAAACTTGAGCCAAGAATCCTTGAATTTCTTTAATCTCAGGACTGCTCGCATTGTAAGCTGTATAATGACGATTTGTACTGAATGAAATATAATCGTCCGGAAGACCCTCGCGGAACTCATGAAGGCTTAGATCGTATACACCATTTTCGAACCCAATTAGATGTGGGCGAGAATCCAATAGTTCCTCGAATTTAGGATCTGTAAATAGAACTTTACAGACTTTAATAATGCTATCATTGTAACCCGCTTTTTTTAATTTAAGTGCGATTTCCAACAATGATTTGCTTCTATTCTGATAAGCCTCTTGGTTGTCCGGATGTAGAATAGATTGGGTATTCCAAAATGTAGAGCGAGTCGTAAATTTCTCACAGATAATTTGATAAATAATTTTACGCAATTGAAGACCATCCTTGGAACATTCCCATCGATGTTTATCTTCACGGAATACATACCAAATATCCTTGGTGGTGTAGCGATATTGATGTCGATACATTGTATAAACAACATTCGCAACATCATAATCGGCACCTTTTGTACCAGCTGCTCGGTCAATCAATTTGAGTACATTATCTTCATCAATTTTCTCATATTCAACTGGATTGTCTTTTTTTGCCCAATAACGAAGGGTTCCCATACTCAATGTGTCTGATCGCATACGATCCCAAATTTTTTCACATTCTCCACTGATATATTTATTGCTGACTTCCGAAAATTCAATCCAACTTGTTAGAAGACGGCTATCAATGTTACGAAGTGTCCAGCCAACCTTAATCCATTCTTCATAATTTTCAGCTCTTGATTTGTTCAAGCATTTTACCAATCGCTGTGAAATATCCAACTCTTCATCGCTTACATAAGTTCGAATCAGATTAATTGAATTTCCAAACACTTGTTGATGAAGAGAATCTTTGCGCTTATGAATCATAGAAGGCAAAATGACACGGGTAAATTCTTCAACCTCTTTGTTTTTATCTTCCTTGAATCCTACAACATCTCCGCCTTTGCGCATTGAAAGATATTGAGACCATTCCAGTTGCTTGGTGGCGGTTGGAAGTTCTTGAGAAACAACATTATCACTATCCGCGTCGTATTTATAAATAGATGTTACACGATAAGCTTCGCATTCCGGCTTGCTGCTTCCATACATTTGCCAGTTATTACGATCAATAATAGCCTCATCAATAATATTTTCATATGTATTTGTCAATGGAAGTCCTTCGAAAATTTTGGAACCTTCAGACAGGATACGATAACGAATAAAGTGCTGGAAATTATTGGATACGATCACTTCTGGGAAAATAATATGTAGTCCGTCTTTCAATTTACCTTTGTACTCTGTAGGTTTCGTTTTTTCCATCACATATGCGTTAAGAGTTTCATCATTCGATAGGGATAAATATTCATGAAACAATTGACAATATTTTTTTACAATACGCTCAATATCAAAAGTGGTATAAATGCGTGGTAGAACCTCTGGTTTTGGGTCAGGTATAGCAAAACGAAAATCTAGATCCACGCGAAATGGTCCGATTTCCTTCGGCTTCTCTGTAAGATGTAGTTGTGCGCCATTTATAAGAGCAGTTTGGTATTGGTTCATAAAACTGCTATAATCATTCTCTGAAACATATAGACTAACTTTAGGACTGCCGATCGATGTATGTGTATATTCATTACCTTTCTTGGTAATGTATTTTTGTAGAAATTTAGTATTTTCTTCTGAATTTAGGCGGCGGGCCATCTCCTGAATTCTATAGCCGGATTATTTTTAAGTTATTGACCGTACTTAAACTACGGTATTACTCAATTTTTTGGTAGGTATATACTATCTATGGTGTTTTAATATTAAAAGTATGATAATTCATTTTTTATTCTTAATATAAAATAAAGATGGCTTATTGTTCACCAGATAAAATTGATCATTACAAAGAATATAAAAGTTGTTTTGATAAAGAAACCCTTATACGTATTGCGGATTCATGGAATCGTTTTCATATTAAAAATCAAATAATGAATACTCATAAAATATCACATCGTAAATTATGGAATGAAATTAATGATCGTTTTATGCCCATTTGTGGTCGTGGAAAAGAAGTATGTTGGATAGACAAGTTAAACTTAAAGAATGAAAGTCGTGTAAAATCAGCATTAAGACCAGAAATGCCGTCTGAATGGGTAAATAATCCACATACATGGTTAACAAATTTTAATATTGAAGATGTAATGAAACAATATGAAAATGCATATACTAATTTTAAATTTTTAGGAGTTTATCCTGTCGATTTTCGTAGCCAAGCTTACAACACAGACACTACATGTTTATACCAAGAAACATGTTCTATTAATATGAAAAAAGATTTAGAAAAAGGTATTCAATATATTGGAATGATTGTTAATTTAGATAAATATAATGAATCTGGATCACATTGGGTTGCTTTATTTATGTGTATTGATCCTAAAGAAAAATGCTTCGGAACATATTTCTATGATAGTTATGCTGAAACACCACCTACAGAAGTTAAAGAGTTTATGAATGATATGGAAAAACAAGGAAACGCATTTGCTAAGACATTAAAGGTTCGACGTAAATTTAAAAATGAATATAATCATAAACGCCATCAATATGGAAATTCAGAATGTGGAATGTTCTCAATGGTATTTATAGTTAGATGGTTAAGTTTCCTAGAAAAAAATAATGCGACTACCTTAACTGATATTGTTTCACCAAAAATAACAGATGAAGATGTATTTAAATTACGAGAATTATTCTTTCGTCCTCGGGTTAAAGGAAACAAAAGCATAATAAATCAATGATGTCGCATTTTTTAACCAATGAGAATGGTCAATTTATTTTGGAATTATTACATCGTTTTTTATTGGATAAGTATAAATTTCGAATACAAAGTGTTATGAATGAACCACAATTACGTAAATTATTAGAAACAACAATGGTAACAATTTATAAAAATAATGATAAAAATACCCCCCTTGAACAATTAAATAAAATTACTATATCTGATTTAAAAGAATTTTTTAAAGAACGTTATTCTTTAAATATAGTAATTGATGTACCTAAAGAACCCTTAATCCCTATCCCTGAAGAACCTATATTAGAAACCGTCGGATTATCAGAAGATTCCGATTTTTTAAATAAAGTACAAATGTTAGAATTTCAACGTAAAACATTCCAAATACCCCCAGCAGCAGCTACAAGTCAAAATAATTTACCCCCAAATTTAGATTTAATTAATTCTTCCATTATAAATCCCTCCCCTATCCCACAAGGAATCCCACAAAGTATTTCCACAATCTATATGCCTATGCCCCCAAAAATAGGTACAGAAATTTTTATTCACTCTTGGCAACGCGAATGGATTTATAGTCATGGACGCGCAAGTTTTACATGGAATGGACCATTACCTAAAATGCAGGACACCCACGTTCGTATTGGTTGTTGGATGGGTTCAAGTAGTATTTTGACAAAAACGTCTTATTTAAATATATTAATCCAAGCTGCTGGGGGTGAACAACAGACTATTTCGCTTATTCCAACTTATACATGTGGTTCGCATGTTATCTATAAACCTGCTTTAGATACATTAGGATATATAAAATTATTTAGTCTTCCATGGAAAATTACATTACGAACAACAGACCATATTGAACTTGATTTGGGAAAAGATGGAGATGTATATGAAAAATATGAACGTCAATCAATAAATAATAATCTACATACTTTATTATATATTACGAATCCTAAAAATTATCATATTGGTGATAATATTCGAATAATGACAGTTCAAAATCAAACAATTATTTGTAATATAATAAATATTAATAAAGATACAATTGAAATTAATCAACCCGTTTACGATGCTGGATATATATTAAATTTTACAGAACAATTTTCTTTATTAATAGAGTTAACGTCTGGCGATCATCGTCCCATTCGTATGTAGCGTAATATGGTAAAAAATTGACACTTTAATTATATAAATTATTATAAATAAACCTTACATCTTACCCATTAATTTAATGAATGGATTTGCCTAACTTTCTTTTTCAAATCTTGGAAAAAGAACTCCAAGATATTCAATGCCAGCTGTTGGAGCGAGTGGCTAATAAATATTCGCTTGATTTAAATACACTTAAAAGTGAATTCATTAAACCTTTAACATTAGTTCCTCATCAGGGTGGGACAAAGATTAAAGTTATTCGCCAACAAAATTCGCGCAAAAAACCGGATAGTGAAGAACGATGTAATGCTCGTATATGGAATCGTGGTTTAGGAGGTCAGTGTAGTCGTAAAAAATGTAATGGAAATGAATTATGTAGCCAACATCAATCTGAGTTAGATAAACAAAAAATATTAAGACACGGATATTATACAGATGCTCCACCGATGTGTGTATTTTCAGGGATACATAAAACACTTTATAAGTAAATTTACATAATGGCAATCATTAGTACTAAGAATAACCATATAATAAGTGATACTATTTGAATACGGTACATCAAACGTACTCTAGACTCTTCATTCGTCGATTTTACACGTGAATCAGTGTTAATACTACGCATAATATAATAAATAATTAAGCCAAATGACCATAGTAATATAAGATATCCGTATACGTTTCCACTGTTTGCGTGGAAATTCACATAGTTGAATACTATACGTAAACGGTACATATCTAAATTGACCAACATAACAAAAGCAATAAATATAATTGAAAATAAACCTAAGTAACCTAATACGGCAACCACGAGTGTTTTAACGACACTTTTTTCAATTAAGTATTCAATTACGGAAAGGGTAATCAGGCGAATAAATAGGGATGCGAATACGAATACGACCTTGTCTTGTAGCGTAACTTTTAATACTTCACGAGGAATTAGGTTATTCATTTCCAATCCTTGGATCATATTGTAAGTGGCATTTTCTTCGGAACCTTCAGGTGGTTCTTTATTTTTTAGGTATTTTTCATATAGCTGATTGAAGGTTGATTTATCCCCAGAAATGATAGAAGCATATGCTGGATTGCTTGAATCCGCAATCTTATTGATATAGCGATTGTTTAGTATTTTTTCGAAAGCATTTAAATATTCAAAGATATTTGAAGATTTTGGAGGATTAGAAGAATCTCCATACATTTGAACACCTAAGTAATCATTTAATATATTACGTTTTTCTTTATCTAAACCACCTGATTGATAATATTTACCACCGCCTTTTACAGCACGCTGTCTTTGTTGTTCCTCTAATTTTGCTTTTTCAAGGGCTCTCTCTTGTCTTTTAGCTTCTTCTTCAATACCAGTTGCTTGTTGCTGGAAAACGTTTTTATAATATTCAATATCTTGTTCAAACACACGCTTGATCTCATTTATAGTTGGAATAAAGCCTTTGTATATTTCTTTATTAGGCGTCTCTGGAGTGATTTTTAATTTATTTAATTGAATATCAGTAATAGTTTTTTTAATTAAAAGTTTATTTGTGTCGGATTTATCGATTGTATCAATTTCACCTCCTTCCAATAAAAAATCTAATAATAAGCGATTTGCTTTAAAAATTTCACGTGTTTCCAATGGTTTTGTCACAGAGGTAATTGTTTGAATTAAACTATTAATATTTTTTATTACATTTCCGGTAGTATCTAGGTTAATTTTCTTAATTTTTTCAATATTATTTTTTAAATAATCATTTACACCAAGAATTTCTTTATCTGAGAAAACATTAAGTTTAGCTTGTTCTTCCTGTTTTGCTGCCAGTGCACTTCTTGCTGCTCTCTCCGCTACCGCTGCCGCATCATCTGTTGGTGCTGCTTTTGCTGCTGCTTCGGCTTTGGCAAGAGCATCTTTGAGTTGTATAATTTCGGGTGTATCTTCTTTGAAATTTTTATCGGCATTGACTGATTTGGAGTAGGTTTGATAGGTTTCACGAAGTATATTTAGATCTTCGCGAATGACACGGATTAACTTTTGTTGTTCTCTTAGTTTATCAACAATTGCGATCATTTGTTCAGGGGTTAATTTCGCGGTTTCTTGGGCTGATGCTCCACCCTTCATTAATAATATATCTGTTAATTTTTGAAGTTCCTGTTCTGTTAAATCCATACCTCCTCTAACTTTTGGAAGTGTAGGTATCATATTAAATAAATTTTTTAAGTTTTCTAAAAATTTAGGTTCTTGTAAATATTCTCTTAATCTTTCTTTATTATTGTTAAATTGTTTAAAATAAGTAGGTATTTTATTAGTTTCATCTTTATCCAAAGGGAAAATAATATCAATCCATTTTAATTTGTTATTTTCTAATTTTGTTAAATCTAATTCTAATATTTTTGCTAATTTTTCTGTATATTCTGTATATTTACCAGATTTGTCAACGCCATCGCTTGTAGCAAACTGTACATCATTATAAAAAGCATTTATAAATAAATTGTCTTTATTGCCTTTTATAATTAAATTATTAAACATTGTTTCATATATAGATGATATTAACTTATTTTTTTGATATAGTCGCAAAGCTGAAATAAATTCATTCTTTCCATAGGATTTTAATAAGTAATATTGTTTATCTCCTGTATTTATTGATTCAAAAATATTAGCATTCATAAATGCTAAAATAACTGCTTTTTTTACGGTAGGAGTTATTGTTTCATTTGATGTTACGTAATCAATTATTTCTGATAATTCATCTGTTTTGTTTTCTTTAGTAATTACAAAATAATTTATAACATTACTAATTATAGTTGAAATATCATATGTTGGAGAAGGCGGTGTCGGTAGTCGTATATCATCATTAAACAAAGGATTATTTAGTCCTAGTTCTGCGTTAGGTGCTGCTGATTGCGCTGATGGTAATGCTAATGTTTGTGCTATTTGTTCGGATAGTGTTTGTTTCGGAACATATTGTACTGGTAATGGTTCTGCCTCTGTTTGTAGTGCGGCAGGTGGTTCTTCAGGTGCTGTTATTTCTGATTGTACTGGTACTGCCTCTGTTTGTAGTGCGGCAGGTGGTTCTTCAGGTGCTGTTATTTCGG
>Ga0208975_1000015_pt1 | contig 106180 bp, 133 predicted proteins | sample GreLakmeER78MSRF_FD_187700 | JGI IMG/M metagenome (GOLD analysis project Ga0208975, IMG submission 187700) | Freshwater lentic microbial communities from great Laurentian Lakes, MI, USA - Great Lakes metaG ER78MSRF (SPAdes) | ecosystem: Environmental > Aquatic > Freshwater > Lake | place...
TAATCCTTATCGTTTGTAAAATATTCTTTATTTTTATTATTGAAGAATGATGACAACATAAGTCTTAACATATACATCACACCTTTGTTTTCAAATCTTCTTGGTGGTGTATATACAATATTGTTTATTCTTCCGAATTTATTTGGTTTGATTTGTTTTGAGAACATATAATCTTCAGCTACTTTAATCTCTTCATCAAAACCTCCGATTGATTTAAACGTCTCTGAACGAACTAACATATACCCACCGAGACAGAATGGTGTTGACCACTTGGAAAGTGACTGTATTAAGTCAAACGCTCTATATACGTAATTGAATTTTCCATTGTCTGAACGGAACTTTGTTGTTACCAGATCTAAATGGTATCTATGTATTCGTACGATTGATCTTTTTAGTACCTTTGGATCCAATAGGAACACATCTGCATCCATAAACAACACATATGGTGTTGTAACAAGTTTGAATCCGTTGTTTCTTGCTATTGCTGGAAGTCCACCCTCAATTAAATGTAAAACAAACATATCGGTTCTGTGTTGATAGTCCAATCTATCCACCAGATCAAGTTTTGTTACACCATCATTTGATGCGTCACAAACAATTACTTTTACATTCTTTATGTCAACTTGATGATTTAACAGATCTAATGTTTTTAATATAATATCCTTCTCATTCTTACAAGGTATTACAATCGTTACTAATTTGTTTAAATCCATATATTATAAATATAATTCACATTACACTTAATATATCACTTAACAATTTAATAATCAACTTTACCTATTACTTTATGAAATTTGTTACGTAACCCAATGCCCCCCAATGACCAACACCACTTGGGGTATCTGTTGATCCAGAGACAACTCCTTTACCTCTAACTTTAACAGGACCTGTTATAACATTTTTATTTGGAACACCCATAGAGACCGCATCGTTTACAGAACTAAATACACCTGAAGATTTTGCATAAGATTCCACAATAAATAACCTATCTTTGTATTTAATTTCTTTTGCAACCTGTGAAGAATATTTACACCCCGCACTAAATAAAACAACATAAGACTCAGGGTTTTTTCTAATAGCATCTAAAACTCCCTGTAGATTATTATATCTAAATCCTATAATAGTTTTGTTTAGTAATTTATTTTTTAATACTTTAACTTGTTGGTCTATATTAAGATCTCCAGATCTTGTATCTAAACCGCCCATTAATATAACATCACCACTTGACACTTCAACTTGTGAATTATCTTCTTTTTCAGGATCATCAACTTTTTTAATTACATCAATTGATTTAGAGTTAGTATTACAAAAATCAGGTGTTATCCACTCAACTTTTTTATCCTCCAAATCTTTTAATTTACTTTTTGTATCATTACCAACAATACCATCATCGTCAATTCCCATTTTTCTTTGGAACTCCTGAACACAAGATTTTGTTTGTCTACCAAATTCACCATCTTTATGAATACCTAATAATTCTTGTAATGATCCGACCTCATCACCGTTTGATCCTATTTTTAAGATAGATTCTATATTAGATACGGATTCAGTTATTATCCCCATCATTTCTTTTATTCTTTGTATGTTTTCTATTAAATTCATATTCTTTACTAATATCTTACTTTATTTTTAACAATATTAACAATATTTAAATAAAAATCTTCAAGATCTCTTTCTCCCGTTTCAATTTGATTAATAACCTCATCTCTACGATGAAGAGTATTATTAACAATAAACTCAATCATTTCTTCATCAGTAATATTTTCAGGTTTAACTGGTTCAGGAATACAATCGTGGTCTTTATTAAATGTATCAACATCATCAAAATAAAAACCTGTTTCACCAACTATTTGTTCAAACTTTGGAATCATCGCATCTTCATACCATTCCTCTATTATACTCATAACAAAGTTTTTTCTTGCATTAAAAATTTTCATTATTTTTTCCACTAATGTTTTTGATATCATTAATGTGCCATTAACAAATTTACCGTCTTCGTAATAGTATATTGCGGTAATAACTTCTTTACCGTTAACACACCAATCCTCAGCAAGATTACCATAATTACGAGATTTTTTACCTATTGTTCTATTACCATCCTCAATATAATCATCAAGAAATAATGTGATAACTTTTCTAAGACTATCTGTAGATTTGATGTATCTTCGTCTTTCGTCTTCTTCTTTTAATATTTTTTTAATTATATCTCTCATTTTTTAAAATTCTATAGTAATTGTATTAGGAAGTTTAGGTATATGGTTAAAATAATCATCACAACTTTTAGGAATACTATCACCATCGTCATATTTATTATCAATTAATAAAACATAAATGTCCATCCCTTTGAATGTTTTATGTAATTTTTCATTAATGAATTTTTCGTATCCTTCCAAAGTATATTTTTTATCAGTAACAATTACAACTATATAAAATTTATTATGTCCCGCTTGAACGGAAACAAAACAAGGTTTATAAATTGACCTATTTAAATATTCACCACTTACCCCCTCAATATACTCAGCAATAAATTCAATCTTTTTTAAATCTGAAGGAGTTACGCTTTTTGTGTTAGATTTTGTATAGTTAAAATCACCTAAATCCTCAGATTCATTTATAAATTCATCACAACTTAATTGTGCATTATCAAAGTAATCTAAAAACTCATCAAAATATCTTTCTCTTATGAAATGATGTAAATCAATTGCAATATCATCGTCTCCTAAATTGTTATTATTTACAAAGTTTTCTACCACCCAATTAGTTATCTCCCTGAAGTACATATAAAATTTATCTTCATCGTAATCACAAGGTGTTACATCATGGTAAACCTCATCAACAAGATCATCAATTTGTTTCAGTCTCCTAATAATAAACGGATTAAAACGTTCTTTCATATAGTATAAATATATTTAAAAATTGTTTTAACAGAATAGTATTTGATTATGTTATACGTGGTTATTATAATTGTAATTATGAACCTTGAGAGACGATTTCATTTATTCCAAGATTTCTTAATTGAGATGAGTAACGGTGTGGTATATAATGTTAGATCTATCAATCTTAAAAAACTTGATAAACCAACGGTAAAATATGAAGGTAAACTATATAGTATCTCGCATGAATTGTCCCATAAATTTTCCAATTTTAATATGTTAGTTGTAACAGATTATGTATTAACAATTGATGTTATTTGTAAATGTCATATAGATAAGATATGGTGTGATGAATTGGTGAGTATGTTTCGTGGAACATTTAGTTCTTTATTACCACAAAATTGTAAGATTGATATCAATCCATTAACTAATGAAGTTACCCCAACTAATTGGTACGCTTAACCCCATTGAACATAGACATCATAAAATTCCACACCAAATGAGTTCGCAGTTGCCACAACAAAATCTTGTATCATATCTTGTATTTCTGAACTAAGTTCTAACCAAAGATCATCCTCAATTGATTCGTGATCAGTTAAATCATATTCCTCACCGTTTGTCATTAAAGTAACACTACCGTGAGTAATATCAAAATCAACAAATATCTCAACTTGATCATTTTCTTCTCTCACAAAAACATATGGTAATTTAAATGAAAAATCATACCCACCTGTATGAATACCCTCATCTTCCATATCGTCTGTGGTTAATTCTTTTTTACTAGTTAGATATCTTTCAAAATCTTTTCTAAGGTCATAAACATTACCCATATATTCTCTGTAGTAACCCATTATGTCCCTTTGTTTTGTACTAAAACCAAGCCTCTTTACCATTTTCTTATCGTATCTTGGCGTATCACCTAATGATTTCTGTTCATCCCAAAGATCAAAGAAATATTTCTTTACAGGATTAACTTTTTCTTCCCTTAATATTCTTCTGATTAAATCTTTCATATAAATTATAAATATCATAAAAAAACAAAACCTGAGACGTAGTTTCTCAGGTCAATGGAATTAATCCACATTCTTATGTTTTCTCTTACGAGTGTAAGATTTCTTGCTCTTCTGAACAATAGGTCTTGTTGCAGCCCATATTTCTTGAATTGTGATCTCTATAGTTTTCATCTTTTTGTATGTTTGTATATTGTTAGACATAATTAATAATACAAATATACAAATTAATTTAATATATTCACCACAACATCTTCAATATCTGCACCATATTTTATTCCCATATCAACAATAAAAGATTCTACTATTGTTTTAAGTTCATCTTGAACATCAAAATAAGAAACCATATCATCAATTTCATTATTACCCCTTGAAATATCATATCTTTTTTGATAATAATTATCCTCAATATCATTATACTCCGACATATTAATATAACCATCAAGTATGTCCATATCAGCCAAAATTTCTTTATCTTCACGATGTTTATTAATACGAACATTACTCAACTTAAATGTAAATTTAAAATCCTCATCATCCCATTGTCTGAAGTTTAATTCGCTAGACTTAAATGTTTTATTTGACAAAAAATCTAATAGGTTTTTTTCACCAATCTCTTTACCTCCAATGTATTCAATATAGTAATCGTGTATTTCATTTGATTTTTTTTTAAATCCAAGTTTACCAATTAAACTAATGTCAATTGTTGGATATTCCCCTTCGGATCTTATTTCATCCCAATGGTCAAAGAAGAACTTTTTTATTGGGTTCATTCTTTCTTCCTTCAATATTTTTCTAATTAGCTCTTTCATCTATTGTATGGTCTGAACCTCATAGGGTTTGCTTTGACTGCAGACTTAGAGAACCTTAATTTGGATCCCTGAGTTCTTGCATTTTTTAGTGTCCTTGCGTATTCCCACATTTCTCGTTTATTACTATTCTCCTGTTCTTTAATATTAAAAATAAAACGTATCTTCCATTTACCAATTATTCTATCTGCAATAGTATACATAAAATCATCATAATCAATCCAAGCGGATACACTATTAAAAGTTATATTTACATCAACTTCAAACATAGGAATTCTACTTATACCTTTTTTTCTTTCTATATTTACAATACTTATTTTATCTACACTATCAACAACATCACAGGTATCAAAATTTAACCAAGCAGCAAAAGAATCGGCATCCAATTCTTCACAATTGTTTTTAATTTCTTCTAACGTTTCGTCAACAATATCTTGAAATGTACCCACCATTGTTTCTTTACTTAGTTTATCATCATTAATAGATTCTCTCCATAAACTTCTTCCATTACCTTCATGTATTAATTCTATTGCTTCTGGTGGTATGTTATCAAATGTTACTATATGTTTTTTAGATGATTCAAAGTGTCTATCTTTATACCATTTAACTTTAGGTATCATTTCCGTATTAATTCCCCATACATCATCGTCGTATGTTGAATCAAACCAAGCCCTTTTATTTGTTGAGTTAGTTGCAAATATTGCCGGTATACACTTCTCACCATAACCAACATAAGTCGTATAACAATCTCCAGCGCTCACTTCTAATCCAATTCTTAATATACTTTCTCTCCATACAGGACTTGATTTATGTATAACAATTCTGTTTGGTGTAATTTCTTTACCTGCAGGACTATAATTTTCATTTATATTACCACTATTTTTTCTTTGATTATAATAATACGCCTTAAGTACAGGTTCATAAGTATCAACCATATATTTAATGAAATCAGAAACATCATATACAGGTACAGTATATAATTCAATTTCGTATTTGTAGTGGAGATAGTTTTCTAAAGTTGCTTGGACCAATTTCCATTTGAACTCTTCTAAACTTTTGGAATCATGGTAGATATAGGAAATACCTTTCCTCATCATTTTTTCAAATTTATGGTGGTCAATTCGTCTCTTGAAGAATGGTGGTATATTGTGATCGTTACTCATATAGTTTATAAATACTTTGAGTAATAAAAAATGTGTTACCTTTGTGAGGTTTTACTTGCGGATAAGTAATCGTAATAAGTAATAATATTATTATTATCTTTTGAAGTTAAATACAAATGGTTCATAAGTTTCTTTATAGTAGTTAATTTTCATTTTTCGGTTTACTTCTTTATCCGTATAACCAATCATGTAAGCTCTATCAATTAAAGAGATTTCTTCTTCTTTTAAATTATTAATTTGTTCTTTTAAAGATGTTAAATGTAATTTTAAATCTTCAGGAAAATGTTTTTCTTTTTCCTGAATAATATCAATCATTTTTTTAGTAATTAGTCCCATATGTTCTGATTTTTAAATAAATATAACTAAACTAAACTATCTTCACACCATATTGGTGTTTTTTCTCCAACATAAGATCCAACAACATTATAATAATAATGTTCTAAGGCATCTTCTTCATCCATTCCTTCATTAATAAATATTTCAATACATTTTGTTTTTGAATATATAAGTCGGTATGATCCTTCCTCAATACCAATAATTGCATCATCAAGTCCATCAGCCTTTAATATTTCTTCATCAGGATAATTTTCAACAATTGAATCTAATATAATACTACCATTTTTATTATTATCACTCATATTAAATGTTTTATTTAAAAATAAACATTTTTTTTTAATGAGTCAACTAATTTTTTTCAAACCACTCTCTCATTTCATCTCTGACAGAATTTAATGCTTTTTTAGCGTAATGTATAATAGCAGGAAAATAGTTTGTATTGTAGAAATCAATCAGTTGTTCAATTGTTTTAAATTTTTGATCTATATCCATAAAGTTATGGATCTCAACATCCTCCTCATATTCTTCTATATCATTCCTATAAAAGTCTATGTCCACAGGTAGTATATTGTTTCCATCCCAAAACATTGTGGCATAACCTACTAATGCTTCAGTTTTATTTTTACCAAAATAAATTGTAAAATCCCATGTGGATGATTGACGATCAATTGCAACATTTATTTCAACCTCATCATCTTTATAATTAGAATTCAATTCTTTTTTATCAAAGATATAATAAGTTAATATATCATTACATTGTTGAGGTGTAAATGATTTTATTTTATTTAAACTTAACTGATCATCATCAGATGAAATAAAATCAGGTTTAATAAGTTTATTTGCAGCATTAATCGTCAAACCAAACTTTTTTATTGTGTCATAAACTCCAATCTTATCAACAGATTTTGAAATCATTTCTTTTGTTCTTTCAAAACTATTTTCAGATAATAATTTTTTATCATTAAACATTAACTTTTTAATTTCATTAACATATCCCGATAAAGGATTTTTTATATCCAATGGTGAGTTCAATATCCAATCCTCAATTTGAAAAAATCTTTTTAAAATCTGATTAATAGATTCATCCATAAATTCTTTTGGTGGTGTTGGACTTTCAGTTATTTCATCATTACTATATGATAACTTTTCAGTAACCTGTTTGTTTGCCAATCTATAAATTTTTTGAAATAACTCATCATCATTATTTTCAAACGCCAATGGGATTTCAAATCTTAACCCAATAGTGTAACTATATCTTGGGTTTTCACTTCTAGATCCTCCCATTATATTTTTATAATAATAAAGTTCAATAACAGTATTATATTGACGGAAATTAAGTTCAGTTGGGGGGTCTGTTTTGTAACTAACATAACCAACATTTTCATTGTAAGTCACATCTTGAAATTGTATTCTATCATTTCCGTCTCTTTCACTAGTAACAGATGTTTTAAGATATTTTAGAAAGGGTATTCTTTTTTTAAGGTATTCTTCAGTAACTTTAATTGATTTATCTTCAATTTCATTAACCATATTATAGTTCTTCCAAAACTTATTTAATTCAGTTTTATTATATTTTTTTGACTTATTATCCCAACCACAAGAATGACAAAGATTAGGATGTTTATCCTTTTTTTCTTTATCCCAAGAGTGTTTACACTTAGAACACTTTATTTTACCTTCTAAAAGTAGTTTTGATTGTTCTTCAGTTATAATAATTTTCATTTATCAATTTCTTTAGTAATATTATCTTTAACCATAAATATTACGTATTTTGAGTTTTTTGGATAAATTACTAAATCAACCGCTTTATGTTTTCCATTATTATAATCAATAATAAATGTGTCTAGTTGAGATTCGTTTGACTTTGATTGAATTGTACTTATACCTTTTTTTGTTTTAATAATAAAATCAACAGATAACAACATATCAATAAAATCGCCGTTTCCACCTTGATATAAAAGTTCTGCTCCATCACTTTTAAGTTTTTTTATGATATTATTTTCTAACTTTTCACCATAATCACTGTTAACTTTTATATTGTTTGTAAAGTTAAGTAATTCCATAGGTGAGGTTAAATATGTTGTAAATAATTGTGGAATTTTATGTTTATGTTTTAATAAAATATTTTTAGATTCCTCATCAGAATCTTTTGAAAGTAACGAATCAATTATATTTTTACTGTTAAGACTACCGTTAGTATATGACCGAATAAGTAATTCAGTTAAAATATCCGCAATATCTGAGTAATTAGTATTTAATTTATTAACATAATTCCAAACACCATTAGAATCTATTTCTCCATTATTGTTAGTGTAAACAAGTTTTCTATTTGGTAAATTTTTAATAAAATCATTATGTTGTATTTCTGAGATATTACCGTTATTTTTTAATAAATTAATTCCAAAAATATGTTTGTCAATCTCTTCCTGCCTTATATTACTTTTTAAAGGATCTAATATCTTATCAATAATTTTTTCTATCCCTAACCCTTCTTTTTTTACTAACTCTAACCCTTCTTTTTTGTATACCCAACTTTTGTGTAACCAATACTTAAAACTATTTAATCTTCTTTCTATTTCTAATCTTTTGTTTTCAACCATATTATAATTTTATTTCTACAAAGATAAAAAATTATATTTGATTAATCAAATAAAAAGTATTATTTTTAGTCTAAATCATCTTCTTTAATAATGATTGATAAACCAGACTCCATCCATTCATTACTATATAAATCAATTTCTATTGTCAGATTGTTTCTATCTAAAATAATTTTTCCTGATGATCCCTCATTTATTTCCCAACCACCAAATGAAGACTCAAGTTTATCATAGAAAAAATTTTCAAGTTCATCAGGATATCCAATTGTTTCTGATGGACCATCTTCCTCATCACTTCCATTATTATTTAACTCACCACTATCTCCTCCACCAGAAAACTTAACTTCAAAGTAATTTATATTATTTTCATCTAAAAAATTTTGAACTAAAGGCATAGTACTTACGTCATATTCATCGGATTCACCCACCGAAGTTTGTTCTTCTATTTCACTAGTTATTTCCATAGTTTTATTAATGCGATCAACAAGTATAGTAACGTGATAATAATAGTCTCCATTCTCATTTCGAGAGTTTTCCCAAATTTCATCCGTATATTTTTCAATTATTTTTTCAAAAAATGAGTAAAAGTTAGACGGTATGGTATAACTTTTATTACCAACATAAAACATATCTTCAAAATGGTCAACATATCTACCATCCATGCTGAGATTAAGTCTAACCTCATCAACTTTCAAACTTTTTAGATAAACTAAAAATCCATAAAATTTATTTTTCATATTTTTTTATTATATAAATATATTAATCATCGAATTTAAGATCTAAAGTTCTTGTCATCCACATAGGTTTTTGTTTATTTTGTATTGCTTGTATCCATTCTCTTGCACTTGGTATATAATCAAAACAATCTTCCTTCACATGTTGTTCTCCAACATATCTTGTATAAACAACTTTTTCATCACTATTAACAAACGAAGATCCAAATATCTTTTCCATTTCAAATATACCCTCTGAATGATGTCTAAACATTCTGTGATATGAATGACCTACCCAAGCTTTTGTTTCATCCATCCAATTATGTAAATGAATATAATCTTCAACTTTACCCCCAAACTTTTTAACAGAACTTTTTGAGTGTAATAAAGGATGTGACATATAATATACTTTTATTATAAGTATAAAAAAAATATTTATTATTTAAAGTATTTAATTTTTAAGTATTGACCATATTTATATAATATGGAATATTTAATTAAAAAAATATTAAAAGAATATGAGGAGGAAGAGGAAAAAGCGTTTCCAAAAAATGTTTCTTTATTTTTTAAATTTTTAAATGGTTATAGAAAAGGAGGAAATGTAACACTAAATGCCTTAGGTAATTTTATGTTGTCTAACATGAAAACTTTTGGTTTAAAACCTCAAGAATATCAACACTATTTAAATCTTTATACTCAAAATTTTAGAGAAGATGGTCAATACATTTTAACCAAAAAAAATGAATTAAATGCCGAATATAATCAATCAAAACCAAAACGAACTTCTAATTCAAAAGCTTCAGATTTAGTAAGGGATTTACAACCATTTAAAGGATCAAATTTAGAGGGTAAGTGGAAACAGGATTATAAGGGTGATTGGGCATATGTTGTATATTCTTGGAATTGGTATCCAATATATATGTATAAATATAAAAAATGGTTTGAGGTTGATAATCGATATTCCTCATCAACAGGTAAACATATGTCAGCCACAAGTCCTGGAAGGTATAACAGTCAGTTAAGAAAAACAATGTTCATTGTTTCACAAGATGAAATGTCTAATCTTTTAAACGGTCAACAAACATCAGAAAATATAATTAAAAATAAAAATAAAAAATTTATTGACATTGTTGGAAAAGAAATTCATACCTTAAAACAAGTTAGATTAGGTTGGGACCCAAGAGTTAGAATATCATTTAATTTTATGAAAGTAAGTATGGAAGAAAATGATCCTCGTATTGATGTTGAAGTTATTAATGTTGATAAAATGGACAATAATAAAATAGATAGATCTTCAGGTAACTTTTTAAAAGGTGAAATGGTTGGAGTTTCAAAAGAATATATCACCGATTTAATGAAAGAATACATCTCAAGATATTCTTCCTCTATATTAGGAAGAGATGTTTCAAATGAAATTAGTGTAATCGTAACTTACTTAGATAATCCAAATATAAACTAAAAAATCGGATCTAGTCCGACTTTTTTTCATTAAACTAACATAGTTATCCCATCATTTCAGTAGCTTTGTACACCGCTAATTCTTTGGTTTTAAACCCACGTTCTTTAATGTTTTTACCATGTACGATTTGATAAGTAGTTGAAGCAACTTCTTTTTTATCACCTCTACCTGGTTGTTTTCTCATAACATCTGTTGCGTAGACATCTAAAAAACCAACTTTACAAATGTAACGACCTTTTGTTGAACCTTTTCCCATTTTTTTATTTTTTGTTTTGATTAATACTTTTACAAATATATAAATTTATTTTCTATTTATCAACAAAATTTTAATTTTATTCTAAAAGTATTACCTATATTATATATTTAATTACTTTATTTAAGAAATTTTAATTTGTAAAGTGTAGAATTTATTAGTTCCTGAATTGTATCTATTTGATTTTGGATATAACTATCGTCAACCGAATCTCTATTTTCTTCAATCATATTCAATAAACTTGTAAAGTATTTTAATACTTGGTTTTTGTTTTTATAAGATTGATTCTTAAATGATTTGTAATTAGTTAAAAGACCGTACTTACCTTGATAAGACTCTATTACACCATCAACAAGTACATCAATCCCTTCGTAATATTTTTGTAAGGCTTTGTGTTCAGAATATGATTTAGTTCCTAAATGGAAAATATGAATTTGTGTTTGTGAATGTAATATTTGACAAACCATTTCACAGAAATCTTCATTATGACTGGAAGATTCTGTATCTTCGTCGTTGTTATCCTCTTGATCATTATCGTCCTCATCATTATCGTCCACATCCTCTTCATCATTATCGTCCTCATCATCTAACAAATCGTCTTGTTCATACAGTCCTTGTTTTTTTAATGTTTCAAAAACTTTTTTAGTTAAATTTTTATCAGCCATAATATTTGTTTTTATTTACTTATTTTTTAAAACCAGTTCTTTGGGTTCCATTTTGATTTTTTAGCATCTTCCGCAGCTCTATTTAACGCATCTTGAGCGTCTCTTGCTTGTCTATCAAGTTCGTCTTGTGCCGCTCTCGCTTGTCTATTAAGTTCATCTTGTGCCGCTCTCGCTTGTCTATCAAGTTCTTCCTGTGCAATTCTTGCCAATCTATCACTTTCTTCTTTAGCCGCTTTTGTTTGTCTGTCAAGTTCTTCTTGAGCTTCTCTCGCCTTTCTTTCAGTTTCTTCTTGGGCTATTTTTGCAAGTCGTTCAGTTTCTCTTTGTGTTGCTTCAGATAACGCTTGTGCTTCTGCTGCCGCACGTTCTGATTGTTCTGCCGCCAATCTAGCGTCTTCAGCAATTTGATTCGTATCAACACTCACACTTAGATCAACATCAACACCAAGTAAAACTGCCACTTCACCACTAACTCCGACAGTTGCAACACCATCTACATAAGTAGCTTCACCACCACCACCAACACCAACTTGTTCTCCAACCGATACACCAGCACCTGCGGTTACTGAACCTTCTCTTAAATCTAAAGTTCCTTCACCATCTACACCAACTGAACTTCCTGCCGATACACTTCCATTTGCTACCACTCCTTCATCACCTGCCCTTACTTCTAAACTTGCTTCATTTCCTGTTTTAGCGTAAGCATCTACAGAACCACCAACCCCAAATCCTTCATCATTAGCCTGACCCTCTACTGTAACATGAACTTCAGTTGTGTCTGAATAGTTTGCTTCCACATATACATTGTTACCATCTAAACCACCATCAACTGATGCTTCTGTCCCAGTTTTAGCGGAAGCTTCAATGCCAATCGAGGCATTTTCATTTCCTGTTTCTATTCCTGCGGATGCAGTAGTTGTATTATCAAATGATGCACCACCTGAGGTTTCATCTGAATGTGTTTCGGTTGTTTGATTTTGTTTCATATGTGCGTGTTTTTTTGTTTTCATTTCTTTTTTATGGGTTTTTTTATTGGTTTTTTAATTGTTTTTTTAATTGTTTTTTTCTTTTTTACTGGTGTAATAACAATTGGTTTATCAAATCTGATTAAAATAACAAATCCCAATAGTAATAGAACCAAAAAGTATATGTAAATGTTTAATTCAAGTATAGCTCGTTGAAGTTTGTCATTTGATTTTTCATATGTCACATCTCTTAGATGTTCTATACTAGAAATAATTCTAGTTTTATACGACAAATATTGATCAGTAAAAAATGCCGTGTCATTCATTGCTTTAAATGCCGGAGCCTCTATTACTGACGCTAATTCATTACTCAAACTTAAACCTTCATTGTAATATACCATACCTTCAGGTATAATATCAAATTTTAGTTGTTTTCTTCTTTCTAAATGGGAATTAAACTCATTAATGAATTTTTCTTTACCAGTGGCCGTATATGCTATTGCCAAATAGGTTAAACTATCCGTAGATGTTCTTAAATAATATGCGGTTCGTTTACCTAAATCTAACTCTACATGAGCGTCTTCAATATCTTTTATTGCGGACATTGATAATAAGGCCGCTATAGCAACTGGTATTGATATGAGCCAAATTTTACTTTTTATTTTTTCTAAAATCATTCAACTGGTTTTTTAATAACTTTCTTTTTAATTGGTGTTTTTTTAATTGGTTTTTTTTTAACAGGTGTTTTCTCTTCAGGTTGAGGTGCAACTTGGTTTAAAAATTTATTACTTAATATCTCTACTAATTTTAATCCTAAAAATCCAACAATAAAGGCTAAACCATTTTGTAATTTAGCTTCATTTAAATTTAACAATTCTACCATTATTGGGGTAAGATAATTAGCTGCCGCCATACCACCAAAAATAGATAATATGGTAGATTTAACACTTGTTTGAGCGTTTTTGGATGCCATTAATATAGCACCAAATAACCCACTAATTAAAAAACTTATGGTTATACCTATTTCTTTCATATTTTTATATTACCAAGTTTTTATGGTGTATGTAACTGAGATTCCAAATCTTAAATCAGGTTGGTTTCCATTTATGTAATAGTTAGTACCCGCCCAAGTTCCAAAAGACCACTTTTTGATATTGTAGTTAAGATTCAAAGATGACCAACCATTGGATTGGTATATAGCTCCCTTTGGTTTAATATTTGATACATTAATATAACCAGCACTTGTGCTTAGAGCCCAATGTTTTATTGGTTTAGGGGTGCATTGACCATAAACTGTATAACTAAATAGGGTTAATATAATACACGATATTATTTTTTTCATTTTACTTTAATATTACTCTTCTGTTTTATCGTTATCTTTTTTACCCCAAATTTTATCTACTGATGCTAATCCTAAACATCCAAATGCCAGCATTGCCACAGCATTTACTAAAGTGTCTGCAGGTTTTATATCTCCGTGAGTATAGCTGTTTACATATAAAGTAATACATAAAGTAATACCACACAATATACCAATAAATCTTTTAGACGATGGGGATCCTTTTTCGTCCTTAAATAACCCATTTATCCAATGAAACATTTTTTTAAACATAACTTTATTTTTTTTATTTATTTATTTAATATCTAAACTTTCAATTAACGTATATGTAAATGAATTACCGTGTATATCTTTAGCTTTTCTACAGATTTTCATAAATTCCTCAAAATCCGCAGATTTTTTAAAGACTTGACATCCTTCAGACCAATTTTCCACATATGTTGAATCGGCACCTGCTTTATGAATGTTTATACCAAAAACACCTTCTTGTATTAGTTTTTCGTCATATACCATATCACGGTTTGCGTCTCGATATACTTTAACTGGTTTGTTTTGTCCCAAAGCCTCATATTTTCCCCCATGTAATCTAATAATGTGAGAACCTCTGTATTGACCTTCAACAAGTCTAGCAACTCCAGCTTTATTACCAAATTGTTTTACACCTTTTGTTCCTGGATCTGTAGTTGCCAACCATTCGTGATATTGCCAAACACCTTTTTCGTTTTTATAACTTAAAGTTAATAAATCATCAAAAACATTTGTGACTTTGTCTCCAACAGATGAATTTCTGATCCCAACAATGTTTACATCATATCCTTTATTGTTTGTGTCTTCAAACCAAACATAACCTTTAGTCTTTACGGTAGACTCAATATTTTCTTTAGTGTATTTCATAATTTTATTTATTAATAAATATATACGGTTACTAAAAAATAAAATTTTTTTATAAATTCACATTTTTTACTATTTTACTAAGGTTATTATAGTAAAAAAACCCCCACTCTTATTAGAAATGGGGGTTTTAATTGTAGTATAACTTTTATTATTTGTTGGTATAATCACTCCATTCCCAACCTAAAAATAGTTTCATACATTTTCTGTGTAACCAATTTGGTTTTTTCTCCAAATGGATGTGAAATCCTTTTCCGGTACCCATAAAATAACTACCAACATTTTTATTTGTTATTAGTTTTTTATATTCAACATATGGTCTTTCTGAATTAACTATTTTATGGTAATTATCAAGTCCAATTTTATCAATTTTAATATCTAAAATTTCTCTTTTCTTTCTAGGTTTATAATATTTTTTCTTTGTTGTTTTTTTTACCTCAGGGTTTCCTTTAGTAATTGTTTCTTTTAATATAATTTTTTCTGTCATTTTTTTTATTTTTAATTTATTTTTAATTTGATAATGGTGCTTTAATTTTTTCGTGTGATCTATAATTACTTAATTGTATATCTTCTTCTAATAAACATTTACAAAAATTGTCATTAGTAAATGAATTAAATATTTTTATTGCATCTAATAGTCCTATACCACACTCACCTGATTCAGTTGGCCAAAACTCTGTGTTGATGTTTAGGGTTGGTAGTGTATATGGTTCTCTTGTTCGGGTTGGTACATTCCATTGGTCAATTTCAGAATGTGATAATGTGTTACTGTCTCCACCATTATATATTTGATTAAACATTTCTTGAGTAACCATTTCTCTTCTTTCATCTAAATCTAATTCTCTACCAATCTGTTCTTTTGCTTGTTCAACGTGATTCAAATACAAATGTGTATCACCCAAGTTACCAATCAATTCATCAGGAACCATATTAACTGACTTGGCAATAATTTCCAATAACAATCCGTAAGACGCAATGTTAAATGGTAAACCTAAGAATGTATCTACTGAACGTTGATTCCACATTAAAGAGATTGCTCTGGTTGGAATATTAAATTTGTCACATTCTTTATGAACCTCATTATCTAAATCTATACTAACATTACTTTTTATAAAATCAAACAGTTCATTTGAATCCAATAAATTAATTTGTTTAGTGTTTTTATACGTGATTCTTTCACTAGCACTCAACTCTCTTGTATAAACTTGAAATCCATAATGACAAGGTGGAAGAACCATTTGGTCTAATTTACCCACATTCCAAGCATTAACCATTAATCGTCTTGAGTCTGGATTTGTTTTAAGGTCGTTGATTAAGATTGATATTTGGTCTATAACCTTTTCCCCAACTAATGTATGTAGACCATTGTGTCCTATTGTTACATTTTCACCTGTACCCCAACTTCTCCACTGTTTACCATAAATTTTTCCAAGGTCACCCCACTTCTTAGCAAACTCATCATCTGTTTTGATTTTGTTGATGAAGTCTTCTTGTGTTTGGTATTTTACTAATTGACCAGCTTGTGAAGAAATTAAATCAGAGTAGTTTTCTGATTTATAGTCTGGGTTATATATATAATTCTTATAAGCATCACCATCCCAAATATGACAACCATTATCAACAAGGAACTTGATGTTTGTATCACCACGTAAGAACCACATTAGTTCTGTAACGATTGATTTCCATGCCATCTTCTTAGTTGTAAGTAATGGAAACCCCTCACTCATTTTATGTCTAATCTGTCTACCAAACACTGAAAGAGTACCACCGTTTCTTGTTTCTTTTTTTACACCATTATCAAAGATGTCTTGTAGGAGTGATTGGTATTGTTTATCTAGGTTATTCATTAATAATCTCGTTTAATCGTTTAATTTCTGATATCACATCATCACCCAATTCAATTTTGGACATCATTGTTAAATCCACTACTTGAGAATAAAGTAAGTTTATTAGTTGTTGCTGAGCCGCCATTTTTGAGGACATCATTTGTGGAAAGTTTTGTAGTTCTTCTTCTGTCATTGTTTTCTCTTTTGTTATTGTATATTCATCAATCATCCACTTTATCTTATCAAACTCACTTTGAATGTCATCTTTTAGTCTATTTAATCGAGTATCTGCCGTTATTTTTTCTTCTCTATCTTTCATTAGTTCTTTACGTTTTTCAGGATGTCTCCACTTACCATAGTTAGACCATTTGTTCATAACTTTCCAATTGATTTTCGTTGAAGATGTGTAATAGTCCATATTCGTCCATTTCACCTATCACCCGTATTTCACCACCGATTGTTTCAAATACACCTACGATTGTACAAGGAAATTTATAACCTTTTGGTTTGTGTACCTTATCACCAACCTTAAATTTTGGTTCTGTTTGATTAATAATACCGTTTAGTCGTTTAATCTCAGAGATCACATCATCTCCCAATTCAATCTTGGACATCATTGTTAGATCCACCACTTGATTCGTAAGGACATTGATTAACTCGTCTTTTGCTTGTTCTCTATTCATAATTTTTTATTTACCAATAATAAATTTAAGTGCTGATGAGCTTCCAGCCATATTAAAGGTAAAAACTTCAGATGAACAAGTTATATCGTTTACCCTAATTTTTAATACACTACATAGTTTAAAGTCATTAAGTATATTACTTTCCATTAGATTACTAACGATCCATATAATTTTTTTATCTTCAGAAACTACCATAGGTTCAGAATATTTTACATAGGAACCGTTAACTAAAAAAGACAAGTCTACCGTGGGGTTTTCATCACACGTATATCCACCCTGCAGATAAAAAAATATTGATCCATCTACATTTTCTAACTTTAAAACTGATTTATTATTTTCAACAGTATAACATATTCGATAAGGGTCATCAAATCCATTATTAACATTTTTGTTTATCCATTGTGCATTAACATTTAAAGTTAACATTAACGCAATACTAATCATTAATTTTTTCATATTTATTATTTATTATTTATTATTTATTTTTAATGAATCAAGAAACTCGTTGAGTTCCACTTTAGATGGTGGTCTTCCATCAATATCACAACAAGTATTGTAATAATTTCTAATTTTGTCAATTACTTCTCCCATTTCAATCTCTTTAAGTCCGTCTATTAAGGTGTTGTCCCATAATTTTATTTCGTCGTCATCCATAAAAAAATATCCATCCGAACCTATGTAAGGTGTTGTGTTTTCACTCATAATATTTTTTTTTCATTTTTTATGTTTTTAGTAATTTATTTATTATTTGATACCATCTTCTAATTCTTTCTCTGCAAGAACACTACCTAAAAATTGGTTTTCATTTTCTAAGAAAATAATATATTCTTTCAACGCCTTATTTCTATCCCTTTGAGATTGAATTTTTTTTAATTGTTTTCCTATTTGAACCTTTATGGAGTCTTCAGGTAATGATAACCATAGAGTATCTACATGGGGATTTTTTTTAAGACTGTCGATTATTCTTTCTTTATCTTTTATTAATCTACTAAATTTGGTATTTGCTCTATTATTGATAATGGCAGCAAATAGTCCAGTAAAAATTAATGTGATAATAATGATGATTGAAATTTTTTTCATAATTTATTTTATTTATATATTTTTAATATAATTATTTTTTATTGTAATGTCAACTCCATTACAATATGTTTACTACTAAATCCTGATTTATACGTATTAACCCACATATACTTGATTTTTTTTTAATCGTTTAAATCTAAACTATAACCATTAAGTATTTCTCTTATTTCGTCACGTATTTTTTGTACAATATCCACCTCTTCTTCACTTGATTCTTTTGATTTATCAAGTAAACTTGTACCATATTTTGTGGTTCCTCGAAGTAATTGATCTAAATCCCACATAGCTATTTTCCATTTATATCCATCTAATGCGGTTCTTGCATCATTTTTTTCTTCTTCAGAGTCAAACTCTAATATTATTTTTCCCATTTTTATTGTTGTTTAAAATCTAATTCTCTTTTATAAAAATAGGGACAAAACCACTTTGGTTCATCACATTCAAGTTTAACCATCTTGCCTCCATAGCATCCTACTTCTATTACAGTAGCTATTCCTGAAAGATTAGTCTTAACTCTATCTCCTACTTTTAATTCACTAAATGTCATCATCTTCTTCCCTATATGTTAAAAATTCATTATATCTTTCTTCCATATGTTTCTTATCTCTATACTTACCACAAGCTAAGTCATCTGCTATATCATATCCAAAATCTATTATCTGCTCCTTCTCCATCTCTTTAGCTTTCTCAAATAATCCTTCAAAAATTACCTCCTGCTCATATGTTAGTCCTAAATTTATATGTGTTACTAACCATTCTACTGCTGTCTGTTTCATAATCCATTTTGTATCATTGTTAATACTTCTAATTTCTGCTCATCTGTTAATCTAACAGGTAACTCATACTCCACTTTATTATCCAACCTACATTGTTCTACCTCTTCCCATAATGACTTGACATCATAACAAATAGGTTTTCCGTCATTAGTAGTTGCTTGGTCAATTGTTCCAAGAGGGTCTCTCTCCCATAGATACCAATTAATCCAATCTGCTCCATCCTTACCATAGTACACCTCTAATAAAATGTTTATCACTGAGATATAATTATCTGAGAAATTAATAGTGTCTATATCTAATACATACAATGCATGTTCCTTGTCTGATTGCTTCCTAAGTCTATTTAGGATTTCTGTAAATACTTCTAGTTTCATATTATTTTTTTAGTTTCCATAACTCGTAATTACTATTTTTTGTCTTAAATTTAATATAGTCATCTTGATCCTCAACAATTTCTGTTATTGGAGTTGTTTGCCATGTAAAAAATTGGCTAAATGGTGACATAAGTAGTGAACGACCAACATCTGGTTTATCATGTTTTGATTTAAACCTACCTTCCTCATTAAATTCCAACCACATTACTTCTTTAGATTGGTTAGTTAATCCATCATGTTCACGAATCATTTTCCAATTGAATTCGTTTTCAATTACTCCCTGATCAACAGCAATCTTTAAAACATTATCTTCCGTTAATGTCATTGGTATTTTAGTTTGTTTAATCTTGCTCATTTTTAATTATATTATATGTAAAATCACTAAATTTTAAACCCCATTGTAGTGAGATCCACATCATTTCTTTTTCAGCACTTTTTGCGTTCATTCGTAGGTTTTTTATTAGGTATTTTTTACCCCATAACTTCCATTGATCGTTTTGTTCTGTAGTCATAGTCCATTCCTGAAACCAATTGTCTTTACGATCTTTAATGTCCTCAAAGGTTACCGTATGACCCGCAATTTCAAACATCTTGTTAACTAAATCAATGATTACCTGTACTTTTTTTTCTTGTTTACTTAATCTTTTATTCATTTTATTTAATCTTGATTGTTTTCTAATTCATTTAATTGTTTTTCTAATCTTTCGATGCTACCCCAAATAATTCTAGCGGTTGGATCTATCGATTTAATCTGTTCAACTAATTCGTTTTGTCTGCCTCTGCTGTAAAATCCAAGTTCAATATCATTAGCCAAGTTTTGGATGTGTTCTGGTGCGTGAATAGAAATACGGAGGTCATAAGATTCCCATTTAGTTTTCCAATCAACGAAAGCGATTCCCTTAGTTAATTTCCTAAGTAAATTATGTAGAGTCCAATTACGAACTCTAACAATTGATCGGTCACTACCAAATACATGTAAGAACCGTAGAAACCATCTTTGGCACCATTTTGGTTTTGCTTCATAGTCCATTGCCAACACCAGTGGATAAAGAGCTTTGTAGTAGACGCTGTCTTCTTTATAGAAAGTTATTCCAAGATATCCCCACTTTTCTAGTTTCTTTGGAAAAAAGATATACCGTAAGTCATCCAAGTTGATGTTACGAGTGTGTATAATACCTTTTTTACGTCCTCTCCAAAATATCAGACTTTGTGCAAAAGATTTTACCTTTGTTGCTATAGACCGATTGTCTTTGTAATCAAATTTACTCATAATTCTTATTTTATTTTACAAATGTACAAAAAAATTTTTACTTTACCAAATTTAATCATAACCATTTTATTTCATTTGTTATTGAATCCCATTCAATGTTAAGAGGTAAGTTAGTGTAATTATATCTCTCATCTAATACTGAAGCATTAATAAAGTGTGTGTGTCCATTATAATAATATCCTGAACTTCCATGTATGTGTCCAAATACATGAATCTTTGGTTTGATTTCATCTACTCGATGACGTAACATTTCACAACCTAATCTTACACTTTGTCCTCCTGGAATATCTAAATGTCCAAATGGTGGTCCGTGTGTAATCAGTATGTCCGTATCGTCAGGTATATCATCCCACTTTGCTTTCATTACTTCTCCATTTCGAGGTAAATTAAAAGCCCAATTAAAGAACTCTGGTTGCCAAGGTGACCCATAGATCTTTAAACTACGATCTTCATCCATATCATAAAGACCAAACATCTCATCTTGAAGATAAATTAGATTTGTATAATCTTTGATGGTTAATAAACTCCAAGTAGGTTCATTTTCTAAAATACGGTCGTGATTTCCTGCAATAAAAATTTTCTTATCGTATCCTTTTATTGTACTAAACCAATCAAGGAATTCAATTACCTCTATTTTACTATATCCACCGTTCATAAAATCTCCAGCATGTATTAGTATATCACCACCTGGTAAATCATTTTCACAATACCGGTGTTTGGTATGTGTATCACTAATAAATGTTATTGTTTTTTTCATGTTACAAATATAAGAAAAATAATTTAAAATTTAAAATAAAAGTACAAGAGTTTTTAACGGATTATTTTATTATTTAATTATTTCTTTTTTTCCTATGATGGAACCTTGTAACACTACCTTATCTATTCTTGAATCAATGTATGATTTTGTTTGATCAATTTCTCTATGAATTTCATTTTCTATCTTGTGATGAAAATCATCCACATTTCTAACTTGATTCATTATTGTTTGTTCAACCATATTAATATCACGATGGGTAGATTCAAGTAATTGTTCAGTATGTCTTCTTTCGTGATCAATTGATTGATATACTTCGTCAATCATTTTTTTAATTGTTATTGTTTGTTTTTCTAATTTGTTTATCTTAACCATACCTAAAACTAAAGCAATTAATAATAATATTGCTGCAATCGTAAGCATACCTAAAACATATGATGTTATTTCTACCATGTTTTTTAAATTTTATTTATTTTTATGTCAAAGAACTCTTGTACTGTATCTATGTAGAATTTTAAATCTACATAGATTTTAATTATTTAATTATTTCTAATTCTATTCTATATTTTTTAATCTTTTCTCTAGTTTTTTGGTACTCATCTTGATCAGTAGCCTTGTGACCATTTAGAACTGCTCTTGTTATTATTAATTCATTTTTTAAAATAAAAGATAGTTTTTCTTGATTGGTTAATTCATAAGGGACAACTTCCGTCCTAATGAACTCTCTAATCATTCCTCTAATATTATCAATGTGATCTTTTGGATTTTGTTTTGCCCCGTGTACCATAACAGATGTTTGGTATATTGTTCTACTTAAATCTAATATTTTTTTATCAAAACCCATTTAATTTTTTTGTTTAAAGGATTTCTTTTCTTTTTTTGTTTAAATAAACCTCAAGTGGATTAATAATATTATATTGATATTCTCTCAAATACTCCACAATATTTTTGTTTTTTAATTGATTATCAAAATTATTAATTAATTTATTTGCCGTAATTATTTGTTCTTGAGTTTTACAAGAATTAATAACTTTTTTAATCCATGTCTCTATTTCTGTGTAATTTTTCATTTTTTTTATTGATTATCAATTAATACATAAGGGGGATTAATTCTTACCTCAGACCCATCACTATTAAAGTAATACGCCGTATCCCCATCAAAACTAATGGTATCTGTATACCAAATAGCAGGATGAGGACCTTTATTGGTAATAACATCACCTTTTATTTTATATCTATATTTGTTTTGGTTACACGAGAATATTATAAGTCCGAGTAAAACAATAAGAATTAATTTTTTCATAATTTAGTTAATATGTATAAAACAAATATAATTATTTTTTTTTAATAAATCAAATTTTTAGTAAAATTTCTTTTACCATTTTATATATTATCAAATTTAAGTTCAGATCCATCAAGTGATACATCACATATACCCCCATTTTCAAAAATTAAGTCTATTCTTGATTCGGGTATATTAACTTTATCTGGTCCACTAACAATTTTATAACTTTGTGTTAATGTTAATCTTGGATTTTTAATTAACGATAAAACAGTTTCGTTTTCGCAATTCATTTTTGATGGGTATTGACCTCCAACAGTTACAATAACTTCATCACCAATTTGTATTTCTTCATTAGAAACCAAGTAAGGTTTTTTTTCAATTAATATTATTTTATTCATTGTTTTTATTTATTTTTTAATAAATTATTTTATATCATGAACCCCCACGGATTAGGTGAGGGTTTTATATTTAACTTAAAAATTAGATTACCTCTTCAAACTCAACATCAGATGGTTTACTATTTTCTTCTTCTGTTGTTGTTTGTTCGTACAATAATTGACTAATATTTTGAAATTTAGTATTAAGATCATTGATATCATTTTCAATCTTCTCAATATCTTTTTTACCGTAAGATTCTTTTAAACTTTCAAGTGCCGTATTAAGTTCGATTTTTTGATCTTCGGTTAATTTTTCATCTAAATCTTTGATTGATTTTTCAGTTTGAAAAATTGTACCGTCGGCTCTATTTATAACTTCAGCATCTTCTCTTAGTTTTTTGTCTTGTTCAACATTTAACTCAGCTTCTTGTTTCATTTTCGCAATCTCTTCTTTTGATAACCCAGAAGATGCCTCAATACGAATTGTTTGTTGTTTGTTTGTTCCTTTATCTATCGCTGACACATTGATAATTCCATTTGCGTCAATATCAAACGTAACTTCAATTTGTGGAACACCTCTCATTGCCGGTGGAAGACCATCTAAGTTGAATTTACCAATAGTTTTATTATCGGTTGACATTGCTCTTTCTCCCTGAAGTACGTGGATCTCAACTGTTGGTTGATTATCCACTGCCGTTGAGAACACCTGAGATTTTTTAGTCGGGATTGTGGTATTAGACTCAATCAATTTAGTCATAACTCCACCCATAGTTTCAATACCTAAAGATAATGGTGTTACATCTAATAATAAGACATCTTTAACATCACCAGCTAACACACCTCCTTGGATTGCAGCACCTAACGCAACTACCTCATCAGGGTTAACACCTTTAGAAGGTTCCTTACCAAAGAATTGTTTAACCGCATCTTGTATTGCTGGAATTCTTGTTGTACCACCAACCAAGATAATTTCATCAACATCAGAAACCTTCATCTTAGCATTTTTTAATGCCTTCTTACAAGGTTCAATTGTTCTTTTAACCAAAGAATCAACTAACTGTTCAAATTTAGATTTTGATAATGTTCTTACCAAATGTTTTGGTAGACCATCCACAGGCATAATATAAGGTAAATTGATCTCACTTGATGAGGTTGAAGATAATTCAACTTTTGCCTTCTCAGCCGCCTCACGTAATCTTTGTAATGCCATTGGATCCTGAGTTAAATCAAGACCGTTCTCTTCTTTGAATTCACTTACTAACCAATCGATGATTGTTTGATCAAAGTCATCACCACCTAAATGAGTATCACCATCAGTTGATAATACTTCAAACACTCCGTCACCTAATTCAAGAATGGACACATCGTGAGTACCACCACCACAGTCAAAAACCACAACTACCATATCTTTAGACATTTTATCTAAACCATAAGCTAATGCCGCCGCGGTAGGTTCGTTAATAATACGTTTTACTTCTAAACCCGCAATTTCACCTGCCTCTTTAGTTGCTTGTCGTTGAGCATCGTTAAAATATGCCGGTACGGTAATAACCGCCTGAGTTACCGTTTCACCCAAATAATCCTCAGCAGTTTGTTTCATCTTTTGAAGTACCATTGCCGATATTTCTTGTGGTGAATATTGTCGTTTATCTATTTCAACTCTTGGAGATCCTCCATCACCTTTAACAATCTTATACGGTACTTTTTTAATCTCTTTTTTAGATTCATCAAAACTTGTCCCCATAAAACGTTTAATTGAACTAATAGTTTTATCCGGATTGGTTACAGCTTGTCGTTTAGCCGGATCTCCAATTTTTCTTTCACCATCTGTAATAAATCCAATGACGGATGGTGTTGTTCGTTTACCTTCACTATTTGTTATAACTACAGGTTCGTTTCCTTCCATAACGGCAACACACGAATTTGTTGTTCCTAAATCAATTCCAATAATTTTTCCCATTTTTAATTTTTATTTTTATTTTTATTTATTATGACTTTAAAGTCGTACTATTTTTTACAAAAAACATTCCATTCATAAAATACTGACATTTTGTCAGTTTACCAACTATCAACATCTGTCAAATCTAATTCTATGTCAGCCAACTCACTAAATACTGTGACAATTTTTCCAATACCATCACTTGAGAATCTGTATTCGTAGTTTCCATAACTCCCATATATTGCCTTTATGTGACTCTGCCATTCCTCCAACTTTTTAACTTGATCTTCATCAAGAGTAAAAGTTTTAGTTTTACCTTTTTTTGGTGGAGGTAGTAACATTTCACGATCTTTAGGTGGGGGTGGTGACATCTCATGATCATTTGGTTCACTGTTTATTCTCAAATACATTTTTTTTATGCGTTCTTGATTCTCATCCATACCCTATTATTTTTCAATGATCATATTTGTATTAGCAATTGGAGCTCTAAATACTGGAATTTTTTTACCATCAAAATCTTCAACATAAACTTCATAATGTTGGTCCATTACTTTTACTGTTGGGACGTTGTGTTGGAAGTAAATTATATCTCCTTGTGAATTAATCAAAATTACTTCTTTTTTTGTTGTGTTAAATGTTAATGTTTGCATATTTTTTATTTTTTTAAAAAAATAATAAAAAAAAATAAAATTGTCAAGTTAATGTGAGTCACTTTTTATTTTCTATTGTTTTATCTTAACACGTATCTATGAATTACTACCACCAATTTTCCATTAAATAATGCTCGGTCTGTTTGAATGTCAATATCCATCATACCCAAGTCTTCCTTGAGTCTATTAGCTTGGACCCCAACTTCGTGTTCCGCATCTTTTTCATTTTTGAAGAATCCAAAGTAGGAATCACATTTCCCTGTTTTATCACACACTCCGTAAATCATTTCTCTTTGATCCATAACATTCTAATTTTATATTTTTAACATTCCACAAATCTTTAACCCCTTCGGTCATATGACAATTATGTTTCTTACCAGTCCTACGACCAAATTCAACAATCATATCATTATGACGATTCTTAATAAAGTGCGGACATTCTTTGCATGGAGTTTCCATAAAACAAAGATAGTTATTTTTTTTTAAATAAACAACTATTTATTGGTATGAAAATTATTTTAACTGAATCTCAATATTCAACATTATTAAATGAGGTAGTTGATTTTAATTCACTATATAAATCTTTATACCCAAAAATGTATCGACAAGTTTGTTTGAAATATGCAAATGGAGATGAAGAAAAAGCAAATGATTTTTGTCAATTAGGGTTCATTAAAGTATATCAAAAAATTAGTATGTACAATGAGTCAGGACCTATTGAGGCTTGGGTAAAACGTGTAATCACAAATACAGTAATTGATGAATGGAAAAAAGAAAAAAGAAGTCCATACAAAAACCCCATTGACTTTGAACGAGCAAATTTAGAAGTAATTGACGACACCCCAGAAGAAAGTTTATATTCATCAAAAGAGATTAAAGATGCCGTTGAAACTTTATATCCTTCACAAAAAAAAGTATTTGAGATGTTCTTTTTTGAAAATATGAAACATCAAGAAATTGCCGAAGAATTAGGGATTAGTGAAAGCACATCAAAAACTAATTTATTTAAAGCAAAGGCAAAAGTAAAACAATACCTAATTAATTTAAACAAAAAAAGGGAAGACTAATCTTCCCCTTTAAAGGTCGACAACGAATTGTCCGACTCCACCAACTTGTTTTACTAAACAAGGAAAATTAACAAAAGTCTATTGAATCAGATATTCTTAACCCATCTACATAACGTTCAGGTTTACTCCAAGAATTTCTACTTTCAGGATATTCCAAATAATATGATTCCGAATCAAAACCATCTTCCTGTCCCCACGAAAAAGACATTTCAATAAATTCATCCTGGCTCAATTCATCCCCATATTCATCTAAGATACGACCTGATTTAATAAATTCAAGTAATGATTCTTTATCTTTAAAGAACTTATCTTCATTGAAATTCCAAAGAAACTTCCACCCCATACTACGTTTACCCAAATGAACTTTTACATTATCAGTAAACTCATCCCAAGGTGACAAATTTTGAAATTGATCAGTACCATCTATTCTAAAATTGTTATTAACTGATTCCACATTTAATTCCATTTGTCTAATTCTAGACATAAGACGATTTTTCCTTGTCTCCAATTCATTTAAAGTTGGAGATCTATAATAATTTGTTCCCATGTTTATATTTTTTCCATCCAAAGGTAGTAGTTTGGGGGATTAACCACACCTATTGAAATATCCGTAAACTTACCCCCAATTATAACTCCCATTTCTAAATTAACTTTATTCACATTACCAGTTAAGTAACCAAATATTGTATAATTCAATGTTAAGGAATAAACAGTACCCACAGAATAAAAACCATAATTTTGGGGACTCATTGAGTTATATGTGTATTTATTTTTTGTAATAAATTTAATTGTATCAACCGGCATCATATCCATTGGTAAACCCATCTCACCAATTCTATATTGTTTAATAACCCAAGTTTGTCCAACCAAAGAGTATGTACTATCTTGTGTTGTTGGATTTGGGGTTACATATGGTTGATATTCACCAGGTTCAATAACTTGTTTCTCACAAGATAATAACCCAACTAATACTAATGTTAAAAAAATTATTTTTTTCATATCTTATTTTGTTACTAATGATTCAATTTTACTTTTAACTTGATCACTTATAGAAATATCTTCCACATTACTAATAATTACTGAATTAATTAAAATTTTATTTGGTATATGTACTAAGAATGCGTCTCCATTGTAAAAACTCAAATTATTTCCCAATTCAATTGACCCATGAATCATTTTTAAAAATATTTTATATTGAATCTGATCCATAAATGTCTCATCAATTAACACACCCATACTTTCATTAATAACTTTTAGTGTGTATCCCGTAATTGTTTGTTTTAACATAATCTATAATTTTTTATAAAGATAATACATTATTTTATAATAACAAATTTTTTACCAACTTTTTTTAGTGTACCAACAAAATCATTTTTATGGTCAATACCACCCCAAAAACCACTTCCGTCCGACCAAACTCCTTTTTTATTATTTTTATATACTGATTCATCCTCAAAAATAATGTAATCAGGTTGATCATGTTTAGGTAAAGCATATGCTCTTGTCATTTCTCTATGCTCAGATGGTGAGTAATTACCCAACCAATCTTGTCGACATAAAAATGTTGCCTGTCCAACAATAACTTCTTGTCCATCAAGAATAACTTTTTTGTTGAATTTTTTTTTAAATGTGTGAATGTAAGTTCCCATTTTTTAAATTTTAGACGTTTGAATTAAAATAACTAATATTAATAAATTTATTATAAAGATTGTACTTGTTCCATAATGCCAGTAACCTCTTCTCGACTCAAGTAACCAATAACATCATTTGTTATAGGCGTATCATAAGTTAAGTCACCATCCTTACCAAGAACTGCAATCTCAAACAAACCAGTTTTACCGCCATATGAATGTGTATGACATACAACAGATACTCCGTATCCATTTTCAAACACCATTTTACATTTCACCCCAATTTGGTACGGAGAATCTTCAATTTTTTCAAACTCTAAATCTTCAAATTTTTTCATAATATATTTTTTAATTTTTAATTACAGAACAAAGGTAATACTTTTTTTTAAACTGCCAAACAAAAAATAAAAAATCCCATAATTTTTTTAAAAAAGTTATGGGATTATCTTTTTGATTAACCATTAAATAACTAAGAAAGAGGATTTTGGTTGTTATTTGTACGATATAAATATACTATAATTTATTAAAAGTTAACTTTATTGTAAATTTTTAACAATTATTTTATAAAATTCATCTGTTTTATTTGTAATTGGTAATTCATCAATACTATAATATCCACACTCACTATGTTCCCCACCATCTTTTGCGTTATCTAGATCTGGATATATCTTATCTTCAACCTCAAGACCATAGACATACATAAAACCTTTTAGGTAGGTACCGTCTTTGTTAAATCTATCAACAAACCCAACCAAATTTAATTTATCGTTGATTTTAATATTTGTTTCCTCAAAAAATTCCCTACGAGCAGCCTCTTCAGGTGTTTCACCATCTTCTATTCCCCCACCAGGGATTGACCATTGATTTGGCATTGTGTTGTCACTACTTCTTTTACACAACAATACCTTGTCATTACATTTAACTAATATTCCAGAAAATCTTTTGTTTTTTTTCATACCTTACATATTTATATATATATGGAAGTAATAATAAACAATAATCTTTTTAATGTCAAATCTGCAATTACCGATAAAGACATTCAAGATGGAATGAAAGGTAAAAAATTTGATGACGAATTTAACGGTATGTTATTTGTAATGAATGAAGGTACTCATTCATTTTGGATGAAGGATTGTACTACTTCTTTAGATATTATTTTTATATCAGATGAATCAATAATAAAAATTTACTCGGATTGTCCACCTTGTCGGGAACAAGACGATTCGAAATGTCCCCGATATGATGGTGTTGGTGATATGATCTTAGAGATCAATGGTGGTGACTGTATTAAATACGATATCACCGAGGGTGATTCAATTTTGATTAAAGAGTGATTTTTGAATTCTAAAAGGTTCAACTCTATCTTTCGCAATTTTTGTGTAATTTGGAGATAACTCAATTCCAACCCAACGTCTTCCCAATATTTCAGCAGCAACCAAACTAGTTCCGCTACCAGCAAATGGATCTAAAACAATATCATTCTTATACGATAAAATTTTAATTGCCTTTGTTGGGATGTCCATTGAGAATGTTGCCTTAGTCATTGACTTAGTATCTGCAAAATAATTCCACTGACCAAAAACAAGTTCCATGAACTCTTTCTTATCATTTTCTTCATAAACAGTTTTCTTTTTGGTGGTCCCGTCTTCTTGTTCAACATCAGTTGGAACACCTGTCCATTCAGGTTGACCTTTTACTTTTTTAATGTGTTGTTTTTTATACGCTAAAATTACACACTCTTTTGGGTTATAAATGTATGGGCTAGAAGGACTCATCCAAGAACCCCAAGCGGTTGTTTTACTTCTATGTGGAGAGTCTTCTTCAAGATCCACAACACCAAAGAAACCATAACCAATTTCTTTCATAATTTGCCACATTTCTGAAAGAAATAAAATTCTACCTCCCTTAGTTTGTCTATTGATCTCATAAGGAATGTTCAAGGCAATTCGACCGTCATCCTTTAAAACTTTGTAAGCCTCTGTTAACCAATCTTTGGCGAACTCAATATACTCCTCAAACGCAACATCATCGTCATGTACATCATAATCGATTCCAACACCATAGGGTGGGGATGTTACAATTAAATCCACACAACCTTCAGGAAATGTTTTCATTACATCAATACAACTACCATTAATAATTTTACCAGTAATGTCTTCTAAATTCTTCATACTTTTTTTTTAATTAATTAAACAATTTTAATAAACCTAACTATAATTTTTTTTATTGTCAAATTTTTATTAAACTATTTCTGTAATTATTTGTGCTAATTTATATCCTGCAAATGCTCCCGCAGCGGCTGAACCAGGAAGAACTATAAACTTACCTAAAATTGTGTCATATTTTTTTCTGTTGACAATATACGAAATTAAAACGTAATACAGAACATAATTTATTAAAACTAAAAAGTCCAATTCTTTTGCAACAAACACAACAATAGAATTACCTAAAAACCCCCACATAAAATTTATGAAAGTTTCCCGTAGTAATTCACTTGGTGTTGTGATTGCGTCTAAAACTGAAATTTCTTTACTAAATCCTGTTTTATTTTTCGATGTTTTCAATGTGGTGTTGGATGTACCATAGGGCTTTTCTGAGGTCTTCAAGTTCTGTATCTTTTCTTTTTTTTCCTGCACGGCTAATATATTTTATTGCATTTCCTAAACTAAACCCCAAATCCCAAGCATCAATAACTTTTATTGCTTCGTATTCATTATTTTTTCCCCCATAATGTTGAGGATGATTTACTTGTTCTATTTTTATCGGTGGACACTGACAAAGTCCGGTTCCACCACATACACATTCTTTATCCATTATTCTTCTTTATATTCGTTTAATAATTCATCATTAGAAATTGTACCATATTTACCACTAAGATTATTTGTGTCAATATTTTTAGTCATCATGGTTTTTATATCGTATATTTGTTTTGTTTCGTGGAGTGATTTAACAATCTCAAAAATAATTTTATATGGGTCTGCGTTTGATCCTGGTCTTCTGTCTTCAAGATATCCTTTCCATTCCTCTGCGGTTTCTTTTGGAACTCTAATTGATGCTCCTCTATCAGAGACACCCCAACTAAACTTATCTATTGATTGTGTTTCGTATTCACCAGTAAGTCTTAAATTATTGTTTGAACCGTAAGATTTAATGTGTTGACGATGTCTTGATTCAAATGCGTTAAACAATGACATAAAATATTCTTTATTTCCATCATTTCTCATAATATCTGTTGAAAAATTTGTATGAAGACCAGACCCATTCCATTTACCATGTGTAATTGGTTTTGGGTGTAAATCAATGTGGTATGAATATTTCTCTGAGGTTTTAAAAAGAAAATATCTTGTCATCCAAAGATCATCTCCACTTTTTAATTTTTCTTTAGATAATACTTGGTATTCCCATTGTCCTAACGCAACCTCAGCATTAACTCCTGTAATATCAATTCCATAATTTAAACACATATTTAAATGTTTATCAACAAAATCTCTTCCAACAACATATTGACCAACTCCACAATAATATTTACCTTGTGGTTCCAAGTTGTTTTGATCATGACCTAAAACGCATTTGTTTTTTTTGTCGTATATAAAGTATTCTTGTTCAAAACCAAACCAAAGATCTTCAAAACCTTCACCAATACTTGATCTTTTATTTGACTCGTGTGGTGACCCATCAGAATTTAATACCTCACATAAGACATATACGGTTGATTCCATATCTTTAAAATAATGTCTAACAGGTTTTAAAATACAATCTGAACTTCCTGTTTCAGCCTGTAATGTTGAAGACCCATCAAAGTTCCAAATTGGGAAATTTCCATCAAGAAACGCTTCCTTAATAGATTGATAGTCAACTATTTTTACCTTACTTCTAAGATTTGGTTCTGGTTTATATCCATCTAACCACACATATTCTAATTTAACTTTCATATACAATTTTAAAAATTTAATTCTTCTTTGTTTTTTTTATAATTTTCAATCATTTGAGTTTGATTAATGTAGGTAATCAATTTTCTTTTAAACAATGGAAGAAGCGTTTCATTTATTGGGAAATTCGCTTCACATAACATTTCATACAAAGGTAATTTTGATATATTATCTTGATTCCATTGACTAAATGTATTTATAATTTTTGTAATTGTCAAATTATTTTTTTTTTCAGAATAAATTAAATTTACTAATGTTTTACTTTCAGGTGATTTTTTATTTACTTGTTTAACATTAAATTCCCAAACATAAAACAAATTATCTTTTGAGTCTAAATAATAAAAATATCCTTTTTTTTGTAAAACCTCATTTTTGTTTTTTTTTATTCTTAAAATTACACTATCAAACACTATTTCCCAAACAGATTTAGCAATGTTAAAATATTCTAACATTCTTGGAGCACTATATGTTAATATTTTGTTAAATTCTTCTTTTTCCTCATTGTTTAATATTGGGATGTCTTTTATTTTTAAATCTTTTACTAATAATTCATCATCTATTGTTGTAAATTTTTTATTAGTATACATTATTTTTTTATCTCTGATTAAATTTTGAAGATTTGCCACGTGTAATGACAACTCAATGAATCCAGGATAGAGTTCCATATTATCTAATTTTTCCCCCATTTTTTGAAAGTAAGATAATAATTTATACTCTTTGTGTTCTTGATCAATGGGTTTTTCAAACATCCATTCAGTGTTCATTAAAAATTCTATTTTTTTCTTTTTTTCCATTACACATAAAGATAATAATATTATTTCATTCTGTAAAGGTATTAGTCAGTTCTAAATACAATATAGGTATTTGAATTTATATTAACTTCTTGGTAATCCCCATCATAATGACTTATTACGCTATAGTCAGATTCATCAATTAAGTCACGTAGTAAACTTCTTGTATTAACAAAATTATCATAGTTCATACCATAATCATCCAACCAAGATATCGGGTCAGACTCTATCTCATCTCTTTTTTCTTCCATAACTCGTTCAATATCATCATCACTTAAATCTCCATCAGGATTCTCTTCAATTTCTTCAATTTCAGAATCTATTTCTTCCGCCCTATTCTCAATTTCTTCAATCCTTGATTCATTATCCGATTCATGTTCTCCATCTTCATCTTCATCTTCATAAGTTACTGACTCAACCTTTTTATTGTTTTGGTAAATTTGCCATTTATCGTCAGACCATTCAACAACTAATAAATTGTTCATATAATCTTTGAATTTAAAGTATTTCATACTTTCTATTCCTTCTTCAATAAGAGGAGATCTAGCCCCATTTGAAATTAAATAATTTTCTATCTCAAGAGATTTTTTTTCATTTTTAAGGTTTATTATTTCTTGATCTTGTTCTTTACTAGTTTCTTTAGAAATATCATAATCTTCATAATTTTCATAAATATCGTCACGAATCGAATCTTCAAAATACTCATACACATCTTCACCATCAATGTGATTACTTAGTGTGCTTTTATCAAAATTATTTAAATCATTTACCATATCTTCATAATATTCTTCAATGGAGTCATCCACCTCACCTTCAGTACCAACAGCATAAGTATTTCCATTTGTATCACCATGAATTGATTTAAATACTGTCATTTTATAGTGAGAATGCCGATCTTCGGGAACTAAACCATATTGATCATTATCTTTTTCCTTTAAGGCGTCAATATTTTCTTCTAACTCATCTCTTTCAGTATATAAATCATCTAAAATTTCATCATCTTCCTCATTATCAATTTTTTCTTCAAGTTCCACCATTTGTATTTCTAAATCTTCTAATTCTTCACGTTCTCGTCCATCTAAATATCCAATATCATTTTGTTGAACCATATAGTCAAAAACTGCGTTTGCCATCTCACTTATTTCATCTGTATTTTTTATATTCCATTCGTCATTTATTCTTCTTTCATTAGCGTCTTCCCTTTCTTGTTTTAATCTTTTTTTCTCAATTTCATCAGCATATGGTGTCATATGATACGCACCAAGTTTTTCAAATTTTACCCCGTCTAAGTTTTTTATTCCGGTATAAGGAATATCTAATTGTCCACTTACCGTTAAATCACCTAAACTAGTAATTTGTCTTAAACCATTTAATTTCAAATTACCATTAACTCTTATTTTTTTACCTTTAAACATTGGTAATCTTGAAATAACTTTTGCATTAAAATTAACAGATACCAACAATTTATGATATTGTTCCGGGGTAATTTCAAAGTAATCATTTTCAGATTCTTCAACAATAATATTTTTTATTAAATTTATTAATTTGTTTTCTGTAATTTTTATAATTTTTTTCATTCAATAATAAATATTATATTATTTACAAATTTAATAATATTATAATATTTATATATAAATAAACTATATAAAATTAAATTATTATGGGATGCGGATGTAAAAAAAATCAGTCTGAAGCGGCTCCTCAGCCACAAACACCAGTTCAACCTCAACCACAAACACAAAATGTTACGGTTCAGGAATCTGTTAAAAAAATTGTTGAGAAATATTATAAAAATAAATAATAGTCGTTTATAATATTTACTTGAGTGGGAAATTAGTTTTCTCACTTTTTTTATATTTATTAAAAAAAATATGACGGTAAACAATATTATAGAAGAATTTAATGATGGTAATTGGGATAAAATATCTTCTATTTTTAATGGAAGAATTTTAACTTTTTTTAGATTTATAAAAGGAAAAAATTTATTAAATAAAATAGATATAAATAATATTCCTTCTGATGATTTTAGTAATGAAGTGTTTGATTATTTGGTTGAAAGTGATATAATATCTAATTTAGAATATGATTCTGTTCCTGAATCGTTTATAAACAATTATTTACTACATGGTTTAGAACATAACTACGATAATACTATTAAGTATATTACAAGCAACCTTTTAACTGATGTTGAAATTAGACCTGATGGGTTCTATTTATATTTAGGTAAGGATAGAGATGAGTTGGCTTCTTTTTTCTGTGGTTCCTCCCGTCGTGACATTTCTCCTGAAGATGTTGCAAAACAAATATTTGACGGAGATGGTTTAAGTGACGATTGGTATTTTGATGTTGACACAAAACCATCTGAAGTTATTGACGATTTAGACGAAAAAAATACCGCCCATTTAAAAGATGTTATTTTTAAAGAAATTGGTAATGTTGAATTATCTTTAGAAGATTATGATTCTGATTTTTTTGAAATCTTATCAGAAGATCAGGGAACTGAAGGTTATTTTAAAATTGGACCTGAAGACTTAAATGAATTAATTAAAGATTCCGAGGCAATAAATGAACTATGTAAAAATGATTTGAGTGAGTTAGGTCAAGAATTACAAAGTGTTTATTGGAACGCATATAATTCTGCTTATCAAAATGAAATATATGAATTAGTATATAATGGTTTAGATGAATACTTTGAAGGTAAAGTTGATGAATTCCCAAAAGAATATACCATGTCAGATGGTAAAAAACACTCCATATATGTAAATTATATTAAAATTAGAAATTTTGTTGGTGACATTACTTTATTTTTAGAAAACAATAGAGGCCAATCATATTCAGATTCATATTTAGATTATTTTGGTAGTTATACGACTTTGATGAAACAACTAATCTACGATGGTGATTTTGAATGTATAGATTTTAGAACTCCTGATTATCCAGATTGGTCTGATATTCAAAAAGAGATAAACGAAAACTTTGGTCATTATATTTAAATAAACTTTATATTTAAATAAACTATTTATTTATTCATTTATAATCCATATCAATTGTAAAAAAAAGATATGAGATTAATTAATAAAAATTCAAAAAGAGGCATTGTTAATTTATTTGCCGAATTTATTTTATCTAAAATTGATAAAAATAAAGATTCAATAATACAAGTTTCTGATGTGGGATCTTTTTATGTTGTAAACGGTATAACCACAAGTGAAATTTTTTTAGATATAAATTTAATAAGAGATGAATTTACAGAAAAATTTAAAGAAATATTAATTGAGTTAAATATTAAATTACTTAATGTTGTTGACGTTATAAACTATAACCAAAAAATAAGTAACATTGAAACAGGTTGGGTTAAAGTTAATAAAATTCCATTTACACAGGAATATGAACCTTTAAGTGAAATTTCAATTAATTCTGAGTTTCCATATGGTCATAGTTTAAATTGTGGTAGATTAATGGTTTATTATACTCATTATATGTTTAACCAAGTTTACAGTACAATTATGACTGATGAGGTACATTTCTTTTTCACAAAAGAATTAAATGACGATGAAGATTTTAACATTAAAATTTTACCTAAATCAGGTTTAGATAAAACCATTATCAAATCTTTAATATTAGACTTATTTGACTTTGATTTAAAAGACTTTAAAACTAAAGTGGAGGGTTATGACCTTATTCAGGACATATTAGATCCTACGGGAGAAAAACCTTATTTAATTCAAGATAGATTGGAAGATGTTATTATCTTCTAATTACCCATTAATAAATTCTTTAATAATTTTTACTCCTTCATTAATATCTTCAAAATCTCTATCAGGAGCAAATAATCCAGTAATTGGATCATCATCGGGTGACTCTATTAACATAAATGATGGAACATACTCATTGTTAGTTACCTCAACAAATAAATTATATTCCTCCTCATATTCATGTATATCACGATCAACATACTCAACATTTTCTTTATCCAACATTTCTTTTAACATATGACAAAACGGACATTGTTTCATCGTAAATAATACTACAACTTTATCCATTGATTAATTCTGTTAACATACCTTTTAGATCTTTTTCATTCAACATTCCCACTTTTGTTTCAATAACATTCCCCCCATTTATTACTTTAATAGTAGGAATACTTCTAATACCTAATGATGCTCCAACCTCACGATTTAAATCTACGTTCATTGTAAACATTTGAACATCGGAAGTATTTTCTTTTGATATCATTTCAAAAATAGGTTTCATCATTCGACAAGGTCCACACCATTCCGCCCAAAATTCAATAATTAATTTTTCACCTTTATTGATTTTTTCTTGTAATTCTACACTTGTAATTTCCATTTGTTTTATTATTTTAATATTTATTATTAATCAGTTTCTTTTAGTTTTGATAAATTTTTTATAAAAAACTTAACTTCTTCTAATTGACTTACGTCGTAATAAACTTTTATTTTAAAATTTATCTCAGATAATGTAATCTTTGATAAATATAAATAGAATCCTGATCTATTTTTAAATATCCCATCGGAGTGTTTAATTTCTCCATTATATTCAAAACTATTAAGATATTCAACTTCAAAGTTTTTTTTTATTAAGAGTTCAGGTTCTATTGATAAAACACTGTTAACGTTAATTATTGCATATAATTTTTGATGTCTTTCTTTTAGAATATCTAAAAAATTTTTTTCTTTTGTAAAATATTGTTCTTCCATTATAAATTATAACATTAATTCGGCTGTCTCCCAAAGTTTTGTGTTTAATGTATTTAAAGTAATAATATTTTTTAATCCTCTCAATCCTGTTTTACGTCCGGATTGTGATTTATATTCAATTCCACCACGGACAAATTTCTCTTGTACTACATTAAATACTCTCCATAGGTCATCTCCTTCATCTTCATTACGATTAGGTGTTAACAAGTCAACTAAATCAAGTGTTGAGGGTACTGATCCTGCTGTCCACCTAAGTTTAGATGCTTTTTGAACAAAATCTATTTTTTCGGACATAGTAAGTTGACGTTCCATCATTCTTCCAACAGACTGTTGAATTATTGGTAATTTTTTTGCAAAACTTTCAGTTAAACTTTTAACATCGTCAAGTTCAAAATTTTTGTGTCTAAGTTTAAATTGGTCAGCTACTGATGTTGGAACTGTTAATCCATTACTACATACTAATCTGTGAAGTCCAGAACTCATTGAGAATGAACACATACCATTGTGAGAGTTTCTAATAATCGCCTCAACTAAAGTGTCTCCAACCGATGGAAGTTGTTGATTACGAAACTTTACTTCATGTACTGAGTGTATATCCTTACCATTTTGGTTAACTGATGAAATTTCCCACCCTTCTCTTTCAAAATATTCCATAATTTTGTCGGTAGGAACAAATTGGTACTTGTTTGTCATTTTTGACGATGGGGATGTTGCAAAAATAGACGGTGCCATTGTTTGAATTAATTCTGTTGTATAGTTCATATTTTTAAATTTTAATTATACAACAAAGATAGTCTTTTTTTTTTAATCAACAATACTTTTTTTAAAAAAATTTTAATTTAAAAATATATTACCAAATTTTGTTTTTAATATAATATTTTCAATATTTTTAATATCGTCTTTTTTTTCATTTAAATTGGGGTGTTGAAGTTCAATAACAATATCAATCATTTGTTCTTTAGTTAATATCAAATCTTTTTCTTCTTTTACGTTTTTTAAAGATCTCTCCTTCATTTTATTGTAAAAAATTTCTTTTTGTATGTTACCAACTAAGTCTATAAAATCTTTTGGGTTTTTTTCAAAAAAAGTTATCATTTGACTAATGTAAATTTCAACATCTATATTTTTCATAAACTATAAGTTAAATTGATGTGATTCCTTTGCAATGTTGTTTCATATTATCGGGGAATTCTACTAAGAAAAAATCTTCATCTATTGTCATATATTTTCGTAAAACTTCCGGAATTATAATATCTGGATTAGATCCCTCAATTGAAACAAATTCTAAACAGGTTAAATTTACCATTGATTTGGGTAACCTTTCTAACTCAATGTTATTAGTTAAATTTAAAAATGTTAAATTTTTACATTCACCAATACTTTCAGGTATACTTTTGATCATATTATCAAGAACCAAAGTATCTAAATTTTTAAATTTACCAATTGATTCTGGTAAATCTAACAGTATTGGGGATGATCCTTTATTTTCAATATTAATGAATTCAATATTTTCTGATAGGGATTCAAAAAATTCTTCAAATCCAAACATCACAATAAATTTAGATGGGTCATCTTTAGGGTACTGTAATATTACTTTGTTATCCGCAAAAATTGTGTTTAGTTCATTTTTATATTTTCGTTTTAAATCTCTAAAATATGGTCTCATTTCTTGAGATAATATTACTGCAATATCGTTTTCTGTTACTTCTTTTAAAGTTTTTGTTAGTATTTTTTCTTTTTTCTTAGAAACATAATATGTCATTGCTGCAGGGGCTAACCTCTTAACCATGTTACCATCTAATTCATTTCCAAGACCAATATATTTTTTTTGTAATTCTTCAGGTAAATTACCAAATATTTCATCACCATTAGTAATATGTTTAAAATCAGGACCTCTTAATTCCATCCATAATTCAACCTCATCTACTGATCCTAATTCTTTAACAGGATCAGAGGTTGTAAGATTAAGACTTTTATATTTGGTTAGTTTTTTTGTGTCTTCATCAGTAAATGGTTTTGGTACAAGATAATCTTCCTTACCTTCAAGACTAGGAACTTTTTGAGTTATTTCTCTCCAAGATATTTCTTCTCCTCCCGCAAATCGACCGGAATTTGATCTATCCGCTAATTTCATTCTTCCGTACTTATCAACAAGTATAACAACCGCATAATTTAAATCAGATTCTTCAAGGTTTTTACTAATAACATAATACAATGTTAAGTTTTGATTTAATCTATAATTGTAATAATAATTACTTGATCCTTCCCATGATGTACACCATCTTCTATCTGGAGCATATTTTTTTCTAATATTAATACACTTATGTTTTTGATCAGGAGCAAAAATTAATATGTTATCATCTTCATATGCAATGTCCACGTCACTCACATCAATTTCAGGCATACTATATTCATCTTCTCCAGCCGGAGTATAACCATCAACAATGTGTTCAAATTCATCAAAAGACATAAATGAACTTAATTTTGTGTTTAATGGTATTAATAAAAAATTAGTGACAAATCTTTTAACTCTTGGTAGTATAACTGTAAGTGGATCCTCATCAGGAATTTCTTTTGCGAATTTCTCAGTCATTCTTTTTGTTAATGCATTTTCTCCGTTCTCATTAAATCTATCAAAATATTTTCTAACAAGACTATCAAGTTGTGATGGGTTTAAATCTGTAACCGGATTTTTAAACGCTTTATCTTCAGGAAACAATGTTTTCAACTCAAAATATTTTTTAATATTTTGTTTTGTTAGTAGTAAATCCGTTCCTTCGTATTTTGTAACAAATTCTTGAGCAAAACTATCAAGATCTTTTTTAGTTTGTTGTTTTGTGGATTTATCCTTAATTAACTGTTTTAACTTAATATAAGTGTGTCTAAAAATATCCTTATCTTCGTTAGCAAAACCACTTTTAAATCTTTCAAAGTCAGAAATAACTTTTTTTATATCATCCTCACTATCGTCTGTTTCTAATGAAAATTTATCAACTAATCGTTTAATTGTTGATTCAGGATATTCTAATAATATTTTTTGTATATTTAGATTTTCATTAATTATCTTTGACAAAATTTTTACTAATTCCATAATATTTTTTTACTATAAATATCATTTAAATAAAAAAAAAACAAATTATACATAAATATGCTTAAACATATCCAATTGTTCTCCAACTTTTATTTTTTTAACTTTATTTTCACCGTAATTCATAATTAACAATTCTTCCCCCATATTTTGTTTCACCCCACTTTTAGCTGATGCGGCTTTAGCAAATTCTTTCATCTCCCACGAGTATTCATCTACTGGAAACCATTTTCTTAAAATTGGAAAATCATAATAACTAAGTGAAAATTTTCCTTTAATTTGTTTTAAAGAATTTGCCAATCTTTCATGGTCATTTCTATCAAAATCATGGTTTGAATAATAGTTCTCTGTTTTCCAATAGGGTGGGTCAACATAAAAATATGTATTTGGTGAATCATACATTTCAATTAATATTTGAAAATCTAAATTTTCAACAAATGTTATCTTATCAAAATGATCTCTAAATTCTTTATTTTTTAATTTATCCATAAATATTAAAATTTTACATCTGTATTTACCTTTATAATCGGTATATTTTGATGTTTCAGGTTTAGATCCAGAAAATACCTGAGTTAATACATACACATATTTTGCTGCAACCTCAAATCTATTATTTTCAGTTATATCAATTCCACTATGAAAAACTTCTTGTTGGAACTGATTAAACATTTCTTCGTATTCTGGAGGTGTATTTTCAACCCCTACCTGTTGACAAGGGTATTTATTTAGTTCATCCCAAAGTCTGTCATAATCTTTAGAACATCTAAATAAATTGGCATTTAATCCATTAAAATCATTATAAACAACAGTTTTAAGGTTTGGGTACTCATTTAACTTTGTTTTAAAAAAAACCCAATACATACCACCAAATGGTTCAACATAAGTTTCAATGTTTTTTGGAATAAATGGTACAATCCATTTACCAATTCGAGCTTTTCCTCCGATGTAAGATATCATATATATATGTTTTATATAAAAATAATAATTTTATATTTATTTGTCAAATATGTAACACTATATTTATTAAAAAAGAAAGTATGAAAACTGAAGCAACACAAGTAACCGGATGTAAAAAATGTGGACAATCGCCAAGTAAAACACAAAAATTTGTTTTTATTACTGGAGCAATAATGTTTTTATTGACAATATATGGTTTAGTTTCTTTAATATATGATATTAAATCACTATTTTAACTTCTATTGTATTTAATATATTGATTTATTAATAAATCACCATTATGTTGGTTTTTATACCCTTTTCCTTTAACTCTTAATGGTGTTGATGTATCAACATTATTTGGGAATTTAACATTTATTTTTCCATCTGGATGTGGAACATCAAATGATCCTCTTTTTAAATCATCAAGATTTAAAAAAGCACTATATATAAGATTTGTTCCTAATTTTTCAAAGTTACCCTCATTAGTTGTTTTAACTCTAATAACCAAATTACCATATCCCCCGTTTCTATAATCACCAAGTCCTTGTAATCTTAAAAACTGACCATCATCAATTCCATGTGGTAGTTGGATCTCGATTGTTTTAATCTCATTTTTTGTTCCTTGTCCCCCACAAGCATAGCAAGCTGCTGTTGTTATTTTACCAACACCATTACAAGTATTACACGCTACTTGGACTATCTGTATAAACATTCCTGAACCCATTTGTTTTACAACAAATCCTTTTCCATTACAAACATTACATGGTTTTTTCTCTCCCCCATTTCCATTACATGGAGGACATTTATCTTTTCTGTTATATGTTATACTTTTTTTACCCGCTAAGTATGATTCCAATACACCAATATTTATATCAATTATGGTGTCGTGAACTCTATTTTGTGAATTACGACCACCAAACATATTATTCATAATGTCATTCATTGATTGACCTCCAAAACCGTTCATGTTAGAAAATGGGTTATTTCGTTGGTTGTTGTATTGTGATCTTTTATTTTCGTCTCCAATAGTATCATATGCAGTTGAGATTTTTTTAAACTTTTCCTCATCCCCACCTTTATCGGGGTGATTTTCTTTAACTAAATTCCTATAAGCTTTTTTAATTTCGTCTTGAGTTGCACTTTCTGTAACTCCTAACACATTATAATAATCTTCCATATTTATTTTTACTAATTTATAATTATACTTAACAAATATATCATAACCAAATGAGTAACTTTATAATTGTTTTATTTAAAAATAAGATAAAAAAGAAAATAATAAAGAAATTTAAAACTTATAATAACGCAAAAAAATTTTATGATAAAATTTTAAGTGAAAGTAATACAGTTATTTTTAATATGGAGACAGAAAATGGTAAGTATTGTGAATATGAACTTGGGTTTTTAGAAAGAGGTGTTGCTCACAGACCTTATTTTGTTCGAGATAAATACGGAAGACAAATAAGGGTTGACCTTGAGGATCCTGATTTTAATTTAAAAATACTTAATGACTATAAAAAAGAAGAATTATTATTTGATATAACAAAATCTAAAAGAATTACAGTTTTAACAATGATAAAAGAATATCTTCCAAAAGTAGGAATAAAAATGATTTCTAAACTGAATAATAAAATTATTATTCAAAATAACGAAAAAATACATTTGTTTTCATTAAAGACTGAAGAGGATTCAAATAGACTAATAGACACTCTATCAGAATACATGATTAACCAACAAAGGATTGATTGTATATTAATTAAAGATGGGTCAAAAGAACAAAAAAAGTACATGTATGATCTTTTAAATAAGAATGGTTATGATAAATCAATTCTTTACCGTAAGTTTACCACTTATAAAAGATTTTAATTTACCAAAAATACTAATTTTTACAGGTTCTTCTATTTTAATTGTATTTTCTAAAATAAAAACAACTTCAATTCCCGATAAATCAATTTTAAACTGATTAAATCCACTATCTATATGTCTAAAATTAGATTGTACTTTTTTAAAATCTTCATAATTTAATTCAAAAACAATAAACGATTTTCCATTTGGGAATAATGTTTGAATTCCATCGGTTATCAATGCCAATTTTTCTATTACCCCATCAACACTTTTTTGATTTTTTCCCATAATGTTAATTTTATTTCTTTTTGGTTTAAGACAATATCTTCTTTTTTTATTTTTTTAATCTGTTCAATAAACCGATTTTTTTCATGTTTTAAATTAAGAATATCTTTTTCAATTTCATTATTTAACCACTGTTGGGTTTTCTCCGGATGGCTTAATAGTTTCTTCTTTGTCATCTAATTCAATTTTATTTTCAGTAATTTCAAATTTTAATGCTTGTAAATTATTTAAATTTTCTTTTTCAAACATTTTTTTTAACTCATCAACTTTTATTTGGAATAATCTTTCTTTTTCTTCTCTTTCTTTATTATATGCAATAATATTTTTTATGTTAAAGATTGTTTCATCCACTAACTTTTCACTAAACTCAGAAACAAATGAAAAGGATCTATGTCCTGTGTTTGATTTCTGATTTTCAATTACTTTTTCTTCGTTAACAAATTTTTTGGGTAATTTCCATGTATCCGGAAACTCAATATCAAAAGATAAATATGATTTTAGTTTCCTAACTGATTGTAGATACGGAAAAAGTATTGTAAATTCTTTATATATGCTCATTTATACTTGTATTAAATACGTTATTAAATAACTTAATGATAAACCATTGAATAAAATTTCCCTATTACTTAAAACCATTTTTTCTGGTTTTGTTTGTAATAGGGAAATAATAAATTTTAATGCTGTTCTCACCAATAAAATTGTTGAGAATATAAAAACAAATAAATATATTGTTTCTATATTAGTCATTTTTTTTTGTCTCTAAAATTTCTCCACGAAGAATTTGTAATAATGCCTTTAATTCTTGTGATGTTTTTCTAGCTCTTGTTCCAGCGCTTTTATTTCCACCAAAAAATTTAGTTACATTAAGATTTAGTTCTTCAGTTAGAGAATTGATTTTTTCTAAAGTTTTCATTTTTTAAATTAATAATAGTTTATTTTTATATATTTAAGTTTAATAAAAAAAATGTTGTTTGTAAATACTACAGGACCATATTTTTATCTAATGACTTATAAATGTTTAATATTATATCTAAATCAGATTTGGTAAACGATTTTTTTTTATTAAATACATCATTAAAAAATGTTTCAATTGTTTTTCTCATTTTATCTTCTTTTTGATTATAAAACGTGTCTATAAAAAATTGATTAAAATAATCATAATGTTCTCCTTTATCTTTGAAGACTATGTTTTCTTTATTGAAATTATTAATGGTTTTATCCCAACACCAATCAAAGTGTTTTTGTTTGTCTTCATTTGACATAACAATTTTAGTTTCATTTATATTATCATCTTCCCCCAAATAAGTTTCAAGTATTAAATAATATAAAGAAAATGAAAAGTCATAATATAATTCCATTTTTTCAGAAATTATATTATTTATCCTGAACCAGATGTCTACATCTTCAGGTTTAATTGGTTGGGTTATGTAGTTAAAAAAATTGTCCATAGATTAATACCTATGGACAAATAATAATATAGATTATTTATATGTAAATTATTGAGTCTTTTCTTTGTATCCCATTAACGATTTCATTCTGTCAAACTCCTCTTTCAATTTACTTTTACCACCTTTTTTATTTTTTAATGGTATTTCATCATATACTGGAGAAGGTACTCTTCCGTATGATTCATCTTTCCATTTTGCCAATTGGTCATCTTCAAAATATTTTGAAAATTTATCGTTAACTCCAGTATTTTCAGCATTTGCCCATTCTTGGTTGTTACCATTAGTAGAACTTCCTTTTATTTGTTTTTCAATTGTTTCTTTTTTAGGTGGTTTTCCGTCGTAATCAGGAATATTCTGTCCCGCAACTTCCACATTAAAGTCAGTTCCTTCATCATCAATTTCATAAGCCATTTTATCCATTTTAGCCAATTGACCGTTACCTTTTGGAAAATGTTTTGGCTTGGTATTAAATTTCTCTTTAGATCCACTTTTAGTATAATCTAACATTTTTTTAGAAAATTCTTTCATGTAATTTTCATTTTCTTTACCAGATCCTTTATGTGCTTTTTCATAAGCTTCCAAACCTGCTGGTGTTTTTCCTTTTTTTATATTACTTTTTTCTTTTTCTTCAATAATAATATTTTCTATCAGATTAATAATCTCGTTCTCTGTAAACAATTCAGACCCATGACCAGAATTTAACCTATATAAAACATTATTATTTTCTTCCAAGGAAGAATTATCAGTATATTCTTTATTACCAAGTTTGAATTTTCCACCTTTTGGTGTTTGTCTTAATTTATTCGTGAATGAATTTCCTTCCGCAGTTTCATCTTCTTCCATGTAAGATTTATCACCACACTCCATACATTCACCTTTATTCTCTTTTGTCTCTCTTTTCTTTCTTAAGAGTGTAAAATCTTCTTTATCAATTCTATTATTTTTATTTTTATCTATATTTTTTTGTTTACCAAATAATCTTTCGGTTATTTCTTCAATATCAGAATCACTTAATTTATTATTATTTCTATAACTCTTACGAGTTTCTAAAACCTCACTATTTTCTTTATATCCACATGATTCACACGCTTCTCCTTCTCTAATTTCTCCACCGCATGATTCACACATTTCTCCTTCAACATAGTCAAATGAAGTTCCAGGTTTATTAAATTTTAATTTTTCCATTACTTCTTTTGCTTTATCCTCTAAAGTTTCATTAAGAATTTTTTTTAATAAAACATTATAATAATTGTTATTTTTCATTTTCTTGTTTATATATAAATATCAATGTTTATTCAATTTTTCCATTTCTAAATAAATTATATTTCTAACATAGTTTTCTGTTATTCCATAAGACTCACTTATATTTGTTATAACTCTTTTTAATCCTTTGTTTTCAAAAATTTTAAGTGCGTTAATATCCCCTTGATTACAATAAGGAAACTTTTTACATTTTTTCTTAACTTGGACAAATTTACCTCCAGGAATTTGAGTGTTACGGCTTGGTCCCCAATCTTTTTTGTTGGTTGACTTTGCCCATATCGAGGGTCCTGAGTATTGACCTGATGATACGGTACTTGCGCCTTCTTTTGTTTCAAACTTTTTAGGTCTATTACAAGTACAATCTTTTTCTATGTTTTTACATTTTTCACAATATTTCTTTTCTTTAATTTCTTGAGATGAAAAAAGTGCTCCACCTGAATATGCTCCGGCAGATACCGATCCAGTTTCTTTAGTTTCTTCTTTTTTACTTTTAGTTATTTCTAATAATGAATGTAGAAAATCGTTAATATCTTCAGGATTTTCTAACATTTTTTTTAATTCAGTTCTTGTTTTACTTACTGACATTTTGTTTTTAACTAATGTTAGTATGTCATTTAAATTAGTTTTTTTATCTTTTAAATAATCTTGTGGTTTTGTTTTTTTCTTTTTTTCTTTTTCTTCTTCCATTGGTTGGAAGTTTTTTCTTTGTTTGGACAAGTCAACCCCATTTACCCCCAATCCGTTTGCGGCATTATTATATTCTTTATTAAACATGTTAATCATATCCATTATGAACTTTTAAATTTAGATTCCCAAAAATTTCTTTGTTGGTACATTATAGTATAAAACTCCCTAAACGATTTAATTATTAATTCTTTAACATCTTTCTCTAATTTACCTCGTTTCATCTCTTTAGAAATTCTTTCTAATAATTTATCTTCAAATTGTTTAGCTGTTGCCGACCCTAAAAAGTCTTTTATTTCTTTTTTTATTAATGATTCAATTTCTCTTTTATCCGATTGTGTTAGTGCCATTTTATTTTACTATTATCCCATATGTTAATCCTCCTATAATAGCTGAGGAAATAATCTGAATTATTGTATTTTTTCTTTTTAATTTTCTATTGTCTGATGTAAGATCTTTATTAATATTATCAACAATTTGAAATTTATCATTTGTTTTTTGAATAATTATTTCACTTGTTTTAAACTTTTCTTCCATTGTTATAATAATAGATTGTTGTACCTCAATTTTTTTATTTAACTCAACAACCTCATTTTTGGTTAATTTTAAAATCGCGGAAGTAGAATCCAATTTATTTAGATCCATCATGATCTGTTTTCCTACTTTATAAGGAATACATATTTCAGTAGTATCTTCTTTTTTTGTTGTTTGGGATAAAATAGAAACCCCAAAAAACACAAATAATATTAGTATTAAATTTTTCATGTTTTAAAAATTATATCTTAATCGTAATAAACTATCAATTTGTTTAGGGTTTGAGTTTTTAATTTCATTACCTTTTTGTTGGTAATAGTTATTAACAACTTCTTTTTTGATTTTAATATTAGATATTGTTGAATCAATTTTATGTATATCTTCATTATATTTTGTTATTTTTTCATCTAATTTTTTTTGATAGTTAATCATACTATCAATATCTTTATTAAGTTGTTCAATTTGTTTTTTATCCTCTTTTGACATTCCATTATCAACTTTTGTCATATCGTAAATAATTAAACCAATTAATATAATAACAAATGTTAATATAATGTATTTGAAGTTTTCATTTAAAAAATTTTTCATGTCTCACTTGTTTTTTTTCTTGATGAAACAATTTTAGACCATTTGGTTTTAAATTTTTCATAATATGTTTTTAATTTTAACGACATTTCACTAAATTCATCATCAAGTTTGGTCATAGTTCCATTTATATATACCCCATTTGTTTCTCCAATTGAAAAGAAAAAATCTAAATCTAATTCAGTTATTTTTCCTGACCATTCAACATTTGTTGGATATAAATTTAATTTATTAAAGTCAACGATTTCGGTAACATCTTGTTTAAACTCATCCATACTTTCTTGAAATGCGGACTTATCATCAGTTGTTAATTGTAAATCTGTTGTGTTTTTACTATGAATAACTAAAATCCCCCCCGATATTCTATATGCCTTTTTTTTATCTGATTTAACTTTATCAAATTCTTTATCTTCATCTTCATCTTTTTCCGCAGTTTCATACTTATCGTTTTGTATTTTATCCTCAATATCTGTCATTACATCTATTTTATTGTCAGGATCTTCAACAGGTTGTTCAATTAATAAACCATAATTTTTTTTAATACTCTTAATATCCTCAGTTAATTGGTTACCCCCAAGTAATTTTCTTGATGCTGATAATAATTTTTTTATTTCTTCGTAATTAGTCATTTTTTAAATATTTATTAAAAATTTCAAAATTAAAGGCCGGACTAACATCAGTAAAATCACTATCAAAATTACTTTTAGTTACAATACCTTCAAATTTTTCTATACCGTTTATTTTTGTATTATGTTCCACACTTTTTAATGGGATATTAGTTTCTTTGGTTAACTTAACACACAATTTTGAGGTTAAAATAATTTGTTCCTCAGGATATGGTTGCCAAAAAAAATAATCTCTCCATGTTTTATTAAAAACCTTTTGTTTATAAATATCACCAATCCAATTAATGTGATAATTTTTTAATGGTTCTTTTTCTAACCAACCTAAATTTTCCAAACAAACAATTACAGAGTTTCTGTTTATAGATGATGTTGTGTTATAATTAGTATATTCATCATTGTCCAATAACTGAAGAACTTTACCATCTCTTGTTACAATATAGTTAGGAATTTTATCATATTTACCATTATGTCTATATTTTAATGATTGTAAAAAATCATTTATGTTTCTAGACGTATTAGTGAGTATAATTTGTGTTTTGTTTTTATTTTTTTTCTCTGATCTAAAATTTCCGTATTTTATTATTTCATCAATCATTTGTTTTAGTATATCTTAAAACTTTATTTTGTGTGGTTGTATTTACGGTGGTTAGTCCTGTACTACCATATTCTATATTTGATAATTCAATAATTTCAGGTTCGACTTGGGGGGTGACTTGGGGGGTATAATGCGTGGTATGATGTGTTAAATAACTTTCAGGAATCTCAATCTCATCATGTATGGTATCATGTATGGTATCTTCTTTGTGAGGGACACCAGTGTCCCCCTCTAAATTTTCTGTGAATTTTAACAGAGGGACATCCGTGTCCCCCTGTGAATCTTCGTCTTTTCTTTTTCCTTTAAATGCTTGGTTTGTTGCAATAACTAACGTAATTGCTAATGGATCAAAAACAAAGATCAAAATTAAAATAAAAAGATTTGCGGTTCGTTTAATATCCCAATCAAGTAGTTCACTAACATACTTTAAAGCTCCCAACTCACTTCCCGAAATTTCTTTTGATTCCATGTTTAAGATATTAATATCAAGTTGGGTGATACTATCATTCATACTATCAATTCTTTTTGCTATTGTGTCTCTCCTTACTTGTGCTTGTGATAGTTGAGATTCAAATAATTTTCTATTACCGTCGTTGGCTCTTGTAATTACCTGTCCAGTTCTTCTATCCACAGATTGTGTTGTTGTATTATTAGATACCCCGTCTCTTAACTTAGTAATGTCTCCGTCTAAAATGTTTTTTTCTTTTGTTAATTCGTCTTTAACTTCTTCAAACCTTTTCTTTTTTACCTCAATATTTTTGACTTGTTTTTCGTTAATTTCAAGTTTTGCAATATTCCCTTGAAATCCTGTACTTAAAAGTCCGTATATTCCAAGTGAAGTTATTAAAGAAAGGGTCACAAGAGCAATGGACATATAAATTTTTAAAATTCCATATGTTTCTTTCCATTTGTCGTGAAGATATGTTGCAATTGCAATTTTAGATATCTCAAGAAATGATCCCATAATAATAACGGGTAATGCCACACCAACAAATACGATTGATAAACCAACAACACTATAATATGCTGCGGTTCCTGACAAACCCAAAGCACAAAATAATAAAAACCAAGGTAAAAATTTTTCTTTCATAATAATTCTAATATATTTATAAATACTAATATAAGGTATTTATATAATTATGTCACTACTTAGAGAAACAATACGTAAAGTTTTAATCTTAGAAAAGAAGATTGCTGAGATCCAAGCAAAACTTACTGTTACCATGAATTTAAGATACCAACAGGTAAATGTACCTGGAATGAAGACCCACGCTGAAATACGAAAAAAAAGAGATTTTTCAAAAAGTGGTGATATAATTAGAGATTATGATATCTTAAATTCAGTAAAAAAAGTAAAGGATGATATAGTACAATATATTGTCATTGGTGAGTTATATGATGGTGTTGAGTTTGTAATTAAAGATGAATCAAGCTTACTTAGTATTGCAATTAGAATAGAAGAAGTTAATCCTTACGAATTTAATCTTTTTATTAAAACCGTTATGAGGGATGCTAATTTTTATGTTGGTAGAAATCAACTAGTTATTACCGCAAAATAAACCCCCACTGGTACCAATGGGGGAGTGTAATTTCATCTTACATCACGAGTAAGATTGAGGATTTTCACCTAGAGAACATCGTGTCTCATTCCGCCGAGTTGTAAGGGTAATCTCGGTTCAACCCTTTTTGTAATTAACGATCCTCTATTGTAAATCCTTGAGAATCAACCTCAGGTCCATTATCAATTAACATTTCAACTTTGATTTCTCCATCAACAAATCTTGACACAGAACAGAATTCAATTTCAACATCCTCATTAAGATTCATTTTAAACTCGTTATACTGTTCCTCAGTTTCAAATGACCCAACTTGACTTGCCGGTGATTGGTAAACTTTTAGACGATACGAACCAAATGGATTTTTAAGTTCAGAAACTTCCATAATAAGATTATCAAACTTATAATTATCAGTACCATCTTCGGTTACAAATTTCCCATCATTATCCCTTTTTAATGTTTGAGAATAATGGTACCCACAATTACCACAATTTATATAATCTTCACCTGTTTTGTAATAGAAATCGCTAAACGCTTCTTGTTTACAATTTGGACATTCAATATAATCAATTACACTTCCCATTTTTTTATTTTTTTACAAAGATATATAACTTATTTTAATTTGCCAAATTTTTATTATAAATAGTCAAATAATTCTGAACTATCGTTTCTTAATCTTCTTAACGCCTTTTCTTTTATTTGTCTAACTCTTTCTTTTGTTAATCCAAAATCACTCCCAATATCTTCCAAAGTTCTTGGTGTTCCTGTGATCCCAAAATAATCGCCAATAATTGATTTTTCACGATCATCTAAATTATTTAATAAATTTAACATTTTTTCTTTTAAAATATCGTTTGTATTAAAAATGGCATCAGGAGCTTCAGCCTCTTGATTAACAATCATATCAATAAGGGTATCACCGTCTTCATTTATTTTCATGTCTAAATCAACAATAGATGGTAATCCAGTAAACTTATCATCCATTTTATTTCCAGATTGTTCAACTTCTTTTTTCGCCCTATGTAAATCTTGTACAACATTAACTGGTAATCTTATTGTTCTCGAATTATCATTTAATGATTGTAAAATTGATTGTTTAACCCACCATACTGCGTATGAAATAAATCTAAGATCTTTATTCCAATCAAAATTTTTAATTGCTTTCAGTAAACCATGATTACCCTCAGCAATTAGATCTTGTAAATCTAATCCTTGGTTTTGATATTGTTTTGCAACTGTTATAACAAACCTTAAGTTACCCACAAGTAATTCTTCTTCAATTTGTTTTTTTTCAATTTCAGAAATATTATCTGATTTCATTTTTATCGCCAAAGTTTTTTCCCTTTCTGGTGACATAACTTTAATTTTTCTAATATCTTTAAGATAGTAATATACTTCTTCTTGATTAATTGGGATTCCTAAATTTTTACTTTTCATTTTTTTTTAATTTAATTGTGAATATTCGTCTAATTTTTGTTTTTCTAAATCTGTTAAAGATTCTAAACCACTATCTATAATTTTATCCAACAATTCATCTAATGTTAGATTACAACGTTGATTAAAGTTCTTAATTAAATTAAGAAAATCAAATGGGTCATTGTCAAAAAAATTAAGTTCTTTTTTTTGTTTTGGTTTTCTTGTTTTTTTCAAAGATAAAAGATAATCAAGATGCTCTTTTGGTATATTAGAAGAGGTTTTATTTGGTTTTGGTATTAAAAAATATTGAGTACTGCCCAAGTTGATAAAAATAAAATTAACCCATTCTGACACATATTCAATATGTAAGTCTGATGAAAAATGGATAATTGCATTTTTTTCACCAGAAATTAATTTGGCTTCGTTTGATGTCATTTCTTTTGATACTTCAAATGCGATCTCTTTTGTTTTTTCTTCTGAGTTTTCTATGGTTTCATCGTAGAAAATAAAAAGTAAGTAATTCATATGTGTGTTTTTAATTGTTTTTACAAATATAGGAATAAAATTATAATAAATCACAAAACTTTTGAAAAATTATTTTCTTTTTTAATTTTAACCACATGATCCCCCCATGTACCCACAATACTATTGTGACTAATAACAAAAATCTTTTCAAAGTAATCCTTGATCTTTGTAAAGAACTCATATACCATCTCTAAGTTGTCATTGGCAATTTTTCCAAACACCTCATCTAAAACCACAAGATTTGGTTTTGGTAAACTTGAGATCTTGGTAAGAACAGATCTTAAAGCTAAAGATGAAATTGTCTTTTCAAATCCTGAACCTGAAGTCATTAATTTTTCAATACCCGTTTCATTATCGGTCATAATAAACTCGACTTCATTTTTATCGTTGATTCGAACTTCCAATTTAAAGTAACAAGAATCTTCCATTAATCTTTGTAGTTCAGAGTTTATTAGTGGCATCATGGTTTTCATAATCATTTTAGATATACCATTCTTACCATAAATTTCTAAGTAAATCTTATATATTTTATCTTTTTTCTCTTCTTCTTTTATTGTTTCAATTTTATTTTTATTAAGATCAATTTTTTCTTCAAGTGATTTAATTGATGATTCACTTGTAGTAATTGAATTACTAATTGTTCTTCTTTGGATTTCCAAATCATCTAATCTAATGTCAGCTTTTATTAATAATGAATCAATCTTTTGGTTTTCTTGAATTTTATCTTGTATCTCTTCCCACCTTTTAATCTTATCGTTTAATGATTCAATTTTTAAATCACAACTTTCAATACTTAATTCATACTTTTCTTTAATGAGTTTGTTTTTTTCATACTCATCAAATTCTTTTTTAAGTTGTACAAAACTTTGTTCTTTGCTTGATAAAACATGCATAAGTGTCGTTTTTGTGTTTTTTTGCACAATTAACCCATCAAGTTCTGTAATTTTTGCGTTGGTGATCGATGCGTTCATTAACTCAATTCCACAATGAGAACATTTAATTCCTCCCTCTACTTCTGATTTTAATTTAGTTATTGATTCAATTTCAGTGTCAAGTTTAATTGTCTCTTTATAAACTTCATTATATTGTTCTTTAACCTCGTCATGTTTATTTTCATAATAAAACTCAGATGGTTCAACAACTTTGATTTCGGATATTTTTAATAAAAAACCATTCTTATCTCTTTCAATTTCTTGTATCTCAACTCTTGTTTTATCAGGTTTTAACAAACTTAACTCATGATTAATATTTGTATGTTTTTTCTTTAACATATCATCACGATATGATTTACCCTTTGTAATTGCATCATTAACATTAAACAAACTTTGTTCATTAGTTTTAATTTGAACCTTTAATTCTAAAATTGATTCTTGATGTGTTTCAATCTCACTTTTTAATTGTTCTGAAGAATAAATGTTTGATATCTTTTGTTTTGAGAAATCCCCATATATTTCTTTGGCAACTTCTTCTTTTCTTTTTAAAAATTCAAGACCCATAAATCTTGACAATACTTGTCCTCTTGATGTTGGTTTTGCTTCTAACAAATCTTCAAGATTTGATCCTGTTGTTAGAATTGTAGTTAAAAAATCTTCTTTTGTTCCAATTGAGTTTTTAATAAAAGATTCAGTTTCTCTTCTTTGTTCTCCAGTAAAGTTTAATAATGTTCCATCTGATAATTTTTTAAAAAAATCCAACTCTGTTTTAACATTCGATTCATTTTTTTTGGATATTTTTCTTTCAATGTTTCTAACAATAACATAATCCTCACCGTCAATTGTAATTTCACCTTTAACATGAACCTTGTCTTTGTTTGAATACCTGTTAAATATTTCTTCGGCTTTTGTGGTCTTGGTTGTTTCATTAAAAAACAAGAACATTAATAAATCTACAGTAAGAACTGTTTTACCACCAAAATTTGGTGGATCAGACTCAACAACCACAATACCATTTAATTTATCAAAATCTAATTTTTGATTTTCACCATATGATAAAAAGTTTGAAAATTCAATGTTTCTAATATACCACTTTTTAAATTGAGATTGATTTTCTTCATCACCAGACATTTTGTTTTCAACCATATTATTAATTGATAACACATCTTCTGTCATATGATTATAATCTTTTGAAACAAGAAAGTTTTTTATAAGATCCAACTGATAGTTTTTATCAGTAATATTAACGGAAACGTCAATACTTTGTGTTATATCAGTTTCAAATATTTTTGATTTAGTCAGGACATTAACATTAGTTGTGTTATATTTTTTTTGAAAGTAATATTTAACACTTTTGATCTTGTCTTGTGTAAAGTTTTCTGGTAAATCCTCCCAAACAACTTGAACTGTTGGGTTTTCAAATACAGAAAAGTCTAAATTTTTTATCATTATATTATAATTAAATAATTTTGGGGGATTAAATAAATCCACTTTTTTATTTTTCTATGTTAATATTTTTTTCGTCTATAACTATATTATTTTTTACCTCTTCAACAACTTCAAAACCTAAATCTTGACCATTCAATTCAACATTTAAGTTTTTAGTTTCTGACATCATTTTTTGAGCCTCAAACATTTTTTCAATTGCCTTTTTCATTGCGTATTTTTCTACTGTAATTTTTTGGTTTCTTTTTTCTACTTTTGCTCTATGAGCTTTTGACGACTTTCCCATTTTTATTTATTTTATTTTATTTATTACTCTTCAATGTTGGTGTTTGGTCTATTTTCTTCAAACCATTCAATTATTGCGTTAATCCCCCAAACTGATCCAGCGGATAACATTCCATCAAAAAATACGGAATAATATTGGTTAAGTCCAATAAAATGTGAAATAGGTGAAAAAAAACATAAGGATAAGAAAAAACCAACCCATGTGCTTGTACACAATATACATTTTATTAATTCAGACACAAAAGAAAACACAGGTGTAAATAAAACCCACCCAGTGTTTGGTTGTGCGTTTTTGTGTATCCATTTTCTCAACCCATTAAAGATTGACCCGTAAACAAGTATTGTTGTCATACCATATGCAACAATCATAAAAATTAAAACTTCCATTATATTCTATTATTTAAATTTGATCCCCTAAGATAAACAGCTCCTTTATTTGAACTGAGATTCTCAAGATCTCGGTTTATTTTTTCTAATTCTTTTATTCTTTCGTTTTTTGTTTGAAGTTCTTTCCTGAGAGATATTAATGTTTCTTGTAACATTTCCACCCTATCATTTGGTTTCTCAACTTCTTTGATGACTTCAACTATTTTTTCCACCTCTTTGATTATTTCAACTGGTGGTTCGTCTAAAGTAATGTCTAAAATAATGTCTAAATTACGTCTAAGTTCGTCTAATTTTTCATCCTTTTTAGACATTTCTTCTTCCAACTGTTTGATTTTTAATAACAGTTCATTTTCACCACTTTTGTCACAAATGTATTCTATTTTTGTGACAATTTTCTCAACCTCCCTTATAACTTCAACGGGTACTTCCACCCGTATTTCCTCAATCTCACCTGTTTTTAAGTCTTTTTCTCCTTCATTAAGTGTTTCCCCCAAAAGGCCAAACTTCTTAATGTCAAAACCTTGTTTGAAACAAAGGTAGATAAAATTGTCTTTATCCTCAATATTGTTTGCATCACAAAATGAAGACACCGACTGCATTATTGTTTTATTAAATATTTTGGAGTCTTTCTGTTCCATTCTCAATATCTTCAAATGATTTTATGGTGAACTTTAAAAATGGTTTTGGATTTGGTAGATCAACATAATCATAACCTTTTGTCACAACATCGTATATACCATATCCGTGTTTACCAATACTTTCACCAATATTTTGTTGTATTGGACTTCCAATCATATAACCTTTACCCGTCTTAAACTTAAATTCTTGTCTTTTATGAATGTCCCCACATAATACGGATTCAAGTCCATTAAACTTTTCTACGTCATAAGCCTCCTCACCAAAATCAAATCCAAGATCCGTTTTCATTCCTTGAATTGGACCGTGAAACAACCCAATTCTTTTTCCTTTAGCATCTGTTAAATCAGGAGGAATATTTCCTTGATACTGTGAATACACACACCAACTAATGTTTTCATCTTCGTAAACACCTCTATCTTTATAGTAAACAATATTATTACTATTTAAAGAATTTATAATCGGAGATAGTGCGTCTAACCTTTCTGTATTATTTACTAAAAAATCATGATTTCCAGGAATTATAATTATTTTACAAATGTTAGAACATTCAGTTAATAACCATGAAACAATATCTATTAGTTCCGGTGTGAGTTGATTTTTAGAATGAACAAGGTCACCCGTAAAAATAATCCTATCAGGTTTTAATTCTTTCCATTGATCAATCGCCGTTTCTAATATTGATCGATACAAATCGTGGTCTTTGAAAAGACGGATGTGTAAGTCAGAAAAGTGTACTAAAGTTTTAATCATTTTTACTTCTATTAAATGGTTCTTTCTTAAAGAAATATCCGGAGATATCAACATACCTTAATAGTTCAATATTACCTTCAACAGTTGTTGTTCCTTTTGATGATTTAAGCATTGCAATTTTGTATCCAAATCGGTTCGATAACCATTTAATAAATAATGCGGGGTATCTTTTCATATTTTATATTGTTTTATTTTTATATCTTCAACACACAAAAAAAATTTTGGTTATCTAAGTTTTCTTAAAATATATTTTAATAATTTGTATCTTAATTTATATATCATATTATTTAATTGTTCGGTTTAACCGTTATCGTATATTTTCTAGTATAACTAGAATCCTCATTTTTTACTAACACACCTAACACAGGTGTAAACCCATCTGGGTCATACATAACTGGCGTAATAACAACATTTATGTTAGAGTTTTCTAATTGGGTTTTAATTTGTTGGGTTATTAACATCTCATTAATTTCTGTAATTACATACTTATCCTTTAACGGTGGTTTGTAACCATATTCCGTTTCTTGTCTCCGCTTCAACCAATTGTTTGCGGTCAAGTATAAACTTTTATAATTAGTATTCTTTTTAAAATTTTCGATGTTATTTAGAATGTCGTCAATTTGTTGTTTAGAATATTCCAACCTTAATTTATTAAATTCATCGACGCTTAAACTTAAATGTGCGAATGCCCTATATGTATTTTCTTTATTATTCTTGTTTGTTGTTATTTTTTTCATTTTTAATTATTTGTTTGTTTATTCTATTATTTTTTCAACATAAGTTGATGTCTCACCTTCAGTAAATCCTTTTTCAATTAATAATGGTAATGAACCTGGTTTACACCAAGCATATACTGTATACCCACTATAACGAGTTTTAACATATTCCCATCTAGTATCCCATAACTTTCTAAAAATACCTTTTAGTCTATGTTCCTCATGTACCCAAGCATCTAAGAATTTTATTTTATTACTCTCTTCTCGTTCCATATATATGTGTCCCACAATCTCACCATTTAACATGGCAATCCATGTTTCAAGTTGTTGAGCATTACTCTTAAGATGAATAATTTTAATATCTTCAATCATAACTACATTACTATTTTTGGTGGATATCCCAAATCATTATCTATTGGGAATGGATTAATAGGTATTGGTATTGACCTATATGGTTCCGCAATACCAAATTTACTTTCTTCTTTTACTTGACCCATTTTTTCAACAATAGGTAAAATTTCTATGTGTTTGTTTTCAAGTTTACCATAAAGATAACCTTCTAACCAAATATAAAATTCTTTGTGTGTTAACATAATTCTCTACTATAAAGATTTACTAAAATAATTCTTGCAAACTTAAAATCTTTTGCTCTGTTTAATTTTAAACCATACGCCAACGCCACACTATTAAGGTGTGGATATGCTTCAGTTAATGTCATTTTACCAATTTCCATTATTCAAAAATTAAAAATTCTTCATTTACAAATCCACAACTATTACACATATATGTAGGAAACGGAACAATTGTATCTTCGTGACTTCCTGTTAATAATTTAGGTACTTTTTTTAACATACTTACTTCTTTAAAAAACTTTGAACCACACTCTTCACAGATTATAGTTGGTTGTATTCTAAGATCAATTTTAGGTTTTATACTGTTATCTTCTCCCATTTTATAATATAATTTATATTTATTTTAATTGTTGTATTGTCCCAACTTGTGTTGGTGAACCAAACTGGTGTAATTATAGTTTTCATACTCAATAATAGTTTATTTTTATTATTTTGTCAAATACTTTTTCATATCCATTTCAAGAATTGTGTTAATCGTTTTCTTTAAGACTCTATGTTCAACATATTCTCTTTCTTCCGTTAATAAAACAACAATACAACCCATCAATTTAATGTTCTCATATTTCGTACCCTCTAACATCTTCAATAATAACTTACCGTAAAATGGTAATTGAGTGTTGTAGTGACCAAGAGCGTTATCAGGTAAATCTTCAAATGGTTTCTTCATTGGTTTTGTAAACTTATTCTTTTCAAAGTTTTTAGGTTTGTTTGTTTTCCAATCCGTAATTAAAATACCAAGATCACCATTTGTACCAATAATTAACCATACCTTATCGGGTTGCCCTGTATAACCCAATTCAGGGTGACCCAAAACCATTTCCGTATCAAGTAAAATACAATTACGTTCTTTAAGTAAATCAATGTATTGTTTACCCGCAACAACCATAGTATCTCCTTTTACAATCTGTTCGGCATCACATTCATAAATTGGTTGTCTAACTTCTTTACTAATACCAAATTCTTCTAAGGTATGTTTTTCTAATAAGAAGTGAACACGAGAACCCATGTTTGTGGAATATGTTCCAGCGGCAGCCCATTCCTCCAATAATCGTTGTTGTTCATAAGGATCACCATTCGCCTTTCTAAATGAAATTCCTTCAGAATCAAATTCCGTATAGAAATATTTCATCAATTTAGAAACAGAAGGGAAATCGTCTCTTAATTTACCACTAACATCCAACATTGTGTACTTGTGAGCATCTTCTTCAAATGTTAATTGAAACTCTTTTTGTTTTTCTGATATAATTTCTCTGATCTCTTCAGATATTTTTTTTAAATCCATGTTTTTTTTGTTTTATTTTACAAAGATAATACTTTTTTTTTATTAATCCCTAATTTTTACAAAAAAATCTTCAATGTTTCCTTTTAAGTCACAAACATCTTGATCCATAGGTAATCTAACAATTTTTATTCTATCATATAGTTCACCCCCATTTAACTCTCGATATAATTTAACCGCATTATTAAAAGCGTCACCATCAAGGGATATAATTATATCTCTTTTAGCTTTATTATATATTTTTTCAAATAAAAGTTCTGACATATGTTTACCTAACATTGGAATTGAGTTGTCCAAGAAAAACCCATCAAAAACCCCTTCGACTAAGTAAATGTCTTTTTCCCAATCTATTAATCTTTCGTTAAATATAATCTTATCTTTTTCTTCCTCAGGGTTTTTATATTTAAATTTACTTTTTGTGTCCCAACTGCGAGCAACATAGTAATTTAATTCCCCATTAATATTATATGATGGGACCACAATACGTCCTATATGACTACCACGATCACAAAAACCAATATTATATTTGGTAATGATTTCATCCGTTATTCCCCTACTTTTTAAATAATTATACGCTTGTCTTCTTACTGGGTATACCGGACTTGAATCCGTAAATAAAGTGAAACCCTCAGGAAGTGTTAATTTTTTTGTTCGTTTTTGTTTTGGCTGTACCGTCTCAGGTTTTAAGATATTATATAATTTCTTTAATTTTTTGTTTCCGTACTTATCAAAAAGTTTTCCCAAAGATCCGTGAGTTCCATTAGTGTCCCCACACGACCAACATTTGTACACATTATTTATATAGTTAATCTCTAAATTGTGTTTATTTTTATCGTCATCACAAACCGGACAATTAAATGAAATTTGACCACGATTATGGTAATGTAATCCGTGATCCCCTAAAAGTCCCTCTAATAATTCAACAATTGCATCACTTTCTTCCATTGTTTTAAAAATATAAATAAAATAAAAGAACATATCAACTACACAAGTTTTTAATAAGTTCTATATTTATAAGATATGCCAACAAATATAACAATTAATAACGTTACGGGAGCACAACCATTTGATATCTATGTTTGTGATTCACCAATTACTACTTGTATTTATGTCTCAACTATTAATACGGTTGACACCTCCAGTCCCTATTATCAGACCCTACCATATAGTTTTGATATTCCTTTAGTTTATTCAAGTTTAACTGAATTTGTTGTTAAAGTGGTTGATAATAATGATTGTATCGTTACAGATACTTTAAATATATAATATGAGTTGTAGTACAGATATTTGTGTTGTTAATTCCGGAATATATAATGATAATTATACATTCAGTGGTCAATATGGTGGTATAGATTATTTTGAAAATTCAACCTCATCATATTACATTTTTTATTCTCAAACAGAATTAAGGTGGTGTTTATCGTCATACATAGGGGATCCGTGTATTTTATTTGGTCCAACAAATTCCGTTGATCCATGTCCTGATTTTTATTCTGGAATAATAGTTAACGGTTTATGTCCAACCCCAACTCCTACCCCAACATTAGCTTGTGCTATTGATTTTGACGCAATGTTTGATTGTGATGTATTTGTAACTCCAACTCCAACTCCAACTAAAACAAAAACCCCAACACCAACACCAACACCAACAGTAACTAATGTTTGTGGGGGTGTTTCTTTATCTGTTACAGGAAACACATATTCACCAACACCAACTACAACACCAACTTTAACTCCAACACCTTCAATTCCAATTGATAGACCATGTAATTTTGATGGTATTGCCAAATTTAATAGTGTTGATGGGTTTATTGTATGTGCAACCAGTAAAAAATTTGAGGATTGTTTTACTGGTATAGAATACTATACAACACAAACATTATTTGATTCTTTAGGTAATTTATTAGTTGTTGGTGACGTTTATGGTGGAACAATAAACAGAATATCTTCATGTTTTATTTTTCAAACAATTGTAGATAACATAAGTGGTGGTGACAAAGTTGTTATTACCACAGAATATGGACCTTCTAGTCAAGGTAGTTGTTTAAATTGTTTCCCAATTAGTAATACTCCTACATTAACACCTACTATAACACCAACCCCAACAACACCTTGTTTATGTTTGTCATATAGAATTTCAAATATAACTGGAAATCCCAACAGTGGTGGTATAGAATTTATGAGTTGTGATAATAAAGATGTTTTATTAAGACCTGGTTCTATGGGTTGGGATGATTGGTTAAATCATGTTCTAATTATTTGTTCTAAAGATATACCGACACTTAATTCAGGATCTGCAACTATTACAAATATTGGTGATTGTTGTAATGGAAATTGTATTCAATACTTATTATTTAATACATCCACAACAGTTCAATCATATGTTTATACAAATTTATTAGGTGTTGTTATAAACCAAACATTAAATTCTAACACAAGTATTTTAATTAATTCATTTTCAACACCATATTCTATATATGGTGGAATAAATGTAAACCCCACAGGAAGAGATTGTTTTTCAACACCGGGATTGACTCCTACCCCAACTAATACACCAACAAAAACTCCAACGCCAACTCCAACGCCAGCTAATCTTCCTTATATAAGTAGTCTTTATTTTCCTATGAATACCGGTATTATGGTAAATATCTGCATAAATATTAATAACGATGGTGGAAGCCCAATAACACAATGTGGTGTGGTTTACAATACAACAGGAAACCCAACAACAGCAGATAATATAATTCCATATAATATTCAAATAGGGATTCAATGTCAGAATTTTATTAGACCAATACTAAACCAACCATATTATTTTAGTGCGTTTGCTACAAATTCTGTAGGAACATTTTATCGTATTTACCCAAATCCAGTATAGCGGTATTACTAAATTATTTAGTCCTTCAACAGTTTTATGTGTATTTGTAATTAAAAATATAAGACAAAAAAAAATATCACCTAAAAAGACGATATTTTCAATTATCGGTTATTTAGACGATATTAATCCCAAATTTTTTTACTTCTCATATAACCTAAAACACAAGCATAAGCATCTGTTTGGTCAAAATTTTCTTTCTTTAAAGTATTGTTTTTAGTGTAATGCCATTGTATTTGTGGTTCTTTTTTTGCAACTAAATCCCAAATAATCATTTTTTTGTCTATATCTTTAGGAAGTCCTCCAAATAAAACATGTTTTTTTTTATCGTTTTCTTTTACTAATTCAGGAAACGCAAATTTTCTTGAGTTATATGTAGATATGAATTCAGGAACAATACCTATCATATCATAAATTGTTTTACATATTAATGTATTAAATCTTAGTAAAGTTTGGATAGTATAAACATTGTTTGAATTTAATAGTGGTTCTTCAATTATAACACTAACAATCCCTAAATTTTTATATCCTTCCAATTTAGTTTTAAATACTTCAGATTTTAATATTAATTCTAACATTTTATTTTCTTCCGTATCTTTATTTTTTGGTCTCGGGGATACATGAGTTAATTCTAGTAATTCTTGTGATTTAATATCAAAAAGTGCCCAACCTATTGTTTTAGTGGAAATGTCTAACCCTAAGACTTTAGGTGAATTTTTAATTGATGTTCGCATAAACTTATTTTTAATTATAATATAACTATATCGTTGTAAAACTAAAGTTTTTGTTATAAATCAAACTTAACTAAGAATTGTTGAATTCCTTGTCTTAAAACAGGAGATTGTAACTTTGAGACAACTAATACGTCTTTTTTATCATCTAACAACGCTATTTCAGTAATATAAGAATTAGTTCCTGATTTCCAAGTTGGATTTGATGTTTTTTGAAATTCAGTATAATTTAAATTAATCTTATACATCATTTCATATATTGTTGCTTGTATATCAGTTTCAATACCTCCGTAGAAATAATATTCATCACCAAAATTTAATTTTGGTCCAACATTACCAATAGGGGTTAAATCAATATATTGGTTTAAATCGTAAAATGGTGCGGAATTATATAAGGATTCGGTAACAATAAATGTAGTTCCTGTTAATGAATCTTCAGTAATATAACCATTTATTGTTTGTCCACTTATATTATTAGTAAAATCAATTAATTTCCATTTTGAGGAATCTGGTCTTGTTCCTGTAGGTACTTTTTGTGCTAACACTTCAAATTTAGTCCCATAAAATCCATTTGGAATATCACATGTAGGACATAGTGTTGTAGTTGTTGTAACAATAGGATTAAGTGTTGTAGTTGTTGTAACAATAGGATTAAGTGTTGTAGTTGTTGTAATAATAGGATTAAGTGTTGTAGTTGTTGTTGTTGGGTTATACCCAGGAACAACCAAACACCCAAATTCACCCGCAAATCTTATTGCAACATTTTTAGATGTATCAGGAAAACAATCATTATTATTACCCACAATTTTAACGTAATAATTACAATGTAATGAATTTGTAAATCCATAATCATTACTAATTCTATATGTAATATACATAGTCTCATTGTTTCCTGTTAATATACCATTAATTGTTGATGAGGTTGTATCACAAATATTTGGAGTTATTAAAGAAACTTGTGGTGCAGGTAATGTCCAATTTCTATTTGATTTATAAGATAACGCAGCAACAATTTCTTCATCATCAATAATAATTGTTTGACTATCCGGAAATACTTTACCAATTCGACTTGGTAATCCATTATTATTTGGGTGTGTATCCCATAAATGATAGTATCTTAATCCAGGATTATTCATATTATTATTTTGGTTTGATTCCATATAATGAACTTCAAATAAGTTTTCATTGTCAAATCCAGGTGGGTCAACCCAAAAGGTAGATCCAAAGCAACATTGTGGATTTTTATGCCACATAATCCATGGTATATATAATTTAAAATTTCTAGCTTGACCTGTTGTATTATTAGTATTAACCGGATCATATGGTTCTAATGCAAATTTTTCACCATAAAAGAAATCAATTGTTTGGTTTGTATAATGAATAATTGCAATTGTTTTTTGTTCTTCAGGTTCAACCTTAATAACCTCATCAAATGAATTATAATAATAAGTGTCAGTAGTTTCAGCACTTAATACTGAATTTACGTAAAATGTCTGTCCTAAATTTGAATTATAACCAAAATACTCTTTACTCCCAATATAATTAACAGACCCAAAATAAGTATAATCTTCATATTGTGTTGGTAATAATCCAGCGGGATTTTCGGTCCAAGGAATATTCATGTTCCAAATTTTAACGTCAAAGTTATCAACATCACATAATGTTTCATAATTAATAACACCATCACCCCAATGTGGACTTGGTGTTACACTATCATATAGTTCTGTCATACTTTTAGGATAAACTAAAGCTCTAAAACAACATTTATTATTTATTAATCCAAAATCTGGTGTTGTTCTATCTAACGTTATTTTATTTTCACAAATTCCAATAATTCTATAAGTTAAAATTGGGTAACAACTATATAATGACATCAAACAAACGGGTTCAGGTGGTGCGGGACACTGTCTACTTGGTGTTGGCGTTAAACATTCTGTTTTTGTAGGGGTTGGCGTTGGGGTTGGACTTACACAATTAATATGACCACTACTTACTGATGGTGTGAGTGTAGGTGTAGGTGTGGTTCCTTGTGATGTTGTTGGTGTTGGTGTTGGTAAATTGGTGCATGAACAATTTTCACATCCTAAACCATCAAAATAAATAGTAATAAAATCACCAACCTCGTAACCTCCAAATGAAGATGTGTTACATCCTGAATAAATTAAAGTTATTTCATTAGTACCATTTAATGATAATGGATTTACCAAATAATTAGAAGTTTTAACATAATTATTACTTGTTAACGCACTCCAATTAATTGTACTTGCGGTTGTGTTACCACTAAAAAATCCCCTTAAAGGAGCCCGATTAAATACAGACTCAACTGTTGAGTCCATGTATGGGATTCCGTACGTATTTTTCCCAATATTATCCACATAATACGGGTATTTAACATTTTGTTTATTTGATTGTGGTATTCCGTCACTATTTTGACTTCCAAACGGTGGAGTTAAGACAAAACTATTAACTTGATTATAATTAACAGAAACTTTATCATAAGAAACTTCACTATCCCCTACCTGAAAATAACTTACATTAAAATTTCCTTGTGACATCTTTAACCTACCAGTATCCGTTATTCTGGTGTTAATAAGTCCTGATGTATTTTTTATTATATATGACATTTTATGTATAAATATTTATTTATTTATTTTTTTATCCCCACACCTAAAGGATTAACTACCCTTACCGTATCGCAATTATTATTTATTTTTACATTATTTAAATAAATGTGATAGTATCTGTACGCAATAAAACAATGCGGGGTTGGTAAAATAGGTGATATTGTATCAGTATAAGAACCGTTTATAATAGTTCCTGATGTCATAGATAAATTAATCCAATTATATTGTCTTGTTGTGGTATATTTAAAAAAGTCCTTACAAGGATCTGGTTGTGGAATTGGTAAGAATGGAGTTATTGTTTGATTAGTGTTGGATACAGGTAACCCATTAACATTTAATGTTACTATGTTGTTATAAGTGGCAGCTGCCGCTGATGGTCCAACGTTAAATGTGTTAGTATGAATTACATCAAAAGTAATTGTTGTTCCAATTGGTAATGAAGGTGAGACATTTATATTAAACACATTAGTACCAAATATAGTAGAAGCGTAAGACATAGTAACAATATAGTTTATACTTGAAGTTGGAGGAGGTAAAACAACCGTTTGGGTACTTGTAAATCCTGAAGAATCTCTAACATAAACAATATATGATCCTTGACATAAGTTATTATATATTGTTGTAGGTTGGTAAGTTGTTCCCCCGTTGATTGAATAGTCATATGGTGGTGTTCCCCCAAAAGGAGTTAATATTATACTTCCATCACAACCACATTCGGGTCTATTAGTATTTATTGTTAAGTTAGGGGTACTAAGTTCATTACATGGTCCTAAATTTGCGGTTATTGATAATATTTGATTAGGTAATGATGATCCAACCGAATTCCACCCAGATAATGGTGGGCTACCACTATTTAAATTAATTATTTGTCCCGCTGTCCAACCCGATACTTGCCATTGATTACCATTAAGATTCCATACAATATCTAAACTATTTGTTGTATCTTCCCAAGTTGGGTAATCCCCAATGTACCCATTATATTGAAATTCATAATATTCAGCAAAAGATTGTGTTAGTTTTCTTCTTATAATTGTAAGACAGATATCTTCATATGTTGGTAAAGGATTAAAAGTTGTTGTACTTGTTGTAATTGGTATTTCAACCCCTAAAACACAAGTGGTATATGCTGTAAAATCCCCGTAATAATCAGTAACGATTGAATCATAATTTCCAGCCCCAAGATTACTTAAAGATTGTGAGAGGGAACCATTTTCCCAAATAACCTCATAAGGAGGGGTTCCTCCTGTTATACCCAAAGTAATTAACCCGTCAAAAGAATTTGGGGTTGATGGATCAACTGTAAAACATTCAACACCGAGAGGAAAAATTGTTATAACATCACATTCGTTTTTAGGTTCAATTGGTGGATTTGGTGGGGCAAAAGTTGTTGTAGTTGTAACAATCGGGTTAGTCGTAGTTGTTATTGTACAAGGGGTACATTTACCATTGTTAATAATTTGTATCTCTCCCGATAAAACTTTTACTCCTGTTGAGCTACATATGGAAACCGATGTTTGGAAACCCAAATCATAAGGTGATTTTTTTTCCTCATCACAACATGGGGTGAACTCTATTCTTGTTTTAACATTTTGTGAAGATTGATTAGTTACATAATAATTATTACAACAACTATTATCTATAACACAGGTATCACAATTATTATACTCATTAACATTAAACTGAACTAAAGTAACACTTTCAGATCCAACTATATTACAGTCATATGTGGCGGAGAGACCACGACCTACTAATTCATAACAACCAGATTTATAATTATTAGGGTTTGAAGATAGTAAAGCCGCATTAAAATAAATTATAACACCATTTAAATAATTTCCAAAAACTGAATTAACTGGTCCGTCAAAATAAAAAGAATCATCATTACAACAACTTTGAAAACAATATCTGATTGTTGCTTTTGCAAGTGAGTTAAGATAAAAATTTGTAGGTTGTGGTGGAGTTACTAAGGTGTTAATATAATAAGAAACACCAGGTAATAAATCAACTACTTTAATAACGTTATTGTCGTCAGTAAACGTATAGTTATTATATATTACTGAACTATTATTTATTACTTCAAAAACCATTTAAGTTATTTCTTTACTATATAAATAATCAGTTTATTGTTTTTTGAATAAATGATTTCATTACTTCAATATATTTTATTGTTGTACTATTAATTTCAATATAATCAAAGTGTGTCGGATTTTCTTTAAGTTTTAAAATAGGGTCAATTGTTATATATTCTCCTTTATAAAATTTATTACTTTTTAAATTATCTGTAACTCCAGCCATATGTAAAATAGTCCTTTCTTCATATACTTTTAAATTATCTGTTGCCCAAGAAAAATTGAGATCCTCAACAACTTTAGTATCATAATTTAATAACCATAAATTCCACAATAAAGACCACATTTCTGCCGTCCAAAATTGTATTTCACCAGGACTTATTGGGTGTCTTTTGTGATAACTATGCATTTGCGTATAAAGAGGATAACAATCCAAATATATTTTTTCCCAAAGACTATATGTCATGTTTTTTAACAAATATTGACCCCCACCTGAGTTTTCTTGGTTATCTTTAATTATGTCAACGTTTATTCCAACAATATTTGCCATTTCTTTTAATAATTGACCTTTTTCTGAATTTGGGTGTGCCTTTTCATATCTGTCACAACAATCCACAATATAGTTGTATCCGATATAACCAATTGTGTCTGATAAATAACAAATATCATCATTCATTAATTTATTAAAATCGGGTAATACTCTAAAAATAATATCCGCATCATGTAAGAAAAAAGTTTTACCATATTCAGGATATTCAAATAACCATCTTGATATTAAATATGGTTTGATACTTGGAATATAATTTTTACTTATTCTATCGTCAATGTAAAAATGTACATTAAACCCGTAATCACATAGTTCTAACGCTCCTTTAGAAGGTTCTGTTTGTCCATTAGTTAATCCAAAAATAACATGAATTTGACAAGGATTAATTCCATTTTCAATAAAGTTATGAGTATAAAGTTTTATTTGCCAATGAAAATAAGGTACGTCAGGTTGAGCGGACACAAAAATAATATCTTCCATATAACTAAAATATGGTATATGTGTAATAAGTCAATATTGTTAATTAATATAAAAACTTATATTACGAATTACATCCATATGTTGCCATACAACTATTACAAGTTGTACCAACAGGTAATAATGTACCAACAAATGATGGTGTCCCATTAAATGTATTAACTACTCGATAACATTGTCCACCAACTAAAACTATTTGATTAATTACTGCGGATGGTAGTATTACAAACTTTTGAATCAAAGGGTCACAACAAGATACCGCAACATAAACAACTCCTGGAGTTCTTGTTGGAGTTGGACTTGGGGTTGCTTTTGGTGTTGAAGTTAATGTTTGAGTAGGTGTAGGAGTAGGTGGTGGATTTGTTGAAGTTGGTGTTTGAGTAGGAGTAGGAGTTGGTGGTGGATTTGTTGACGTTGGTGTTGGTGTTGGTGTAGGAGTAACAACATCACATTCAACACAAGAAATATCATAATTTATTATTAAATTAATTATAACTTTTGCATCAGATAATGTATTAAATTTAGTTGGTACACAACTTTTATTAATATCTTTACAATCATTCACAATTGTTATTTTGTTTTTAACAATATCTATATCAACTTCACCAATATCCGGATAAGTTAATAACATTAATTTTATTACATTAATCCATTCAATATCTGTTGGATAATCATAAATTCCTATTGAGTTATAAAAAAGAAATTGTTTTATTACACCATTTACACTTGTTTCAATAATAAATTCAGCACCATTAATTACGCACCCTAAATCATTGTATGTTAAATCAAAAAATCCCTCATTATACATTTGACCTATCCCTCTTCTACCATCAATTCCAGTATTAACAAAATTAGTGTCACTTATATTATAAACTTGATAATTCCCTAAAAGTGTGGTCCCCGATAAAAGAATTGTTTTACTATATGTACATCCAGAACTATCAACAACTTGTAATGTGTATGTTCCTGCACTTAAATTAGTTACTGTTGCTCCAGTTTGTGAGTTTACATTTGAACTCCAATTGTAAGTAAATGGTGGGTAACCACTACTCAAAAGAGTAGTTATTTGACCATCATTCCCATTAACAGGTTGTGTTGATAATAAATTAAAGAATACAGAATTTGATGGTCCAACATATGCTGTTGTTATTTGTGAACAACCATTTGCGTCGGTAACCGTAACATTATAAGACCCAAAAGGTAAATTATTATAAAAATTAATTGGAGATATTGCGTATCCAGTAATTTGATAAGTATATGGTAATGTACCCCCACTAGTTGTTAATATCTGTAAGGTACCATTATTTAATCCACATGTGGTATTAGTTGTAACCGCAGTTATTGTAAACAAATTAACATTTGTAACTGTTGTTGTTCCAGTATAAACACATCCTGAATTATTATCAATCAAAATTGTATATGTGTCTGATTGTAAATTATTAAAAGTTGTGTTAGTACCAACAGTTGTTGTATTAACCGTATTTCCGGAAGAATTCAGTAACGTATAGGTAAATGTTCCCGTAGGGGATCCAGTATTAACAACTATTGTTATTGACCCATTATTACCACAATTAGAATTTGTTGTGTTAATTGATGAAATAGTAAATCCATTGGGTGTTGTTAACGAAGTTGATTGAGTATCACTACATAATCCAGCATCTTTAACAGTAACGGTTAAAATTCCTGAAGGTAAATTTTGAAATGTATATGTGTTTGAAAATGTAACTATTGTATCCCCATTAGACCCTGAAAAAAAGAATGGAGCTGTCCCACCAGTAACGGTAACTTCAACCACACCATCACTATTAAAACAAGTACTTCCTGTTGTTAAAAAAGAAGATATTCCAATTGGTGGAACATTATTAACAGAAACACTATTAGGAACAACACATCCTGTAGAATCTGTTACGGTAACAGTATAATACCCAACTGTTAATCCAGTTGCCGTAGACCCTGTTTGTCCATCATTCCAAACATATGTATAAGGAGCAACCCCTGTTTGTCCAGTAACAAATATTTTTCCTGAACCAAAAGCAACATTACAACTTGCATCGTCAACAACATAAAACCCATAAGAAAAAGTTGTTGATGGTAAAATTGGTACGCTCGCACTTACCCCATTACATCCTGCACCATCATCACCAACAATATAATAAGTTCCTCCCGATAAATTTGAAAAGGTTATTCCACTAGTTGGAGTTGACCCACTATTTATATACCCGTTTGTTGTTTCATAAAGCAATGCAGATCCAAACCCATAAAAAGGATTAAACCCAAATGTTATTTCTCCATTATCATTACCACAAGTTGTATTTATTACATTTTCAACACTTATAGATGTTCCCGATGATATTGGTATGTTTAAGTATATTGGATCAAAGGGTGGATTTATACACGAGTCTTGGATTGCCAAACTATATGTACCGGCAGACATACCACTAAAATAATAAGTTGTTGTGGATGCTGATGTTGGTAATAAACCTGTTGAGGAAATTTCATATACAGTGTAGGGTGAAGTACCACCAGTTATCTCAATGTAAATTTCTCCAACATTAGTATTAGTACAATCACCAGAGATATAAAGATTATATATTATTTGTCCACAACTCATGGGTTACATAGGATAGTAAAGTTTATTCCCACATTCAATTCAAAAATTTGGGTGGTATTTAATGGTAAACAATTATTATTATATATTGTTATAGTTTGATCATCAGTATTAATAATATAAGATAAACCATAATCAAGTAAATTAGTAAACGCATCATATAAACCATCAACCCAATTATTTGCTGTTGGAGTACTTAAAGTTGGGTTTGAGAATCCAACCCCATTAAAAAATGGGTATATTATTATTGGTAACCCATCAATTCTAATATCAATATACCAATCAGACTCTAATGTATTTAATAAACAATCATTGTTAATATCCACATTATTATCATTTCCGTATGTAGTTAATGAACTACCCAATAATGCTCCAAATGAAGTTATTGTTGGGTTTGTATCCCAAGGGTATAAACCAATAACAGTTTGTTGTATAGGACAATCATATGAAAATATTTGTGTTATTAATTTACAAGGTTTACAAGGTACTGGTATAATTTCACATCCTTTTTGTCTTCTCCACACAAATTTTTGTCTATGAAAAATTGAGTTTTCATATTTTACTCCCGTATTCCATATTGTTGTTGCCGGAATCATTTGTTCAACCAATCTTATCCAATAATCTCCCATACCATTAACATAGTCAATCATTGTTTGATAGTTAAAATTATCATTAGGAATATTTATTGCCATTCCAGATTCCAAATATTTCCAATAAATTGAAGATAGTGTTGGATATCCACTTGTCTTTCCATCGGTATTAAATTGTCTACTTCTCACATTTATCATATTTTTCCAAAAAGTTTGGGCAAATTCAAAAAATGTTTTTTCTTTTGGTTTTGGTATAATTTGGGTCCAATCAATACCCCCTTTATTTGGATATTCAACATTTGGGTATGGATTACAATATGTTGGATCTATATAACTTAAACCTTGTTCTGGAATTGGGTAATTATATTTTCTAGACATTGTCCATACATCATACACCAATCCTTGTGATGGATTCATAAATAAATCAACATTTTTAACATTTATAACCAATCTATCATCAGATACTTTGTAATAAGCATTAAAATTACCATCAAAGTTTTTTCTTAAAAATTTTTCATTATTTATCCAACTTTTTTTATTGTCAACCGTTTTTTTAAGATTAAACCCTAAATTCATATATGGAAAACTACGATATCTTTCTAAATATTCTTGCCCATAATTAAATGGTAATAATTTTGTTTGATAATTAGGGTTGGAACCAGTAAATGTACTATTTGTTAAATCAACTTTTTCGGGCATTCTGTGTTGTGGTGTTGATTCAAACCAACCTCCCCCAATTTGAAAAAAATATGTGTCGTTTGGAACTGGCATACTTGGGAAACCGTAACTATCTATAGGATAATCATTAACCGTTAAACTAATATCTTGAGTAATTGTGGTTGTTGTAAATCCAGTATATTGTACCCCCATAATTGAAAACAAGTCATTTGTATCCAAAACAGGTAATTCCTGTGAGTATGTTCCTCCAGATATTTGTGCGTACTGAATATCAAATTGTCTCAAATTTATTTTTTGATCGGCAAGGTAAATATATTCATTAAATTCTGTTAATGCTTCAGGAGCCCCAACCATTCTTAATAATATTTCAATTGATTTTCTTGTTCCTTTAGATTTAAATAAAAAAGCGGAATTTAAAATTAAATTTCTGAAATATTGATAATTTAACTCTTCAGGTGTTTGACCTATTGGTAAACCCGTAAATGAATTACTCCCGTTACTAAAAACTGAACTTAATAATTGATCGTTTGTTATTGGAGAGATGTTTGTATTCCACCCAAGTGTTTGTGACAAATTTTTAAGTAATTGTGATGGAATATCATTTTTAATATTGTAATTAACAGAATTCATGTTAGCAAGAGCCGTAATAAATTTTCTTGTTTCGTCAAAACTTCTACCGTATATCTGTAATACTTTTTGTATTTTTTGGTCAGAAGTATCAAATTCTTTTATAGCGTCAGCAGTTAAAAATCTCGTTATTAAGTTTGTTTTATATAAATCAATACTTTCCGATAAAGAATTTAATTTTGTTAAATAATTTGTAAATTTGGGGGTTATAATATCTAAATTCCACAATCCATTTAACGGAAATATCGCAACTTCTTGTGTGTAATAAAATTGTCCGTCATCATTTTCTTTTGGTATATTAAAATATGAACTATATATTGGAACCATATTTCTATTCAACAAAAAGTTTTCAACTTGATCTAAATTTTCATTAAATACTTTATTAACATATAACTGTTTTGGTCTTATTATAAAATTACTATTTGTTGTTGTATTACCAGAAAACGGATCACCATTAACATAAACTTTAAAAACAGTGTCTGTTACTTGTGCGGGGATAAAATCAGATATAGGGTATTCAATATCATTTAAAAACAGTGAATATTTTAAATACTGTGTCGTAAAATTTCTTAAATATGAAACAGATATTTCCCTTAATTCAATATTTCTAGTAGCATTAACAGTATAATCAATACTAAACGGATTTCTAATAACAGATATTGGTATTTCAAAATATGTTTCATCTTCAACACTATTATAAATAATGTTTTGTGCTGTTAAAGATATAACAAAATTAGTTTGTATATTGTTTATGTCTAATGCCGCAGGAAAATAATTAATAATGTTTGTAACTGAAGTTGACATCCTTTTGGTTAAAGACCCAAACATAGTAAAATTAGTAACTTGACTTAAATCAAAATTGGGATATACTCTAAAATTATCGGCAATTAATTTTTTTGATTCTTCTACATTAGATATATTTAACGTATCTAAAGATATTGGTTCAGAAAACGATCCAATCGAAAATGTCCTTTCTTGTTTTTCACTAATGCTTGTTGTAAACTCAAAATTTCCCTGCGTAAAACCTCCACCGTCAACTAGTTGGAATCCAACTAAGTTGTCTGAAAAAGTACCCTGACCACTGGCAGGTTGAGGGGGACATTTATATTTGTTTGTCGCCATTATGAAGTTATATTTGAGAAGTTTTTACTAAAATCAATATTAATACCCCTATCTTGTCTTACCTCATATAATAAGTTATTAAATTGATCTCTAATTTCATAAAGATTGTATTGTTTATAAATATTGTTGTTACTGTCATATATGGTATATATACCATCATCCATAGATTTAGTTTGATTACCATATAACGCAATTGCTAGTGTTGAAATATCGTGTTCAACAATTTCAATTTCAACTGTTGTTGGATTAAAATATGTGTTAGATATTATTATGTTTTGATCCGGTTGTCCAATAAATGGGGTCGCATTTGGTTTATTTGTTGGAGATGACGATGGAGATAAAGTACAAAATATTAAATTTGTTGATGATTCAACATACCTATATCTAATAGACTTTTGATTGGTATTCGTTAAATTTTCAACAACAGGTTCACAATAGAATGATGAGGTTATAATTCTAAAAAAATTAGGAATTTTAGTTCCATCAGAATTTAAATATTCAACCCTAAAACCAACTAAACCTTGATTAATAAATTTATTTTTAAAATTAGAAGGAACATTATTTATATCAACAACAATACCTTTAACATTGGGTAAAGCGGACAATATTCCACAATCTAAAATTTTAGTTCTTATTTCTGCTGGTCTTATATATAACGTATATATACCAAGTTGATTGAATTGATTTGTGGGCAATTTTAAATTATATAAACCCCCAAGTATTTCAACATTATTATTTCCTCCAGTGGTTCCGTTATGGAAATATGGTCTCAATATTGTACTAGCGTTTAATTTTGTTAATACAAAATTGTCTGTTTCGTCTCTTGATGGTGTATAATTTAAAATTATTTCTACGTCATCAGGGCTTACATCCGAGCTTCTTATTGTTCCGTAATTACCTGTAGCCACAATTATTAGTTTTTAAAATTTGTTTATTGTTTAAATATAAATACTTAAAATCATTGTTTTTCAACATTAAAAAATCCATACCCGTATTTTTCTAAATCTCCCACATTATCAACTTCCCCAAGTCTTTCTATACTTTCTAATCCCGAATTTTTACCTCTCTCAATATACACATCAGTTTGTATTTCTGGTTGGTCAATTACATTAAGTAACGCTTCATTTTTTGTTATTGCAGATAAAATTAAATCGTTTTGTGTAAATCCTGACGACTCAATAATGTATAATGTGGTACCATCATTATAATCATAGTAAAGAATATCATTAATTGTATATGCTGTATATGTGTTTGTTGGATCCGGTCCCCAATAAGTTCCAACAGATTCTGATGTTCCGGTAACTTGTATCCCTATTTTAAATTTACCACCATATAAATTATATGTTGGACCATATGATGTTAAATCATTTACATTTGATTGTGTGTATCCTGTTATGATAAATGGTACAGTAGTATAATTTGAACTTATATAATCATTTATGTTGGTATTTGAATCACCAGTAAAAATATAATCATAATTAAATGATGTATTTGCCCAACTACCTCCCGCAGGGGTGAATGTTGCAACGCCATTAGGATTAAAAATAACCACATTAGTAAATGGAACGGTAACAGTTTTTGTTATGATTGATATTCCCCATGGTGATATAGATTTAAGGGTAATTGTGTATGTTTGATTAACAACAGGATAAACATGGGTATATTGAATTGGTGAAGTTACTGTTTGAATTGGGGATCCATCCCCCCAATCAACAGTATAAGTTGATACGGATAAAAACTTTTTGAATTCAGTGTCTGAAGTATTATAGAAATAAAAAGTATATGGATTACCTGTTGTTGCGGAAAATAAAAAGTTAGTAATAACTTCTTTTTGTATTATTGCCCCGTCAAATATAGAGTAATAACCAATATCGGTAGCCACTTCTGTTAATAGAATTGGTACCGTTAGTCCTGTTAATAATGAAAATCCATTTGTTCCTCCTGACAATATTTGTGACATACCTGAGTACACACCAGTAAATCCAGTTAATGTTGTTGGAGTTACTGAGGTAATTGAACAACACGGATCAGTAAAATAAGAGTATTCAGTATTACCCAAGTAGGTAATACCAACGATATCCCTCTTAATATTTTCGGGAGATATTTTAAAATAATATTTTTGTTCTTCCATATTAAGGGTTTACATATTCATACCATTGAATTGGAAATCCGTCTATTCCAACTCTTTGTGTTAAATTTGAAGTTGCATAAACTTCATAAGTTTTATTTGTGTAATCTAACTTAAGTTTATAATAAAAATAATCATTTGGATTAAAAGTAAATTTATTTCCGATGTTTGGTTGTGAGGTATTTGTCATTTTAACGTAAACCCCCAATCTTGCATCAAAAAATTTAGCTCCCATATAAAAATCAGAAATATTAATATAATCTTGTTTTCTTAACCAATATATATGAAAACCTTCTTTATCTCCAATATAATCTAAACTAAATTTTGGAATTTTAATATCAACATTTGATAATAATGTTGATAGTGTTGCCGGTTGGGTAAACCCTTGTTGTACAGGCAATATTATTGTTAAATAAAGATTTTGAGTTTTTTCGTCGGTAGTGTCATATAAATCCAATTTAAAAAATGATTTAGTAAATGGTTTTTGGTAAAAATAAATTTCGTCCACAGTAAACCCTTCGTCTAAATAACTATTACTCCAATTGGTATTATTTACTACCGGTGATGTTATTGGTAAAACATTGTCATAAAAATAAAAATCATAGTTTATATTTGTTTTTATAAAATTTAAATTATCAACATATTCATTGTGAGAAAATCTTAAAATCTCAAAATCATTTACCCCACCAATAACTTCTTTAACCATTTTTTCCTGATACTCATCAATACTATCGTCCCTACCAATAAAATCCCAATTCATTTCTAATGGAATATTTAAATGCTGATCATTTTCAGGTAAAACTATTTTATATTTATTCACACTCATCTGTAGTTGGTTCTGCTATTACTGTTATGTTCTGAACTCCAATATTACTTCCTTCTGGTGTTATTCTAAAAACGGTATTTACAAAAGGATAGTGTTTTCCATTTATAAACGGATAATCAACCCCCACCCCATCATTATCAATAAAACCATACGGATATAAATCTCTCCATCTAAAACTATTTGATAAATTAGAATAAAATGAATAGTCAGGAATGTTAGATACTTTTAATGGATCTCCCTCTTCAACATATGTTGAATATTTTCTTAAAACAATTGGGTTATGTGGTTTGTAAAAATAACCAAATTGATTCGTTTGTGGTGCATTAGTGTCTATACTAAAATAAGATTGGTTGAAGGTTATTTTATGGTTGTACCTGGCAATCACTCTTTCAGTTTGTTCATAATCATTCCATTCACAATGATCACCATCAATTAAATCTTCAGATTTAAGATTTTCATTATATAAAAACGGACCCACTATTGGTGTTGTTAAACTATTATATGTGTTAGTTAAAATTGAAGTATTCGATAAAGGATTAAAAAAATCCCACCAAGAATTTGGTAGTGAGTTATTTAAATATAAATTAAAGTCCCAACCTTGTTTTAATGATTTTGTCCACCCAAAATACCCTTTCCATATAGTTGTAAAAAATAATTCACTTACTGGTCTATTTTGATTATCTCTTAAAGGGTTAATATCTATATCAACATTAAAGGATAATGAATACGACTGACTTCCTTCTAAAATTGATGTTCTTGAAACATTGTTTGGTGTTAACACCGCATTTTCAAATTTACTTTTTGCGTTATATATATTTTGTTCAAACCCAGCTTTAACCATTACAGCATCTTCTGAATTTGTTAATATTTTATGAACCCTAACATAATATTTTGAAGTAGTTTCAATTTCATTACTTTTATTTATTACTCTTTTAAATGTTCCTGTATTTCCGTTATTAAATGTTGTACCAACATAACCAATATTATAAATGTTAAATATAAATTCTTCACTACCAAAAGCGTTGTCTCCTAAACTATTAATTTGGAATATGTTTGTTCCATTGTATGTTAACGATAATTTTACAAACTCCCCAACATTTAACCCATGTTTCATAGGACATCTAAATTCAATGTTTGGTCCAAAATTATTATTACCAACATTAATTATAAATGGAATTCCATCTGAAACCATCCAAGCCCAACTTGCTGTTGTTTTTGTATCAATAGCATACATTTGTTTAGTATAGTTATTTTTATAACCATAACTAACATAATGTGTCCAATTATATGTACTAGCACTTTTATTTACAAAATTAATATGGTTATTTGGTGGAGAAGTATATCCAACATTATTATTATCCGTTCTAATAAAATCAAATTCAAAGTATTGTGGACACCCCTCCCAAGGAACATTTGGTGTAGGAATTGATCCTGGTTGGTTTCCACCTGGAAATGTTAATATAGTATTTTCTATAGAGTTAGTGTAATATAAATTATTTTTAAATGGACTATAATTTGTTTTCCCTATATAACCATTTTTAAAAATAATAGAATATTTTGTTACAGGTCTAAAAATTGTACTTGATTCTCTTTCATCAATAAAAACTTGTTGTAAACCTAAGTCCACATTTCTATCAAATTCAATAATTTCTTTTTCATTTTGATTTAAATCAACATTTACCGATAATACGGAATTTGGTGAAGACTTATATCTTAACGAACCTAAAACTATTTTTGTTGTGTCATTTACTCCCATTATATATCAGTAAAATTAACATATTTTTTTATGAATCTATTCAATGCGGTATTTCCATTATTTAACCCAAAATAAAAATGACTAGGTGCTCCAACCAAATAAAGATTACCGTTTACCGCAAGGGGTTGACCAGGTATTGTTGGTGACGGAAGTCCTGTTGACGCATTAAAATTAGTTATAAACCCTTGGGGTAATAGTGGTAAATTATTTCCAGGTATTAATGAAGGTGTTGTAAAATACGGATCAACACTATAATCTAAATCTTGGTATCCTTTCTTAAAGAATCCTACCCCACCACTTTGATTAGGGGTTGTGTGCCAATTGTTTTGTTCCGAACCAAAAATTACACTAGATGATCGTAAATTCCATTTATAATGGGGTACCACTTGGGTTTTAGGATACCCATAAGCATCTTGTAATAAAGGTGAAATATTGTAAAGATCAATACCAGGTGTTAATTTTCTTCTGTAAGAATAATCAATTGGTGCTGATCTATAAAATATACCAAAAACAGATCTGCTTGGTGAGGGAGCCTGACCATCATCACCAATAAAAATATCTGAATTACCATAATTTTCATCAATAAATGGATTAATTTTATGTTCTGAATTAATTGATAATGCTTGAGCAAAATCACCGTCAATTCTATCACCACCACGCCCACTATTAAAAAACTGACTTATACCTTGACCTTCAGAATCATTTGAATCAGTACTAATAGGTATTAGTGCTTGTCTAAAATTTTCGTTTAGTATTCTAGATAAAAAACCTATTTGTATAATGTCACCACCTTCATTATAACTTGTTGATTTAAACTGATCACCCATATATCCCTTAAAATTATCACTATTACAAATTTCACTTATATATGAATCCCTTGGCCCCATATCTAATATTGTGGTTGGAAACATTATATTTTTTTGGTTATATCCTGCATTAACACCAAAAATATTCCAACTTGCTGGTTGTGATATTTCTTTACCAATAAATTCTTGTGAAATATCGTTCCATGGAGAACTTCTATAAAAGAAATTATTATTATTATTGTTATAAACAACAATATCTTTACAATAAACATAAGTAGGTGATACTATATTAGTAAGGTTGTTTGTTGGGTATAACGATCTTTTGTTAAAACTTGGCATGTATAGTGTACCATTTATCCAGTTATTTTGAAAAGTTTGAGCAAATACCCCCCTACAAATAGCAAACACTAATGTCATTCTTGTTTTCCATTCCATAAACAATCTACGATCGTCTCTAAACGCATTTCTTATTAAATAATAATGTTTATTATTATCACTATTATCTTTATTTAATAAACAATAACAACCTTTAGTTACTCTATTTTCAGGAATAGAACATTGGTTAGCAGGGATTACCCCTACATTAGTACCACTACCCGAATAACAATCTAAAGCAACCAATCCATCACAAGTAAGTGTTTGAGTTAATCCAGTATTACCACTATATTGATCTAAAAATTCAGAAACATCATAAATACTAGCAAATGATGATGTCTGTTGACTATTAACACCGTTAGTTTTATAATAACAGAACTTATTGTTTTGGTGTAAAGCATATCCAGTTCTATCTCCAGGTGCGGGATCAATACAAGTGGATGTAGGTAATCTGTCACTTCTCATAACAATATTAGCTGAGTTACTAAAATCAACACCTAACAAGGAAGTGTCTTTAAAATAAGCTGGTGAATATAACGCAAAATAATTGTTTACATTGGTTGGCCAACCATAGTCCTCTTTTTCACTAACTTCACCCACAAAAACTCCATTTATAGAGTACGAATAATTAAAAGACGCAGCAATAAAAGGACCTCCACCTATATAGTCTGTTTGATTTCTAGGTAAAGTATAATTACTAATTGGTGATAATAAATAAGGATTTATATCTAAAGCTTGTTTTGTTTGAAATCCTGATACTGGAACATATGTGTTTACAAATGACGATGTCTCATCTGTTGATAAATAGTAATACGGTAATGTAGACGTGAAACCTGTATAATTATTAGGATTAACCGAAGGTGGCGTAATTGTAAACGTAAATGAAGGGAAATATAAATTGGTGAACGTATTTGTTGGTGTATTATGTGTCAATGGTGTTTGACCAACAGGTTTTATTGGTTGATTTAAATAATATTTACCTCTTATTTTTAAATTTGCTTGTGGTGTTGTATATCCTAATATTTTTGATATATCATATTCTATTGTTTGTTTTTCGGTATGTGGATCAACACCTCTAACAAACATTAATACCTCATAATTTGCCGAATTAGATAATGAATCAAGACAATCATAATCATTTGCCCGTATAGAAGCCACCCCACTTTCATTATTATAAGTTTGTCCATTAACAAAAGGGGGTGGGGTAATAGGGCTGGAGTTATTAAAACTATTAAAGACCCCGAAAAGAAACGGTACAAAATAAGTTAATTCACAAGGATCGGTAATAACATATTGAATTTGGTGTCTTAAATATTTTTTTGGAAATAAATTTAGATTTGTAGTATTAGCTAATAAATTAAAATTAGAAATGGAAATTCCTGTTATTACTTGAAAATATTCAACATCTGTTGGATATTTTAAATAATCATCTTTACTTAGATCAGTTATTGTGTCACCAGTTTGAAGTATGTTGATAGTTGAAAAAAGTGGCATACTTGGGTTGGTTGGGTTAGCATATGTAATAGTTGTTGAGATTGGAGCAATATTAGATGTAGTATTTGGTGCTGCAGATAATGATGTTGTTCCTGTTACCGAGTTATTACCAAATGCGTTTTCCGTTGCACCAGTTAAATTTATATTTCTTGGGATTAGTTGTCCATTGTTAAAATTATTATCCTGAAATGTTACAAGTTCTCCAATCCCTAAAGTTTGTGCTGTTCCGGCATTTGCCAAAACAACAATTATTTGATCTGTAAATGAGTCCTGAGTCCCTAAATTATAAGGCGCCACCTCCAACTGAGGGTTTACCGTAGTGGTTATTATATTTGGTCCTCCACCGGGACCAGTAGTATCAAAATATTTATCTCTAGTGTTAAACTCATTTAATTTTTGTGGGTAGGTTTCTTTTGTTGGGTATCCAAACCATCTTTGGTCATTATTTCCACCCCCAGAAATTCTTTCAGCAGCAAATAAGAATGGTTGTGGTGCGTGGTATTTTTTAAAATCCAAAGTTCCTGGTGTTATTATATCAGTACCTGAAAATAATCTTCTAAAATCAATTACCGCATTTATAACAACATCACCATCTATCTGTTGATCCACAACTCGATTTATTAATGATTTATATTGGCACTGTCCTAAACCAAAACCAATACTTGTTGGGCAATAAAAATATCCCTTAGAATTTGCATCCGAGTCTTCCTCCGGAAAGTTGTCAAAATTTGGGTGTGGTACGTTATATGACGCCGATAAATTTACAGGAGCAATAAATGATGATGACTGTGCATATGTTATTCCACTATCATCTAACCCACTTTGTTGTGCAGCAATATCAGCATTAACAGAGTTGGCATCAATATCATCATCAATTTCTGCGTTTCCACAATCACAATCACAACTTGTACATTCTGGATAAGACAACATTGGTAATCCAAATCTTGGGAAATCTGTTATTCTTATTAAATAAATTAGAGTAAATGCTGCAAAAGATAACCCTAACGCTAGTTTAAAAAGAAGTTTTGCATAATACAAAGCAATTTGTAATATGTCACCCGCACTAAATACAGGTCCTCCAGGAACGGCAACAGTGGAAGTCGATGAAATAATCCAATTTGTTAATTGAATCCCATCCGATATCGCTTCATAAGCAAAATAAAGTCCTAAAACAATTAATAAATATTTTAAAACAGGCCAAATAAATGCAATAAAATGCATAAGCCATAATATGATTATAAAAGGTATTGCCAATATATTGATTAATAGATTAAATATAAAAAACAAACTATCAAAATTTTTAATTATATCATTAACCGGAAATGTGTTAGTTGTGGACTTACATTGTCTATCATCAATTTCTTTAATTCCTAAGTGTTTTGCTCTTCCAACTCCTCTTTTATACCTATCCAAAAACATTGATGTGGTATAAACTTTATTATAATTAAATTCATAGAACTTATCTTCACAATTAATCGCGTCTTGTATTATTTGTTGACCTGCGGTTGTAGTATTATCTCCATAATCATTCCAATCCACACTAAAAGCATAAGACCTTAAAGCATCAAAAGTTGGTTGTTGGTAAAACGTATAATTAATTTGGGTTAGGGTTCCAGGATTTATAGGAACTACATTTATTATTATAATTGTATTAATAACGGTAATTGGAATACTTTCTAAATCACCAAAATATAGGACATTATTTAATAAAATTGAAAAACTTTCAACGTTAGTTTTAAAATCTAAAGCTAAACCACCTGTTGATGTATTATTTAGAGGATATGTAAAAGTAACCGTACCATTTGGTATTGTAATTAGATGTGGCGTAGTTGGGAAATTTATCAATGGGTCAAAGTTTGATAATATCCATCCGTGTTCTTTAATATTTGGAACAAGAAAATGTCCTCTTTGAAATGGATTTTGCAAACCTTGTTCATTTTGCCATTTAAATTTAAATCTATATTTTCCTTTTGTTGGTAGACCTTTATTAGGGTCATCAGATAAAACTTGTTCCCCAAATTCATTGGTTATAATATAATTTAAATTCATTGGGACATTTACTAAAAATGTACCATCCGAATCAATAACTTTTCCTCCTTCAATTAACGAATAAGATTCAAGAATTGGTCTACCAACTGTATCAAGATTAATGGTTTGTCTAATCGCAACTATTTCTCCGGGTCCTGCAACTAATTCACATAAATTTCCAGTATTATTTCTTGGTGAGCAACTAACTCTAACCGCATCATCGTTTGTAGTCGAAATTAATGACCCCATAAATACTGCTGTTGGTTGTATATTAATATTTAGATTTGCCGTCAAATCAAAGTCAGATCTAGTTATTCCTAATAAACAAATTTCAGGTTCACCCCATAATGGTGATACCTCAATAATTTTATTTAAACTAACAATTTGTGGTAACTCATTTAAATTTGTTGATTTTTTAAATCTAGACCCATCAACCTGTGAATCAACAGCAATACCAATATCTAATAAATCTTGTGGTGATAACGAAAAACAACCAATATCAGATAAATCAACGTCCATTAATATTGTTTGAGTACCTGTTGGTACTCCAAATATCATGTAATCACCACTTTCATTTGTTCTTACTGAGAATTTATAGTATTTATCGTATACCTCAACATATGATTGATCTGTAAGGATTTCTGTTTTTGATGGAAAATTTCCTGTTGCACTGTGTCCATTATATGATGGTTCTTTCGGTAATAGGTTATATCTATACCCATCTTCATTTATGTCAGAAATTGTTTTATAAGGGTATAATTCAGAAATTATTGGGTTTTCTAAATCTAAATCACTAATAGGAATAAAAACAGATACCCGAGCATTTGGGACTCCAAATCCATTATTAACAATAACTCTACCAACAACTACCCCATAATCGGAGCACATTCTATTATAGATTTCGCCTTGGTTAATTTTTAAAGATAATATCTCTAAAAACTCAAAGTCCTGTTCTAATTGAATGTTGATAGTTTTTTCACTACCAGGGGTAGTTCGTATTCTATATGATTTTGGCATTAATTACTCTTTTTTGATAAATAGTTTATTTCCTATTTTCAAAAAATAATTCTTTTATTCAAAAAATAAATTATCAAGAGAAATTAATTGTTTTTAAATTAAGAACATTAACGGTAATGTCTTTGTTTGGATACCTAATTTGATATATTTGAGTTGGTTCTGCAAATATTGTATCGGCAATTAATTTAATCATATTTGTTGATGGATCTTCATATGCTTGTGAAGTTTGGGAAGATGAATATTGTCCCCCAACTTTATTATAAATGAATATTCCCGAAACAGAAATAATACCATTTTCACTCTGTATTAATCTTCTAATTTCAGAAACATAAACATTTTGACCTAACCCCCTAACAGTTGGACTAAAATATTGTGTAACAATATTAATAATTTTAGCAACAACTGACCCTTGATTTTGACTTGAGTCTAAAACAACATCTACATCAACACTTAAATCTATTACATTAGCCGTCTCAACGGATATGTAATCGTTTATCATCCTATAATTTGATAGATAGTTTGCAACATTACTTTTAAGTGTGTTAGAAATAACTTCTGTTAGATTACCATTAGTGTCGTAGGATAACATTTTAATTTTTATTTTATTATTTTCTTCAACAATAGATACTTTACCCGGTGCACCAAATTGAGACGGCATAGTTCTTAATACCGACTCATAATCATTTATTGTAACCGCTCTGTTTTGTGCGGAAAAATTATAAGATACATATTGCCTTACTTCCTCAGTTGTTGGTGGATTAGCTCCCCCAATTGCTGCGGTAACATTATTAACTCTAAGTGAATTAACTACCGTTGAGTTAATTGATTCTGAGGGTCCGTTAACAAAAAACGAAACTGTTCCAATCTGTGTAATAATGTTAACACCTAAATTGGTTGATTGTCCTCCCCCAACACGATATTGTATAAATAATGTTGAATTTGGCTTTAATGTACTACCTAAAGCTAAATTATTAACATATTTGTTAAGATCAAATCCAACACCGTCTCTTGCAAATTCTCTCAATTGTTCATCAGCTGAAACATTTCCACCACCAAAAGTCATTTTAGTATAACCTTCTGGAGTATACTCACTAATAAATTTAGTATTTGTAACAATGTATTTACCAACTTTAATTCCAGGTTGATCTGATGGTTTTGTCGGGTCTTCAACAAAAACTCTGTCTTCCGCCAATGCCTTTACTTCATACCATCTATTTAATAACGACATAAATTCTTGTGTTTCCGGTGGAGAAGTATATTGTGTCCCGTCTTTAAGTAAGACACTGGTTATACCTAAAACATTTTTTTCAGGTAAAAATAATTCAAAAAATGGTTTTACATCATTTGGTGTAATAACTCTTTTAAAAACTTTTGTTATACCATTAACAATAACCTCTCTTTTTGTTATTGTGTAATTAGTAATATTATTATTTGCGTCAAAATTTGGAATTTTTAATCTGTTTGGTGATCCTTCGGCATTTGTTGGTGATGAAAAATCAATATCATATACTGTTTCAAATGGTTGTCCAGCTCCATTAACCTGAGACCCTCTTCTTAAAACTCCACAATATCTTAAATCTTCTCTATCTCCAAAAGCTGGAACTGTTATTGAAAAGTCTACTAATGCAACCGAAGGTCTTGATCCAGGTATTTTTAAACCATAAGTTTTGGCAATATTATAAATAGATGACTTTTGTTGTGCGTATTGTAATACTGTTTCTTGTATACTTCTATCAATCTGAAATTGTAAGTTATCAGTTACCGCAGCGTTTAAATCCAATAATACCGAAAATACTCCAGCATCATTAAAATTTTGTACTAAGTCGGGATAATAAGATCTTGTAAAGTTTATTAATTCAGTTCTTATTCCTGCGAAGTCTCTAGTTGTGTAAGATATTTTTTTATTTGCCATATACTATTAAATATTAATAATTAAAAAATCACTTGAGTTAAATGCATTATTAGTATTTTTGTAATCAATTCTAACTTTTGCGGTATGTTCTAACTGTGATATATTTGGTACCGTAAATTCTTTTTCCCCATATTGATTTACATATGTTCCTTGATTTTGGTCTTCTTTTGATGCATCTGTTATCTTAATGTTTGTTATTAAGATCCCTGGCATATATTTACTAACAGAATCCCTTATTTCATTTTCAATTTCACTAAATGTTGGTCCGTCTAAAGGTTCAAAAAGATATTCGTATAATCTAGATCCAAAATCAGGTAAAAAATATCTTGTTCCCTTTTTACTTAATAATAAGTGTACAAGATTACTTCTTATTTCTTCATCACTATCATTAGAGGTATCTAAATATCTACCAACGAACGAATCCCTAAACGGGAAACTTAAACCATATGTTATTCCATTTGCCATATCTAATAAATATAAGGTTAAGAATTTTTGATTAAATAGATATAAAATAAAAAATCACGACTTTTGCCGTGATTTTTTTAAATAGTGATTTATTTTAAGATGAACAACCAAAACATTCAAACTCTGAACTATCCGGTTTTAATGGTAAACCTTCATTTACATGTTCAAATTTTGGTACTTCTGAGTTAAAATTTATTTTTTCTTTTTTACTTGTGTCCAACGCCAAATGTTTAGCCCCCGTTGAGATTGCCTTTGTTCTTACATAATAACAAAGGGTTTTTAAACCTTTTTCCCAAGAATGGAAATGTGATGAGGTAATTTTAGATAATGTAGGACTTGACATATAAATGTTCATTGATTGTGATTGATCAATAAATGGGGCTCTATCTGCCGCCATATTAATTAATTCTTTTTGTGATATCTCCCAAATTGTTTTGTATTTAGGTATTAAATGTTCAATTCTTTTAACTTTTTTATTATAATTTTTGTCATCAGGATCTAAATAGTTATTAAAATTAATATTTTTAATTGATCCTTCATTCATAATAATTTCATTTTTTAAATCTTCAGACCATATCCCAATTTTTTCAAAATCAGTAATTAAGTATTTGTTTACAATCATTATTTCACCACCAACAACTCGTCGATTAAATAATGCCGAATGTGCGGGTTCTGTCATTTCAAATGAACCTGTAATCTTAGCTGAAGACGCTACAGGCATTTGTGCGGTAAATAATGAATTACATACACCATACTGTTTTACATCATCTTTTAATGTGTTCCAATCCCAATATCCTGATAAATTATCATCAGTTAATCCCCACATGTCAAATTGAAATATTCTTTTCGACATTGGTGATCCTTTAAAGAATTTATATGGTTTATATTTATTTTTTTTACATAAATCATTACTCTCGTATATTGCACCATAATATATCGTTTCAAAAATTTGTTTGTTTAATAATTTTGCCTCTTCTTCAGTAAAAATCAAATCAAGTAAATAAAAAACATCTGCCAAACCTTGTGTTCCAATAGCAATTGATCTTTGTTCTAACCCCCCTTTTAATCCTTTTTTAGTTGAGTAACTATTTATATCGATAACTTTGTTTAAAGTTCTCACAACTTTTCTAACTTCATTAAATAATAATTGAAAATCAAATTTATTTCCAATAATAAAGTTTTTAAGTACAATAGACGATAGGGTACAAATTGCAGTAGTTTCTTCATCCGTATACTGATATATCTCATTACAAAGATTAGATTGTTTAATTACTCCAATATTTTGATGATTAGTTTTTCTGTTTGCATTATCTTTGGAACATAGATAAGGAATTCCAGTTTCAATTTGTGATTCAATTATTTTAGACCATATATCTTGTGCCTTAACTTTCTTACCTAACCCTAAAGAAACAGCTTTATTATAATTTTCCTCATATTCATTACCAAATGATTCTTGTAATGGTTTAATCCCCGCTTTAATTATATCGTTAGGACATAACAAATACCAATCTTCATTATTTTTAACTGATCTCATAAAGTTGTCAGGAATCCAAAGTGCCGTAAATAAATCACGAGCTCTTAATTCTTCAGCACCAGTATTTTTTTTAATTTCCAATAAGTCTATAATATCTTTATGCCAAGGTTCCAAATAAATTGCTGCGGATCCAGGTCTACGACCTTGTTGGTTAAAAAACCTTAATGATTCGTTAACAATTTTTAAATACTTCAACAACCCACCAGAGTGTCCACCTGATGTAGATATTCTACTTTCCTTACTTCTAATGTTAGACATAGATAATCCAATTCCCGCAGCATCTGAAGAGTAAGTTGAAATATCGTTTAATGTGTCCAATAATCCTTGTCTTGAATCCGAATTATTATAATGTAAAACACAAGAAGCCAATTGAGGTACTTTTGTACCAGAATTAATCATTATTGGTGTTGCTTTAGAAATAAGTTGATTTGATAATGATTTATAATATTCAATTGCATCTTCAAAAGTATCTGTAACCCATAAGGCAACCCTCATATACATATGCTGTGGTCTTTCAATTACTTTTCCTTGTGGTGTTTTTAGTAAATACATCTCTTGTAATGATCTCCAAGCAAAATAGTCAAAATTATAATCGTTATTATGGTTTATAATTTCATCAATATTTTTTTCTCCGTATTTTTGAATTGTTTCCACTAACACATCATTAATAATTCCATGTGAATGTAACTCTGACATTGTTTCTGAAAAACTTGGGTTAGTTTCTTTATGGTATGAAGAAATTGCAATTGAAGATGCTAATCTTGAGTAATCATGATGACTTCCAGTGTAAGACGCAGCTATCTCATAAATTAATTTATCTAATTCTTTTGTTGTTATATCACCTTCAGTTGGTACTGAAGTGATAACCTTGATAAAAATCTCATCTGAATTGACACTCAAACCTTTTGCGGATTTTTTAACACGATTGTAAATTTTTTGTGGGTTAAATGTTACATTATCCCCATCTCTTTTTATTATTTTAAGTGACATAGTATTTTTTTAATTTTTAAAAATCTTCTTCAAACGTAATTTTTTCATTTAATTTTGCTTTTTGATATTCCATTGTTCTTGACTCAAAGAAATTACCTTTTGTTTCAACAGCAATTTGTTCCATAAATTTAAATGGTTGGTCAACATTAAATTCTTTATTACAACCAAATTTTACCAAAAGACCATCTACAACAAATTCCAAATATTGTTTCATTAAATTTGAGTTCATTCCAATCAATGAAACTGGTAAGGATTCGGTAATAAATTCTTTTTCAATCTCAAGTGCGGATAATAAAATTTCTTTAATTCTTTTTTCTGATGGTTTATTTTCACAATGGTTATTTAACAAATGAATTGCAAAATCACAATGTAGATTTTCATCTTTAAAAATTAGAGAATTAGCGTTACATAGTCCTTGCATAATTCCTCTTGACTTTAACCAAAAAATAGAACAGAATGAACCTGAAAAGAATATTCCTTCAACTGCCGCAAAAGCAATTAACCTTTCTTGGAAAGATGAATTATCAATCCAGTTTAATGCCCATTTTGCCTTCTTCTGTACCGCAGGTAGTCTATCAATCGCATTAAAACATTCGTCTTTTTCTTTAGTATCACTAATATATGTGTCAATCAATAATGAATACATCAATGAGTGAATGTTTTCCATTGCTAATTGGAATCCGTAAAAGAATTTTGCTTCAGGATATTGTACCTCACGATAAAAATTTTCCGCTAAGTTTTCATTAACAATACCATCAGATGCTGCGAAAAATGATAATAAATTTTTAACAAAGTATTTTTCATTATCCGTTAGTTTTTCCCAATCACGAATATCATTTGTTAAATCTACCTCTTCTGCCGTCCAAAATGCTGCTTGATGTTGTTTATAAAATTCCCATATGTCATTATGTTCAATTGGGAATATGACGAATCTTGAGGGGTTTTCAATTAATATTTTTTCCATTTTATTTAATTATTTTTTAATTTTTTTGTTTTTCTTGTCTTTCTTGTCTTTTTTCTAACAATTCTGTTACTCTTTGTCTTTGTCTTTCTTCTTGTTTTTCTTCTAAACCTAAGAAAGTCATAGAACTCTCGGTGTCAATGTCTAACATTGCATTATCAAATTTACAATTTTCAAATATTACACCGTCATCTCCAACCCTTGATTTTGTAATTGCTATTGTCGCTAATTTCATCTCTTTCTGTTGAAGTGTTTTTGCAACCGTAATAATAACGTGACCAACTTGTGCCTTTTTAATTGACCCACCCATTTGATCAGTTGTTACAACCTCAGAAGAAATAGAACTTCTATTACCTTGTGTTGCAGTCCAACCAACTAAATTAAGTTCATGACACATAGCTTCAAACCCTCTCATAACAGAACCTTCGCTTTTCCATTCATCACCCAAATTTTTTTCAGGAACAACACAGTCAATATAATCTAATAATACCATATCAATCTTTGTTCCTTCAGCAACCATTTTTCTAATTTGATTTTTAATTTGTAAAATAGTTACAGTGTCAGAAGGTAATTTATTCATTATTAACTTATTTGGCATTGACTCTTCGATAGTTTTAACTTTTTCTATTACCTCATCCCTTTTTTCAGATAATTCGTCAGGATGAATTTTTGTCCAAAGAGTAAAATGTTTTCTTTGAATTACCTTTGGGTTATCTTCAAAAAAGATCTGAAGTACGTTGTTTCCTAAGTTAAATGCGTGGTTAGCAATTTTAGTTAAGATTGTAGATTTACCCACTCCTGTTGGAGCTAAAATAACTCCAATTTCACCTCTAGCTAAACCACCTTTTAATAGTTTATCGATACCTGGAATTCCCATTGGTATTGGATGTCTGTAATCATCATCAAGTACTTGATAAATATTAGAAAAAACATCCATAGCATTAGTATTTTTTTCTCCTACTTGTAATGCTCCTCTAACTAACTCTTCAAGAGTGTCATAATTTTCAAATTCACCTCCATCAATTATTTTTTGAGCTTTAGTCATGACTTTTTGAAGTTCTTGTTGTTTACAGAATTTCAAAGCCTTTTCTTGTACAAAATTAACACCGTCAATAGGTGAATCCTTAATTTTTTTAATTGTGTCCAAAACTATTTTAGATGCAATTTCTTGTTGTAATTCAGATTTAGTAATCTGTTCCAATGTTTCAAATGATGGGGTATGTTCGTATTTTACATAATACTCCTTAATCATTTGAACAATTATTTTAAAGTATTTATTTTCAAAATAATTGTTTTCTATTACATCAATAATTGACTGTGAAAAGTCTTTATCTAATATGATTTGGTTTAATAATTGTAGTTGAAATACATTACCTAAGTACTCAAAGTTTTTGTTTGTCGCCATGTTTTTTTGTTTTGTTAGTAATGATAAATACTATTGGTTTTGATTAAAATTCGGGTAATAATAATTAAAATTTTTACCTGAAAAAATGTCAGTAAGATCGTTAAGTACACTTTTTAATTGTGGTCGTAGATCTACTGTATACCTTATTTTTGGCGGGTAATGTTTTGCGTTAAATGTTCTCTGACATATTGTCATATCACCAATTTTAACATAAACATTAAAATTTTCAGGTCCATCAGTAATTGATGTGTTTAACATATCAGGATTTACACCTATTTCGTATTGGTTATCTAACATATAGATAACACTCCTCATTTTTAAATTATTTTTTAATTTATCCGTAAATAAACGAAAATAATCATAAAATTCAACTGATTTGTGAGAGTTTTTGTTTAAACCTTTCACATTAAAAAATCTTTGTACGACAATATTGTCATTACACATTAATAAAAATTCTACTTTTGTTACATCTTGATCTTTCATACTTTTTTTTTAATTTTTGTTTCTAAATTTTGTTTTTTCTTTTCTTGATAATTTTAAAAATGGTTTTAAAAAATTAATCCACACATCATCTCCTTTTGGGAGGTACTTGAAGAACCCGTCGGTCATCATCATTCTAATTAGGTTTCTATGTCCTCTTCCATCAGGATCCATTGACTCAGAGTAATATTCTCTAACCATTTTTTTACCATCTTCATCAATTAAAGGTTCTGATAAATCTACGAGTTTTTTATTGATTCTAAAAAAATCATCACCCATAATACCTTCTTTTGTTTTTCCAATGATTAAATTTCCTAAAACAACATTTTTTTGTTGTTCTTTTAATAGTTGTTCACCTTTTGTTAAAATATCGGTTAAATATATCTTTGAATCAAGTATTTCAGGAAAAAATTTAATTAAAGTTTTCTCACCCATTAAACTTATTCCATCAATATTATCCGAAGTATCACCAGCAAGGATCTTAAATGTCATAACATTATAATGAGGAATCGAACAATTTTTAAATTTAATGTTGTCACCAAATTTATAATACGACTTTAAGTTTGGTGAATAAATTAATACCTTTTCTGAAATTAATTGAGTTAAGTCTTTATCACTTGAGAATATCGTTTTCTCTTCATCTAAAGAGATTTGACAGTAATACGCAATAAGATCATCGGCTTCCGAATTTTCAATCTCTAATTGTCTAATAAACATCTCTTCAAGATATTGTTTAACTCTTGTTTTTTGTTTGTTAAATGAATCTGTCTTCTCCACATCATTAGGAGAAGATTTACGATTCATCTTATATTTTGGATATATTAATTTTCTTTGAGATGAGTTTGTGTCACTATCCCAAAAGACCATAACTTTATTAAAATTGGTTTCTTCTAAGAATTTACGAATTGTGTTAATAAAATGCCAAGTTCCACCAATGTGTTCCCCATTATTATAAAAATCTTTAACTCCGTGAAATCCTATTTTTAATAAATTGTTACCATCAACAATTAATGTTTTGACCATTTAAATTTTTTAAGTCGTTTGAAAATACTTTTTACTCGTCAGAGTCATCATCAGATTCGGCTAAAGAATAATCAGAATATCCTAATTTTGTTTCCCAATAATCAGAATAGTCTTTCTTATAATTATCCAAAGATTCTTTTGTGTCTGCAATATAACCTTGTGGTACTGCAATTATCTTACCATCTTTATACCCAAGACCATTAACGTGATTCTTTAATATCGAAATCTTAGTTCTAATTGCAAAAGACACTTTTCTACCATTCTTAGTTGCATCAATGTGACTAATACCTGCCTTTTTCTGATTACCAAATAAAAACACTAATGATGATGCCAACCATACCGCTTCGCCACCTTTGGCCTTGATTTCAGGTTGTCCAAATGGATTATCAGGAAGTAACACCCAAGGTTGATTTAAGATCACTAAAGTATTGTAATATGGGTAGTCTTCTTTTTTAGATTTTGAGATTCTTGAATGAATTCCCATACCAATTTTATCCGCTAATACTTTTGCGTTGTGCATTCCACCACCTTTACCATCAAAAGTCATCTGACAAGGTATACTTCCAATACTGTCCCACAAAAATAATAAACTATAAGGAATATCTCCCTTTTCTTGAGCGTCAAGAATGTTATTAATAAATTCAGTTGCTTGTTCAATTACATCAAATGAATCGTTAAAAATAAACATACCATCATACTCACCAAGTTCGTTTTTTTCCGCCTGTAATCCCAATTCAATAGCATGTTCCCAAGACCATTTTTTCTCAGTAATAATAAGAATAGGTAAATGACCTTTTTTCTGAGCGTCAGCTGCTGCAAGGATCATTGCCGTTGTTTTTGAGGTATTTGAATGTCCTAAAAACATATTTATACCACCCATAATAGGGCCAGGTAATCCACATGATCCCATAAAAGCTTCTCCACAATTATAGAAACTTTCTGGTTTGTATTTTGTTTTTGTCGAATATTTACCTTTAATTGTTTCTAAAGATATTTCTCTTTTTCTTATCGCCATTTTATTATAAAATTTCTGAATTATATTTACGAATTTTTTCTAATGACTCAAGTTTATCTTGTGCGTTTGCGAATTTTTCAACTAACTTATCCATTTCTTCTAAATGTTGTGGATGTTCACCAATACCAACAGATGAAGTTAAATAAACTAATAACGTCGCTTCTGATTCTGCCATTTCACTGCGATATTTTAAGGACAATGCCTCATACATTTTTTCTGCTATTTTACTCATTTTTTTTGATTTTTTTTGATTTTAAAAAATATGGACACTCAGTATTTCCAAGTGCCCATGTCGAACTTTAATTAGAATGGTAATTCCTCATCAACGTTATTATTTGTTTGAGGGTCTTCAACTTGATTAATTGATTTTGATCCACCCAAAGAAATTTCAGATACACTACTGTTGGAATAAATGTATTTTCCCGCATCAGTATCCCATCTTGGGGTTTCTCCTTTAGCAATTGATTCAAGATACTCAACAGGTTTTTTGGAATATACATCCTCCCAAGTTAACTCATTATTAATCCAATCATTAGATGTATCAGTATCAGTATGTGTTGGTGATGGATCATCATACATAACCGTTTGAATTACGGTATATGTTGCTCCTTTTGGAGTCTTTGCCTTTGTAAGTTCAAGGATTAAGTCACGACCATTATCAGAGTCGGTAACATCACCTTTTGCCTTCCAAATTGGAATAATTTTATCAAGTATTCCTTCTTGTTTGTAATTGTGTTTAAATCTCCAAAATTTAACACCGTCAGATTCGTTATCACGATCAATTACTTTAACAATATAAAACTTACGTGATTTGTATTGTGTTGCTAATTGTTTGTCGGATTCACGACCTGTTGAAATCAACTCTTCATAAACCTCATTTAAAGGTGAACGTTCGTTGTCATTTTTTCCTGGATCATAGAACTTTTGCCATTTACCATCAACATTAATTTCGTGGAACCATACCTCTTTAAAAGGTGATGACCCATCTGTTGTAGGTAAAATACGGATTATTCTCTGACCTTGTTTTTCGGTATCCTTAAGGATTGCTGCGAAATACTTTTTCATTCTTTCTTCTTGTGTAAATTTTGAAGTGGAAGAAGAACCACTTTGTTTTGAACTCTCATACTGAGCCAAAACCGCATCAAAGGAATTGTTTGTCGCCATTGTTTGTATATTTTTTAAAAGTTTATAATAGAAAGTATAAGTTAAATAAAAATAGTAGTCAATAAGGTAAGTAAAAATATATAGAGATTTTTATTAAATAATTAATATATTACATCATTTCATCTTGGTCTTCGTAGTCATTAAAACTACCTTTAATTTCATTTGGGGAAAATTCTTCAACATCATTAGTTGTTAAAACATATTCATTTTTTCCAGATTTTTCCATTTCTCCCATTTTGTCATCAAAAAAATCACTTAATTTTTGATTAAACGGTCCAGAATCTAAACTTCTTAATTCCAATTTTTCTTCAGGAGTTTTTGGTCTTATTTTTTCAATTTTTGATTCCAAACTATTTACCGTATTAACTAAATTATCCATTTCACCTAATTTAGTCTCAAGAGTATTTAATTGATTAAATAAATTATTGAAATATTCTTCTTGTTTGTCAGCAAATGTTTTTTGTGTATCAATTAAATCGGTAATATCAAGTTCTTCGGTTTCATTTCCAACTTCTTCCACATCAGGATCATTTTTAATATCAACTGGCTGAGGTGTTGGTTCGGTTGGAGGTGGAGGAGCAACCTCTCCACCCGGAGGTGGTGGTAATTCTCCACCCGGAGGTGGTGGTAATTCTCCTCCCGGAGGTGGTGGTAATTCTCCACCCGGAAGTGGAGGTAATTCTCCACCCGGAGGTGTTTCTTGTTCTAAGATATATTTATTGATATTTTTATATCTTCTAATTTCTTCTAATATTTTTTTATCTATTGACATATTAACCGTTTAATAATTGTTTTATTCCAGATTTTGTTTCAACTTGGATTTTTTTATGTGTATTTAATGTATTGTCCACACGTTCAATCAGTCCATCCTTCATTCTTATTGTGTAACAATCTCCGGTATCTAAATCACACACCTCTTTAAATCCATTACCATTATCTTTTTCTGTTACTCTTGTGTTTTTACCAAGATAGTTATCTAAAATTAATTTTGTGTTCATAGTTTTTTTATTATAAATATCTAATAAAACAAAAAAAACATTTTAAGGTATTGATTTAACAATATTAAATGACTCTCTAAATTTATTTTCAATTGTTTTTTTATTTTGTTCAGTCATTTTATCATAAACACTGTCAGGTTGGTTAACCGGCCATCTTAATATAAATGCTTTACTAAGAGCTGTTATTTGTTCGTCAGTAGTTGTTAATGGTTGATTTGAAATAAATGATAGTTTTTCTTTAAATTTACTTATTACAAATTTTACGAAGAACTCATCGCTCCTAAATATTGCAAGTGGTATATTTTGTGTTGATCCTTGGTTTACACAATAATATTTGTTTTCCATCAAAAATGATGACCCCCCATAAGCAACATCTAACCTTATTGATCCATAATTATGACCATATGCCTCAAATTTATCAGATTTATAAGAATTGATATACATCACAGAAAATATAAATGCCAACATTAAAGTTTGATTTTCTGTCGTGATGTTAGCACTTATCATTTCCTTTTTAATTAATTCAATAGAATTTTTTAATGTTATTTTAGTAATAGTAGGGGTTTCAATTGTATAGTTTGTATAAGAACTATTTAAATTATCCGAACAATTTTGATTTGGGGTTAAAGAACCATTACCATTATTTGTATTGTTAATAATATCATTTTGTTCTTGTAATATATTTTCGGGAGAATCTAGTTTAGCGGTTTCATCTTTTTCTATTTGTTCTTTAATTGATAATAATATTGTGGTACTTAACGATTGTAAAAATTTATCTATTGCCGGAATACTATAAAATGGTTGTCTTTGTCCTTCAAACTCAGTATCAAAACCATTGTCACTTATTCTATGACTAACTTTCGTAATCATATATGGACCACTAAACATAGGTACGTTTCTTAAGTTAAAATACATCATTGGTTGAATCATTGCATTACCTAACATATCAATACTACACTTATAACTTCTATTTCTATATAAGTTATAAAGAGATACGCTCTGTGTTGATTCACTTCTGTTTCTATTTAAATTAGCCATCTGATTTAATACTTCTAAACTTTCTGTTGTTGGAAGTCCAGGGTCTTGACTTATATCAAATTGTTTGAATATTTGTTGATTTTGAGGTCCAATATCAACATTAAAACCAACAACCTTATTTGATTTATCCCAATCTGTTTTTCCGTTTAAATTGTCAAGTAATGGATTATCACTTGATCTTCTTAAATCAAAAGCATCATCTCTAAAACGATAATCCACATTATCATTTAATGCTAAATGTTCACTAGGTTTATTGGCATATAAACATAAAAATTTTGATGTTGTATCCCGATAATCTAATGTTAAAAATGTTCCAAATAAGGAATTTGCAAACTCTAATGTCCCTTCCGGATTTGGTGTTGGGTTTTTACTAACGTTTTGTACATTATAAAAATTAGCGTACGCCGGCATAGTAAAGTATGTAAAATTATTTTGAGTTAAAATAGTTGTTACCGTATCCACCATTTTATTACCATGGTCACCATATTCTATTAATTCTTTTACTTTAAAAATGTCGGCATATATTTTTTGACCAACATCTCTACTTGCTCTATCGAACAATAAAATGTCTTCAAATAGTGTTTTTGTTTTATAGTCATTACCTGAAATAAATTTGTCATTTATAGATTTAAATGTGTCCCATATTTCATATCTTGTTTGTTCTCCCTGTAAATTAGATTTAACACTATTTCTATCAGGAGTAACTATTACGTTTGGTAATTTATTTCTTAATCTTGTTAATTCTAAATCAAGTACTGTATCAATATAATCTTCATTTTTGTTTAAATAATCATTCATTAAAGTATAAAACTCAATTTTAGTTATATTATTTTTTTTAAGTTTCTGTGTTGCATAAATTTTTATTATCGGAGCAAACTGAATAACATTTTTTTCATTAAATTGAACATCTAAATCAATAAAAAAATCTGTAATATATGATCCATTATTTTTATATTTTAATTCGGGTATTTCTGAAAACCCAACATAAGTCTCTAAAGCTTTCCAAGTAACCGGATTATTTGTTTTTGATTGTAATAAAGTAACAGGACTTAATAATCCATTTGGTAAAGTGTTTGGTGATGATTGTTTATATCCTTGATATGTATATGGATTCTCAATATATTTATTTGAAAAAGTATAAAATAATTTTTTATCAAAGTTTGACGGGTTACCATATTTCATCACAACCTCATAATCCATAAATTTAGTTAAATAAGATTTAAATGCGGTAATTTGACTATTTTGTATTTCTGAAACAATGGAGTCACCATTTGTTGCTGTTGGTACCGGAATTTTCATCATTGTTCTCATTAACAATTGGAAATTTTTACACATTTTTTCACTTTCTGTCTCTTCATCTGTTACAGATGTAATTAATGTGTCATAATCATATACCGATCTACCAAAATTTAAAAACTCTATCTCTAAAATGTCCAAAATATTTTTATCAAACGATGTAAACATTTCATCCAATTTAGAGTAATCACCTATATCCCCATTTATTGAAAAATTTTGTTGTGTTGTACCACTATTATAAATTTCTTTTAAATAACTGTCAGGACTTGGGGGAACGACTTTATTATTATTGAAATACCCATAATTTGGTGCTTTCCAAAATAATCTTACAGAACCATTATACATTGAATTATTACCTGAAACCTCTGTTTTAATAGTTCCATTTATTCTAAAACACTCATCTTTAGTTTGATTTATTATTCCCCCAAATGAAGGAAGGGGATAAATAGAAGTTTGATCTGTTGTTTTTACATAACAAGACCAAGGTGTTAATGTTAATGAACGTGTAACATTAGGAAAATCAAACCCATTAGATTTATTAATTAAAGAACCAGTTGTTTTAACCATTCCTAAGTTTGTATTTAAGGCAGATTGTATTTCCGAACTAACATATCCAACAGAATTAACATTACTCAAATTAAAATTAAATGTTGGACCAAAAAGACCTACAGTAATTGTTGTACCATTTGGTAATTGATTAGGGGTTATTATATATCTACCAACACCGCCAGTTGTTCCACTTATCTGAGAAACTATTGTTGTACCATATTGTAATGAAGCACCAGATAGTGTCATTCCACTAATAATTTCGTTTCCGTTTATTGTTAATACTTCTAATTGATTATCATTAACTATTGCACAAGTACCCCCAATTGGTATTACACTATCAAAAACAACTTTTCCTTGATAAAAAACATTAAAATCATCTATTGTTTTTGGGTAAAAACCATTATTAATAATTGTTTTTACATAATTGATTCCAAGAACATTTGTTGTTATATTACCCTCTAATATAATTTCTTGTGGTGAACCATCAATAGTAACGTTATAAGATTTTGTTGTTGCACTATTAACGGGGTCGTAATTATATGAATAATTAAAATTGTTCCAAACTTCGGTTAAAATATCATTTCCAGTTTCAACCCAAGTTTTGTATCTATGCCAAAGTGATCCATATTTTAAAATCCAAGCGTGTGGTAATCTATGTATTGCACCAAATTTTTTAATTGTTGATATAATATAACTTAATTCATTTGTGGAATTATTAGTATCATCAAGTAATTTGTATTTTTCTTTTAATGTTGCTAAAGGTAAACTATTTAAAAATAGATAAGCCGCCAATTTATATGGGGAAGAATCTCCACTATTATATCTAAAATTATAAACTCCTTTTTGAATTGCATTTATAAAATAGGGGGTGTTCAACATTGAAGTTGTTTGTTCGTCTATTAAATTGTCAGTATAATTTTTATAAAAAACATTTCCTTCTGTTATATATTGATTTTTAATTTGTCTATTTTTATAAAATAGTTTTAAATTACCATTTATAATTGATTGATTAAAAATGTCATCAGTATAATTAAAATTAGTTATTGGTTTTATAATTTTATTTTCAGTAAAATTAACAATTGATTTATTATTTAAATCATATTTTAAAACATCAGAAGTCTTATATACTAATTCTGTATTTTTTATTGTCGTACCGTTTGCTAAATAATTGTTGTCCCAAGATAAATTAGTTATTGGGTACAAATCACATATGTCATATTTTTCAATTACATTGTCAATCCCAACATATTTTTCAACTAATTCCGTATTTTCTATTCCAACATTTGGTTGGGATATTTCATTAATTAATATCTTAGCATCTAAAAGATTGAATGAGCTTAATGTTTCATTTTTAATATATGGTGTATTAAATTCTCCTCTAATAAAATTTTGCCAAGATATTCCCTCTCCTTGATTTGAGATATGTCTTAAAAATCCTCCATAGACTCCTGAATTAATATTATATTCTTTTAATTTTTTAGTTAGATATGGGTTGTCATCACCTAACGCTTTTATAATGTTAATAACTTCTGACTCGGCAGAATAAAACTCCATATTATATAATTTTGAAGAGTCTCTAGACATTAAACTATAAAATGAATTTAACATTAATCTTTCATATATTTCATAAAAAAATTTTACTTCTTCTGTATTTTGAAATACTTGATTATTAATTGGAAATTCAATAGCATTAAAACTTAATCTTTCAGGTTTTGTTAATCCATTATTAATATATTCAGGATCCGGAATTGGGGTTTCTCTTTCTGTATATGCCTTTATAAATTCTTCAACAAACTCGACTTCAGGCCATATTTCAGGTATAAAAGCGTTTATTTTTCCCGATAAAACCGGATCACCAGGATATTTTAATTCATATTTTTCCCCACCATCGTTTTTTGTATTTTCAACAATTAATTGTGGCCAAGGATATATTGGGGTATTTTCTTCACCATCGTTTTTTACGTCAACACTAGGGACCGTTGAATTACTACCAAATACGGCATCTTTTCTATATTTATCTTCCCTTAAATTCCAAGCCTTTGTATGTACATCATCCATCAGACGTAAAAAAGCTTCCCCTTGAGCAAAAAATACTGCTAAAATATTCCTCATTGTTGGTTCAAAACCAATACCAGTTGACGTATTACTCATTTGATCCGCTAATTGTGCGGTTAAAGATTCTTCAATTTTTTGTCTGTTTATTTGATATTTTTGTTGCATTACTTTTGTTTGATTTAAAAAGTAACCTTTACCATCAAATTGAAAATTTTTATTTTTCTGAAATTCGATTTCTAATGTTTTTGTAAAAGCGGAAACTTCGGATGGAATTCCGGGTAATTCTTTATTTGTTCTTAACAAATATGTTTTATTAATGTTAACATCAATAAACTTTGATTTAGTGTAACAAGTATTTAATTCAATTTTGTTCGGAATATAATTTGGTTGATTTAAACCTAATGTTTTATTCTTTTCAAGTGCAAGATTAAATTTTTTGATTATTCCATCAAGTTCATTTAGTGGCGCGGATTGTTTTGTAATATCGTCCCTGTATTCTTTTTTCCATTGGTATATTATTTCTTCACTATCTTTAAGTACAAAAATATTATTCACATCTAAATATTGTTTTACCCAAGAATCAGGAGTATAATAAAAAACATACCCATCATATTCGGTTAGTTGGGTTGTGTAATCTGTTAAATCATTTAAAACATTTAAGTTAGTTTTTTTAAAACTATCTATTATATTTTTAATAAACCTATCTAACCTATACTTTAATTGTTGTATTGTTATTTCAGGGAAATTATCATTAATTAATCCTTTTGATTTATATTCAGAATATAATTCTTTCATTTTTTGATATCCCTCACTTGCAAATGTTTTTTTAACGGGTATTGAATTATTAGTACTATTATTTGGTTGGATTTGTTTTGTTGTAACAATTGACTTGTACATTAATGGTGTTCCCATCATGGCTCCAAAAGTAACATGAGACATAATTGTGTATTTATATGTTTTCAGTTCTAATTTTACCCTAAAGTTACCAGAACTTGGATCAAATGAAGATCCAAATTTTTCTAACATTAATGGTATTCTAATTGCTTTACCCAAATATCCTTTTATGGTTAAATGAAAAAGTGGGTATGGGAATTGAAAAAATGCTGCGTATGGAGAATTATTACCACCTTCAAACAACGATCTTCCTTTTACGTCTTCAAGAGTAATATCGATCGTAGGTACAAAATCTAAACCACAACTATAATTTATTTGTGTTATACCTAATAATCCATTATCAACAGCGCCAGGTACCCCATTTGATATTAAACTTTGACTATAATAAAAGTCTTCTGAATTATCAGGATTTACACTAACCGATTTTTTTGGTTGGTTAACACCTTTTCCAGTTAAAGTATTTTTTCCTGTTATTTCATCTGACCATCCATTGTCTAAAAATTTTTTAAACCCTGGATTTAAAAAATTAATTTTACCAACAGATATAGTTTTAACTGATTCGTTTAGTGAAACACCTAAAGCTAATTTAGTTCTTGGTAATACAGAACATTCTAAATTAGCGTAGAACACAAGATTTTCGTGATCTATAAGTCTTTCTTTTGGTCTACCTTCTTCATCAATTATTTTATTTGGGTCAATTACTGATATGTTTTGGTAATCAAATTCTACTAATATATTTTCTCCGTTATTTACCATAATAGAATATGTGATTATCTAATTCGTTTTTATAATCCTGTAATGAAGTTAACAACGGATATGGAATTGTCAATACCGCACCATCAGGAATATTAAATTCAAGTCCAGTATATTGTGGGTTTGATTGTAAAATTAACCAACCAAAAAATGGTGAATTGTAATGTTGTTGAGACACTTTATCTAATCTAGACGTACCAACCTTATAAATATATCTTTTATCTGATGATTTTGACGGCAAATTAATATACGGAACAACGGTTTGTTTTCCGTTAAGTAAAAATGAATTATATCTATTATAATACTGTAACTGCATATTAATTAAATTTTATTTTACCATTATATTTATCATTAGTATTTAAGTTTTGTTTACTATATAGGTCCGATATTCTTTTTTCATACATTGAGTAATTTGGGTCATTTTTGTCTGTAGTATACCCTACTTTAACATCAAAAGGGGGTATTTCAAAATTTTGAAACTTTTCATATTCAGGACTTTTTTCATAATCATTAAATATTGTATTTTCATTTTCTTTTTCTGTTTTACATTGTTTTCTATAGTCGTCAAATCTATTTTTTAAATCAGATACTAATTTTGGGTTAGATTTTATTTTTTCTAATGAGGTTAAACTTTCTATAAAAGAAGTATATTTGTTATCATCTAACATTACATCAGACATTACCATATAAAATCTTTTTTCTTCATCATTTCCAAATGGTCTAAATCCTGGAACAGAATTTGGAAAGTTCATTACGTTAATACTTTCACTATATATGGGCGAATCTATTATATATCTATTTAACATAACACCAAAAAATTCGGTGATTCCTGATGCAACATTAGTCTTATATACATTAAGTATTGAATCAGATACAGTTGTTGCACTAGATCCTGTAAAAATATAAACTTTTGGTTTACCAGTCTCTAATAATATTCCATCAATTTTTGATATAACCACATCAGTTTTTCTAAAAGTATAGTTTAAATTTTCTTGATAACTTGTGAGTTCATTAATTGACCCAATAACAAAATTGTTTATTTCACCTTCTCTATTTTTTAAAATATCCTCTAATTTGTTTTTGACTTGTCTTTGTGCAGCATTAGTGTATTCAGTATCGTTAACAATATCTTTAATAACGGGAGATAAGTCATTTTTACAATCGTTTACCGCATTGTCAACAAGATTTTTTATTAATTTTTCAACATCATCAGGTTTACCATAAATTTTTAATGGAGCCGGGCTTCCAAATTCACTAATGTTTCCATCAAAATATTTTCTTTTAAAATTAACAAGTTGTAATATTCCGTAATTAGAAATGTCATTGATACTTTTTAACTTGTTATATATTGTTGAAAAGAAATCTTTAGTTGATGTTGATAACTCACTAATAAGTCCACTATAATCTAATTCACCCGTCTCTATAGTACCATCATCGTTGGAACTTGCTCCAAGTATTTTTCCAATTGTTTCTCCTCCTTTTTGAGGTATATTGTTTGGTATGTCACCAACAGTTGGAGGAGAGGATGAATTAGGGACAAGTTTACCAACAATAGCGTTATCCCTTTCCGATGTGTCTTCTGTTGCAAC